>ORMF010328957.1_pt1 | contig 12035 bp, 10 predicted proteins | sample 1779871 | NCBI WGS metagenome assembly ORMF01 (sample SAMEA104232316, study PRJEB22302) | groundwater metagenome | biome: forest; feature: aquifer; material: groundwater | place: USA | collected 2011-08-07 | depth 5.4 m | reverse complement strand
TGCCGTCCCCTGGTTCAAGAAGAGCCGCGAGAACCGCGATCTGAAGCACGCCGAGTCGGTGCTGCACGAAGATCATTACGGGCTCGACAAGATCAAGGACCGCATCCTCGAGTTCCTCGCCGTCCGGTCGCTCGTGAAAAAGCCGAAGGCGACGATCCTGACGTTCTCGGGCCCTCCCGGCGTCGGCAAGACCTCGCTCGCCAAGTCGATCGCGCGCGCGATGAACCGCAAGTTCGTCCGGCTGTCGCTCGGCGGCGTGCGCGACGAGGCCGAGGTCCGCGGACACCGTCGCACCTACATCGGCGCGTTCCCCGGCCAGATCATCCAGATGATGAAGAAGGCCGGCACGCAGAACCCCGTCTTCCTGCTGGACGAAGTCGACAAGATGTCGATGGACTTCCGCGGCGACCCGTCCGCCGCGCTCCTCGAGGTGCTGGATCCGGAGCAGAACAGTGCGTTCCTCGATCACTACCTCGACGTCGAGTACGACCTGTCGCACGTGATGTTTATCTGCACGGCCAACGTGCTTCACACCGTTCCGCAGGCGCTGCGCGACCGGATGGAAGTGCTCCAGCTCGCCGGGTACACCGAGCAGGAGAAGACCGAGATTGCCAAGCGCTTCCTGGCGCCAAAGGCCGTCGAAGGCACCGGCCTCACCAAGGACAACATCATCGTCACCGACGAGGCTATCCAGACGATCATTCAGCGCTACACGCGCGAGGCGGGAGTCCGGAACCTCGAGCGCGAGATCTCGTCGATCTGCCGCAAGGTCGCGCGAAAGGTCGTCGTCGAGGGGAAGGGATTCAGCGAGAACATCACCGGCGAAAAGGTGACGGAGTACCTCGGCGTCCCGCGCTTCCGGCCGAGCATGGCGGAGGAACAGAACGAGGTCGGGCTCGCCACCGGGCTCGCCTGGACCGAGGTTGGCGGCGAGCTGCTCGTCACCGAGGCGACACTCATGCCGGGCAAGGGCAAGCTCACGCTGACCGGCAAGCTCGGCGACGTGATGCAGGAATCGGCGCAGGCCGCGCTCAGCTACGTGCGCGCGCGGGCGCCGGAGCTCGGCCTGGCCGAGGACTTCCACTCGAAGATCGATATCCACATCCACGTGCCCGAGGGAGCGATTCCGAAGGACGGTCCGTCGGCCGGCATCACGATGGTCACGACGCTCGTGTCCGCGCTCACGAAGATTCCGGCGCGCCGCGATGTCGCCATGACCGGCGAGATCACGCTGCGCGGTAAGGTGCTGCCGATCGGCGGGGTGAAGGAGAAGGTGCTGGCCGCGCATCGCGCCGGACTGAAGAACATCATCCTGCCGCGCGACAACGAGAAGGACCTGGCGGACATTCCGAAGAACGTGCTCGACACGCTCGATCTGCACCTCGTCTCGACCATGGACGAGGTGCTGCGGATTGCACTCGCGCAGCCGCTGCCCGCCCGCCTGCCCGCCACGCCGGTCGTGGCGGAGGTAGCGCCGACGGATACGATTACGCATTGATGCGAATTGACCTTTGGGCCGACCTGAAGGTCGGCCCCTACGGCAGAATATGTCGGGCCCCTTGCTGAACGTAGGGGCCGACCTTTAGGTCGGCCCAAAGCCATTGCAGGTCGAAGCAGAATTCGTCACCAGCGCCGCAGGCGCAGGCGACTTTCCGCGTGACCGACTGCCCGAAATTGCGCTGGTCGGCCGGTCCAATGTGGGTAAATCAACCCTGATCAACGCGCTGGCGCGTCGCGCGATTGCCCGGACGAGCGCCGCCCCGGGGAAGACGCGACTGGCCAATTTCTACCGCGTGAAGGCCGGTCGCAGCCGGGCGCTATATCTCGTCGATCTTCCAGGGTATGGATACGCACGCGGTGGCGGTCCGGCAGCCGAGGAGTTCCGGCAGCTGACCAACGCGTACTTCGCACGTGACGTGGCGTGCGGCGTGCTCCTGTTAGTGGATGCACGTCATCCCGGGCTCGACAGCGATCGGGCGGCATGGGACTGGCTGCAGGAGCAGCCCGTGCCCAAAGCTGTGGTGGCCACGAAAGTAGACAAATTGACGCGTGCCGATCGCACGCGCCATGCTCGGCAACTCGATTCGACGTTTGCATGCCCTGTGCGGCTGGTCTCGGCGCACACGGGCGAAGGATTGGAAGAACTGTGGAAGCTGATCGTCAAACTGCCAAACCCAACGGTGACGGCGGTTCCGTAGCCGCGGCACCCACCGCGACACCTACCGCGACACCGGCCCCGGCTCCGCCCGCCGCTCCGGCCCCCGCCTCCGCGACGATTTCTCTCTCAGCGCTCAAGGAGATGAGCATCTCGGCGCTGACCAAGATCGCCAAGGACCTCGAGATTGCCGGCGCCACCGGCATGCGCAAGCAGGAGCTCATCTTCGAGATCCTCCGCGTGCGTGCCGAGAAGAGCGGCAACATCTTTTCGGAGGGCGTGCTCGAGACGCTGCCCGATGGCTTCGGCTTTCTCCGCGCACCGGACTATAACTACCTCCCGGGGCCCGACGACATCTATGTGTCGCCGTCGCAGATCCGGAAGTTCGACCTGCACACCGGCGACACGGTGTCGGGCGTCATCCGGCCTCCGAAAGATGGCGAGCGCTACTTCGCGCTCATCAAGGTCGAGGCGATCAATTTCGAGCCGCCAGAGAAGGTCAAGGACAAGATCTTCTTCGAGAACTTGACGCCGCTGTACCCGCAGCAGCGGGTCTCCCTCGAGACCGAGGGCGAGAATCTGTCGGGGCGCGTCATGGATCTCCTGACGCCGCTCGGCAAGGGACAGCGCGGGCTCATCGTCGCCGCGCCGCGGACCGGCAAGACGATGCTGCTGCAGAGCCTCGCGAACAGCATCACCAAGAACCACCCCGAGGTGTATCTGATCGTGCTGCTCATCGATGAGCGCCCGGAAGAAGTCACCGATATGCAGCGCTCCGTGCGCGGCGAGGTTATTTCCTCCACCTTCGACGAGCCCGCTCAGCGCGATGTCCAGGTGGCCGAGATGGTGATCGAGAAGGCCAAGCGTCTGGTCGAGCACAAGAAGGACGTCGTCATCCTGCTCGACTCGATCACGCGCCTCGCACGCGCCTACAACACGATCGTGCCGGCATCGGGCAAGATCCTGTCGGGCGGCGTGGACAGCAACGCCCTGCAGCGCCCGAAGCGGTTCTTCGGGGCCGCACGCAACATCGAGGAAGGTGGATCACTGACCATCGTCGCAACGGCACTCATCGACACCGGATCGCGGATGGATGAGGTCATCTTCGAGGAATTCAAGGGCACCGGCAACATGGAGATCCATCTCGACCGGAAGCTGATGGATCGGCGCGTCTTCCCCGCTATCGACATTCAGAAAAGCGGTACACGGAAGGAAGAGCTGCTCCTCAACAAAGAGGACCTCAATCGCGTCTGGGTGCTGCGAAAGGTCCTCACACCGCTGTCACCCACCGAAGCGATGGAGCTGTTGCTGTCGAAAATGGGCAAGACCAAGAACAACGCCGAGTTCCTGGCGGCCATGGCCAGCGGGAAGTCATAGACCGGCGACCAGACGGTCACACCCACCGGTTGTCGGCTACGAGCGGGCTGCGCCGGTGGACGAACACCACATCTCCTCTCCGCATGCGCCCGTCGCGCGGCCGGCCCGCAAGGGCCGCCACGTCATACAGCAGAAAGTCGCGCCCGGTCATGAAGCGGATGACATCCGCAAGCACGGGCATGCCGTTGTTTTCGATGGGATACATCTGAAACTCGGTGATCACGACCTCGGCGGCCGCCAGCACCGCCGTGCCCGCACCGAGTACGGCCAGCTCGTGACACTCCACGTCCAGCTTGAGCAGCGGCCGATCGGCTGGGGTGAGTCGTCCGGTCAGCAGCTCGTCGAGAGATGTGGCCGGGAATTCGACTGTCGGCTCCTGCACGATGGCAGTTGCAACCCATGCCCCGGTGTTCCCATCTGGCCCTGTACCCACCATCCGCACGGATGCGGCGCCCTCGCTGGTGAGTGCGAGGCGATGCACGATGAAACGCGGCGGGGCAAAGCGCGCGAGCGCGGCGTGGCAGGCGGTCTGCGGTTCGACGATGTGATACTCGCGCGCGGCGAACACGGCATGCGCCATGTCCGTCCAGGTGCCGACGTTGGCGCCGATGTCCACGACGACCGCCGGGGCGAACCCCTGCTGCCGTAGCAACCGCAAGGTGTCGGGCATTGCATCGAAGCGGTTGGCGGGCCCCCGATGCATGGTCCAACCTGCCAGGCGAAGTAGGTCGCGTAGCGCGCCCTTCATCTGAATTCCAGCGACATCATATCGTCGAGGCCCTCGGTGCCCCCGTCATACCTGTTGCTGCACCTGAACACCTCACGCCGGCAGCCACGACACCGGCTTCGGTGTGAAGACCAGAAAATACGTCGTCGCCAGGGGAGACGCGCGAAGTGCGGGCGAGGCTTCGAGCATCACGTGAGGCAAAGACGCGACCCACGGCGATGGCTGGTAATGACTCGGCACGATGAACGCGCACAGCGTTCCCGGGTGCGCCACCGAGAGGATCTCGTCGAGCCAGTGGTCCAGCGCCCAATGAAACCCCACTGACCAGAAGCTGTAGATGAAATCGTACGGTTCGTCTTGTGGCGGCAGCCGGCCGTCGGTGAGCCGTGCATCGAGGATCCGATAGCCGTGGACCTCATTGAAGTCCAGCGTCCGCCGCAGCAGCTCCAGGTTGCCGCAGAACGATGCCACGGACCGCCCGCCCAGCAGCTCGTATTTCGTGTCCTCGCCTGTCGCGTCGAAGAGATCGAACCGCGCATGTGGAAAATAGCGCTGGCTGAAGAACACGGCGGAGCGCCCAAGCCCGGGCCCGATCTCCAGCACACGGCGAGGCGGCGGCATCGCGCGCAGCAGCGGCGACAGCGCCGTATCCTCGGTCCAACAACTGCTGTTCTGATCCCGTTCCCACACGAGGCGAGACCGTTCGTCCGCGCGAAGCCAGTCGTATTGCGGAGCGATCAGTCTGACCGCACGAACGAAAACGTCGTCGATGGGAGGAATCCTGACCACCGTTTCGGGCTCACGCGCGACCCAACGGGCGATTGGCTGGCGCGCGACACGACGAACACGCCGGCGAAGCGTTCGCCAGATCAGCGAGCGCGGTGCGCGATTGAGATGCATGTATCCGGGTATTATCGTGCAGTCCGGTTACGGTCGGGCACTGGCACATGGGCATCGAACGTAATGCAGCGGCGCTCCTCCTGAAGCTCCGGGACGAAGGTGTCCACTTCGATCGGACGCTGACGCTCGGCCGCCAGACGCCCTACCTCGAGCCCCGTGAGTACGCGCGCGCCTTGCAGCGCGCCGGAGCGCCGCCCGTCCCGATGCCGGCGTACGCCGATGACTTCTTCCGGGCGCTCGGGGCGGCGCAGATCGACTCCGTCGACGCCTCGTCATTCGAAGGCGCCACGCTCGTCCACGATTTGAACCTGCCGATACCGGTTGAATGGCACCAGCAGTTCGACGTCGTCTTCGACGGCGGAACGCTGGAGCACATCTTCGACGTACGGACCGCGCTGCGTAACGTGATGCAGGCATTGAAGGCCGGCGGCCACTTCGTCGGCGTCTCGCCGTTGAACAGCTGGTGCGGCCACGGCTTTTACCAGTTCTCGCCGGAGCTCTTCTGGCGGACCTTCTCACCGGACAACGGATTCTCGGTGGTCGGGCTGTACGCAGCCGACGGCCGTGGGGCCTGCTACGCCGTGGCCGATCCGGCGGTGGTGAAGTCGCGTGTGGAGCTGTGCACCGCCAGTCCGGTCAGCCTGATGGTTCATGCTCGCCGTGACGCCGTACGGGACATCCTGCTGCACGCGCCGCAGCAGAGCGACTACGCCTCGGCGTGGAACAGCGAGACCACGTCCCCGCAGCCCCGAAGCCGCTGGAAGACCCTACCCGTCATCCGCGACCTGCTCCAGGCACGACGCCATGTCCGGTATCTACACCAGCGATCCTTCCAAAATCGAACCTTTTACACGCCGGTCGACCTGCGGCTGTAGCCAGGCGTCGGCAGCAGGTTTGGCTTCGCCGCAGGCCCTGCTATACTTTGGTGTTCAGCCTCTCGATGAGGGGCTCTCAGTGAAAGGGACTACCGTGAAGGAAGGGATTCACCCGAACTACAAAGAGGTCGAGGCTCGCTGCGCGTGCGGCAACACGTTCAAGACGCGCTCGACCAAGCCGGAGCTGCACCTCGAGATCTGCTCCGCCTGCCATCCGTTCTTTACCGGACGGCAGAAGCTGATCGACACTGAGGGGCGGGTCGAGCGGTTTACGAAGAAGTTCGGCGCACAGACGTCGGAACAGCGCAAGGTGGCCGCGAAAACGGCGAAGGTGACGAAGCCCAAGAAGACCACCAAGGCCGCTACCGCCTGAGCGCTCGAACGTCACCGGCGCCTCACTTCACTCCAGGCGCGGAATCGCGCGAGCGGTCGTCGTAGGACGCACCGGCAGGAACGACCTCGACGCTCCCCTTGGGTCCCTGCGCGAATATCGTCCAGGCAAAATTCGTCATCAGGCCGGAGATCTCCAGCAGTCTGCGCTCCGTGCCTTCGAACAGCACCACGTCGCGCGTGCTCGTGACTGCTCCCGGTGGGCCCTGAATCACGTTGTCGCGGGCCACGACCTTCGGCCGCGCTCCCGCATTTCTCCATGTCACGGTGCCGTCCAGGACTTCCCCGCCGATGCGTTCCGGGAAGGCTGGTTCCTGCTGCCCGCTGATTCCCGCGCTGACGGCAATGTAGTGGTAACCGTTGGAGAGCGTGGGGACGGCGTGATCATCAACGTCGTGCGGCGTGCCTGGCCGCCAAGGGCGGCCGCCGCCGAACGGGCCCGTCAGCTCGAGCAGTCCCGCCTGGAGACGGCAGGTGCCCCGCCTGGGTGGCGCGGGGTCGACAGAGCACGGCGTCCCGGCATCCGGCCCGACATCGATGAACATCGACGCGTACGCCACGCGATTGTCGGCAATCACCGCGCTTTCCAGGCCGGTCTGTGGTCCACCTGGGCCCTCGCCCACCCTGATGGGCGGCGCGTTCACCGCGCCGTCGTACTTGAAGGTGTTGCCGCGTACGACTGACGTACCGTGAACGACGGAATCGATCGGTCCCTCCGCAACGGAGTTTCTTTCCCGACCGCTCGATACCAGCACCCCGTTGTTGATGAAGACGTTATCGACAACCTGGGTTCGATTGACGGTGCCCGCCGTGTTGGCGATGGCGACGCCGACGCTGAAGTTGGAAATCTCGTTTCGCGCGATCACGTTGTCCCACGCGCCGGAGACGCTGCTGCCGACGTGGACGCCGAACGCGGAGCCCGGGAAGCCGAGCAAGACGTTGTCCGTAAGGGCCCCGCGCACGGAGCCCATTTCCACTCCATGTCCTGATTCCCGAACGAGATTCCCCGAGGCAAACCAGTCCGTCCCATTCAGGTTCAGCGCCGACGTCGACCCGCCAAAGGAAGGCCCTCCGAGCCCGCAGGGCCCCATCACGTTGTAATGGACCTGCCAGCGCAGGCTCTTGACCCCGCTCCCCATGACGTAGCACTCGTACGAGGGTCCGATACCGGCGGTATTGACGATCCAGACGTCCTCGGTGGCATAGCCCGTGATGACGTTCCGTGTCACGGACGTATGCGATACCTGCCGAACGGTGAGATCCGTGATTGCAATCCGAGACAGCCGCCTGCTCGGACGGACACCGGCGCGGCGTTCGGGGATTTCCGACTGTTCTCCCAGAGAGATGACCGCCTGGTGTGGCGTCTCGACGTCCCAATTCTCCAGAGCCGTCGCGTCCCGTCCGGCGCCGCGGATCCAGAGGTTGTTGTGCGCGCGGCGGCATCGCCCACGCTCGAACGTGCCTTTCAGCGCGCACGGGAGCGCGATCGTGCGAACCAGGTAGGTGCCGGCGGGGACTCTGAGTACGCCTCCTCGGTCGGGTTTGCCGTCTGTGGCATTCGCGAGCGCGTCTATTGCTCGCTCGAACGCCGACGTATTGTCCGTGCCCCACACGACGCGCGGCGACCCGTTCACCTCGCTTAGCGCCGGTGCGCTCAACGTCACCGTTGTCCCGCTCACGACGCCCACGATCGCGGCGCTGAGCGGCTGCACGAATCCGCTGATGCTTCGCCCAGCGCCATAGACGGCGATCGGCTTGCCGGCGTCAGCTGGATGAAACCGTTCGCTCGAGCAGTTCAACGTCGCAGCGCCTGCCGCCATGCGGCAATCCGTCGCCACACGGCCATCGCCGCGGGCGCCAAAGGCGCTCGCATCGACCACTGTCGTGCGAAGCACCGCCCACTTCTGCGTGAGCTCGAGCTGTATTTGGGCAAGTCCGACTGGCTGGGGTACAAGCGCCGGAGAAAGCGCCTGCGGCCGCGCAACGAACGAGTAGACCGCACCGTGCGATCGGAGCGGACTGACACACCCGGCCACTATGAAGCCGGCGACGAGCACACGGACGAGCAGCCCCATTGCGGCCACTCTATCACCGTGATCGTGCGCGGCGCGACGCGCGGAGTGTGCCGCTCTATCGCGCCGGCGTCACCGGCGTCGTTCCGCTCGTGGCCGTCACCGCGGGCCGTCCGGAGGGAAGCTCCACGCGACGAATCATGCCGGAGTCGACCGTCTCGCCTTTTTCCCCGATGGTCTGGAAGTGCATCTCATCGCCGGCGACCTCGACCAGCATGAACGTGAGACCCTGGTCGTAGCCCTTCGCCGTCAGGTTCGATGGGTCGATGTCACCTCGCCGCAGTTTCGCAGACGAGCCTGCCACGAAATACGCGACCCCTTTCTGTGGCTTGATCCGTTCATAGAAATGCTCGTGACCGGTGAACACGACCGTGACGCCATGCTTTGTGAAGATCGGCTCCAGCAGCTGGCGGATCTCGAGGTTCGACCCGTGGCGCCCGGACGAGTACGGCGGATGATGGAAGAACGCGATCTTCCAGTCCGAGCCGCTCGCTGCGAGCTCCTTTTCCAGCCACTGCACCTGCGCGGGATCCAGGTAGTTGCTGTCGAGGGCGAAGAACCGAACCCCCAGCTTCGGCCGGAACGTGTAGTAGTTCTCGCCGTTCATGTTGAACGGCTTGTAGAACTTCTGGGCCGGTTCGTCATGGTTGCCGAGCGACGCGTAGAACTTCACCCCCGCGTCGAGCAGCGGCTTGTACGGACGCTCGAACTTCCTCACGAAGTCGCTCGGGTTCTCGCCTCCGTAAAGGTTGTCACCCAGCAAGATGACGAACTCGAACGGAAATAGCTGACGGTGCTTGGTCAGCTGCTGTGCCACCTTCACTTGTGAGCTGCTGCCGGTTCCGGTATCACCCAGAACGGCAAACCGCAGCGATCCGTCGCGCATGGGCAGCGTCAGCTTCACGCCCTGTCCGAAGGTCGTCGAGGTTAGAAGGAGCAGCAGAACGAAAACGAACGACCGGCGCATGACAACCTCCCCTGGCTAGTAAATCGCGTTCGGCATGTAGTCCACGATGAGATTCGCCATCGTGTCGCGCAGGATCAGGTGCGTGCCCACGATCCGATACTCGAGCTGCTCGGGCAGCTGCGGCAGACGCGCGAGGAGGTTCGGCGGGACCGTCGACAGCGGCTGCGTCTCCGGATAGTGGGCGTTCACCTTGAGGGTCACCGACCCGGCCGCTGGAGCATCTTCCTTGATGATCGCTTTCGTCTCGCGTCCCTCGCTGCCTTTCAGCTCGGGCCGAATCATCCGCTTGAACGTCGCCTGGACGGCGGGTGTGAAGATGTCACCCGGCTTGGCGTTCTTTCGCGCGACCTGCATGGTCTCGGCAAACACCTGCTGGGCCGCCTTGAATTTCGCAGGGTCCTTGGATTCCTGCGGCGGCGGTGACTTCTTCGCCAGCTGCTCGTGCAGTGCGACGTACTGCTCCACCCGCTGCCGGAATTCCTGCAGCGCCACCGCATCGGTCTTGCCCGGGGTTGGCGCAGATGTCGCCTGCTGCGCCATCGCGTTGCAGGCGCCAATTCCCAGCACAAGCGCGGCAATCCCAAACCCGCGGCTGAGTCGTGACATAGCTCCTCCCATCGTCGTACCTGTAAATTGCTGTCCACAATTCGTGCCGAAAGGGGACTGGACAGGCTGCCGACTACAGACTACCGGCCGCGGGCCCGCAGTCCATAGCCTGCAGTCGGCAGCCTTAGAAGAGCGGCGGAACCGCTGGGGGTGTAACGCCGAGCTTACGGTCCAGCCGGAGAAGCCGGTGCTGCACTGACTTGCGCCGGGCGTCGCGGCTTTCGAGGTGCAGCGTTCGAAGCGCGAAATTCCGTGCGAGCTCCAGATCTCGCGCGCGATGCTCGTGGTGCACTGCCAGCGCCTGGGTTGCCTGCCGCACGAGATGGGATTGGCATCGTGACAGCTCGAGAATACGGCCCCACGCTGAGGCGGCCTCATCGTAGTGGCGCTGCCGCCGGCACAGAAGCGCATAGGCGCGCAGCGCTTCCGCACGCGTCCCGATGTCGTGGGGCAGACTCGAGGACATATCGGGCGGACCTGACATATCGGGCGGACCTGACATATCGGGCGGACCTGACATATCGGGCGGACCTGAAGGTCCGCCCCTACGTACGTGAGAGTGCCCTCCGTCCGGCTTTCGTAGGGGCGGACCTTCAGGTCCGCCCAAAACCGGCTCGATATCCAGCCCCGCGGCACGCGCGTAGCAGGTCCGTGCCTCCTGCAAGTGACCCCGGCGCTCATAGACGGTGCCGAGCCCCAACGCCTCGCGCGGCGTTCGCGCCGCCGGCGCACCTTCGTCCAACAACTGAGCTGCACGGCCGGTGAGCAGCGCGAGCGAAAGGAGGTCCAGCCGATTGTGTTCGAGCACGGCGGCGAGCGGCCTGGCATCGTTGGTGCGGACGAAGTGGAAATAGCGGGAAGGGATCTCAGAGCCAGGCACATCACCCTCCCGCACATACCCGAGCGTGCTTCGTTCCAACGCCGTGAGACGACAGCTCGCGTCACCACGGGTCTCCTCGAGCGAATCGACGGGATGCCGCCAAAAGCGTCTGGCGGGTGGCAGCATGTCGATGTGCGGAAGATCGGCAAACGGCGTCTCGATGCGCTGAAGGATGTAACGGGTGTCAATCAGCGGCAGATCGAAGGTCCGTCCATTGAAGGTCACGACGGCGGCACACGCGGCGGCCAGCTCGGCGAGGGCGTCGAGGATCGCGCGTTCAGCGGTAAAGGACGACAGAAAGAGCTGCCGAATGCGAAACGTGACACCGTCGTACCATCCGCATCCGATGAGAAACGCATAGGTTCCGGCGCCTCCCGCCAGCCCCGTCGTCTCGAGGTCGACGAAGAGAAGACGTCCAACGGACGGAAGCGGAGTCGCCGCGAGCAGTTCAAAGCGAGGCCAGATGCCGCCCTCCGGTGGCAGCGCATCCATCACCGAGGCATGACCGTGACGATGGCCGGGACGGTACGTGCGATCGACAACGAGATACCGGTGGGTGCCGGACTCGTGCCATGAACCGCCCAGTATGTCGGCCGCGTCCTGGGAATCGGGGGGGCCTGGAGGGGCGCCCCTACGAGCCTCTCTCTCTGGGTCAGCCGGCGTACGTAGGGGCGGACCTTTAGGTCCGCCCGGCCGGAGAACCTCGCGCAGACGGTCCGCGAGACTCAAAACGGCTGCTCCTCGGCGGAGGCGGACTGCAGCGCCTCCGGCGATTGCACGGACAGCATCTCGAGCATGCGAAGCGCCACCGTTTTCGCGAGCGGTCCCGTATTGCCGCTGGGGCCGACGCACCCAGGGCACCCCCGCTCGCAACCGCATCCGGCGATCAGATCCCGTGTACGCGCCAGCAAATCGTCGTGCATGTCGAAGAGCGGAGCACTGAACCCAATGCCCCCGGGATAGTTGTCGTAGATGAAGATCCGCGGCTCGTCGGGTAAAAGGGGTCGGGAGTCATTTTTCGAGGACAGTTCCTCCGCGGATTCAGATTCCAGGAACTGTCCTCGAAAAATGACTCCCGACCCCATT
>ORMF010177543.1_pt1 | contig 12035 bp, 16 predicted proteins | sample 1779871 | NCBI WGS metagenome assembly ORMF01 (sample SAMEA104232316, study PRJEB22302) | groundwater metagenome | biome: forest; feature: aquifer; material: groundwater | place: USA | collected 2011-08-07 | depth 5.4 m | reverse complement strand
CTCGTAGTATTTCTTGGCAGCGGCCGAGATGCCGTTTATCCTATCGGCCCTCAAAAAATCATCCCAGGTAAGTATGCCCTGCTGCCATAACTTTCTTTCCCTTGCCGCAGTTACCCTTTCGAGGAATATGAACGAGTTTCGTATCATCCCCTGCCGCTGCAGCTTTTTGGCTTAAATACGTTCGCCGGGCAAATGTCCAGTGTCCAGTGCGACCTTCTTTGGCAAGCAAAGAAGCTCGACCAAGAAATCCACATGAACCCTTCTTTGGCAAGCAAAGAATGTCAACAGTGGGCGCAGCCTCTTTGGTGCTGTCATTTCTGCAGGAACATGACTCCTTTTCTGCCTTTGAATTCCTTGTCCCCTGTTACAAAATCATGCCCGTTTTCAGCTGCAAAAATATAGCCGATTGAGTCGAATATTGAAATTTCGCTTTTTTTGTTTTCTTCCCTGAATATGAGTGCGTTTATCATTGTTTGCCTTGCGACTGGCTTACAGAATGGAGCCAGCCTTTTGTGCCAGTATTGTGCTGTCTGGTCGTTATGCTTTTTTCTTATTATGAGGTAAAACTCTGCCATTGTGGGGTCTGTTATCACGAAATCCTCTTTCATAAGCAGGGAAAATTTTGGGTTGCCGTTGCTCACCTCCATAAGCGCATAAGTGTCCAGGCATCTCATATGTATTTGCTCTCTCCCTTTCTTATGTCCTTTAGCATCTTCTCTGTGGTCTCGTCAAACTTCAGGGCTCCAAACAGTTCCCTTAACGGATTTTCCTTTTTCCTTATTTCGATAATAATCTCCTGTTCTTCCTTTATGTCCAGTGCTTCTGCCACTTTTTTTGGAATTCGTATTCCTACAGAATTGCCCCATTTCTTCGTCGTGCATACTAACATTTTCAGCCTCCATAAATATGTAAATCTTATACATTTAGTATAATTATTATACTGATAAGATAACAAATATTTAAACTTTTCGTTTGTCAGCTTTGTTTGTCTTATCCTGGCGCGCAAAATGTTTTTAAACAAATTAGCACTCATCATTTACTCATGGCTGGCGATGTTATCTTGTATGAAGGCAGCCCTTTGGAAAGGATTGCAGCTTCATCCCTGGTTCTATCTGGTAAAATGCCCTTGGCAAAAGCGCCGCAAATTTATCTCGCCAGTGATGTTATCGTTGGAAAATATGGCGTTACAGGCCTTCTTCTTGTAGACAGCAAGCCAAAGCCAAGATGGGAGAGCTATACAGACGGGAACTGGACAGGGGCAGTAACAGATGAAAAATCAGTTCTGTTCATGTCTGAGTATGATCCAATCAGGTATGCTCATTATATGAATACCAGCAGTGGATTCAAGATGATTCGTTATTTCATCTTGCCTCCTGAAGTCGCAGCGTTCTTTAGGCAGGATTCTTTTTTGGGCGATCCCATGATTGATAAATGTTGCAGGGATGGTACACTTCCTGAGGATTATGACGAAGTTCTGGTTAATTCTCGTTACGTTGAATCAAGTGATGAGGGACGGTTTTTAACGCAGATTATTAACTCAGTAAATCCCGCATTTGCTAAGGACCAAGAGCCTAGGAATAATCCGAAGTTCGGGCAAAAGGTTTACTTTTCCTTCCATTTATGGCAGGTTTACAAGCCTGTGACTGAGGTAGGAGAGGAGTCAATTGTCAGGGCGATAACGAACTTCGACAGGGTACTCTCACAGTTTGATAACAGGAACATTCTCCAACAAAGGCAGCTGGTGTCACCATCTATCGAATATCGCGGAGTGCTTCCTCCTAGACCAGCCTGAAATAAGCTCTCCTGTTGCTTTTGCCCTTTACTATTTTAACGAATTTGCATATCATCTATTTCCTTTAAAATCGCCGTATACACGGCAACATTAAGCCTCATTCCTGCCGCTGTAAGGTTGAAAAGCGCTTGTTTTGCTTCTTTTTTGGTTAATATTTTTTTACCTAAACAGCGCAACAGAAAGGTTGTCAGCCACCAGCATTCAATTCCTTTACTTTTTGCAACCATTATCAGTGCGTAGTCATTAGAAATCAAAATGTCATCATCCTCTTTTGCTAGAAGAATTATGGAGGCATCCGCCTTTTCAATTCCTTCCAACATACTGATATTGCCGGCTTCGTGAGACTTTGGCTTGCGTAACAGAATCCAGCTTTTGCATGCGTTTTCTATTTCACTAGCTCCTGCTCCTTCCTTCACCTCATCATAAACATCTGGAGTAATCTTAATCTGTTTGAAGAACTCTCTGAGAAGATCTAACCTGTTAATTCTAGCTAGGTGGATTATGACGGAAGAATCAGCTACAACCATTCTGCGCTCCCTATTTGCTCATATCATCCTTTAGGTCATTTAGGGCATATCCCCCGTCTATGTCTGATTTTGAAGCCATATCTAGAATCTTTATGTAAGGTACGCCTGCAAACGCAGCAGCTCTTCTTAGCGTCATTCTGTGCTCTTTTAATGCTTCGAGTGCTTTTTCCATTTTCCATTCCTTTATTGCTTCCGCTAGCAATTTTCTTATTACGTCTGCCTTCTTTGTATGCTCCTCTTGCCCTATCTTTTTCAAATCCTCAAAGTATTCATCCTCAATTCTTGTAGTAATAACCTTCATTTTATCCTCACGTTACAAAACAGTACAATTGTAACTATATAAGCTTTTCTATTATCTGTCAAAGGCATTAATCTATCAAAAGCCTAACTACACCAGCCTGAAATAAACCCTTCTGTTGCTCTTGCCCTTGTTATCCATCTTGATTATTTCTATCTGGCCGATCTCTGAGGTGTTTCTGACGTGTGTGCCGCCGTCCGCCTGGGTGTCAACATCGCCAATCTCAACTATTCTCAGCTGCTGAACCTGTGGCGGCAGCGCATTCGCCAGCTTGACAACGCCTGGAATCTTCATTGCCTCTTCCCTTGGCAGGAAATACATCTTCACGTCCATGTTGCGTTTTATGGCGTCGTTTGCCTCTTTTACATACTCGGCCATTTTTTCCCTGTCAAAGTTTTCAAGGTCAAAGTCAAATCTTGCATGGTCTACGGCAATCTGGTTTCCAGTAATCAGCGCGCCTGTTTCTTTGTGGACTATTGCGGAAAGTATGTGGGCGGCTGTGTGGTACCTCATCAGCTTGTGCCTCCTGTCCCAGTCAATGGTGCAGTGGACCTTGTCACCTGCCTTTAGCCCTGGCCTGTCAAGGTAGTGCATTATCGTGCCATTTTCCTTTTTGACATCCGCAACAGTGTATTCTTGGCCGCCGCTGGTGATTTTTCCAGTGTCGCTTGGCTGCCCTCCGCCCTGGTAGCAGAATATTGTCCTGTCAAGCTCGGCCTTGTTGCCTTCTGCAGCAACTACTGCCGAGTCGCACTCTTTAGTCTAGCAGTCCTCAAAGAATATTGTTTCTGTCATTTGTTTTTGGTGGGTTGCATAAGTTTAAATAACTGTTGGCGCTGCGGGTGTTTTATGGCTGGCGTAAAGAAGGTATCAAAAGATGAGCTTCTTCTGGTAGGAGGCCAGGCTGTCATTGAGGGCGTTCTCATGCGCACCAAGCACAAGACTGCCGTTGCAGTTAGGACAGAAAGTGGCAAGATAGTCAGGAAGGAGTGGAATATTCCGCCAATTTCAGCAAGGATTAAGCTTTTCAAGTACCCGCTGGTTCGCGGCGTGGGCGTCCTTTACGAGACTATGGTAGTAGGGTTCAAGGCGCTTTCATTTTCTGCGAATGCCTCTGCTGGAAAGGATGAGAAAGGCGCTGACGTCCTTGGCAGGCGCGAAATGTTTTTTTCCTTTGCATTCGCCATTGCCCTTGCAGCAGTGTTGTTTGTGATTGCCCCGCTTTTCCTTGCCGGCCTGGTGGCAAAAAGCAATACGTTCCTGTTCAATCTTGTCGACGGTATCTTCAGGCTGCTGGCTTTTCTTGCTTACTTGCTGTTCATCTCGCTGTTCAAGGATGTTCAGCGCATCTTCCAGTATCATGGCGCAGAGCACATGACGATACATGCCTATGAGCACAATGAGCCCTTGCAGCCAGGAAAAATAAGGAAGTACCCCACCATGCACCCTCGCTGCGGCACCAGCTTTCTTTTGCTTGTGTTTCTGGTAAGCGTTCTTGTTTTTTCTCTGGTGAACCCTGCAGGTTTCATTCCTAAGCTTGCTTCGAGGCTGGCTCTTCTCCCTTTGATAGCTGGCGTGTCATACGAGCTGCTTCGCTTGGGCGCAAGGTTTGAGAAGAATTTTTTCGTGAAGCTGCTTGTTTTTCCCGGCTTGCTGCTGCAGAAGATAACAACAAAGAGGCCTGATGATGGCCAGATAGAAGTTGCAGTTGCAGCGATTAAAACAGTGATTTCAGGCAAATAATGGCATGGCAAAGTACATCCTTTTTGTGTGCGAGCGCAACAGGGGGAGGAGCCAGATGGCGCAGGCTTTTTTCAATAGCTTGAAAAAGGAATTTTCTTATGTTGGCAAGGAATACGAGGCCATAAGCGCAGGAGCCGAGCCTGGCGATAGAGTGAACCCGGTGGCAATCCAGGCAATGTTGGAATCAGGAATAGATATGTCTGACACAACCGCTTACTTCCCGAAAGGAGTGGATAGTGATTACATCAAATCAAGGGGCAGCAATGTTAAAAGGGTAATAATGGTTTGCGATTTTAAATGCGGATTGCCTGGTGAAATAAGCGAAACGCCCGAGTATTGGGAAGTGCCTGAAACGCGTGGACAGTCGCTGGATGATGTGAGAAAAGTCAGGGACCTTATTGGTGAAAATGTGCGTGCTCTTCTGAAAGAACTCAGTCGCTAAGAAATTCATGCAAAAATCTTATAGCAAATTGCAAAAATATTCAAACTTTACCATTGCAATTTGCTATTTAGCGAATGTTGCCCAATGGGCAACATCCCTCGGCTTTGAGCCGAGAGAATCTCGCAAAATGTTTGATAATTAACGAGATTCGCTATTATCTTTCCCTGTCTTCCTTCTCGGAATCCTGCCTTCCGACTTCGTCAATGAGGTCCTGCATCTGCATTACCTTTTCTACAGTGCCTATCTTGTCGCAGTACGGGCACCTGTTTGGCAGCTTGTCTGTCTTTGGTAAAAACTGGTAATTGCAGCTCGTGCAGTAAAGTTTCATTGCCATTTTTTGTTTTCCTGCTAGCACAGTATTTAAAGTTTTTCCAAGAAGCGGCTCTGAAGCGATGAGAATTCTTTATAGCTGCCGTTAGGCAGCTTGTGCCTTGTTAATAGGAGGTGATTTGAGCCATGAAAACGCTGCCATTGTATGCGGGTTTGGATGTAGCTCAGGAGTTTACAGTAGCTACAGTTGTTGATGAGATGGGTAACCCTGTTAGGGAGCTTAAAGTGCCAACTAACGAGGAGGGCTATAAGCGGTTGTTCTTTGACTTGCAGAACGTTACTGCCGTTTTTGAAGCCAGTAGGAACTGGTCTTACATTGCCAGTTTGCTTAAGCCGTACTGCCAGTTCAAGATGGCTCACCCTTTGAAAGTCAGGCTTATTGCTAGTGCCCGGATTAAGACTGATGCAATTGACAGCCGGGCACTGGTGCATCTTTTAAGGACTAACTTGATTCCTGAAAGTTACATGCCACCTGACAATATTGTTGAACTCAGGAACCTGGTGAGGTACAGGGTTAGGCTTGGAAGGATGTCAGCTCACTTGAAGAACAGGACTTATGCTATTCTGGCCAGGGAAGGTCACAGGTCAGACTTCAAGCCTTACGAGCGCAAGGCTAAGCTTTGGATTCAAAGCTTGAAAATGAATCCTATAAACAGGGACGAGCTGGAATACTCCCTGAAGCTCCTTGAAGAGCATAAGCGTAAGATTGAACAGCTTGATGAGCTGCTTGAGAAAGAACGCGTGAAGTACCCTGAAGCTGATTTGCTCACAACGATTCCAGGCATAAGCACTTATTCAGCTCTGCTTATCTTAGCAGAAGTTGGTGACTTCTCAAGGTTTCCTTCTGCTGATAAGCTTGCTGCTTACTCTGGACTGGTAAGCAGCACATACCAGTCAGGAAACACATGCTACCAAGGACGCATCACAAAGCAAGGAAACACGTGGCTGAGGTGGATACTCGTGCAGTGCGCTCACGTGACAGTCAAGAAGCAGCACAGGATTCAAAAGTTTTACTTGAGGGTAAAGCATAGGCGGGGAGGGCAGAAAGCGATAACGGCTACTGCTCGTAAAATGGTCCCGGAGGTATGGCATATGCTTCAAAAGAATGAAGCATATCGCGGGTGAGGAAACGCCATACATATGGGTTTCAGAGGCACCTCGGTATTGTACATGCACTCTGAAAGTGCGTGGCTCTGAATGAGGGCCCCGAACCCGACGACGCTAAATGAGGCATACACGCGCCTGGAGTGCGCGTGTTTAGGACCTCGTATGGATGTATGTCGTCATAATCATTAAATAGGAGGACTGATATAAAGGTTTTGCAAGGTCAACAAAGAATTCTCATGGATGTAGAGCGTCTTAAGTAAAACTGTCTTTTGGGCACAGAAATGCTTAGGCGGTTAAGAAAGAATTTTTTTGTCTTTGATTTTTCCTGCCATCTTCTGGACAATCGCCTTGTCGCTGATGATTGCGCTGTTGCCGGTTGGATCCTCCAGGATTATCTTAAGCTTCTCCTCTCCCGAAACAGCCCTGTTGATTTTCTTTAGCAGGTTCTTGGCCTTTTTCACCGCGGCATCGTCCTCCTCAGTGTCCCTTATAACCTCAATCTGGTGCTTAATCCTCTGGAGGATGCCTTCAATGTTGGTAACGTAGCCGTTGGACGCCTCGCCGGGCTCAATGTCAGCAACGTAGGGAACCTTGACCGTGGCCTGGCTTGACTTCACAACCCTTATGGACATGTCATCAGCGCCAGAAACTTCAATCGAATAGCTGGCAGGCTCATGTTCTTCCGCGCATTCAATATCGGCCTTGTGGAATTTGCAATTGCTGCACGACATTGAAAACAACAAGACCTTCCCGAAGTATGGAACTTCCTGCTCGCGCTCAGTCAGTGCAAGCGACTTTTGGGAGCAGACAGGGCAAAGCTCGCCCATGACGACGCTAAGCTTGTCATTGCCAGCGTCGCTGGAACCAGCATCGCCTGGTTTCTGCCCAGGTTCATTTTTCATGGAAGAAAATTATGGCAAAAGGATTTATATAGTTTTTGGTAGCGAAATAAAAAAATCATGAAAGAAATTCAGGATCGGAGCTATCTCACAACAGCATCGTCTTCCGCATCAACCGAAATTGTTTCGCTTCGCGTCTGCAGGGGCTTTGAGCCGTAAACAACCTTCTCGTCCTTGACCTTGAGGTTCAGGCGGTAAAACTCGTCAATGGCGAGTTGCTTCCTGCTTGCTGCAATCTTTTCAGGGTCAAACCCTTCAGGAAAAACCAAATCGCCTGGTTCTGAGCGTTCAGGATGGATTACCTTGACTTGCCTGCCATCATCGGCAGCGAGGAGCATGCCCTGGCTTTCCTGGCCGCGGAGCTTGGCATGCTTCAAGTTGGAAACAACAATTATCTTCTTGCCCAGAAGCTCATCCTTCTTGTAATGGCTTCTCAGCCCTGCCACGAGCTGGATTATCTTTTCCTTGCCGCCTTCCTTGTGGCCAAGGCTTACCTTCAGGATGTAGAGTTTATCGGCCTCAGGGTGCTCAGTGACTTCTTCTATCTTGCCAACCTTCAGGATAGCTGGGAAAACAGGCGCGATGGAGAGCGTGTGCTCGATTGGCGCAAAAATTATCCTCGGCTGGTTTATCTTGACGCCTGTCGGGTGCCTGCCTAAGTCCTGGAAGCTTACCTTTTCAATGTTCTCCTGGCCCAGAGTTCTCAGGATTTTCTCGGAATACTTTGGCAGCACAGGCAGGGAAAGCAGCGCGAGGTCCTTCACTATGGCTGCTGCAGCAGTCACAACCCTGTGGCATTTCTTCCGGTCAGTCTTTATCATTTGCCACGGTTGGTTCTCCTGGAAGTAGCGGTTCCCAATGCTGCTTATTTCCAGAAGGCCTTTCACAGCTTCCCTAAAATTGCACTCAGAATAATGCCTTATGATTACTTCGTGCTTTTGCTGCAGCTGCTCAAGGAAAAATTTCTCATCATCGCCGAGCGTGTCAAGCTTTGAATCAAAATTGTTGCTTATGAAAACCAAAGTGCGGTGCACAAAGTTGGCGATGTTGCTGACAAGGTCGCTGTTAACTACTGTCTTGAACTCCTCAAAGTCAAGGTTGATATCGCCAATGCTCATTGTCAGGTGCGAGGCATAGTAGAACCTCAGGAACTCAGGCTCGTGGCCTGCAGCAGCAAGATAATCCTTTGCCGTGAGGAAGTTGCCTCTTGACTTCGACATCTTCTCGCCGTTAATAGTCAAGTGGCCGTGGACTATGATTTCAGAAGGCAGGTTAAAGCCCACAGCCTTCAGCACAGCAGGCCAGAATAGGAAGTGAAAGTAAATTATATCTTTCCCAATGAAATGTATTATCCTTGCATCCTTATTCTGCCAGTAAGCCGCAGCTGCGTCCTGCTTCAGCCTTTCCTTTGCATACTTTTCTGTTGCCGCAATGTAGCCTATTGGCGCATCAAGCCAGACGTAGAAATACTTGTTAAGCTCGCCAGGAATCTTAAAGCCAAAATACGGCCCGTCGCGCGAGATGTCCCAGTCCTGAAGCCCGGTGCTTATCCATTCAAGGACAAAGTTCTTCGCGTCCTGCTGTATTCCCTGGTTGCCTTCGAGCCATTGCTTAAGCTGCTGCGAAAACTCGCTCAGCTTGAAGAAGTAATGAAGCGACTGCTTCCTTACAGGAACACTGCCGCACACTGCACAGTGAGGCTCTACCAGGTCAATAGGCTGGTAAATCGTGTTGCACTTCTCGCACTGGTCCCCATACTGGTCCTCAGCGCCGCATTTCGGGCATTTGCCCTTCACATACCTGTCGGGAAGGTACCTTTTGTCATTCTCGCAATATGTCAGCTCAACAAGGCGCTCGAAAATAAATCCCTTCTCCCGCAGCTTGCTGAAGAAAAGCTCGCTGTAGTGTTTGTTCTCCGGGCTGTTGGTGGAATGGTAAATGTCAAAATTAACATGGAATGCCGCAAAGTCCTGAACGTGCTCATCGTGGTACTTCTGGATTAAATCCTCAGGCCGCAAGTTCTCCTTGGCTGCCGCAAGCTCAATTGGCGTGCCGTGCGTGTCATCAGCGCAGACAAAGATGACGTTCCTGCCCAAAAGCCTGAGAAACCGCACAAATATGTCTGCCTGGACATACTCGACAAGGTGCCCGAGATGAATCGGCCCGTTCGCATAGGGCAGGGCTGCTGTCACGAGTATCTTCTCTTTAACGCCAGATTTGCCTGCATCACTTGCCATAAAAGAAAAAGGAGATGGAATTGTTTAAATAGTTTGCTTACACTACCAGACGCTGTGCCTGAGCTACAATTCTGCCTGCAATTTCTTGTTCAAGCGAGGAAAGTACATGATTGGAAGAGGGATGCATCTTAACGCAGTAGTCATAGGTATATCTATTCCCATTAAAGGTTCCTACAACTTTGTATCCGCTCCTCTGAAAAAAATTCCTGTTCATGCTGTTTGTAGCTTGTTCTCTATGGACAAACTGCTGAACTCCAGCCTCATAAGCACAATAGGCAAATATGCTTCCTAATTTTTGCATGAAAGCAGTACCTATCCCCTTGTTTGGCTCGGCAGTTGCAAACCAACCGAATGAATTTTGGCTGTTTTCCAAAACACCATTTGCTTTCACAAAATGCGGAAGTTCATAGGCAGCAACAAGGCCGGATGAGCTATCACCACCGATGACTATGTCTCCCATCTCAAGCCCTTTCCGCAGGGCTGGTATGAAAAAATTTTTTAGCCACCACTGCCCATCATACGGGCCAAGCTCTAAGTAGCTGCTATGAGCCTTTCCAACTATCTCTCCTGCTGCTGCCGCATCCTCTGGCTTTAACAGCCTAAGCGAAATATCACTCATGGCAAACGGGAAGGCGTTTGATTATTTAAATAGTTCGTTGAGAAAAATTCCTATGCTGTGTCAGCGTTGCCAAGGACGTCTTCACCAGGCGTGCCCTTCTTCTTCGTCTTCTTCTCCTTGAGCTTCTTTGTGACGTCAATGTTTGCCTTGCACTTGCCGCACTGAAAGCGCAGAGTGGGAATGCCTTCAATGTTCCTTCGTTTGAATGGAATCTGAGCCTCGCCAGAACTGCCGCAGCTTGGGCACTTGTACTCGGCGTTAGCCGTCAGGGAATCCTCATACGCCTGCTTCTCGACAACATTGCCGCAGCCCGGGCAGGCATACTCTTCTGCACGGGTTTTAACCTTGCCATTGCTGCCCCTGGGCTTGCCCATAATAGCTTTCCTGCACTTCGGGCAGGTCTGCTTGAAAATCCATACCTTGACGCTGCCTTTGCCGCCGTCGAGCGAGCGCTGGGTGAAGTACACGCACTCGTCCATTGACTCAGGTTGCTTCAATGCCATGCCAAAAACTCAGAGCAGCGGTTATTTAAAGTTTTTTATGCGGCCGGTTTGCCAGTATGGCAGCTACCAGCTTAACTATAGTCAAGGACATAAATAAATGAGCAAAAGCTGCCCTTGACTAATAGCAAAGGGCGTATTATCTGCTCAAATTTTTGAGCCCTTTGCTATATAACCCAAACGAAAATCATTTAAATAACAGGAGCCTAAGTAACATTCAGAGGTGATAGCGATGTGCAGCACGTGCGCCAAACACAAGAAGCCGAAGTAAAATTTAGTTGACGCGTAAAAATGGCTGAGCTAACCCTAATCATTGCATTCTTGGCAGGGCTCGCATCGTTCCTGTCACCTTGCGTGCTGCCGCTGGTGCCTGCCTTCGTGGCTTACCTTTCAGGCACTACAGCAAGCGAGATAGCGCATAACAGCGCAAAAGCAAGGGCTTCAATCTTAATAAACACAATTCTCTTTGTGACAGGGTTCACTTTCGTATTTGCCCTGCTCGGCGCTCTAATCAACAGCGTCCTCCTGGACATTGCCTACACTTTGAAAGACACGCTGGCTAAAATCGGCGGGGCAGTCATAGTCCTGCTGGGGCTGGTGCTTTTAGGCGTGATAAAGCCAGGCTTCCTCCAGCAGGAGCACAAGCTCAGGCTTAAAGGCCTGAAGCCGAGCTACCTGACGTCTTTCCTGTTTGGAGCTGCATTTGCCGTGGGCTGGACCCCCTGCGTGGGGGCGATTCTCGGAGTCATATTCACGCTGGCGCTGACTCAGCCGGCAATTGCCTTCGGGCTTTTGTTCGCATACGGCCTCGGGCTCGGCGTGCCCTTCATTGCAGTAGGCGCATTCACCTCAACAGCAACAGGGCTGATAAACAAGTACCAGGGCGCCATGAAATACGTAATGAAGGCGGCAGGGCTGATACTTATACTGCTCGGAATCCTCGTGTTCACAAATGAGCTGCCTAAGATAGCCAGCTTCGCACTCGCCGGGCAACTTTTCAAGCCGTGAAAAATAAAAAACAATATAAACAAGTTATGCAGTGCAAAGGTTAATACTAACAGTTTGTGATTCAAATGGGCAAGAGAAAGAAGGAAAAGAAGATAAGCGCAAAGGCAATGCGCTACGCCAAGTTCCAGAAGGACAAACCGGCAGTGGTTGACATCACCATGCCAGATTTGAGTGAGGAAGCTAACAAGCAAAAGCAGCTCGACCAGGACAGGATAGACAGATTTCTAAAGAACAACAGGAACCCGCCCACAAAGGAAGTCTCCGAAAGGCGAATGAGAAGCAAGCGGTAGCGTAAGCAATTCTATAAACCTTTTGCCAGGGCACGACATGAAAAAGGTAACACTTTTCATCGCATGCAGCATTGACGGATACATCGCACTGGAGAACGGCGGCATAGACTGGCTCTTCACTGACAGCGACTACGGCTACAAGAAGTTCTACAGCTCAATTGACACGATTCTCGTAGGTAGGAAGACTTACGAGCAGGCGCTGGGATTCAGTGAGTGGCCTTATGCCGGGAAGAAATGCTACGT
>ORMF010160834.1_pt1 | contig 12035 bp, 8 predicted proteins | sample 1779871 | NCBI WGS metagenome assembly ORMF01 (sample SAMEA104232316, study PRJEB22302) | groundwater metagenome | biome: forest; feature: aquifer; material: groundwater | place: USA | collected 2011-08-07 | depth 5.4 m | reverse complement strand
GCAGGATTCATGATTTTTTATTTCTTTACCATGTATCATGTATCCTGTATCTTGCATCTTTTCCTTGCATTCCAACCCGCACACATGGCATGTCTTTTTGCAATCAGTTGTTATCTCTGCTGATATTGCTTTCTGATATTCTTTATAGAGATATTCTTTTTTAATCCCTGTATCAATTATGTCCCAGGGCAGCGGTTCATCTTTTGCGTATGTCTTTTCTGCGTACGCAGAAGCATCTATCCCTGTTTTCTCCATTGCGCCGGACCATTTATTAAAATCAAAAGACTCTGTCCATGGGTCAAGCATGCAACCTGAGGACCATGCCTCTTCTATAAGATTTGAAATTTTTTCATCTCCGCGTGCAAATACTGCCTCCAACAGGCTCATCTCTTCATTGTGTGCTTTAGCCGTCAATTTCTTTCTGTGAAGCATGTTTTTCAGAAAGTCCAATTTTTCCTTTATACTGCCGATGTTCTCCTGCCCGTACCATTGAAACGGGGTGTGGGGTTTTGGAACAAATGGCGACAGAGTGATGTTTATGGTCACATATCTGCCTGTATGTTTTTTTGCAATCTTCAATGCCTTGAGCGCCATATCTGGAATTGCTTCAATATCTTCCTGTGTCTCTGTCGGAAGGCCTACCATGAAATAGAGCTTAACTTTTTGCCAGCCTTCTTCAAAAAGCATCTTAAGGCTTTGCTCATAATCTTCTTCTGTGAAGTCCTTGTTTATCACATTTCTGAGCCTTCCTGTTGCTGCTTCAGGCGCTATCGTAAATCCTGTTTTTCTTACACTTTTAATCTCTTTTAGTACATCCTGACTTACAGCAGCAACCCGCAACGAGGGCAAAGACAGGGAAATCTTCTGGCCGGAGAAACGGCTGTTAAATGCTTTCAGCAAAGGCAGAAGGCATGAATAATCACCTGCGCTCAGGGATGTGAAAGAAACCTCTTCGTGCCCTGTATTTTTAAGAGATTTTTCAGCGATACTCAAGGCTTTTTCAGGACTTCTCTCTCGCAATGGCCTGTAAATCATTCCTGCCTGGCAGAACCTGCAGCCCATTGTGCAGCCCCTTGAAACTTCTATATTCACTCTGTCATGGACGATCTGTGTATAAGGGACAACAGGAGATTCGGGATATGGGAAACTGTCGAGGGATTCGATGTAACGGCGTTTGACATGTTCAGTGCGCAGTGACGGCACATACATTCCCTCTATTTGAGAAAGCGCTTCTAAGACAGATTCCTTTTTAGCGTCGCCTTCTTTCTTCCATATCCTGTATGCATCAAGAATCTCTACAATTGCTTCTTCAGCATCGCCAATCAAAAAGGCATCTATAAAAGGAGACATCGGCATTGGATTAACAGTGCAGGGCCCGCCAGCGATTATCAGAGGCCATTTTCCTTCTGCCCTGTGTTCACTTCTTATCGGAATTCCGGCGAGGTAGAGCATGTTAAGTACAGTTGTATAAGAAAGCTCGTATTGAAGGCTGAACCCTAAAATATCAAACCCCTTTAAAGGCCTCTCTGTTTCAAGGGAAGAAAGGAGGATGCCCTTATGCCTCATCTCCTTTTCGAGGTCAAGCCAGGGATGAAATGCTCTTTCAGCAGAGGCATACGGGAGGTCATTGATAATCTTGTAGAGTATCTTAAGTCCCAGATGTGACATCCCCACGTCGTAGATGTCAGGGAACGCAAGGGCGACCTTTATTTCTCCCTCTTTCCTGAGAGAATTCACCTCGGTATTTATATATCTGCTTGGTTTTTGAAAGAGTGAAAGATTCACATTTTAAGGATAACATAAATAGAAGGAGTGGGTGATGTATAATATCCTATGTTCATCGCAGGGGTGACAGGCAATTACGGCATGGGGAAGAGCGCTGTGCTTTCTATGTTCAGGGAATTGGGAGCAATCACTATTGATGCTGACTGGGTAGTAGGCCAGCTTCTTAAGGAAAAGAAGGTTCTATCGCAAATAGAAAAACTTCTTGGTGCGGGTGTCCTTGATAAAAAAGGGAAGCTTGATAAGAAAAAGGTCTCGGAAAAAATATTTAATAGTAAACCCCTAAGGATTAAGCTCGAAGACCTCCTTCATCCCCTGGTATTTGAGAGAATTGATGAATTCATTAAAGGCTATAGGGATGGAAAGAAAATTATTATTGTCGAAGCTCCTTTGATTTTTGAGCGGGGATACGAGGGAAGGTTTGACAAGACTATAACAGTCTTTACGAATGAGACCACGGCAATAAACAGGCTTTCTATGGTTGGTATAACACCCGGGATGGCGAGCGAGAGGCTGAAATGCCAGCTTCCTATAAAAGAAAAGATTAAGAGGGCTGATTTTAGTATAGACAACAGCGGATTTCCGGAAAAGACAAGGGCTAAGGTGGAGGCTGTTTATAAGCAGCTTCTTCAAGAGACAAGGGTTAAGGAACTCCTTTCCGCAGGAAAGGTCAGAGAGATAAAAAAGATTATTGGCAGGCTGTTTTCGATTGAAGGAAGAGTTATTAAGGGCGCGGGAAGAGGCGGAAAGCTTCTCCATACGCCTACTGCGAATATAGCTCTTGAAAAGGCAGTCCCTTTAAAGGAAGGGGTATATGCTGTCAGGGCTGCAATTTTCAGGTCTCAGGCAAAAGATAAATTAACACCTGGCACCTCGCACCTAAAACCTAAAACCTACGATGGTGTTGCCAATATCGGCAAAAACCCGACTTTCGGAGAAATGCCTGTAAGTTATGAGGTTCATCTTTTTGATTTCTCAGGAAACCTTCGCGGCAAAAAACTCCGGGTGGATTTTATAAAAAGGATACGCGATGAAAAGAAGTTTCCGAATGTAAAGGCTCTTGAAACACAGATTAAGAAAGATATCAAAAAAGCTAAAGATATTTTAGTTCATAAAATATGAGTCTCCAGATAGGGAATAACATTTTCGCTCATTCTCGCTTCGCTCCGAGGTATTTTGCCTCTTTATTTATTACATATAGACCCTGTCTGAATATCGGCAAAATAAAACCGCTCAAATATCATTCCCTATCTAAAACGATGTGCAGGTAATTGTGAAAAAACCAGAATTATTGGCGCCGGCCGGAGACTTTGAAAAATTAAAGACCGCAATCCACTATGGAGCGGATGCTGTTTATATTGGAGATTCACGGTTCAGCCTCAGGGGCAAGGCAGGAAATTTTAACCCTGATGAATTAAGAGAAGCTGTTAATTTTAGCCATGGGCATAATAAAAAGGTATACGTTACAGTCAATGTTTTTCCCCATAATAAAGACCTTTCAGATATTGAGAAACATTTAGAACTTCTTAAAAATATCAGGCCTGATGCCGTCATTCTTTCTGACCCCGGCATATTTGCCATGTTCAGGGAAAAAGCGCCTGAAATAAATATCCACATAAGCACACAGGCAAATATAACAAACTCAGAATCAGCTAAATTCTGGGAAGGGCTTGGCGCAAAAAGGCTTGTCCTGGCAAGAGAGCTTTCAGTAGATGAGATAAAAGAGATACGAAAAAAAACAAAGATTGAACTTGAAGTATTTGTCCACGGCTCGATATGCATATCATATTCAGGACGTTGCTACATAAGCAGCTTCCTCGCTCAAAGAAGCGGGAACACAGGCGAGTGCACAAACTCATGCAGGTGGAACTATACATTAATGGAAGAAAAAAGGCAGGGAGAATACTTCCCGGTTTTCGAAGATGACAGAGGGACTTATATTATGAGTTCCAAGGACCTCTGTATGATAGAGCATCTTCCTGTATTGGTTGATGCCGGCATAGACAGCTTTAAGATAGAAGGCAGGATGAAGGGGATAAATTATGTCGCAGGGGTTGTGAAGACTTATCGTGAGGCAATAGATTCTCTTGATGATAAAAAGAAATATAAGATAAATCAAAGATGGCTCAAGGAGCTTTCGATGTTTTCAAGCAGGGGATACACAACAGGGATGTTTTTTGGTAAACAGCCTGACGCTGATTATAATTTTGACGGCGAAAGTTACAGGATGAGCCATGAGCTTGTTGGAGTTGTTCTTGAGGTGAATAATGGCACTGCAAAAGTTGGATTAAGGAACAGGCTGAATGCCGGAGACAAGATTGAATATCTCACACCCGGGCTTGAAGAAAAACTTTTTGATATAGATTCGATTAAAGATATTGAGGGCGCAGTAATCAGTTCAGCGCGTAATGAGGATATTGTTTTTATCCCTGTGCCAAGAGGTGTGAGGCAGAATGATTTGATAAGAAGAGATAAAGCTTTTCGATAAATTAAGTCAGTGTGTAATTTCATATAAATTTTTATTTCTTGTGACATCTGCTGCAGACAATATCCGTCTCCCTGTATTTTTTCCTTTCTTCAATCGGTTTCCCTGCCTTTGGGCCGTGGCAGTTGAAACACTCCTTGTATTCAAGCTCTTTGTGCATCTTTAACATCTTTGGATTTTTACTGTGGCATACATTGCATCCAAAGGCATAGGAGGACTGTCCAGAAAACATCACTAGCGCTGACATGAATATGACGAATATTTTTAGCTTCATAAAAATAGTTTAAAATATTATTTGTTTTCATAACATGATTTCTGTCATAGATTTGCCAATCATTCTTTTTAAAAAAATCTATTCGCGAACTCAAAATTATGAGCAAGGCTAAATTATAAATATCAAGTTAATAAGTTGTTAAGAAGTCCAGTTAAAAGCTTTTGCAAGCCCTTGAAACACGTTGTTTGTTCCATACTGCATGTTTTTTAAGCAGGCCAAAATTATATTAAGATCAATATGTTGCAGACAAATCATAGGCTTTTGTAAAAACGAGTCTCATCAAGGCAGCGCAGAGCCTTGCTGGATAATGGTTTCCTTAAATGATTTAGATTTGTTATCATAAAACCCATGGGAGAACAGCATCTATACCAGACTTTAACAAAAGAAGACAAGGTTACAGTTGTGCTTTACAGGATTGGCATAATTCTTTCAGCAATAATAATTTCAATCGCTGCCTATATGCTGTTTAGTTCATCTCAGAATCAGGACAACGCATTATTAAGCACAAAAATCAATATTTTGCTTTTTGCTCTTTATATATCTGTTGGCGTGAGTGTATTTTTTATACATCTTTATGTGAGCAAATTTAAAAAGGGCTTAATAAAGCTATATTTTGCCTCCATAGCCTGCCTTATAATACTTTTTGCTGTTGGACGCGGGAATGTTTTGGGGGTTTTGATTAATAAACCCTACGGCCCGATGCTTCTTATTCCTTTGTCGCTCTGTCTGGGGTTTATCACTGCAAAGGAGGCTTTTTGTTTCAAATTAATGGAAGGCTATCTATTGGCAATTATAATGCCTGTTTACCTTTTATCGTTATCTACAGGAAACATACCGCTTAAAGGCGCTTCCTATGGCCTTATATTAATAGCAGCGATGCTTCTTTTTTTCACCCTCAGGAAGGTATCAATGCCCATACATTACGATATAGGCGACAAGTCAGCGTATACGTGAGCTTGTGTTGTATGTAAAAGACTTTCTATATATCTATATTCCTTGCCTCTAATGCATGCTTTGTGATGAAGTCTTTTCTCGGCTCGACCTGATCGCCCATAAGAATGGTGAATATCTCATCAGCCTGGACTGAGTCCTGTATTGTGACCTGAAGGAGTGTTCTTTTCTCAGAATCCATTGTTGTCTCCCATAGCTGTGTGGGATTCATCTCTCCAAGCCCCTTGTAACGCTGTATTGTCAGTCCCTTCTTGGCTACAGCAAACACGTGCTCAAGTAACTCTGCGCTTGAATTCAGCTCTTTCAGCCCTTCTTTGGTATCTGCCTTATAAGGCGGCTCTCCGAGGTCTTTTATAATGCCGTAAAGATTTTCAAGCTCCTTGAATTCAGGGGATGACAGGAAGTTTGTATCTACAAGTATTTTGTTGTTGTGCCTTCTGATCTCAACGCTGTAGGCCTGATGTTCCTCGTCCGAATTCACTTCGCCTGCAGTGATATTAGGCACTTCTTTCTGTATAAGAGCTGATAATCTTTCGACGGCTTTTTGACTCTTCAATATCTCTTTATTCACCCCTGCCTTCAGAATAAGCCTTAAGACATCAGGGTCTTTTCTCCTTCTGTTAAACCATTCTATCAATTTCTCAAATTTTGAGAGCCTTTTTAAATGCGGAATTAACGCCTTGCCCTTTACAGCCTGCCCTCTTACAGGCATATCGAGGTCATCTGCTGCAAGCTCAAACAGCATGTTCTGCATCTCTGTCTCGTTCTGGATATATTTTTCTGTCCTGCCTTTTTTCACTTTAAATAAAGGCGGCTGGGCAATATAAAGATAGCCGTTTTCTATAACCTGAGGCATCTGCCTGTAAAAGAATGTAAGCAGGAGTGTCCTTATGTGTGCGCCGTCAACATCTGCGTCTGTCATGAGTATAACCTTGTGATAACGGATCTTGTTTATATCAAAATCTTCTGTGCCGACGCTGGTTCCAAGCGCTGTTATAAGTATCCGTATCTCTTCTGAGGCAAGCATCTTGTCAAACCTTGCTTTTTCAACATTGAGTATCTTTCCCCTGAGAGGCAGTATGGCCTGCGTGCGCCTGTCACGCCCCTGTTTTGCAGAGCCTCCTGCAGAGTCTCCCTCAACAATAAAAATCTCCGAAAGCGCAGCATCTTTCTCAGAACAGTCAGCAAGTTTTCCGGGAAGTCCTGTATCCTCGAGCGCCCCTTTTCTCCGGGTAAGTTCCCTCGCCTTTCTTGCTGCCTCTCTGGCCCTTGCAGCCTGAACTGCTTTTTCTATAACCTTCCTTGCAACAGAGGGGTTTTCTTCAAAGTAGGCTCCGAGAGTCTCATTTACAATTGACTCTACTATGCCTTTTACCTCGCTGTTTCCGAGTTTCATTTTTGTCTGGCCTTCAAACTGAGGATTGGGGAGCTTAACGCTTATAACTGCTGTAAGCCCTTCCCTTATATCCTCTCCTGAGAGGGCTGCATCCTTGCCGTTTTTCAGAACTCCTGAAGACGTCGCATAGCTGTTTGCTGTCCTTGTAAGGGCGGATTTAAATCCAATAAGGTGTGTTCCGCCTTCTTTTGTATTTATATTGTTTGCAAAGGTAAATATATTTTCTGTGTAAGCATCATTATACTGAAGCGCTATCTCAGCCGTAATCCCGTCTTTTTCTCCTGATATATATACAGGTTTTGGATGCAATGACGTCTTATTTTTATTCAGATGTTCGACAAAAGAAACTATGCCGCCTTTGTAATGGAACTCCTGTGTTTTATCTGTGCGTTCATCGTGTATCGAGACCTTAAGCCCGCTGTTAAGAAATGCCATCTCTCTTAACCTCTGGGAAAGAATATCATAGCTGAATTCTGTTGTCTCCTCAAATATCTCAGCGTCAGGCTTGAACGTAATCTTCGTCCCCCTGCTTTTTGTCTTCCCGACAATAGTAAGCGGGCCTGAAGGTTTGCCCCTGTCGAAATGCTGCTGAAATACCTTCCCGTTTTGTTTTATCTCCACGTCGAGCCATTCAGATAACGCATTGACAACCGATACACCAACTCCGTGAAGCCCCCCTGATATCTTGTAAGCCTTTGACTCGAACTTCCCGCCTGCATGGAGCTCTGTCAAGGCTATCTCTGCTGCTGTGCGGCCTTCCGGGTCTCCGGGATGCTGGTCTGTAGGTATTCCCCTGCCGTCGTCTATGACTGTACAGCTTCCGTCATGATGAAGCATCACCTCGATGTTCTTGCAGAACCCGGCGAGGGATTCATCAACGCTGTTATCCACAACCTCATACACAAGGTGGTAAAGCCCTTCGGGGCCTGTTGAGCCTATATACATTGCAGGCCTTTTTCTTACAGCGCTAAGGCCTTTAAGTATCTTTATGTCCTCTGCGCCGTAGGCCTCTTTTTCCTGCTGCTCGTCGTTTCCGACCTGGTTAATCTGTTCTTTTTCTTCCATTACTTCCTCTCTCGAAAATAGGTCTTGTAAGTCCTATATGACTTATTCCTCTTACACTCTCATCGGCATTATCACGCATTTATAGTTATCATTGCCTTCTTCTTTTAAAAGCGTAGGGCTCAATGGGTCCTGAAGCTCAAAGACAATCCTGTCTCCGGACATGGCATTCAGGGCATCCAGCAGATACTTTGCATTAAAACCCAAAGAAAGCGGCTCGCCTTTATATTCTATTTTGACCTCATCCTTTGCCTCCCCGAGGTCAGGGTTTGAAGCTGAAACTGCTAAAGCCCCGTCAGCAAAATCTGCTTTTATGGCATTGCTTTTTTCCCTGCTCATCACAGAGACCCTTCGAAGCGCTTTTACAAAATCTTCCTTATTGATTACTATCTTCTTTTCATTGCCTGAGGGAATTACCTGTTCATAGTTTGGATATGTGCCTTCTATAAGCCTTGTCAAAAACTGCACGTCTTCTATCTTAAACATCACATGGCTTTTCCCTATAACTATTGTCAGTTTATCAATGTCCCTGTCAAGAAATTTTCTGACCTCTGCCGCTGCCTTTCTGGGAACTATGACCTTTTTCTCTTCCTTTAAGGGGGTGTCTATCTTCCTGCTTATACAGGCCAGCCTGTGGCCGTCTGTGCCAATAACATTTATTTCTCCGCTGCCCTGCCTTGCATGAAACAAAAGGCCGTTAAGGGTATACCTTGTATCGCTTTCGCCTGCCGCGTAAAGGCTTTTCTCTATCATCTCTACGAGATTTTTTGTATCCATCTGCATCTCTTCTACATTTTCCATCCCCGGCCATGCAGGAAACTCGGCTGCCGAAAGACAGGCAAGTTTGAATTTACTCATCCCTGCGCGAACCTTGAGCCACTGCCCGTCCTCAGACTCCATGGTTATGTCTCCGTCCACCTCTCTCACTATCTCGAACATCTTCCTTGCAGGGATGCAGAGCTTCCCTTCTTTTTCAACTTTTATATCAAGAGGTTCTTTTATTGCTGTCTCAAGGTCTGTAGCAATTATATACGACTTCTTTTTACCTGCATCTAAAAGAAAGTGGCTCAATACCGGCATCGTATTCCTTTTTTCGACGATGTTCTGGATATTCGAAAGTTTTTCCTGCAGTTCTTCCTTAGATACGCTCAGCTTCATGTCCCCTCCTAAATTAAGGTTTTATTTTATGCAACAGGGTCTCTATCATCCTGTTAAAATTCTCGTCTTTTGATCTTTTATCTTCTACCTGCTTACAGGCATAGATAACGGTTGCGTGGTCTTTGCCTCCCATGTTTTTGCCTATATCGCTCAGAGAACCTCCTGTAAGCTGCTTGCTTAAATACATTGCTATCTGCCGCGGCAGCGCTACTTCTTTCGTCCTCTTTCTGGCCTTTATGTCCTGCATTTTCAGGCCAAAATATTCACAGACAGTTTTCAGTATATGTTCCACAGTTATTGGCTTTTCATCATCCTGAATAAAATCCTTCAGAACATTTTTTGCCATGCTTACATCTATCGGGCTGCCTGTCAGCGCCGCCTGTGCCCCGAGCCTGATCAGGCCTCCTTCAAGCTCCCTGATATTTGTCTTTATTTTAGATGCAATAAAATTGACAACTTCTTCTTTCAGGCTTATCCTTTCCATTGCCGCTTTCTTGTGGATAATCGCAACCCTGGTCTCGAATTCCGGCGCCTGTATGTCAGCAATAAGCCCCATACTGAAACGCGACCGCAGCCTGTCTGTAACAGACTTTATCTCTTTGGGCGGCCTGTCGCTGGAGATAACTATCTGCCGCTGTTTCTCGTAAAGCGTATTAATTGTATAGAACAGTTCTTCCTGTGTCTGCACCTTGTTTTCCACAAACTGGATATCGTCTATGAGCAGCAGGTCAACATTTCTGTATCTTTTTTTCAGCTCCTCGGTCTTTCCGTGCCTTATTGCAGATACAACCTCATTTGTAAATTGCTCTGAGGACACGTAAAGCACATTGTAATCGTGTTTGCTGTCTATAACATTGTTGCCTATCGCGCTTATTAAATGTGTCTTCCCCAAACCAACACCGCCATAAATAAACAAAGGGTTATAAACCTTGCCGGGACTGTCTGAGACAGCCTTTGCCGCTGCCTGAGCAAACTGGTTGCTGGGCCCGCTTACAAAGTTTTCGAATGTATATTTGGGATTAAGGTATATTCCTCTGCTTGCAAGCCTGGTCTTTCTGTTTTCAAGTTTGGCCTCCATCCTTTTTATATCAGGAGCTTCTTTTTCTGATATCTTATATTTCAAAGTTACAGGATGGCCCAAAAGCTTCTCCAGCACTTCATTTACGAGAATGGGATAGTAGTCTTCTATCCACTCCTTGAAGAACCGGTTTGGAACCTCCAGGGTCACTTGCTGTTCTTTTATCTGAAGCGGTTTTATAGGCCTAAACCATAATTCAAATATATTGCTTCCAACCTTCTCTTCTATTATGGAAAGACTTTTGTCCCAAATCTCTTCTATTGTCATTTTTTGCCTTTTAGTTATTAACAACTTACCAACAGATGTTAATAAGTCCCCCGTTGTAGTCAGATATTATATCCTATATTCACAAACACAAGCAAGAAACCTGTTGGTATAGCTGTTAATATTTTGTTCTTTTTTTCAGCTGTATATTTTGTTTAAAAAATCACCTTAAAATTACTTATTTTATCAACACTAAAATCTGTTTTAAATCTACACTCAAACAAAGATTTACACTTATCAACACTTACTATTACTACTACTATAAATATTAATATCTTATAGAAGAAACAGAGGTTATACCTTTCCTTTTCTGTTTTTCAAAGATTCCTTTATAAATTTATCAATATTACCGTCAAGCACGGAATCTACATTACCAATTTCCAACCCTGTTCTGTGGTCCTTTGCAAGACGATACGGCTGAAGTACATAAGACCTTATCTGACTGCCCCACGCTATATCCTTTTTATCACCAATTATTCCCTTAATCTTGGCTTCCTGTTCCTTCAGTGACAGAGCAAAAAGGCGTGCCTTCAGGATCTTCAGGGCTGTTGCCTTATTTTTATGCTGTGAACGTTCGTTTTGGCATGTTATAACAATTCCTGTAGGTAAATGGGTCAACCTGACAGCAGATGAAGTTTTATTTACATGCTGCCCGCCTGCTCCGGAGGCCCTGAAGGTATCAGTCTTTAACTCATCCGGTTTTATTTCAATATTTATGTCTTCTTCTATTTCCGGATAAACAAGCACAGCAGCAAAAGAAGTGTGCCGCCGTTTATTTGCATCATAAGGAGAAATCCTCACAAGCCTGTGCACGCCGGCCTCTGTCTTCACAAAGCCATAAGCATAAGGCCCATTCACTGTTATGGTCACGCTCTTGATTCCAGCTTCTTCACCGGGCTGAAGATCAACAATCTGAGCGTCAAATTTGTGCTGCTCTGCCCAGCGGAGATACATTCTCATTAACATCTCTGCCCAATCCTGGCTCTCTGTTCCGCCTGCTCCTGGATGGATAGAGATAATAGCGTTGTTTTTATCCAGCTCTTCCGACAAGAGGTGTTTGAGTTCCAGATTTTCGAGTTCTTCTCGAAGAGTTTTGGTATCTTGCCGGATCTCCTGCAAAAAGACATCTCCACCTTCTTCATCGAGTATCTTTAAGGAGTCTTCAAGATAAGCCAGTTTATCAGAGGCAGCCTCAAAGGGTAAAAGAATATCTTCGAGGTAGGCCTTTCTTTTTTGCAGGGTGTGCATCTTTTGAGGCGAGTCCCAGGCAGCTGCTGAAGAAAGTTTTTGGTTTATATCCTCTATTTCTTTCTGAAGAACTGCAACATCAAAGATAACCTCTAAGGGACTCAGCCAGAGCCCTTAAAAATGAGAGTTCTTCTTTAAGTTCAGCCTGAAGAAGCATATTACCTCCATTTGGTCGTAGACCGGGAAAAATTTACTAACAACAAAACTGTTGCCACAATACACAGATATGAAAACAGGTCACCATATCTGGAATACACGCTGCGCGTCTTATCCGTCATCAGGTCTGCGGTTATGACAGTTTTCCGGAATAACGGCGTTGTTTCCAGTATCATGCCTC
>ORMF011352222.1_pt1 | contig 12040 bp, 8 predicted proteins | sample 1779871 | NCBI WGS metagenome assembly ORMF01 (sample SAMEA104232316, study PRJEB22302) | groundwater metagenome | biome: forest; feature: aquifer; material: groundwater | place: USA | collected 2011-08-07 | depth 5.4 m | reverse complement strand
GCGGCCCCGGGCGATCCCCAGCGGTTTCCCTTCGATCCGCTCGGGCTGGCGCGGCAACTCTTCACCCGCGACGAAGCCGAGAGCGAGATCAGCCACTTGGCTGAACCGATCAATGCGCCGGTGCCGCTCAGCCGGCGGGTGCTGGCGAAGTATCTTGACCGCTACTACGGCGAGCAGAAAAGTTTGTCGATCGACGGCGCGTCGCTGGCGGCGATCCAGATTTGCAACCTGAGCGATAGCGCCGGCGGTTGGGCGCACACCCCGCCGCCGGCAGGCAAAATCGCCATCGATCCGGTGCTCGGTCGCATCGCTTGCGGCGATGCGCAGGCGCAGCCCCCGCGGGTGACTTATCACTACGGCTTCAGCGCGGATATGGGCGGCGGCGAGTATGATCGCTTAGCGTCGTTGACCGAGAAGCCGACGGTGGGTGCATCGGTCCCGGCGCCTAATGCGACGATCCAAGCGGCGCTCGCCTTGATTCAAAGCGGCGGCGTGGCGGAGGTCGGCGACAACGGCCGCTATGCCGAGACCCCGGCGATTGCGGTTGACGCGTCCGCCAAGGTCGAACTGCGTGCCGCCAACGAGCGCCGTCCAACGCTCGTCATGAGTGGCGCCATGGAGATCAGCGGCGGCGATCAAGCCGAGGTGACGCTCAACGGTTGGTTGATCACCGGCGGCGCGCTGCGCGTTTCGAACACGCCCGGTAACCAACTACGCCGCTTGCGCCTGCGCCACTGTACCGTGGTGCCAGGCGCGGCGCCGGCATTGATCGTCGACATCGCCAACGTCGAGGTAACCATCGACCGATGCATCATGGGCGGGCTGCGCATCGCCGCCGGCTCGACGGTCAAGATCGTCAACTCCATCGTCGATGCGACCAGCGAAACAGCGATCGCCTACTGCGGCACGGCGAGCGTGCCCGCGGGTGAGCCGGACGCGGCCGGCGGCGCCGTGGAAATACTCAACAGCACAATCGTCGGTAAAGTCCGCAGCCTCGAGTTCACACTGGTGGCGAACAGCGTTTTCGTCGCGGCGCTGTCTGCCGGCGACAATTGGCTTGCGCCAGTGCGCTCGGAGAAGAAACAAAACGGCTGCGTGCGCTTCAGCTTCCTGCCGCCCGGATCGCTGACGCCGCGGCGCTACCGCTGCCAGCCGGATTTCGAAATCGCCACGCGCATCGATGCCGCAGAGAAAGCTGCCGGCGGGCCCATCGCCGCGGCGCAGGTAAACGCCATTCGCGCCGATGTCGTGAGTCGGCTGGCGCCGAGTTTCTCGACTCTGCGCTACGGCCTGGCGAGCTACGGGCAACTGCGGCTGTCTTGTCCGGCGCAGATCCGTGCCGGCGCCGACGATGAGGCGGAGATGGGCGTGTTCCACGATCTTTACCAACCGCAGCGCGAGACCAACTTACGCGTGCGCTTGGACGAGTATCTGCGTTTCGGTTTGGAAGCGGGAGTTTTTTATTCAACATGAGCGGACTTGCAGAACGTATTGATAGCTCCGAAGTCCTCCTTTCCGACGGCTTGAACGGTTGGAACCGCTGGAACGATTGGAACAAATCACTGCGCGTGACGCTTAGAATACATCGAAGCCAGCAAGCTTGGCCTGGCAGCTAAAAGGAGATCGGAATTATGAGCGGAGATTATAGCCGGCAACGATTCGACGTGAGGAACGATTTCAGCGGCGTGTTGATGCAGCAGGGGCGCGTTCAGCTCGATGCTGATTGGAATGAGCTGGTCGCCATCCTCGATCGCCGCCTGCGCGCCGAGACCACCGACATCATCGGCCGCGCTGTGGTACCCAAGGAGACGCCGGATGGGTTTCGGATTCAGATCGCCGCCGGCGCGTTGACCATCGGCCGCGGGCGCATGTACGTCGACGGCCTGTTGGCCGAGAATCATGGCAAAGCGCCCATGGAATTCGATCCGGTTCTTGCCGAGCAACGCGGCACGTTGCCGCTGCCGTACAATGAACAGCCCTACTTTCCCGAAGTCGCAACCGCGGCGCCGGCGCCCACCGCCGGTGGGCCGCACTTGGTTTATCTCGATGTCTGGCAGCGTGAGGTGACGCACCTGCAAGACCCTAATCTCGTCGAGAAAGCGGTCGGTGTCGATACCACGACCCGGCTTCAGACCGTCTGGCAAGTGCGTGTGCTGCCCACCGTTGGCGCCGGTGCCACCTGCGGCGCGGCGCTGCCGGCGTGGGATAGTTTGATCGCGCCGTCGGCCGGGCGCTTGAGCAGCAAAGCGGTCGGCGTGCCGACGGCGACCGATCCCTGCTTGATCCCGCCGAGCGGCGGCTATCGCGGCCTCGACAATCGTCTGTATCGGGTCGAGATTCATAGCGGTGGTACCGGTGGCGCCGGCGGCACGGCGACGTTCAAATGGTCGCGCGACAACGCGTCGGTGGCCACTGCCGTCACTGCGATCACGGCGCTCGATAAGCTAACCGTGGCCAGCGTCGGCCGCGACTCGGTCATGCACTTTCGCATCGGCGATTGGATCGAGATTACTGACGATCGCCGGGAGCTGCTGGGGCAGAGCGGCATCATGGCCCAGGTGAAAAACGTCGATGACGACAACCGCATCGTCACGCTCACCGCGCCGCTACCGGCGGGAACTTTTCCCACCGACGCTCAAGGCAACACTAAGCCGGCGCGCCACACCCGGGTGCGTCGTTGGGACCAGAGCGGGCAGGTGCGCGATACCAATGGCGTCTTGTTAGTCGATCTCAACGCACCGGGCAGCCCAGGCGTGATTCCCGTGCCTGCCAGCGGCACATCGATCGTCCTTGAGGACGGTGTGCAGATTACTTTCAACACCGCCGGCGGCGGCAACTACCATCTGGGCGACTATTGGAACTTCGCTGCGCGCACCGCGGATGCTTCGGTGGAAGAGTTGAATGCCGAGCCGCCGGGCGGCTTGCATCATCACTTCGCGCGCCTGGCACTGGTGACGTTTCCCGCAACCGTCAGTGACTGCCGGACGCTTTGGCCGCCGGAGTTTGGCGACGAGAGTTGTGAGTGCACGGTCTGTGTCAGCGCCGAGGCGCATAACCAAGGCACGCTGACGATCCAGCGCGCCGTCGACCAAGTCAAAACCGCCGGCGGCGGCACGGTTTGTTTGGGCGTGGGCGTTTACAATCTCGGCGAGGCGCCACTGCCGATCAACATCGACGGCCTGCGCTCGCTGACCATCCGGGGCCAGGGCGGAGAGACGCAGTTGAACTACCTCGGACGCGGGCCGGCGGTCAGCGTGCAAAACTCGGTCGGCGTCACCATCGAAAAATTGTCCCTCGCCACCTCCGCCGCCGAGGGCGATTCTATGCCGGCGGTGTTGTTGATTAACAGCGGCACCGTCACGATCCAGCGCTGCGCTATCCTGCGGCTCGGCAGCGAAGCGACTAACAGCGCTGCCATCGGCATGGCCGGCATACTTCTCAGCACGACGATCCGCGAAAACCTATTGGTCGGACCCATCGGTGTCGGCAATCTCATCAAGCCCGCCGCCGCCGGGATCGCGTTGGTAGCGCAACAAACCACTCCGCTCGTCACCTTGGCCCTCGATATTCACGACAATGGTCTTTTCTGCGGCCGGCGCGGCGTGAGCTTGGTCGGGTTGGTGGCCCATGCTTTGACGACGCGCGTGAGCGGCAACTTTTTTAGCGATTGCGCCCAGGCTGGCATCGCCATGTTAGGTTATGTGCCCGCCGGTTTCAGCGTCGAGATCGACGCTAACGAGCTGCGCGTTGGCGGTATCGGCATCGCGATCGGTACCGACGGCACGCGGGTAACCGAGAACAGCATCACCTCGCTGCGCGCGCGCGGCGCCGAGGACGGCATCCTCATCGCGCCGGGTTTGGACAAGACCGGCATCGATCAGTGCCATATCATCGCCAATCGTATCACCGGCATCGGCGGCCATGGCATCGCGGTGCGCGCGGCGGTCAACTCGGCGATGATCAAAAATAACTTCATCGAGGATGTCGGGCTGGGTGGCATCGTCATGGGCGAGGAAGCCTCGGCGCAAAACCTGTGCGTCGAGAACAATCAAATTCGCGACGTGGTCGGTCAGCCCAACAGCGATAAGGTGGTCGCATTGGCCGGCATTCGTTTGGTCGATAGCAAAAACGGCGACGTCATCAACAATTCTATAGTCGGCGTGGGGCTACGCGCGCCCAATCAACGGCCGGTGGCGATTCAATTGGTCGGTTGCCAGGCCGTGCGCGTGGCGGGTAACAGCGCGTTGGATATTGGCCCGCCGGAAGGCAATCACATCGCCGCAGGCATTGAAAGTGTCGGCACCTTCGACCGGCTGCAGATCGCTGGCAACACCGTACGGCGTAGTCAGACGCAGACGACGCTCGTCGACGGCGCCCAATGGTACGCTGTGGTGATCTCCGGCGCGCGCACTGTGCCGCCGCGGCTGCGGGCGTTCACGAGCTTTTTTGCCGCCAAATCCGGTACGTCTTTTATCCTGAGCGATGTCAAAGTTATTGCCCGGCCGCTGGGACGGGAGTCGGTGAGCTTGCAAGACAATCATTTCGACGCCTACGGCGCCGTGCAGGCTGTCTTGATCGCTATCAGCGGCGCTTGTACGTTTAACGATAACCGCTGTCGGTTGCGCGGGCGGAAGCAATCGGCTGTGGCGGCGACCGCGCTGAGCGCCATCGTCCACGCCAATCATGTGGAAAGCAGCGATGGGGAGTTCACAGTGGAGCTCACCTTGCCGGACAAGGCGCTGTTTACAGTCGTGGGCAATGTCACCACCCGGCTCATCGGCGTCAATGGCAATCAGATTCCGCCGCCATGGACGCCGCTCAACGTCCATCAATGATCGAAAGAGGAGGCGGCCATGAAATTTGCTGTATCTAAAGGCGAGACTGAGATCTCCGAGTTGGCAGGGCGGATCTTCGAGATCAAAGGGCGAGGCGCGGCGGCAACCAGCAAACAAGTTGAAGCGGCGCTGCTCAAAGCCAACCCGCACCTGGGCGATTTGACCAAGGTCAAACCGGGGACGCTGATCGTGATTCCCGAACTGTCGGATGTTCCCAATCTGCGCGGGCCGCAAATCACCGGCGCCGGCAGCGATGCCGTGGGGCAACTCAAGTTTGCCCTGGAAGATCTAGTGGGCGCCATTGATCGGGCGGCGAAGAGTGGGGCAGAGGATCTCGCGGCCCAAACCGAAGCGCTCAAGGACCGCGAGCTGCGCGACTTGGCCGCTCAGTCGCCGGAAGCCAAGGAGCAGCTTGGCAAACTCACCGAGACGCTCAAGAACCGCGCCAAGGAACTCAAGACCGAAGTCGGCGCGCAGAAGGAAGGGATGAAGCAGTTGCAGGATGCATTGGAGAAGCTGCCGGTTTAATCGCCGAGTCGCCGTTCTGACGGCAAAACCACGGCGCATCGCAGCACCGCGAAAACGAACGCGCTTATGCCGTGCAAGTCCAGCAAGAAAGAACCGACCGTTTTCAGCAGCCATTCGTCGGCTGATCCCCCGTAAAAAAAATCGAAATCAGCCCTGTCGCGCCATTTGCCTCTCTCCATTCGCTGGATCATGCAGCGTCTGCGATCGAAACTTCTAGTGTAATGTCTCTTGAATCGGGAGACTTATTTGCACGTCATTCCGGCCAAGCTGGCGATAGCTAGCGCGAGCCGGAATCCAGGACTTCGAAGGACCACTGGATTCCCGCTTGCGCGGGAATGACGACTAACGCCGTCTTCGATAAAGTACAAACAGCGTGAGACACTACGCTAGCATCGCTTCTGAAAACACGGTCAGAAACTTAATTCGAGCTTGCCGTCTCGGTGTACGTCTTGGCGGCTATCGATAAAAAAATTCCGCATCTTGATCTCTGTCGGTCCTACGGATTTCGAGCCTGTCGCCATTCGAGACAACCCCTCACCCCCAAGTTTGTTTGGGAGATCAGTGAGATAATATTTACGAGGTTATCTTAAGGTATTGATTTTATTCGGCTAACGTTGTGATGGCATTGATAAATTTATTGACATTCTAAGGAATATACGCTAAATTGCCGACAAGTTGAATAAAATCATTTGAGGTGGGTGGTCTCATATGCGCGTCATTGAAAAAGTTTTATGTAGTTTTCTGGCCCTGTTGACTTTCGCTATGACGGGACCTTGGCAAGCTTTGGCTCAACAAGGGACCTCGACCATCGTCGGCAGCGTGGTTAATACCCAGAAGAATCCGGTCCCTGGTATCAAAATCCTTGCCAAGGATCCTTCAGGGAAGATACTGGGGGAGGCCGTAACCAACGCAGAGGGTTGTTATGACCTTGCGAGCTTGAGCATCGGTCAGTATCAACTAACGTTGGAACCCATCAAGTCTCCCTATCAGGGGGAAACGGTCGTCACCTCTGCTGGCCCTCAAGGTCTTACCGTGGACTGGATTGTATCCGAGAGCGCCAAAGCGATCGCTTCGGCTGGGCCACGAATTCCTTGCGGCGCGCCCGTCGCGTTAGGGGCCACAAGCAGGGCAATCATAGCCGGCGTTGTTGCGAGTGGCGGGTTGGGCTCGCTGATCTGGGCCTTAACAACGATCAACAGCGCCTCCAAATAGGCATCTGCGTTGGAACTTGACTAATCCCATTCTTGGGCCCATAAGCGGATGAAACCTCTGGTTCAGTTCTCACCGATAATCTTAGTATTGGTTTTTTTTCTCGCCGGGTGTGCCACCGCCGCACCCGAATTGACTCAGCGTGACAAATCCGTCGAAGAAACTCCGCAAGTCCCCAAAGACCAAATTGCTTCGGCATCGTTTCCAGGAGAAAAAGGCGACCTGGAGAGACTGGCCCGGCTTTGGGAGCTGCGCTCGCAGGGAAGAATCACAGCGGATTATCCCGTGGGTCCGGGCGATGTGGTCGAGATTTCTGTCCCGGCCATTGAGGAACTTCGGGGCCGGGTCGTGCGAATCTCAGGTGACGGAACGATCTCCCTACCTTACATCGGAAAATTTCACGCTGCGGGTTTAACCGAGGAAGAGCTAAGAGAAAAGCTTGCAGAGCAGTTGCGGGTATACATGTATAGCCCGCGCGTCGTTGTTTTTGTCAAAGAGTATCGTAGCCGTCAAGTGGCGGTACTCGGGGCGGTGGTGAAACCGGGGTTATACAGCATCTCCAGCGGCGGGGACACTCTGCTCGATATGATATCTCAGGCGGGCGGTATCGCGCCCGGCGCGGACCCCAGGATCTATCTGATCCCTGCTGAGCCGGTGGAAAGCGGCCGGGCCAAGGAGGTCACGGCGGCGCTGCCGGCGAGTTTCTTACGCCAAGACCCGGCGCCGCTCATACTCAAGCGGACCGAACCCATCCTGATCGATATCAAGCAGATCGCTGTCGGCGGCAATCAACAATACATGTCGCTTTCGATCCGGCCGGGGGACGTGATTATGGTTCCCGGCGGGGGGCAAGTGTTGGTGGAGGGATGGGTGGAAAGACCGGGGGCCTACAATGTCTCTCCCGGACTTACGATTGCGGGGGTTGTGGCTGCGAGCGGAGGTCCGCTCTACCCCGCTGATGTCAATACGGTAAGGTTGCTCCGCGCAGACAAAGTAGGGAATAAAAGCATTCTGGTTGCGGACCTGGAAAAGATTAAACTCGGCGAGTCGACTGACATAGCACTTCAGAGCGGTGACATCGTCGAAGTACCCTCGAAAACTTCAAAGCTTGTCCCCTGGGGCCTCTACAAATTTTTCACGGCCATCGTCAGCGTCGGGGTTAGCGGGGCGCTGCCAATTAAATAATGAACGAGCCATCGCCATATTTCTTCAGGCGCACCGCGCCGCTAGAGAAGGGGGTCGTTGATCTCCGCGAATTTTCGGTGGTGGAGGACCAAATCGTTCCCCTGAGGGAATATTGGCTAATCGTTGTTCGCCACCGCTGGCTTATCCTGATCTGTGCGTTCGCCTTGCTCCTTGGCGCGGCACTCTATACTTTCACTCGGACTCCCTTGTTCACGGCGGAGGCGACTCTGCTGATTGAGCGCAGGGCTCCCCAATTCCTCAAAGTCCAGGACGCTCGCGCAAACACGGTCGATGACAACGATTACAACAATGAATTTTACAAGACCCAGTACGAGATTCTGAAGAGCCGCGCCCTTGCCGAGCGGGTGATCCGTGACGAGGGGCTGGATAGCCATCCTTTATTTGCCGGCGGCAGAGGTGACAAGACGACGGAGAGTGGGTTCATTGCCGGTCTCTGGAACGGGATCAAGAGCAGGGTCGTAGATTCTTCTGTTTCCAAGCCTCAAGTCAAAGAGCCGGCTGCCGCGGCCAGCTTGAATACGAGGCTCGTTGGCGCCTATCTATCGCTGTTGGAGGTGAAACCGGTCAGCGGCACGAGCCTGGTCCAAATCAAAATCACCACGCCGGAACCCGCGCTTTCCGCCCGCCTGGCTAACGCTCATGCCTTTGCGTACGTGCGCTATGGTATCGATCTGCGCTCACAAACGAACGAAGAGGCGAGCGTATTCCTGCAACAAAAACTTACCGAGTTGAAGGAACGGGTGGAGCAAGCCGAGGCCGCCTTGAACAGTTACCGCCGGGACAAAGGCATTATCTCCGTCGATGATAAAGCGAATGTTGTCGTTGAACGGCTGTTGGACCTGAATAAATCTCTCACCGCGGCCGAGGGCGAAAGAATCGCCGTCGAAGCCCAAGTGCGCGCGGTCCAGGGCCGCAATCTCGATGAGCTTCCGGCGGTACTTAACAGTAGCGTCATTGGCAACCTCAAGGGTGAGCTCGGCAAGCTCGAAGCGGAATACGCTTCATTGTCAAAAGAATTTAAGCCTGGGTATCCGCCATTAGACAATTTAAGAACTCGGTTAGAAGAGACCCGCCGTCGCCTGCGCAGCGAAACTCAAAATCAGGTAAGGGGAATTGAGGCAACATTTCAAGCCGCCAAGACGAGAGAGGCGCAGCTCCGGGCGACCATGGAAGAGCAGAAGAAATCCACGCTGAGCCTTAAAGACTCCGCGGTGCAGTACGCGGTTCTGGCGCGCGAAGTAGACACCAACCGCCAGCTCTACGATGGCGTGCTGCAGCGCTTGAAGGAAATCGGCGTCGCCGGACAGGTGCGCGCTTCTAATATTTATGTGATGGGTAAAGCCCAGCCCCCGCTCGGCCCCTCATATCCCGACAAGCGGCGCGGTTTGCTTTTCGGTCTCTTGCTGGGTCTTGGCGCAGGGATCGGACTCGCTTTTTTGCTTGAGCAACTCGACAACACTCTCAAGAGCCCAGAAGAAGCGGAGCGGTACATGCAGCTCCCGAACCTGGCGGTGGTGCCGGACTTTGCCCTCCTTAACAAGGTTGGCTACGGCTATGGTTATGGTTACATCCCACGGCTGCTGAAGTCCGCAAAAGCCGAACTTCCCGACAAACCAGCGAAGGACTCAGAAAAGCAACTGGTGCTGGACCATCATCCGCTATCCGTCGTAACCGAAGCGTACCGCACCTTGCGTTCCTCGTTGCTGCTGTCCCAGGCCGGTGGGCCGCCTAAGGTCATGCTTCTGACCAGCGCCACGCGCGGCGAAGGCAAAAGCACCACGACCATCAACACGGCGATCGTCTTTGCCCAGATGGGCGTTCGAGTGTTGGTTATCGACGCCGATCTGCGCCGCCCGACTTGCCATAAACTCCTCAAGATGGACAATGAGGCCGGCCTCGCGGATGTTCTTGCCGGACAAGTCGAATGTCAAGACGCAATCAGAGCCACGGCGGCTCAGAACCTCTTTCTCATGAGCAGCGGCACTACACCTCCCAATCCGGCGGAACTGCTAGGCTCCAAGAAAATGCAGGAAAGCCTCCAGCAGTTGCGCCAAGAATATGAATTCATCTTCGTCGACTCATCTCCCGTAATGGCGGTAAGCGATGCGATTTACTTGTCCGCCATGGTCGATGGCACGCTCCTTGTGGTTAACCGAAAGACCCCCAAGCCGCTCGTCAGGAAGGCTCGTACGCGCCTGGATACGCCGCATTCGAAGATTCTGGGTATTCTTTTAAACCAGGTAGATGCCCGCAACGACGGTTACGCTTACTACTACAGTCATTATTATGAATATTATGGACCGGATTCGACCAAAGAGGCTTCGGCGGGACAGGCGACATAAAGGTGAATATTCGCATCCCAGATGACGTGGTCTTCCGGATTTTGGGCGATGAGGCAGTGATTCTGAATCTTTCGACCGGCATTTATTTTGGTTTGGATACGGTCGGTACACGAATGTGGCAGCTGATTTCCGAACACGGGTCGACGGAGAAGGCCCGTGAAGCGCTTCTGGCCGAGTATGAGGTAGAGGAAGGCCAGCTTCGTCAAGATCTCGATTTACTGATCCAGCAGCTAATCGACAAAGGTTTATTAATTACAGAGGCATGGGAGGCTAGGACATGAAGAAATCACTGATTACTTTTTTTGGGGTACTCGCCTGCTTAGGCGCGCTATCAGTTCCCGCTTCGGCGGAATGGTTCGCCGATCTATTTGTTGGGCCGGCCTTTACGCAGAACGACGATCTTGTGATTAGCCAAACGGGCCTTAAGGCCAAACTCAAGGATGTGGCCTTTGACAACTCGGTCTCTTTTGGCGGTCGCGTGGGTTATTGGTTTGAATCGACACCATATCTCGGGTTGGGACTTGATGTCTCCCATTTTCGCCCGGATATAGGTAAACAAACAGTGACTGGTTGCCTTTCGGGTGCGTTCGCTGTCTTATATGGGATTAGCGGCTGCGCCCCCGGTGCCGGCCTTCTACGTATCGACCTTGCTGTCACGGGAATTTCGTTTGACGCCCTACTTCGTTGGCCACTGCTTACCAGCAAAGAGTTCCCTAAAGGGCGCCTCCAGCCCTACCTGACAGTCGGCCCGACAATTTTCGTAGCCCGGGCGAAGGATAGTTCGAGCTCCTCGAGCCCGGCACCGAACTTCATACCGCCCGGGCAGTCAGAGACCGACACATCCGTTGGAGTGAAGGCTGGGGCGGGGATAGCGTGGCAGTTCCATCAGAATGTTGCGCTTTTTGGGGAGTATCGCTTTACACATTTCGCGCCAAAGTTTGACTTCAAGAATTTGAGCGTAGCAGATTTTGTCAGTACGGTTAGTTCTCCAACGAAAACGGATATCAACACCCACCGCGCGGTTTTTGGGGTTTCCCTGCGCTACTGACAAAATCTGGATTATTTAATTTGTCGGCAGAAGCGCAATGTCAAGGATCGATGGTGAGGAAGCTCCGAAAACTGGCGAAGATTTCTGCTTCCGAGTGGCTGCTCCTCCCCCAATTGATTCTCTTCTCGCTTGGGGCGGCAGTCGTCCTCAAAATCGCCGGATTGTCTCGTATAGTCGGACTCATGACTCATTGCGCCGTAGTGCCCCGATTGAGATCATTCCCACTGCTGCACCGCCGGCATGGGATTGCCCGGCTCACCACCCTCGTAGAGTTGGCGACAAGGGTTACGCATGGCCAGAAGCGCTGCCTTCCTCGATCCCTCCTGATGTTCTGGCTGCTCAAGGCCCGCGGTGAACCCGCAAGACTCCTGATTGGCGTGAGCAAAGGCGCTTCCACCCTGGAAAGCCATGCGTGGATCGAAACTGAGGGAACGGTGATGGTCGATAGTCCGATGCTGACTCGGCGCTTCGTCCCTCTCCTTCGACTGTGAGAACAACATGAGCGGCATTGCGGGGATTTACAATCTTGACGGCCGGCCGGTTGACCGGGCTCAACTCAACCGGATGACAGATGTCATCGCCCATCGTGGTCCCGACGATTGTGGCTACTGGCTCGACGGTCCGGTTGGGTTAGGCCACAGGATGCTTTACAGCACGCCGGAGTCGCTTCATGAAAAGCAACCAGCAGCTTTTGGGACCGGCGGATTGGTTGTCACTGCCGATGCGCGCATCGATAATCGGGACGAGCTTATCGCCAGCTTGCATGTTAATGGTAAGGCCAAGGAACGGATCACTGATGTTGAACTGATTCTCAGCGCTTACAAAAAGTGGGGCGAGCAATGCCCGCAACGATTGGTCGGCGACTTTGCCTT
>ORMF010868366.1_pt1 | contig 12041 bp, 10 predicted proteins | sample 1779871 | NCBI WGS metagenome assembly ORMF01 (sample SAMEA104232316, study PRJEB22302) | groundwater metagenome | biome: forest; feature: aquifer; material: groundwater | place: USA | collected 2011-08-07 | depth 5.4 m | reverse complement strand
GCCTTGGTCAGCCGGAACTGAAGGTAGGCATCATGCCCGGCGCTGGTGGGACACAGCGGCTGGTGCGTGCAGTGGGAAAGCCGGTCGCAAGCATGATGCTGATGTGTGGCGAAATGCTAACCGGCGAAAGGGCCTATCAGCTCGGCCTTGTCGCCGATCTCGTGGAGGAAGGCAAGACACTCGTGCGGGCCAAAGAATTGGCGCAGCGAGCAGCTTCCATGCCCCCTATGGCGATCCGTGCGACCAAGCGAGTACTTGCAGATGGGCCGGATCTTCCGCTGGGCGCGGCGCTGGAGTTGGAGAACCGTGAGTTCCTGCTGCTCTTCGATACCCAAGATAAGACCGAAGGCATGCGCGCCTTCCTTGAAAAGAGACGCGCGGTATTTGTGGGCAAATAGTCAGCCAATAAAGCAAAGGGAATCTAACGATGTCGGCGGATTCGTTACAGACTATCGGCGTCGTCGGCGCAGGCGCCATGGGACGCGGGATCGTCCAATTGTTCGCTCAAGCCGGATATGAAGTGAGATGCTACGACGCTCAGGAAGGTGCTGCGCAAAAGGCTCGCGATTTCGTTAGCGGGATGATCATGCGCGGCGTCGAGAAAGGGCGCCTGTCCCAACAGAGGGCGGACAGCTCCGTTGCGCGCATCTTCGCCTGCGCATTCCTCGATGACTTGGCCGGTTGCGATATTGTCATTGAAGCTATCGTCGAGGATCTCGATGTCAAGCGGAGACTTTTTTCAACACTTGAGGCAGTGGTTGGGGAGAAGGCGATTCTCGCCAGTAATACTTCCTCGCTCGTAGTCTCGGAAATTGCCGCACAGTGCAAGCGCCCAGAAAGAGTTGCCGGACTGCATTTCTTCAATCCCGTGCCGCTGATGAAGGTGGTGGAAGTCGTTGCTGCGGTGCGCACCACGCCACAAACTGTCGAGACTCTGAAATCGGTCATTGTGGCGGTGGGCCATCGTGCAGTGGTGACCGCGGATCAGCCCGGCTTCCTGGTCAACCATGCTGGCCGTGGCTTCTATACCGAGGGCCTGCGCCTGATTGAGGAACAGGTCGCGAATTGCACCGAGATCGATACGCTGCTGCGCGATGCCGCAGGGTTCCGCATGGGGCCGTTCGAAGTGATGGACCTGACTGGTCTCGATGTGTCCGGTAAGGTCATGGAATCGATCTACGAGCAATTCCAGCACGAGCCACGTTTTCGTCCGTCATCGCTGGTCCGGCCGCGCATTGCAGCCGGCCTGTTCGGCCGCAAGACCGGCGAGGGTTGGTATCACTACAAAGGCGACAAGAAGGTGGAGCCATCGCCGCGACCGCCACCCGCGCTAACACCCGGACTGAAGGTTTGGATCGATGCCGCTGCCGATAGACGCGAACAGATCATAACCTTGGCAAAGTCAGCTGGTGCCGAGATTGTATCGAGCCCCGACGGCGACAGCCTGCTGGTCATACAACCCTGGGGCTTGGATGCGACCAGTTATTGCATCGATAAGGGCCTGGACGCAGCACGCTGCATTGCCGTCGATCCGCTGCCCCAATTTGATCGTCGTCGTACGTTGATGTTGACTGCATTGACCACGGACGTGAAAAGGGATGCCGCGCTGGCGTTGTTCTGTTGCGATGGGGTTTCCGCCACGCTCATCAACGATAGCCCCGGTTTCGTCGTCCAGCGCGTACTGGCCATGATCGTGAATATTGCCGCCAATATCGCACTGCGAGGCATCGCCTCGGTGGAAGACATCGAGGATGCCGTTAAATTGGGCCTCGGCTACCCGAGTGGACCGTTGTCATGGGGCGACAAGATCGGCGGCGATCGGGTACTAACCATACTTCGCAACATGCAAGCAGTGACCGGTGATCCTCGTTATCGCCCGAGCCTTTGGCTGAGTCGCCGTGTGGGTCTCGGCATTTCACTGATGACGCAGGAGGCGAAACGCTAGTTGTGGGTTCGTGACGAATCTGTCCTGCTAATTCCTTGGTTTAAACCTTATCTCCCTGGAGGACTTGATGACTGTTCCGCTGGATTTCTCGACACTGAATCTGCAGGATGCCCTCGATCTGGCGGTACTGATTGAAAAGGAAGCGGAAGAGCGTTACCTCATGTTTGCTGACCAACTCGGAGAGCGCTACGACGGCGATGCGACGGATTTCTTTACCATGATGGCTCGAAACGAGGAGCGCCACGGGATGCAACTTGCCGAACGAAGACGTTTGCTTTTTGGTAATGCACCCTCACGAGTTACTGCCGACATGATCGAGGATATCGAGGCCCCGGATACCGGAAAGCCAAGACCTTTCATGTCACCGCGGCATGCCATGGAGGTTGCAATGGAATCCGAAATCAAAGCCTACGAGTTTTTTGATCATGCCTTGCCGGGCATTCATGATATTGCAGTGCGTGAGCTTTTCGAGGAACTCAGGAATGAAGAATCTGAACATCAGATGCTATTGAAAGAGCATATGGCGAAGTATCCCGATACGCTGGAGCCGGATATGGCCCCTGATGACATCGATACCCCAGCGTTGTAAAGACCTCAGTCTATGGATCGCAGGCAGTCCTGAATGATGGTGATCTTCAAAGCAAAAGAAGAATACCCGGCTCGACTTGATGACTTCGACAATTTGCAAGCATCACATCTGCCATGAGCCAGACTGATATTGAGTTCTTGCGTACTTGGGTCGGTAAAGAGAATTCTGTTACCGACGATTTCAATCCGTTTCCCGCTCGCGCCTTGGCGGCGGCACTGGATCATTCCGTTCTGCCTGCGAAAGGAGATGCGTTGCCAATTCCGTGGCACTGGCTTTACTTTCTGGATACACCAACCGCCTCCGCTACCGGACACGACGGACATCCGAAGAAGGGCGGCTTCCTGCCGCCGGTGCCGCTGCCGCGACGCATGTGGGCGGCGGGCAGTTTGCAGATTGAACAACCGTTGTTGCTGGGCACGCCGGCGCAAAAGAAATCGACGATTCGTTCGGTGGAACTCAAGGATGGCAAGAGCGGTGCGCTGGTGTTCGTCACAATCGAGCACGTGCTACAACAGAACGGCCAGGTTTGTATTCGCGAAGAGCAGAACGTGGTCTATCGCGATATGCCCATGGCTGCGGCACCCTTGCCTCCGGGAGAAATTGCGCCCGACAATGCTGATTGGTGCAAGACGCTCGTGCCCGATCCGGTGCTGTTGTTCCGTTTTTCGGCGCTGACCTACAATTGCCACCGTATTCATTACGACCGCAAATATGCGATCGAGGACGAGTTCTATCCGGCGTTGGTCGTCCACGCCCCGCTGCTGGCGACCCTGTTGCTCGATCTCGTGATTGCCAACTGCGAGGGTGAGCGGGTCGCGAAGTTCGGTTTTCGCGCAGTGCGCCCAAGCTTCGATTTGGGAGCACTCACGGTGTCGGGCAAACGCGCGGGCGACCAGGTGAGTTTGTGGAGCGCGGACCACCAAGGCTTTGTTGGTATGACGGCTAATGCCGTCCTAGCCTGAGAGCGCAGAAATGACGCGTTCCTTTCCGCTCTGGCGTTCCATGCTGTTCCTGCCGGTACACGTCGATAAATTCGTCGCCAAGGCGCACACGCGAGGCGCTGACGCCTACATCCTTGACCTCGAAGACAGTGTGCCCTTCGGCGAAAAGGAGATGGCGCGACGCAAGATTCCAATTGGCGCCGCTCAGGTTTCACAAGGAGGTGCCGCAGCACTCGTGCGGGTCAACCAGCCTTGGGCGACGACCGAGCTTGACTTGGAGGCAGCCATCGGACCGAGGGTGGCCGCTATCGTTCTGCCTAAGGTCGACGACCCGGAATACGTCCGTGCCGTCGCGCGCAAGATAGACGTACTCGAAGTGCAGCAGGGTATGGAAAGCGGACATACCCTGCTGATCGCGCAGATTGAGGATGTGGCCGCGCTGCCCAGGTTAGATGAGATCGCCGCGAGTTCGCCTCGGCTTATGGGCATGATTCTGGGCTCGGAGGATTTTTCCGCTTCGGCAGGCATGGAACCGATTCCGGAAGCCCTGTTCGCGCCCAACCAACAGATTCTCTTCGCATGCCGCCGCGCAGGTATCCTGCCGCTCGGATTTCCCGCCTCGATTGCCGATTATGCCGATGGCGAAGCATTACGGCGCATGATCGAACTTGCCCGTCGGCTTGGTTTCGTTGGCGCATTCTGTGTGCATCCCAGTCAGGTGGCCATCATGAACGAAGCGTTTGCACCGTCGCCCCGCGAGATTGAACATGCCAGCGGTTTGATCGCTGCCTACGAAGAGGGCGTCGCAAAAGGCCTGGGCGCTGTCGAGTACAAAGGCAAGATGATCGACGCGCCGGTCGTAGCGAGAGCGAAAGAAGTTTTGCGCAGAGTGCCGATTCGAGTTACTGCAGAACGTGAATGACCTATTGCAACGGCTCCCCATTACGAGCGTCTTCCCACCGTTCTTCCTAAGTCGAGCGAATTCAATTGGAGTGTGAATAGAGTGCAGAATGTAATGAATTCTCAAGTTGTTGCTGCTAGTCAGACGTTATCCAGTCTACATGGACTGTTTGATCGGGCCAGCGCATCTTTGGCCAGCAAGTGTTCGCCCGCGGGAAGGCTGGATGCGCAAGCGCTGGACGACAACCAGGTTGCCTGCTACGAACTCGCCTTGGCCTGTGCGGATCTTCTCGCCGCCAAGGTCGCGCTCAAAGGGCTGAGCCCCAGTGCTGGCGAACTCGACGTGCGTCTCGCTCTAACCTATGGTGTTGAAGCCATGCAGTCGGTGACGGCGAAGCTCGACGCCGTTTTCCTTGAACTTGATCTGAATTCTGACGAACTGCGGGAAATAGCTTCCACTGCGAAGATGAAAGGGCTCCGTCGCGACGTATTGAGTGGAACGGCCCTCGCCGAAACGGCGCGACTACTGACTTCGGCGAATACCGAAATTGGACCTGTGGAACTCGACGGGGATCACTCGCTGGTACAAAGTCAATTCCGACATTTTGCCGAACATATCGTGGCGCCGTTGGCGGAGAAAATCCATCGCCACGATCTCACGGTTCCCGAAGAGCTGCTACAACCGTTACGCGAGATGGGTGTATTCGGGCTGGCGATCCCCGAGCAATATGGCGGTAGCGCGCCGGACAACCGCGATGACAACCTCACCATGATCGTCGTCACCGAAGCGTTGTCCGAGGCCTCACTGGCTGCGGCCGGCAGTTTGATCACCCGCCCAGAAATTCTAAGCCGAGCGCTGTTGAACGGCGGTACCGAGCCGCAGAAGGCTCAGTGGTTGCCCAAGATAGCAGCCGGCAGTCCGCTCTGCGCCATTGCCATTACGGAGCCGGACTATGGGTCCGACGTGGCGAGTCTGTCGCTCAAAGGCACACGCACCGAAGGCGGCTGGCTGCTCAATGGCGCCAAGACCTGGTGCACCTTTGCCGGCAAGGCCGGGCTAATTATGGTCGTGACCCGCACCAACCCTGATAAGTCGATAGGCCATCGTGGTCTCAGCATACTGTTGGTCGAAAAACCATCCTTCGACGGACATGAATTCGTCTACCGGCAGGAAGGCGGCGGGCACATTTCTGGCAAGGCGATTCCTACCATTGGCTACCGAGGTATGCACTCTTTCGATCTCAGCTTTGAAGACTTCTTTGTGCAGGACGCCAATGTGATCGGCGGCGAGGCAGGGCTGGGACAGGGCTTCTACTTCACTATGGCGGGGAGGATGGGTGGACGTATGCAAACAGCCGCTCGTGCTTCGGGCGTGATGCGTGCCGCCTTGCGCGCCGCGCTTCAGTACGCGGCGGACCGTAAGGTCTTTGGCGCTCCGCTGATCGACTACCAATTGACCAAAGCCAGGATCGTGAAGATGGCTGCCCGTTTCGCTGCGTCACGCCAGTTTACTTACGCCGTGGGACGTTTGCTCGACAGCGGGGCTGGGCGCATGGAAGCGAGTCTGGTCAAACTGTTTGCTTGTCGTTCCGCCGAAATGATCACGCGTGACGCAATGCAGATCTTCGGCGGCATGGGTTACGCGGAAGAGACCGCCGTCAGCCGCTATTTCGTCGATGCACGGGTGCTGTCGATCTTCGAAGGTGCCGAGGAAACCCTGGCGCTGAAGGTCGTAGCGCGCAGCATTCTTGAGCGGGCACTTGAGGCGCAAGAAGTCGATGCAGCAGCGAGGTCACTGTGAAAGCAGGAATACTCGCAGGAATGCGTGTTGTCGAGGCATCAGCGTTCGTCGCCGCACCGCTTGGTGGCATGACGTTGGCGCAACTTGGTGCAGACGTGATTCGCATCGATTCCATGCAAGGGGGGCTCGACTACCGGCGCTGGCCTGTCACTGATGATAACGTCAGCCTGTTCTGGTGCGGGTTGAACAAGTCTAAACGCTCGGTCGCACTCGACATTGCGTCGCCAGAAGGCCGCGAACTGGCGATGGCTATCATCTGTGCCAGTGGCGACGATGCCGGAATGTTACTGACGAACTTTCCGCCGCGAGGCTGGCTTTCCTATGACGCCTTGCGCGCCCGGCGCAACGATCTAATCCAGCTAACGATCCAGGGCGATCGCCATGGCGGTTCGGCGGTTGACTATACGGTCAATCCCGCGATTGGTCTGCCGTTGCTGACGGGTCCGGAAGAGAGCCTGGAAGTGGTCAACCACGTATTGCCGGCTTGGGATCTCGTAACAGGGCAGATGGCTGCGACAGGTTTGCTGGCTGCGGAGCGGCACCGGCGTCTTACGGGGCACGGTCAGCACGTGAAATTGGCGCTCGAGGACGTAGCGCTGGCAGTGATGGGCCACCTGGGCTTCATCGCTGAAGCACAGCTCGGACATCAGCGTGAGCGAGTAGGAAATTACCTATATGGGGCGTTTGGGAGGGATTTCGTCTGTGCCGATGGACAAAGAGTTATGGTCGTGGGACTTACGTTGAAGCAATGGCGATCATTGTGTGACGCGATGGAATTGGACGTTGACGTGTCTCGATTGGAGATCCGGCTCGGGCTCGATTTGAAGAAGGAAGGCGATCGCTTTCGGGCCCGGCGCGAGATTGCCGAACTGGTTGGGTGCTGGATTGCCAAGCGCAGTTTGAAGGATGTCGAGACGGCATTTGACACTAAGGGTGTGTGCTGGAGCCAGTATCAGACTGTGAGCAAGTTGGTTCAATCGGATCCGGCCTGTTCGGAAGCGAATCCCTTGTTCAGCGTGACAGACCAGCCGGGCGTCGGAAAACTGCTAACACCGGGTGTTCCTCTTGATTTCTCAGCCTTCCCCCGCGTGGCTGCCAAGTCGGCACCGCAGCTTGGCGAACATACAGAGGAGGTGCTTTGCTGCCTGCTGGGAATGAGCAACGGCGAATTTGGAAAGCTTCATGACAAAGGTATTGTTTCCGGACCCGCGAGAACATGATTGCAACCCAATGTTTCGGGAACGGCGGGGCGGGGCTATCGGTCACACGCAGGATACTCGCGTCGGGATCGGCACACAGAACGCTTAGACCCAACTTGTATCTTGATTTGGAGAGCTTTTCGCAACAGGAACCCGAACAATGAACGTATCAGCCTCTACCGATTTGGCCCGTCAGCACTTGATCGATCCCGCGATCTGCATTCGCTGTAACACCTGTGAAGAGACCTGCCCCGTCAAGGCGGTTACTCACGACGACGCGAATTACGTCGTTCATTTCGAGATCTGCAACGGGTGCTTGGCGTGCATCTCGCCTTGTCCGACTGGCGCGATCGATAGTTGGCGCAACGTCAAGCGCGGTGCGCCGTTCTTGATCGAAGAGCAGTTCGGTTGGAAGGATCTTCCGGCGGCTACCAATTTAGATGCGCTTGATGCCTCTACTATCGGGGCGGTGCCGATTCCGGAAGATGTCGAGCGCATTACCAGCATCGCCGGGGCCGGACATGGCGGACCCGTTTCGCCACCTTGGTCAGCTGCGCATCCATACATCAATGTCTACTCGGTTGACGCGCCAATTGTAGGCACCGTCTCTGGCAACTTCCGGCTGACCGAGGAAGGTGCGTCGAGTGATATCCACCACATCATTCTCGATTTTGGTGCAACTCCATTTCCGGTACTCGAAGGCCAGTCGCTCGGCATCATTCCACCAGGACTCGATCCCAACGGCAGGCCGCACTACGTTCGCTTGTATTCGATCGCCAGTCCTCGCGACGGGGAACGGCCTCACTACAACAATATCGCGCTGACGGTGAAACGTGTTACCGAAGACCATGAAGGGAATCCGGTGCGAGGCATCGGATCCAATTTCATGTGCGACCTCAAGAAGGGCGATACGGTCAAGGTCGTCGGTCCCTACGGGGCTACTTTCCTGATGCCAAACCATAAAGGGTCGTCGCTGCTGATGATCTGTACGGGTACTGGCGCAGCACCGATGCGGGCCATGACTGAACACCGTCGCCGGCGCATCGATCGGAATGAGGGCGGCGAATTGATGCTCTTCTTTGGCGCCCGCTCGCCGAGCGAACAACCCTACTTCGGACCGCTTATGAAGCTTCCGAAGGATTTTATCGACATCAACTTTGCCTTCTCGCGCGTGCCCGGTGAGCCAAAGACATACGTTCAGGACCGTATCCGAGAACGTGCCAACGACGTTGCTCGCCTTCTCGCGGATGACAACTGCTACTTCTACATCTGCGGCCTCAAGGGCATGGAAACCGGCGTAATTGAAGCCTTCCGCGACATCTGCCGAGCTCACGGAATGGATTGGGATGGATTGCGGTCTGAATTGTTGAAGAAGGCCCGCTTCCACATTGAGACCTACTGAGCATGTCCTTGTATCGGGTAGCCCTCCCTACCGAGAATGGGATGACTGGAAACCAAAATTGTGGCGGAAGCTTTGGACCCAGTACGCAACTCGATTAACTTCCCCAGAAAGAGAGAAAGACACTTCATGAGCATTCAAGCGAAACAATACAAATACTACTGGGAAGACTTCCCCGTTGGCAGTGTCCGCGAGTTTGGCGGAATTACTTTGACCGATGAAGCCATCATCGCGTTTGCCCGGCAATTCGATCCGCAGCCATTTCACATTTCCGAAGAGGGCGGTAAGAATAGTCCATTTGGGGGCCTCATCGCCAGCGGCTGGCATACCTGTGCGTTGGCCATGCGCATGATGTGCGACTCCTACTTGCTGGAGGCCGCGAGCGTCGGTTCGCCGGGTATGGAAAACCTCCGCTGGCTGAAGCCGGTGCGCCCAGGTGATACGTTGCATGTTCGCTCGGTGGTTCTCGAGGCGCGGCCGATGGACAGCAAACCCCATGTTGGCCTGCTGCGCACGCGCTGGGAGATGCTGAACCAAAACAATGAGGAGGTCATGCAGATGGAAGGTTATGGAATGTTTCTGCTGCGGGATCCAGAAAAAGCCAAAGACGTCTGATCTTGCTTTCGAGCAGGCTCTTTGAGCAGCTTTCGGGTATCGGCCGAGGAAATTGGCGACCCCGCTTTCAGCTGTAGCGATCAAACACAGTTGTTGGCAGACAACTGGATTCACTGCTCAAGGATGTCCGTGGCTAGTGTCCGGAAGTTGAAGGTGCACCGCCGTCGATAGCGTTGTGTGGTGGGCCACGATTGTCGTCGCCGCTAAGTCAATCTGCATCCCGATTGCAAGGATAGATCTTCGAAATCCAGCCCCATCAAATTGTCTGTCGAAATACACAAACGGACTATTAGTTGACAGACGCGTCGGTCTGTTTATACTTCAATTCTTCATTGAAGATCGGCGATCGCCGTTTGAACGGATGTGGGGTCAGTTGCAGACCAACGATGGCGTTGCGACTCTCGGCGTAGCTGGGTAGCGCATCGTTATACGGTTGGTCATGGTGAGATTTCAGTTCCGATGGCGGTCAGTATGGCGTCGGCGATGAAATTGGCACAAATCGGGATCCCGCATCTCCCATAGCCACGCGCCAGCTGCACGAAGGCCTGCAGGGCAGGTGGTGCTACTTGCTTGAGTTGTCGGCAGCATTCTGAGTGTCGGAGCACAAGACCAGAAAGCATGACGAGGCAGTCAAAGCATTCATCGAAAAGCAGACGCCGAACTTTGGCTGAGCAATCGACGCAAATCTATAACTGTTAGAGGGAGGTTGACTTGCTTAATCGAGATATTTTCAGCGAAGAACACGAGATATTTCGTGATTCCGTGCGCGCATTTCTCAAGAGGGAAGTGGCCCCCAATCTCGAGCAATGGGAGCATGAGTCGGTGTGCGATCGTGATCTCTGGCAAAAGGCGGCGCGCCAGGGACTGCTCTGCCCGACCATGCCGGAAAGCTACGGAGGCGCGGGGGCAGATTTGCTCTATCCCGTCGTATTGCTGGAAGAAGGGGCGCAATACAGCAACATTGGGCTCTCCTTCTCTATGCATTCGGAGATCGTCGCAAACTACCTGCTTCATTACGGTAGCGAGGAACTCAAACAGAAATATCTGCCAAAAATGGCCTCGGGTGAAATGGTCGCTGCGCTTGCCATGACAGAGCCGAGCGGGGGCTCCGACGTCAAGGCCATTCGCACTTCGGCAGTAAGAGATGGCGACGATTTCTTGGTCAACGGCTCCAAAATATTCATTTCAAATGGTTCGCAATGTGACGTGGTGATTGTCGTCGTGAGAACCGATCCCGCAAAGGGTGCCAAGGGCATCAGTCTTTTAGTAGTCGACCGGAGCATGCCCGGCTTCGAGCGGGGAAAACCACTAAAAAAGGTAGGTTTGAAAAGCCAGGACACCTCGGAGCTATTTTTCGACAACGTCCGCGTTCCGTCGGCCAACCTGTTGGGGAAGGAAAACGAGGGCTTTATTTACCTGATGCAGGAGTTGCCTTGGGAACGGTTGCAAATCGCCGTATCGGCTGTAGCTGCAGCCGATGCAGCGCTCCAGTGGACAGTCGATTATGTCAGGGAGCGCAAAGCGTTCGGGCAGGAAATCATCCAGTTTCAAAACACCCGTTTCAAGCTTGCAGAACTGAAAACCGAGATCCAGATCGGTCGTATCTTCGTGGATCGCTGCTTGGCACTTCTGCTCGAAGGCAAGCTTGATGCTACGACCGCTTCGATGGCCAAATATTGGACGACAGAAATGCAGTGCAAGGTGGTCGACGCCTGCGTTCAACTGCATGGAGGTTATGGCTACATGTGGGAATACCCGATTGCTCGAGCTTGGGCTGACTCGCGGGCTCAGACGATCTATGGTGGCACCAACGAGATCATGAAGGAATTGATTTCGAGAAGCTTGTAATGGGCCAATCAACTCGCTACGCCACTTCAAGGCTGGCTAGTTCCGGGCGTCACAACCAGAAGCTCTTGGATTGATCATGTGCGAACAGCCGCTGGGAGAACAGGAATGGAGATAGCTTCAGTACATGGAAGTGTTTGGGCGCCGTGGGGGCAAGGCCGGCGTGGCGGTTTCTTGTACCATATCGCGCCGGACCGGCGGATGGCTCAGTTTCGGGCAAGTGCTCAAGAATGCGGTTACATCGACACTACGCCCATTCTCGAATATGAACAGTCGGCTTCGGGTATAGATATCAATCGTCTTCCGGCTCCGGACATGAATGCGGTTCACTTTGTGGTGGGCAACGTATGAGCTCGGGCAGAATCATCGTCGAGCGGTTTGGAAGCATTGTCAAGATTAGACTGAACAGGCCCGAGCGCCTCAACAGCATTGGTGAGGAAACCGTATCAGAGTTATCCGATGCACTCAGCCGCATCGAGTCAGACGCTGGCATCCGTGTTGTCGTGCTTACGGGCGAGGGTAGAGGTTTTTGTACCGGATTCGATCTGTTTTCTGGCACTACGGCAGATGCCAGCGAGAAAGCACCTGACGTAGAGGCAATGCTAGAGCGCACCGTCAATCCAGTGATCAGGAAGATGCGTGCGCTTTCGCCGATTATTGTTTGTGGAGTCAATGGTGTCGCCGCAGGGGCTGGCGTCAGCATCGCCCTAGCCTGCGACATTGTGATTGCGGCTCGCTCGGCCTCGTTTAATTTTGCATTTACTAAGCTAGGTGTGGTACCTGACGCGGGCGGTAGTTATGTTTTTT
>ORMF010369673.1_pt1 | contig 12042 bp, 10 predicted proteins | sample 1779871 | NCBI WGS metagenome assembly ORMF01 (sample SAMEA104232316, study PRJEB22302) | groundwater metagenome | biome: forest; feature: aquifer; material: groundwater | place: USA | collected 2011-08-07 | depth 5.4 m | reverse complement strand
CATACCGAACAACGACGAAGCCCTCGCTCCAGGCAAAGCCATCCAGCCAGCCCGGAAAGCCATAATTCACGACCCAAGTCCCCGCGCCCAGCGCCAGTTGCGCTGCAATGACCAAGGCCAACCAGCGGGCCGGACCGCGCACCCAACGATCGGTTTCTCGTATCCTGGCCCGCAAGGCAAGCAGGAAAACATGCCCCGCGAGCGCCGCAGCCAGAAACAGGTGAAACCATACCGCGCCCATGAGCAAAGTGGGATCGGCGGACGGCTGCATATGCTCGCCAGCAACGCCAAGATGGGCCAGGGGGAAATTCTCGTCGCCGAGGCCGATGAAAGCGACGGCAGTTTTCTATTGCTCACGCCGACCATCGCCGTGGTGACGAACATCGACCGGGAACATATGGATTTCCATCAATCGATGGAGCGCCTGAACGAGAGCTTTCTCTCCTTCGTCAACAAGGTGCCCTTTTACGGCTTGTCGGTGCTTTGTCTCGACGATGCCAGCGTGCGCGGGCTTCTGCCAAAAGTGAAGAAGCGGTTTACGACTTACGGCCTGTCATCGGAGGCGGAGTTTTCCGCCCAGGACCTCATGCTCAAGCCGGCCGGCGCCGAGCTCACCGCGCTGCGCAGCGGTAAGGCGCTGGGCAAAGTGCGCTTGCATTTGCCCGGCCGCCACAGCGCCACCAATGCCTTGGCAGCCGTCGCCGTGGCCCATGAGCTGGAGATTCCGTTTTCCCAGGTGGCCAACGCGCTGGACGCTTTCACCGGCATTCATCGCCGCTTCGAAATTAAAGGCGAGCCCAAGGGGATTTTGGTGATCGACGATTACGGCCATCATCCCACCGAGATCCGCGCGACCCTCGGTGCGATTCGCGACAGTTGGAAGCGGCCGTTGACGGTGATCTTTCAGCCGCACCGCTATAGCCGCACGCGCGATCTGTTCGAGGATTTCTTGGCCGCCTTCGAGGGCGCCGACCGATTGGTGCTGACCGAGATCTATCCGGCGGGCGAAGATCCGATAGCCGGAATTTCCGGGGAAACGTTGTACCAGGCGATCAAGAGAAAGGGCCATCTGGAGATCGAATTCATTCCGGACAAGAGCGAGATCGCGAAACATCTTGCCGGCAAGCTCCGCGCCGGAGATATCGTGCTGACCCTGGGCGCCGGCGATATTTATAAGATAGGTGACGCGCTGGTGGAGGCGCTGAAGTGAACGGGACAAAGAGTGGAGAATTGGAGTGATGGAGTGATGGAGCATTGGGGGGACAATAGGCCCAGCACTCCGGTACTCCAGCACTCCAATTTGCGCGTGCTGCTGACAATGACCACACCAACCTACGATTCACCCTTGGCACGGGAGCTGAAGGAGATTCCCGGCCTCAGGGTAAAACTCGCCGAGCCGCTGGCGCGCTATGCGTCGATGAAAATCGGCGGACCGGCGGACTACTTCATCGAGGTTGAAAGCGGCGCCGCTTTGGCGCAGTTGTTGCCGCTGCTAAAACGCCATCGCACGCCGATCTGTTTCCTCGGCAACGGCAGCAACGTCCTGATCAGCGACCGCGGCGTGCGCGGCGCGGTCATTCGCCTGGCCGGAGATTTCAAGCGCGCCGAGTGGAAAGAAGAAGGCGAGGTGGCGTGGCTCGAAGTGAGCGCGGCCTGCGCGCTCACGCAGTTGGTGCGCGAGGCGGCGCGCCGAGGGTGCGCCGGTTTGGAATTCGCCGAGGGCATCCCCGGCACGGTGGGCGGCGCTCTTGTCATGAACGCCGGCGCTTATGGGTCGGAGTTCGAAAAGATCGTCGACGGCGTGGAAGGCATCGATTCAGACGGGCGGGCGATTCGCTATTCCCGCAAGGACATGACTTTCACCTACCGCGATTCCCATTGGCCGGCGGGGGCGGTGGTGACCCACGTGCGCATGCGCCTGCGCAAGGAAGAAGCGGCCCAGGTAAGCTCGAGAGTCAACGCGCTCGTCGCCAAGCGAAAAAGCAGCCAGCCTTCGGGTTATCCCAATTCGGGTTCCATGTTCCGCAATCCGCCGGGAGACTTCGCTGGGAGATTGATCGAGGCCGCGGCACTCAAAGGCAAGCGCATCGGCCAGGCGCAAATCTCGGAGCGCCACGCCAATTTCATCGTCAATTTGGGCGGAGCCAAAGCCGAGGACGTGCACCTGTTGATGGAGTTGGCGCGCGCCGAGGTGAAAAGACAATTCGCAGTCGAGCTGGTGGCGGAAGTCAGGCGGCTCGGAGAATGGGACGTAGAGTAAGCCGGAGCAACAGCGATGAAACTCACACTCTACCGCAGAGACAACCACAAACGAAACGCAGGGCGCGTGCGCCGAGCACTTATCTGGCTCGGCGGCGGCGCCATGCTATCGATACTCGGGTTCGCGGCCTATCGCTGGCACGCTCCCTTGACGGCCGCGGCCGCCGCTGCGCCCGCCCTGTTTTTCGAAAATCGCTATTTCTTCGTGCGCGAGATTCAGGTGCGCGGCGGCGAGAAGGTCGGCGGCGGTGAGATCGTCGCCATGGCGGGACTCAAACGCGGCATGAACCTCTGGAAGATCGAGCCCGGTGCGATCGAAAAGAAAGTCGCCAAGCACCCCTGGGTGCGCCGCGTCTTGGTGCGCCGCGAATTTCCCCGGCGCGTCGTTATCGAAGTGGAAGAACGCACCCCCAGGGCCATCGTCGCTGTTGGGCAGCTCTACTACGTCGATGCTGACGGCGTGATCTTTAAGGAAGTGGGCGCGGGAGAGAACGTGAATTTTCCGCTGTTGACCGGGTTGCGTCCCGAGCAACTCGCCAGAACGAATCCGACGCTGCGCGGAAGAATTCAGGAAGCCGTTCGGCTCGGCGATTTGATGGCCAAAGACTCGCGCACGCTCTCGGAGATTCATTTTGACGAGTCGGGGCGCCTGGTGGTTTATACCACGGCTTTCCCCGTGGCGCTGAAGATGGGCTGGGGCGACTGGGACGCGAAACTCAAGCGGCTCGATCGGGTGCTCGCCCTGTGGAAGGGCAACGAGGAGCGGTTGGCCTCATTGGACGTGAGTTTTAATAACCAAGCCGTGGCGCGACTGCGAAAAGTTCAAGGGTTCAATGGTTCAAGAGTTCAAAGGTAGACGAGCCGTGCCAGCACGAGTCCGCGAACGAATATCTGAGATTTGAAATTTGCGATTCTGAGCGCCGCGAAGAGATCTATGGGAAAGAATAACAACGTCGTCGTCGGTCTGGATATTGGCACTTCGAAGGTTTGCGCCGTGGTCGGCGAGATGACCGAGCAAGGGATCGAAGTCATCGGCGTGGGCACCCATGCCTCGCAGGGTTTGCGCAAAGGTGTAGTCGTCAACATCGAGAGCACGGTCACCTCGGTCAAAAAGGCCGTCGAAGAAGCGGAGCTGATGGCCGGTTGTGAAATCCACACCGTTTTTGTCGGCATCGCCGGCGGTCATATCAAGGGGTTCAACAGCCACGGCATCGTGGCGGTGAAAAACAAAGAGGTGAGTCAGCGCGACGTCGATCGCGTCATCGACGCGGCCAAGGCGGTGGCGATTCCGCTGGACCGCGAGGTGCTCCATATTTTGCCGCAGGAGTACATCATCGACGACCAGGACGGCATCCGGGAACCGATCGGCATGTCGGGCGTGCGCCTGGAGGCGCGGGTGCATATCGTCACCGGCGCCGTGACCTCGGCGCAGAACATCGTCAAGAGCTGCAACCGCGCCGATCTCAATGTTGCCGACATCGTCCTGGAGCCGCTGGCGTCCGCCGAAGCCGTGCTCACCGACGAGGAGCGCGAGCTGGGAGTCGCGCTCATCGACATGGGCGGCGGCACCACGGATCTGGTGATTTTTCACGAGGGCGCGGTCAAACACACGGCGGTGATCGCCATCGGCGGCAACCATGTCACCAGCGATATCGCCGCCGGCCTGCGCACGCCCTTCGCCGACGCCGAACGCATCAAACATCGCTATGGTTTCGCCAAAGCATCCATGGCCTCGGGCGACGAGCGGGTCGAGGTGCCGAGCATCGGCGGTAAAGCGCCGGGCAGTGTTTCGCGGCAAATCCTCTGCGAGATCATCGAACCGCGCCTCGACGAGCTATTCGAACTCGTACAAAAGGAAATCGCCAAGACGGGTTTTGACGGCACGCTGGTGTCGGGCGCAGTGATGACGGGCGGATCGATGCTGCTGTCGGGAGCCGTCGAGATGGCGGAGGGAATTTTTCGCATGCCGACGCGGCTCGGCGTGCCCATGCACGTGGGCGGTTTAGTCGACATCATTGCCAGCCCGGTTTACGCCACCGGCATCGGCCTGCTGCTCCACGGCATGAAGCGGCAGGAGCGGACTTTTTTCCGCATGCACGATGAGCGGATTTTTTCCAAGGTTAAACATCGCATGTCCGATTGGTTGAGCGAGTTTTTTTAGTCGGTAAACAACATTATTGACCTTAAATTTGGAGGAGGAAAGTCTATGTTTGAGCTGGTAGAGCGAAATTCGATGACCGCCCGCATCAAGGTGATTGGCATTGGTGGCGGTGGCGGCAACGCGGTAAATACCATGATCGGCGCCAAGCTAAGCGGCGTCGATTTCATGACGGCCAATACCGACGCCCAGTCGCTCGAAGAGAGCCTTGCGCCGGTCAGGATTCAACTGGGCAGCCTGGTCACCAAAGGTTTGGGCGCCGGCGCTAACCCGGAGATCGGGCGGCGCGCCGCCATGGAGGACCAGGAACGTATCCGCGAATATCTCGAAGGCGCGGATATGATCTTCATTACCGCCGGCATGGGCGGTGGCACCGGCACCGGCGGAGCGCCGGTGATCGCGCAGGTGGCGCGGGAAGTCGGCGCTTTAACCGTCGGCGTGGTAACCAAGCCGTTTATCTTCGAGGGCAAGAAGCGGTTGCGCCAGGCCGAACAGGGAATCGAAGAACTCAAGCGGACGGTCGATACCCTGATCGTCATTCCCAACCAGCGCCTGCTGAGCATCGCCGCCAAGACCACCACCATGCTGGAGGCGTTTCATAAAGCCGACGATGTGCTCTTGCAAGCCGTGCGCGGCATTTCCGATTTGATTATCACCCCCGGGCTGATCAATCTCGACTTCGCAGACGTGCGCACGGTGATGGCCGAGATGGGACTGGCGCTGATGGGCGCGGCTTCCGCCTCCGGTGAGAACCGCGCCATCGAAGCGGCGCAAAAGGCGATCTCCAGCCCGCTGCTCGAAGACATCTCGATCCAGGGTGCCCGCGGCGTGCTCATCAACATCACCGGCGGCCCGGACCTCTGCCTGCACGAGGTTAACGAAGCCGCTTCGATGATCCAGGAGGAGGCCCACGAGGACGCCAACATCATCTTCGGCGCGGTGATCGACGACAACATGAAAGATGAGATCCGCATCACCGTGATCGCCACCGGATTCGGCGAGGACAAGGTAGAGGTCAAACCCGTGAGCGCCCCGCTGGTTGCAACCGTCAGGCCGGCGCCGCCGAAGAACCGAAAGGTCATTCACCTGGGCACCATCATCGACGATCTAGACGCCCCCACCTGGCAGCGCAGGAAACCGGGCAGCGACGACACCGAGACGGTGACCTTGAAAGAGACCAACTTTCAGCTCGCGGGGGATAAAGACGAGGATGACAAATTCGACATCCCGACTTTTTTGAGAAGGCAGATGGACTAGACCGCGTAGCGGGATCGCGAGTCGCGAATCTGAAGTTGGCGGTCTGACGATTGCGGTCCGCGATTTTATAATGGCGGCAGTCGTGTGCGAACTGAATTGACGGAGGTGAGAAGTTCGGCCGTTACAACGCGGCTAATTCTCAGGCGGCCTTGGGCGGGTTGTCTTTGGCGAGACCCAACGCCGCCCGCTCACCGTTTACCGCCCAAACGGGTTTTTTCAGATTCAATTCGATCCTCAACCGGGCGGCAAGACGGTGCAGCGGGTTGGTTAGACGGTGATTTGCTTCCCGCTCACAGCTAGGACCCGATGTCAATTATGCGGGATCGGTTTGGTGAATCTCTTGGCTGCCCTCATACAGCGCAAGTTCCTCATGCAGCCGAGCAATCATCTTCCGAATCCCCGCTTTGGTGAAACCTTTGCCGCCTAGCGGATAGCTTTGCTGTAAGCGGTGAAGTCTGTCCTCTAACAGGTGTAACTCCTCTTGGGCTTTTTGGTACTGCTCGGCATTGGTAATCATAATGGTATCTCCACGAGTCCCTTACGACATCTATCTGATTCACGCGTTAGGCTAAAAAACTCCACCCACTCTTCCCAGTCCGTCTCATCTTCTGCCGCAAAAATTTCTTCTGGGCGACGCGTCAACAACATCTCTTCCAATTCCAGCGCGGGCGGATTTTCTTGCTCTAGCTGATGAGCGAGATCCTGCGGGAGCAGGATAACTGTGTCAACATCTTGTTGCGGCTCTTCTTTCGCTGCTTTCGCTGTAACGAAGCTGAGAGTCAACGGATCTGCCGATAACCCGCGCCGTGGACAAACGTTTTTTGCGAGCTGTACCGATCAGCGATGGAGCAAACGGCGCCGCACGGAAGCGGCGCCAGGTTCATCGGCGTGTTAGCCCGCATCGAGCCTTCCGTTGCTCCTATGGTGTTTCGTAACCGACGCTGCGGTCCGTGTCCACGCGCTACGAGCGGCTCTTCTGGCGGCGGACCTTTGAACCGGGCTTTACGGGTTTCCATTCCAGGCGAAAGGCGTCTTCACCGAAACTGTCGTAGATCCGACATCGGAGTTCGTATTTACGCCCACCAACAGTGATGCGCCGCCGCTTCTTCGCAATCCTATATAAACCTTCTCGTAACGACTTCGCTTCCGGGCTGGAGCTTCTCAGCCGGATGCCGACGCTAGTGCCAACTCGTCCTGCGACGGGAAACACCTCTTCGTAGCCGTCCTTGTACTCGACTTCCACGGCATCTCCACCAGAGAGAATTGTCTGCGACGCAATCTCTTCAATGATGCTCATACGGTCACGAACCATCTTCACGCCGGGTTAACGCCAACGTTCGAGCTCACGGACAGCCGCCGACAACTCAAAAGCTCCGGCATCCAATCCGGTGCCCGGTAGCCATGGCGCATCGGCAAACACGACGGCTCTTGGCTGATCGGTGGAGCGCATTGTTCTGTGATTTCTCCATCACGCTCCTACCGGCCTTCCGCGTAGTCGATGGATTCAATCGGTATCCGACATGATCGGAGTGTCCTCGCGTCGTTATCTCTGACGAAAAGCACTATCTCGTATTTCGTTTTGGCTTGGGCGTAATCTCGTTTCAGCATCGCTCGCGAACGAGGGCTCAAGGTTTTGAGATATTCAGAGTGGGCGTACGCAGCGATGCGTTGAACTGGCAACTCCAACTCGATGACGGGCTTCTTGTCGGCGAATCGATGGTAAACCAACTGAACCTGCCCCGCGAACGCGTCCAGAACTTCCTGAAATCTCTTATCTGCTTTCATTGGGGTCTAACCTTGCGTGCGGGCATCTATTCCCAGAACCAAGATTATTTAGTTCCGTATAGATCTGCATTTCTTCTGTATATTACGGTTCGCGACGCTGTCACTGGGACTGCTTTTACAATGGGCACGATGATTTGTAAAGCCGTCTGTGATGACCCAATCCGACAAAGGCAGAAAGCTGCTTCTGTATATTCGGACGCCTTTGAGTTTGGTTGTGGGGTCGGTTGTGGGGTCGTGCCTGGACATCTAAACAATCTCGCATGCGAGTAACGCGAGAGGAGTCGGCTAACAGTTCCGTGCCCGCCGCGCCTTGTCTTCGGAATTGGATGGTTTGACGTACCGGAGCGAGAATGCGGAGACAGGCTTTGCAAATTAGAAGTCTCACTTCTAATTTGCAAACATGATCGAACGGCGCTATGGACCCGTTCTTCGCCGTCTGCTGCGTCGTTTTCCGTGACTGGAAGAGAGGGGTGAACTTTTTTGGAAATGTCGATGCCGCGTTTGCGCGCGGGCGTTGGATTGTTGCCGCGGGCACTCACGCTGGTTGCGGGAGTGCGAAGTTGCCCAATCAAGCAAATATCCCAAAACCTCTCGGTTACGTAAATCCCACGAGCCTCTGGTTGCCCGGCCTATTTCACTCGCAGAATCTTTTTGACTTGCTCGACCACTTGCGGCGGCTGAACCATTATGCGCTCGGCCACGGCTTGAAGCTCATCGCCTGACACGGGCTCGATCACCCAGCGCGCCTTCTGGGCCTCGGCGATGAGCTCGGGATCTCTCATCGCCTTCAAATAAGCTTCACGCAGAATTTGCACCCGGTCTATCGGCGTCCCGGGAGGAGCCATCATCGGGTGGCCGAACTGCTCTCCAGCCGTCAAGACCTCCACCGCGCGGCGGTTGATATCCGTCGTCTTATACTGATCCATAAGCTCAAAGATAGTCGGCGTGTCGGCGGCGCGGGGATCTCGTTTCCGGCCGGTCTGCAGCAGATGTCGATCGAATCCTTTCTCATGCCACGACAAGAAGGGCTCCCTACTAAAATGAGCCGTCAAACCGAGGTCGCGACATATGACTTCGCCTCTGACGACGGCTAAGTCGACCTGGTTGGCCTCCTGATAACCTAGCACCAATTCGAATTTGGCTCCGATGGCATCTTCTAAAGCGACGATGAGGCTCGAACTCTCCCAGCCGGTGCCGCCGCACTTGGGACGCTCCTTGCTTTTAATTACATCGTCGATGGATTTATAGGGAGCATCCGCGCGCATATAGAGAATGGCGGGATTGCGATCAGGCGAACCGATCCAGAAAAACTTCCGCATCTGGAACTTCACCTCATTGTTACCGACAAATTCGCCCATGTAAATTTGTTGCGTGGGCATGCCGACCGTCAGTCCGTCAGGCTTGGCGACATTGTAGACGTAATTCGTGGCAATCACAGAACCGGCGCCGGGCATGTTCTGAACGATGAAGGCGGGATTTCCCGGTATGTGCTTTGCCATGTAGCGGGCGAGCAGCCGTCCCCAATAATCGTAACCGCCGCCGGGACCGATGATTAGCCTGACCGTCTTGCCTTCGTAAAACGATCGGGTCTGCGCGTGAACCGTTTCTATTCGGCCTGGGATGCTTTCGTAATGCGTGTCTGGTCCCGGCGAGATCATGATGCACAAGACCATGAGCGTCAAAAAGATGGCGCGCTTGAAGTGTCGGTTTCTCATTACGTTAAATTGGCGCGGACGTTCCACGGTTGCGGATTTATAATTGGGCTTTAACACGAGGATCTCCGCCCTTGGCTTCAGGCCCGTCATAGACCGTGTCAACATCCATCACTTCATACGATGCGACAAATCGGTATTTGTTGTCTCCCGAATAAGCTTGCCCGCAATAATGAGCCGGCCGCAGTTTGTTCAGGAGAACGCGACCGTCGGCATCGATGCAATCCTTATCGACCGAGGCAGCGACGACTCTTCCAACCACCATCAAGCGAGTATCGAACCATTGCTTGGTCCATTCGACCCGGCATTCGAAGTGACTCTTGTACTCCGCGATGCGAGGGGGTTTGACTACCTTTGATGGGATGGCGGTGAGCCCCGCCTTTTCCAACTCATTGACGCCGGGAGCAAAGGGGATCCCGAGTGTCCTGACCTTCTCCAAGATCTCCCGATCGAATGACGGGATATTGACGACGAATTCGTTGGTCGCGAGAACGTTTCTATAGGTGTCCTTGTGCGAGTCGACGCAAAACGCGATGCAAGTGGGTTCGTGGTGCACTCTCACGCAGGTCGCGAAGGATGCCGCGTTCACTCGGTTGGCAGTATCGACGGTGGTAATCGAGACAACGCAGGCGACCGGCGTGAATAACAAGTCGAAGTGTTCTTTCGGCACGTCAACTTTTAGAGACTCCAAGATGCCCTCCATCACGTTTCCCCCCGTTTAGCCTACTGCGCAAACCTGACGACAAACGAAAGCGCGTTGGAAGTCCCGCCCCGATGGCGAAGTTGGTACGGCTTCGGGTTAACGACGCAAACCGGCACCGTTCCGCCGCGCAGCGCACGCGAAGGAATCTTGGCAACCAGATCGAGCGGGCTCAGGTACTGCGTCGGAATCGGCGTGGCGCCAAAATGAACCACCGAGGTCGGGAAGAAGCCTTTGCCTTTGAGATTCAAGACAACCTCGCTATCTTTCTCTGCGCCCGCCACCGGGGAAATCCGTTCGAGATTCGGCACCGGATAGCCGTAAAAATCCTGCCCGTAGGGACGTGGCATGAGATCGCTGAACCAGGCGTGGTAGGAGGTGTCCAAGACCTCACCGTCTTTGATCACCGTATCGACGCGCCGCGTCTGGGTGATGTCCGTTAAAGGATCGCCGTTGACGATCACGACGTCGGCGAGCTTGCCCGCTTCAACGGTTCCCAGCTCTTTTTCCTTGCCGAGGTAAGCGGCGCCCGTCTTGGTCGCGGCCTGGATCGCTTGCATCGGCGACAACCCGGCCATGACCAAAAGCTCCATGTCGCGGTGCAGGCTGATGCCGGGCGCCACGGCGGGCGCATCGGTGCCGGTGACGACATGGCCGCCCGCCTTTACCAGTTGGCAAATAAACTCGCCCATCCGTCTGAAACCTTCTTTCATCTCGTCTTGCGGCAGGATGCCGTAGTAGGAATAGCCGTCGCCGAATATGACCTCGTCCTTAACCTCGTGAGCGACTCTCGGCCCATAAGCCAGGTAATAGTGATCGAGCCAAAGGATGCGCTCGCTCTCCGAGATATAGGCAAGCCCAGGATTCTTCAGCCATTCGTAATCTTCCTTTTCCCATTTTTCCCTCATGCCCAACGACGCCCCCCACAGAACCGACGTCGGCTCGATGAAAGTCCCTTTTTGCGCCAGAAAGTCCGTCACCTCCGGGAAATTTTTTCTCTCCGCGAGCGTCCAGGGACCGAGAAATTTGATCAGCCAAGTCTCCCACGATGCCAAAGTCTTCAGGTTCTTTTCATCCCGAATTGTTGCTTCGGCGCTGCCGCTGCCATGCTCCGTTCCGTCGATGCCGGCCTCGACATAGGGAAAGATATTGGATTCCAGGTGGCCGGTGAGCTTCATGCCCTCGGCGCGGCCGATCTCGGCCACGGCCCTGATGATGTCGAGTGAAACGCCGAGGTGGATCTTCAGATAATCGACGCCCAACTGAACCAATTTCCGTCCCATCGCCCGCGCCTCGTCCACGTTGGCTACGCCCATGTGGTGCGCCGCGGTGGCGTGGCCGTAAAAGCCGCCGCCCGCGCCGAAGATTCTCGGCCCGGTGATTTTTCCCATGTTGATCGCATCGCGCAGCGCCAGGATCCATTCCAGCGGATTGCCGAGATCGCGCACGGAAGTCACGCCGTAGGCGAGCAAGATCTCGCCCATGAAGCCGCGATAGTGTATGTGGTTGTCGATGAAACCCGGCAGAATCGTTTTGCCGCCGGCGTCGATGACCCGGGCCTCGCGGGGGAAATCGACTTTGCCCGTGGCGACTTGCTTGATGCGGTTGCCCTCGATCACCACGGTGGCGTTGTCGAGCGGCTTGCCGCCGTTGCCATCGATAAGCCGGCCTCCTTGAATAACGATAGGTGGTTCCTGCGTTGCCATAGGATGCTGTCTCCTTTCCAGCGATGGAAGCTTGTCATAATCGCTTCTCAGGTCAAGGGGGGCAATGCCTCGGGATTGGGGGGATTGGGGTCAGATTGGAGATTGAAGATTGGGGAGAGTGGGGTCGATCATCGTGATCCGATCACCGTCGAGGCCGTGAAGAGCTACGAGCGGCCTGTGGACCCCTTGCCTAGAGCGGAGTTGTCGTTAGTGGTTAGGGAGCTAGTGATTCAGCCGACTCCGGTGCCGAGGGGTTGACCCCGTGCCAAGGTCAACGATAAACTAGCTTACAGCGATCTAGAACGGAGCACGCTAATGGGTAAACCAGAGATCGTAACCGGCACCCTGATCAATGATCGTACAGTTGCGTTGGACAAGCCCTTGCCCTTGCAGCCGATGAAGGTGCGCGTTGCTATCGAACCCCTTGATCAAAAACAGCTACGACTCTACCGTCCCGAGGTCATT
>ORMF012176821.1_pt1 | contig 12043 bp, 13 predicted proteins | sample 1779871 | NCBI WGS metagenome assembly ORMF01 (sample SAMEA104232316, study PRJEB22302) | groundwater metagenome | biome: forest; feature: aquifer; material: groundwater | place: USA | collected 2011-08-07 | depth 5.4 m | reverse complement strand
CCCAGCATTACGCCTATCGCCTGACGAGTGGATGTATCGCATAGTCGGCGACGGTTACGATACGGCAAGACGCCACGCAGTCGATGCAGTCCAATGGGATGTCGCAGCGCGGGCGCTCAGCCTCGGTGTGAACGTAATCCTTGAAAACGGTTTCTGGTCGCGCAGCGAGCGAGATAAATACCGTCAGCGAGCCTCGTCATTAGGGGCAAGGACAAAACTCCATTACCTGTACGTACCGCTTGAAGAATTGAGAAAGCGTTTGAGATTGCGTAACGAGGAGCTGCCGCCAGACACGTTTCATGTTACTAAAGCAAACCTGGAGTCGTGGGCGAAAACTTTCGATGTGCCAACAGCGGATGAGTTGAGCGGCTAATCCGCTCTACGTTTACCCGTGCTGCACATCTCACGTAAACAGCACGATTCGCAATCAGGCTCTCGCTTAGAACAGACCTCTTTCCCATGGTGGACTACAAGCGCATGGTACTCGTTAAATTTTCTGATGTCTGGCTTCAGATTTTCCATAAACAAATCGCGCCAGTCAGAATACTTGTCGTTCTGCGGAACGACACCTAATCGTTGAAAGATACGCCTGGTGTAAGCGTCTATCACGAACGACGGTTTATCAGCAGCGTAGAGCAGAATTGAATCGGCCGTCTCTTCACCGATACCGTACACAGCTAGAAGCTCATCTCTCAATGCTCCGATCGGGCGGGTTCTCAGTTTTTGAAGGTCATCGCCATATTCCGAGCCGTACCAATTTACGAGCGCTTTCAACTTTGCGGCCTTAGCATTGAAGTAGCCGCTCGGATAAACCAGCTTCGCGAGACGTTCCACATCTATTTTGCGGAGCGCGTCAGGCGAAAGCATTCCTGCTTCCTTCAAATTAGCGATAGCCTTTTCGACGTTTGTCCACGCGGCCGACTGCGTAAGCACCGCGCCAAGCATGACTTCGAACGCGGTTTCGCCCGGCCACCAGTGCTGAGTCCCGTAACACTTATAAAGCGTGTCATAGATCGTATTCAGTATTTCGGCGTGCGGATTCTTCATGATTTTTCTTTGAGGTTTACAGGCACTTCGCGGTGAATCTCGATGCTTTTCAGGGATACACTGCAGGTGTAAGCGCATACTTCAACGCCGCTCTTGGATGCTTTCGCCAGCATCTCGCAGAAATCACGGTCCGTCTCCCAGTTAGGCGCGAACGAAGCCGCATCGTCACGCTGGATGACAAACATAACGCTTGCCCTGTGGCCGGCCTTGCGCGCGTGAATCAGGTCTCGGAGATGGCGCAGGCCTCTGATAGTGGGCGCGTCTGGGAACATAGCGATGCCATCTTTCACTAGCGTTGAGCATTTCGTCTCGATGTAGCATAAGGAATCGCCGCCGGAAAGCATCAAGTCAAGCCTGCTGTCACTGTATGTGACCTCTCGACGAAGACTATCAAATGCAGAGAACCCGGGGAACGCTCCAGAAGTAAACGCCTCCGCAGCAAGTGCTGACGCCAGGCGTGAGTCTATAGATACGAGAGATGAAGGCATCTCGACGAGGCTCAGCGTGTACAACGTCCTGCGGGAGCCAGCCGCCGCTTCCTCAAGGTAAACCATACGGCCTGGAGTCAGAAGTTCGCGGAGCCTGCCTGAATTCGCGACATGAACGTCTGTCTTCGCGCCGTCTATGTCAACGACCGCTATGAAGCGATTGGGCCTGCTCAGGAATGTAGCTTTGGTCATGGAGCGGGCATGCAACATAATGTGATTTTACACGGCAAGAGCCCTAATAACTAAGGTCTTTTCGTTCACCAGATTCTTCGCTTGGGCTCAGAATGACAAGGAAAATGTGGCATAATAGACGAAACCTATGGCCACATTTCAAGAGAAGCTGACCAACGCCGCAAACAAGAACAATTCTCTCCTTTGCGTAGGGTTAGACCCCGACAAATCGTTGATGCCACAAGTGGATGTGGCGACATTCACCACCAAGGTAATCGATGCCACAAGCGATCTAGTCTGCTGCTACAAACCTAACCTTGCCTTCTTCGAGGCGCTGGGCAATGAAGGATTAGAAGCCCTCGCAAAAGTCGTAGCCCTGGCACACACTAAAGGCATACCGGTAATCGGCGACTCCAAACGAGAAGACATCGGCAACACGTCACGCTTTTATGCTAAGCGCTTATTCGAGCTTCTCGATCTAGATTGCGTCACGGTTAACCCATATATGGGAAGCGATTCAGTCGGACCATTTCTGGAATATAAGGATAAAGGCGTCCTAGTACTGTGCAGGACCTCGACCCCCGGCGCAGCTGATTTTCAAGAACAGACCGTCTTAGTAGAAGGCGCGAAGATGCCTCTATTCGAGCTGGTGGCGCGCACAACCTTAAAGTGGAACCGATACGGGAACATAGGTCTGGTTGCCGGCGCTACCGACCCGAAGGCGATCGGCGAGATACGCAAAATATGCCAGGACATGCCAATCCTTATACCGGGCGTTGGCGCACAATCGGGGGACCTCGAGACATCTATTAGATTAGGTGTGGATTCCCACGGCGGCGGTCTGATGCTTAATTCGTCACGCCAGACCATATATGCCTCAAAAGGCAACGATTTCGCAGAGGCTTCACGCAAAGTGGCTATAGACCTGCGAGACAAGATAAACGCTGCAAGGCTTCCAGCGCTTAAAAAATAGTCAGGCAGAACCGTGGTAGTATCGTTTCAGCTTGGCGATCACCTTCATTTGAAAAAGGGCCACCCATGCGGAACCAACGACTGGGAAGTCACACGCCTGGGCTCAGATGTCGCCTTGAAGTGCGCCGGCTGCGGGCACAGGGTTACGATGATACGCTCAGAGCTGGAGCGTAGAATAAAACAGGTCACTCCATCAACCGAATCCGCCAAAGATAAGACTGACTGAGGATTTATATGGCACTTGATTCAGAATTTCACAGGGTTTCCGACCTCGTTCTTAAACACTCAAAAGCCGACCACACCGCCGCAGTTTTCTTCCAGAACGATTCAGCGCTGACAAGATATGCGAACAACATAATTCACCAGAACGTTCAGGAACATAACAGCAACCTGATAGTGCAGGCGATTATCGGCAAGCGAAGCGGAGTCGCCTCCACCAACGACCTGAGCGAAGCAGCGATAAGAGTCGCGGTCGAAAGAGCAGCCGCTGCGGCACACCTGCTGCCTGAAAACCCTGACCTGTCCCCATTATCCATACCCCAGCGATTAGGAACTTCGCAAAGCTATTTCATAAAAACAGTCGAGACAGGACCGGACCAGCGAGCGTCCGCCGTGTCCATCGTGTGCAGCGAATCCGAAGAGGGCAAGCTGGTAGCAGCAGGCACATTTTCAACTGGTTCTTACAGCGTCGGCTACAGCAACTCCAACAATAACCGTGGATTCTATTCAACATCGCTTGCGGAGATGACGGCGGTCGTACAGTCGCCTGCCGGGTCCGGCTACGCAGACAGACTCGAAACAGACGTATCGAACATCGATGCGCATGCGGTCGCAGAGGAAGCGATACACAGGGCAACCGTCGGCAGCGAGCTTCTAGAGGTACCACCAGGCAAATATGAAGTCGTTTTGGAACCCTACTGTGTCTGCGACATCCTGGATTTCTTCGGCTATTTATCTTTCGGCGCGCTCGCGGTGCAGGAAGAGCGCAGCTTTATGGCAGGCGCTATCGGCAAACAAGTGATGGGGTCAAACATAACTATCTGGGACGATGCGCTGGACAGCCGCGGTGTTGTCACGCCGTTCGACCTCGAAGGGGTGCCAAAACGGAAGGTCAACCTGATCACGGACGGCATCGCCAAGGGGTATTGCTATGACCTCACGACTGCTGCCAGGGAGGGCGCTTCCTCTACGGGCCACGGCCTGCCGCCCGGCGATTCGTACTGGGGACCGTCGCCTGCCAATATGATCATGAACACCGGAAGCTCCAGCATCGAGGAAATGATCAGCCATGTTGAGCGAGGCCTGCTGGTCACCAGGTTCTGGTATACGCGGCCAGTGCACCCTCTGACTGTGACGATAACGGGGGTTACGAGAGACGGGACATTTCTTATCGAAAACGGCAAAATCAAAGGCCCTGTCAAAAACCTGAGGTTCACACAAAGCTATCTTGAGGCGCTGAACAACGTTGTAGAGATAGGAAACAAGTCAAGGATCGTGCGCACAATGTTTGCGGCAAACCATGTCCCTGCGCTGCGAATAAAGGACTGGAACTTCACGGGCGTCACGCAGTTCTAGCCTGATCTGGCTGAAACAGCCGCCAGCTTTGACATTACCAGTACCGCCATCTATACTTAAAGCGATTTTCCAGATAAGAGGCTATTCGTGCCCAAAAGAACATGGCAACCAAAAAAGAAACATAGAGTAAGGGTTCACGGCTTTCTCCACAGAATGTCAACCAGTGACGGCCGCGAAGTATTGAAGAGACGCCGCCAAAAGGGACGCGCTCGGCTGACCGTCTGATGGCGCTTCTCCAAGAGTGGCCCGCAGTTTCAACCATCAAAAAATACCCCTGGATCAAAAAGCAGCAAGACTTCTCTGCAACCATGCGGAGAGGGCGCGCAGTCCACGGGAAACTTATGGTACTGCGATACGCTCCTGGGGCTGAATCGAACACAAGGTTCGGTTTCGTAGTAAGCAAAAGCGTCGGCGGTGCCGTAGAGCGGAATCACGTAAAGCGCAGGCTCCGCGAACTCGCCAGGGAGTCTGACGTCAATAAGCTCTGGGACCTTATATTTATCGCCAAACCGGCAATCGCAACCGCCAGGTTTGAAAACATAAAACTAGAATTCGACCAATTGCTTGGCAAAGCAGGGGTACTGGTGAAGCTTTAAGCATGTTTATGAAGCCCGCTCTTGCATTGATTACCTTTTATCAGAAAGCCATATCTCCAACAATGCTGCCCAGGTGCAAGTACGAGCCCAGCTGCTCCCATTACGCAGCGGACGCGATAGAAAAACACGGCTTCTTCAGAGGCATAGGCATGGCAGCATGGCGGCTGCTCAGGTGCAACCCGTTCAGCAAAGGCGGGTACGACCCTGTCCGGTAGACCCAGGATATTTTACGGAGTTATTTTCATTGAAAACTCTAAATAGATTTTTCGTCATCAGTCCAAAGCTTGGGCTTTTGCTCATATTACTTTTATGCGCATTTGTTGCATCGTCCTGCACAAAAGTCAAAGCCGCACAGGGCTGGGCCGGGCCGATAGTCAACAACGAGACTCTATATGCATTCACATTAAAAGACGGGCTGATAGGGCTTAATCCACAAAGCGGCGACCCGAAGCCAAAATTAAATTCCACAGGGAATCCGACAGTCGATGACAAGGGACGCACTGTATATCTTTCATTCTCCCCGAAAAAGTTAAATAAGAATATTTCAAGTGCTTCTTATTCGACTCCGCTAATCGTCAATGAAACATCCATGCTGATCACGGCGAGGTTAGCCAATCAGCGAGACAGCGTAATCATTAAGTTAGACCCTAATACCTTTGCTAATGCGGATCTTTTGACAACCACTGTCTTTGGCCGTATCAACGACGATCTGCTCCTGATAGGCGATACCGTATACATATCTTCAGTTGACCACAATTTGTACGCTATAGATGTAGCCAATGGAACGCCAAAATGGAGCGAACCATACAATGCCGGAGCTGAGCTGTGGGCTACACCTGCCCTCTACAACGGCCGCCTTTACGTAGGAGACACATCAGGGAAGCTCGTATCCCTGGATCCAAAGACCGGCGGAGATGTTCAGGTTATCACAGAAGTTGAAGGCTCCATAAACATGACTCCTTTAATAGTGGATGACGTAGCGTACTTTGGGACGTTCGGCAATAAGATGTACGCTGTAAACGTAGTAACCAAGACTCAGGTTTGGAGCAAGCCTATAGAGGCAGATAAGTGGTTCTGGGCGCGTCCCATCATCAGTGACGGCGTCCTGTACGTTGCAGGAATGGATAGCTATCTTTACGCGATCGATGCCGCCACTGGAAATCTAAAGTGGCGATATTTACTAACCGGGCCAGCAAGAACAGCGCCGGTCATCGTAGACAAAACGCTCATAGTGGCTACCGTAAACTACGGCAATCAAAAGGGCCGCATCCACGCGTTCGATATTTCTAATCCTGACGGAGGCCCGCATTTCCTCTGGGACGAGAACGCCCGAGCCTCAGTCATTGCACCTCTGGATGTAAAGGATAAGACTGTATACTTTACGAACATTGACGGCGAGTATTTTGCGCTTGACGTACCACAGAGAAAACGGCTGTGGGAATACGTAGCTCCATAAAGAGGAATTAATTTGGGTTTCATCGGCACAATCTGGAACGAAGTAATTGTCAGACCCTTTATCAATATTCTGGTATTGATATATAGCCTCCTCGGCCATAATTTCTTCTTTGCACTGGTGATATTTACCATCCTGGTAACGCTAGTATTCCTACCAATTACGCTGAAACAGCTGCACTCAACAAGGAAGATGATGGCTCTCCAGCCAAAGTTAAAAGAAATACAGCTGAAATACGCCAAGGATAAACAGAAGGTCAGCCAGGAAACATTCAAACTCTATCGCGAGGCCGGAGTAAATCCAATAAGCTGCCTAGGGCCTCTGTTTATTCAGATGCCTGTGTGGATCGGTCTTTATTCAGCTATCAGGCAAGTCCTACCTACTCAACCTGAACAGCTCGTGAAGCTATCTCAGAGCCTTTATAGCTGGCTGCCCATGGTGCATACAGCTGTTCCAATTAAAGGCACTTTTTTATGGCTTGACCTGGGATTCAGCGATTCTGGAGCAATACCGATCCTGCCCATAATCGTTGCTGCAAGCACGTGGGGTCTTCAAAAGATGACTGCGATGCCCTCCACGAACCCACAGCAGCAGCAGCAGAACCAAATGTTCCTGTGGATGATGCCTGTAATGTTCGGTTTCATAGCTCTCACATCGCCAAGCGGCCTGGCCATATTCTGGACGGTATCCAACATAATACGCATGATTATTCAATATTTTGTAACCGGATGGGGCGGACTCGCGACTATGTTCCAAAAGCGTACACCAATCCCGGCTGTAGCAGACGGAAAAAATGTCCAGTCAGATAACAAAGCATTACCACCCCCTCCAAATAAGGAGACAGATGGACAGCGTAGAGATATCAGCAAAGACAGCGGAGGAAGCGATCGAACTGGCTCTCAGGGATCTGAACGCCAAGAGAGAAGAAGTAGAGATCGAGGTAATAACAAGAGGCAAGGCGGGAATTCTGGGAATAGGCGCTGAGCCTGCCCGTGTAAAAGTCTCGCGATTAAATGCCTCCAGTACTCCAAAGCCTGTTGAACAAGCAGAACGTCCCACCGAGAGAATCGAGCGGCCGGTGGAAAGACCGGAGCGTCCGGAAAGGCCGGAACGTTCCGAAAGAACCGAACGCGCCGAACGACCCGCGGACAGAAGGCCTCCGCAAGTGGAACGCCCGCGGTTCCAGGAGAAGCCGCCTGAAGACCCTGACCGACAGCCTGTAAGTGTCACCGGGGTAGTTGAGACCGAACTCAGCAAAAAGGCGAAAGAAATCCTTGCCAATATCCTGAGCGCTATGGGTGTGACCGCCAAAATAACGCTCCAGGACATACAGCCTGACGAAAAAGACGAAGCACGAATGAACGTCTCTTTCAATATCGAGGGGGAGGATTCAGGCCTGCTCATCGGCCGCAGGGGTGAAACACTCAGCTCTCTGCAGTTCCTGGTTAATTTTCTTTATAACCACAACAACAAAGATGCCCATGCCACTGTAATACTCGATGTTGAGGGCTACCGCGAACGCAGATATGCCTCACTGCGGGGCATGGCGAACCGTATGGCTGACCGCGTGGCCTCATCAGGCGCATCAATGGTAATGCCGCCGATGCCTCCTTCCGAACGTCGCATTGTACATATGACGCTGGCGAACCACACGTATGTTTTTACTGAATCAACAGGCGAAGGCAGAGACCGAAAGGTGCAGATACTTCCAAGACCAGGCGCTCCGCCTCCTCCAAGGCAGGACAGGCGCTATGAGAGCAGGGATGGAAGACGTCCACCTTCCAGGTCATCAGGTGGGATGCGCCCGCCGCCAAGGCCCGGATACTCAAAGGGCGTACGCAGCATGGGTGGATTTTCTAGAGACAGACGCCCCGGGTTTTAAAGGCGAATCGGCTTTTTGAGGTTACGGCTCTCGATGCGAACGCATTTCAGCCAGAAGCGATACGCTTTCGCCTTTATTGCGCAGGTATAAGTGAGAGAGGCCGCCGAAAACCAGAGACATCAGTATGCATATTCCTCCCACGAGAAGGACTGCGTCTCTAAAAAACTCCTCCGGGAACATCTGAATCAGGTGGTCTCGCCTGGGGTCCAATTGCCATAGGTCGTTTGAAAAGCTGATCGTGTGAAATTTTGTAAAAACCGCATCGAAGCCAATCAACGCGGAAGCGCTGATAGCGGCAAGCAAAAGAATCGTTACGATACTGCCCCAGAAAAATCCCCTGCTTAGGATCACCAGCATCCGCTTTTGCCAGAGCATATAACCTACGACAATCACAAAGGCTATGTATGCCACCGATGCCCATAAACCCCAGTGCAAAAGATGCACCACCAGGGATTTGACGTCCCGCATGTGCAGGATCTCCCGCTCGTTAAAAAGAGGCTGAGATTGCCCGTTCACAGTCACCCTTGTATCCAGGTACAAACGGTCATCATTGAAATATTTGACGAGGTCACGTCCAGCCAACTTCAGCTGCGCTTCATCTATTCCTGTAACCTGATCCGCATCATACCGAGAGAAGCTGTAGTTATACAGGCTCTCAGAGTTGAATGCGTTCCACATCGTAAAAGTCACGTAGGAAAAAGGTACCGCGATTATCAGGAGAGCCATCATAACGGTGCCGGTCAAACGAGAGAGAATTTTCGGAGGGCCAAAAGACATGACTTAATGTTCCCAGTGCATGATAGAAGTGTCAAGGCGTAAACACTTAAACTCGCCAGAATCGGGGGTATTTATTCTATTTTTATAAAGGGATATACTGCGAACAATCTAAACTCAGGTGGCCGAATATGACTTTAAGCGCAAAAGACATCAAAGGCGTTATTTCAATCCCTCCGACCCCGTCAAGGGATAACCAGAGCAGATGGTCTGAAGATAGCTCCGTAGATGTGCCTAGAACTATAGAAATGATCGAGAAACAGGTACGCTCAGGTGTAGGCGCGCTTGCGCTGGCCAGCACCGTCGGTGAAGGCATGGGGTTGACCTGGGATGAGAAGCGCGAGTTCCTGGGCGCCGCCATCGAAACGGTGAAAAAGAGGGTCCCTGTTTTTGCTGGAACGACCGCGCTTGGCACAAAGGAAGCCGTAATAGAGGTAACCAGGGTCAAGAGTCTGGGGGCGAATTGCGCTTACATGGGCTTGCCAATGTGGCAGACCCCAACGATCGAGGTGGCTGTCCAGTTCTTCGGTGACCTTGGAGAGGCAGTCCCAGAAATGCCAATAATGCTGCATTCAGACCCCAGGGTTTTCAAATTCGATTTCCCTGTGCAGTTCTGGCAGGGGATCGGCATATCGGCGCCTACTGTTATCGGCAATGTAATGGGTTACGGAACGCAGAGGATAATGGACGATATGCGTGTGGCCGCCCACCAGGTGAATTTCATTCCTTCGGGACTGTCGGCTATCCAGGCGCACCAGGCTGCCCCGGGCAGGATATCCGCACTGTGGACTAACTCGCCGTGGCCTGAACCCCTGGTAGCGCTTATAAACGCGATACAGAAGGACGACACGCAAAAGATCATCGAGGTTAGAAAAGATATCGGCGACGTTACCAGCTACAGCTGGCCTGACCTTACTGATCAGTTCGCGATGTACAACTCACAAATTGTGAAGACTGACTGGAACCTGTCCGGTTACCAAAACTGCGGGCCTCTGAGGTCTCCATTCGACGATTTGCCAGAAAGCTGGATGATTCTTCTTAAGAACCCTGAGAGATTGAGACAATGGGCTGACGCCAGAAAGAAATATCTGGTAGCGGCGTAATACTTGCAGATCATATAACCACTCCCTGATATGCTTTCCGTAGAGCGCACAAATCGTTTCTGTGCGAAACTTAGTTAACTACTTTTAGCAGTCAACTCAGTACGGGGGTAACCATGTATCACGCTTCAATTTTTGCACGCTTTGCTAAATGGGTCTCGAAAAGCGCCGGTCACCCACTTGTATTTGCTTTGGCTCTCGCTTCCATCTTCTTGTGGTTAGCAACCGGGCCATTGTTCGGCTTTAGCGACACGTGGCAACTAATAGTGAACACTAGCACAACGATAATCACATTTTTAATGGTCTTCTTATTGCAGCACACTCAAAATAGAGATAGCAGAGCGATTCAAATTAAGCTGGACGAGCTGATCAGGACTACAAAGGGAGCTCATAATGCACTGCTTGACCTGGAAGAGCTTAGAGATAAAGAACTGGAGATCATCACCAGCGAATACCGAACGCTGGCCCTGAAAGCGAGAGACGATATCAAGCGCGGTTTAAAAGATACAGACGTACCGGAAGTAAACAATGAATCGAACCAGTAACCCTCGCAGTCACTTTACCTCAAGCAAAAAGCCGTAGGATACGTCGCCATATCCCTGCCACGCAGTGAAAATGCTGAGAACGTAGAGCCCAAGCTTCAACGTTAGCTCTACTTTCTGTTCAGCCGAAAGGGCAGCTTTCAATTCCCATCCATTTACCTTTTGCGCATACCAAATCCGACTGTCTACTGAATTACTTTCCATTTCATTGGCATATGTGACAGGGATCGCGTTCAAAGAAATCTCAGAAGGCACCTGTGTAAGTGGCAAACGAAGCGTGGCTATCGCCGGCGACTGAATCGATAACGGTACCTTCGGCGTTACGATCCCAATATAGTCTGCGCATAAGCCTTTTCTATCAATAAACCAGCAATAAGTGCCTATTCCTGCTACCTGCTCTTTGCCATCTATGATTAAGACTGCCGGAGGCGGCTTGGGGAAGGGGATACTCCCAGGCATAGCGGTTATTACTTCGGTAGGCGTTGTAGGAATAGCGGCCGCTGTCGCAACAATTGTAGGTTCAGCGGTTGTAGTTGCGGGCTCGGGCACAGAGTCACAGGCGGCAAACGCGAAGAGTACTGCCAGTGAAGCGGCCAATGTGTAAATATTTTTCATGTCCAATACTTAAAACAGAATTTTTCACTGAATGTCATTTAGGGGGCTTTTGCAGAAAACATTTGAAACCTCTCCCCTCCACGGAGCCTGCCTCGAGCGAAACGAAGGGTGTCTCCCCTCTCCGTCGACGGGTCGACGGAGAGGGGATTAAGAGAGAGGTACATTATCTGCAAGGCTCATTCAGTCGCTGTTTAGAGAGGTGGACGAATGTGGAGAATTACTTGCCGGTGTACTCAAACCTATCGATAGAGACGCCATGGCGTACCGCATCCATAAAAGAGGTGCTCTTGAGGTTGCGCTCTAGAAGATACCATATGTACTGCCTGAGCAGTGACTCCACCTCTAGCGAGACGTCTTCCTGATACGGTTGCTTTTTCAGGTAAGCGAATCCACCGTCTTCAAGCACGTTAAGCATTTTGAGCGCAGCGAGACTCAAGGGTCGTATTACCTTTTGCTTATTACGGCACCGCTGACAGATCACTCCGCCGCCGCTGGCGCTGAAAGATACGCTACCCTGTGTAGGCAACCCACACTCAACACATCTGTGGATCTGGGGCCTGTAGCCAGTCATGTTCAGAAGGCCAGACTCGTATGAGGCCCGTAGAAGTATAAATTCGCGAACATTGCCAGGTCCATCATTTTTCAAGTCACACAAGGTTTCCAGGCTATTCACAAGGTGACGATAAAGAGAACGGTTTTCAGACTGCTCAATGGTGAAGGCGTCTATAAGCTCAGCCATGTAAAACGAAGTCGATGTTTTTTCCAGGTCTCCGCGCACCGCCATGTACACATCTATTGGCTCAGCCTGAGAGACCACGTCCAACTCAT
>ORMF010176223.1_pt1 | contig 12043 bp, 11 predicted proteins | sample 1779871 | NCBI WGS metagenome assembly ORMF01 (sample SAMEA104232316, study PRJEB22302) | groundwater metagenome | biome: forest; feature: aquifer; material: groundwater | place: USA | collected 2011-08-07 | depth 5.4 m | reverse complement strand
GGCTGATTGGTAGAAGCAGGAATAATCAGCTTAGGCCCCTGAGCCTGAGAAGCTTCTTCCTGATCCGTAATCAGCAGGTAGGAGCCGGTAGCTGGGGGTGTATTGGCTGTCCAATGCAGCGCCTGGCAGGCGCCCAACCATTGCCCAACCGCTTCGGTTAAAGCCGGCTGCTTGACTTGAACAACAACCGGCAGCCGGGCTTGCGGCGCAATCACTGTCCAGGCAGCGTTGTCCACGCGCAGGCTATCCGCAGGCGCCGATAAAACAAGTTCAATAACGCCTGTTGTCTGCGCAGGCAGCGGCAGGGTAACCGCTTGCCGAACGCGGGAAACAAGATTGACTGCGGCAGAACCTAATTCGCGGTTTTCCTGGCGCGCGGATAAATGCGCCAAAACAGCCTTGTCGGAAAAACTTTGCACCGTCACTACAACGCGTGCTTCGGCAGCCGCACATAAAGGCCCCAGCGCGTCAACACCCACGATGGCCACGTTCGGCAATGACCGTCCCACCATCACCCAGCGCAAAGCAGCTGATGCTGTGCCTGTCGGCTGCGGCTCATCAGTAACAACCCACGTTTCATCAGGCTTTCGCCCTAAAAGCGCAGCACCCAGCCGTTGCGTGGTTGCCAGTTGCCCGCCCAAATGCGCAACGCGCTGGGAAGAGACAAGCTGCCCGAGCATGAGCCCGTCGGTCACCGGCTCAGGAGTCAGCGGCACAGCCGGCGCTGTTGTCATTAAGAGCACTTGATCTGCGGGCGCCTTGCGCGCAAGCCGCTGAATCATGGCCTGCTTTGCCTGCTCAAAAGCGAAAGACGGCCCCTGCGCCGCACTCATGCTGGCTGAGGTATCCAAAATAGCGAGGATCGTTTTTCCGCGCGCAACCGACATCAACGGCTGCGATAGCGCCAGCGCGGCGATAAGCAGCGCTGCCAGCTGCAGCCAAAAAAGCCAGTTGATAATCAGGCGCCGGCGGCGGGTGGATGTGCGGCGTATCAAATGCTCAAACGGGATAAGGCTGGCAACTTTGGTTTGGCGGTTCGAAGAAGCCAGCCTCCATAACCACAGCAGCGCGGGAATGGCCGTAAACCACAAGAGCCCTAAGGGCGAAAGAAAATTCATGATTACTCAAGAAATCCACGCAATGGGAGAGTCTTGGTCATGAATTTTTCCAGCGACTCATCCAGCGAATGCTGCACAAATGCGATGCCGCGCTTCTTGCAAAAACGGGACAATAGTTCGTTGTGCTCCGCCATGGCCCGCTCCAGTTCAGCCGGCGTATAAGCCAGTTGATGAGTCTGCCCTGTCTCCGCGTCAACCAAAGTGCCGCCCGAAGCAAGCAGCCGCGGGTGCAGCTCCTGCGGGGTGAGCACCTGGATGACCTTGATTTCCAGGTTCCGTAAGGCAAGTACGTGCAAAGCGCGGAAAAAATCAGCGGGCTTAACCATGCCGTCGGTGATGATGATCGCCTGCCCCCCATGGATGCGCAGGGCAGTCACCGCCTTATTCATCCAGTCGGCGTAGCTTGTTTGCCCGCTGATTTTTGCGCGCTCACTCCACGCCAAAAGACGCAAAAGGTCGCTGCGCCGGTGAAACCAGGGGCTCGCCGCAACCGGGCCTTCTTTGATCCAGCTTAAACGCACATGATGGCGGCCGGCCAACCCGATATAGCCCAAGCAAACCGCCAGGTGAAGCGCGCGCTCGAATTTCTCCGCGCGCGGCAGCGCCATAGACTGTGTTGAGTCGATCAACACCTCGACAGAAAGCTCGATTTCTTCACGGTACGTTTTAACAAAGAGCTTGTCGAGCCGCGCGTAAAGGTTCCAATCGATGGAGCGTATGTCGTCGCCGGCAGCATAAGGCAGGTAGTCGGCAAATTCCACAGAGGAGCCCCGGCGGTTGACCGCAAACCGCCCGCCGAGTTTATTGCCGGAGCGTACCCATTTGACGGAAAGCTGCAGGGCTTCGAGGCGACTGATCAACTGCGGCGTCAGCCACGCAACGGTTGGCATGGGTTACCTAAGGCTGATGTTATTTGGCTGCCGGTGCACGATGAGCAGGTGCAGGCGTAACGGCGTGCGGAGGTTCTTTCAGCGGATCGGTGATCGTTCTAAGAATATCGGCAGACGTGCGCTTGTCTGCTTCAGCCTCGAATGACAAAACAACCCGGTGTGTCAGCGCCGGCAAAATGACCTGGTCAACATCTTCATAACTGACATTCACCCGCCCACGAACCAGTGCCAGCACTTTGGCACCCATGAGGATCGCTTGCGCGCCGCGCGGCGAAGCGCCATAACGCAGAAAACGCGTAGCCGGCGTATCCACGCCGTCTGCTTCCGGGCGCGTGGCGGTCACCAAACGCACCACATACTCTTCAACGCTGCTGGCAACCAGGACATCGCGCACCAGCCGCTGCGCGCCCAAAATCCATGCCTTGGCGGTTGGCTCGTTAAGCACCGGTTTAATTTCAGTTACCTCAGCTGCGGTTGTTTGGCGGATAATCTTCGACAAATCAACCGCCGATGGGTAGCCCACAAAAATCTTAAAAAGAAACCTGTCCAACTGGGCTTCGGGAAGCGGAAAAGTGCCTTCCATTTCAATAGGGTTTTGCGTAGCGATTACAAAAAAGGGCTCATCCAACCGGAAGGTGTTCCCAGCAACGGAAACCTGATGCTCTGCCATGGCTTCAAGCAGCGCCGACTGGGTTTTGGGTGTTGCCCGGTTGATTTCATCCGTAAGCAAAATGTTCGTAAATACCGGCCCTTTCTGGAACTCAAAGCTTTTGCGGCCGTCGCGGTCAACAACCAACTGCGTGCCCAAGATATCGGCGGGCATCAGATCCGGCGTGCACTGAATGCGTTTAAACAAAAGCCCCAGCGCGCGGGAGAATGATTTGGCAAGCAGTGTCTTGCCTAATCCTGGAACACCTTCGAGCAGCACATGGCCGCCGGCAAAAAAAGCGACAAGCAATTTCTCAACAACGTCTTCCTGGCCGATGATGACGCGCGCTAATTCCTGGCGGATGGCGTTGAATGTCTTGCGGAAATCGTCTGGAGAAACTTTAACTTCACTGCTAGCACTCATTGATTTTTCCCACCTGATGGTTGTCTACGCAGCTGATCGAAAACAGTCCGGTATTCGACAGGCACCGGTTGGCGCGACGATGCTGCTTCCTCTGACGGCTGGTCTGCCAGTTGCGCCGGCTGTGCTTGCGTTTGCGGCAAATCACCAGATATGCCCCCCGATGACTTTGCTACGCCGCCTGCCGGACGGCCGGCCTTATCCGTTGTTTTCTGGTCCGCTTCCAACTGAAGCGGCATGGGGTTCTTGGAAGCAAGCGGATCGAGCTTCTCCGCAGCGCCGTAGAGATTCGGGTCTGTTCCTGACCCGGCTTGCGGGCGCGGCTGATCTTTCGCAGCATCGAGCTGCCCTTGAAGCTCTTTCAATTCACCCGACATTTCTTTAAGCAATTTCTGAATATCCGCTTTAAGCTCAGCACCGTTGCCCATCGACTGCCCTAAGCCCTGGTTGCCTGAACCCTGCGCAGCTTCAGGACTGTTTTGTTTTTGCCCGGCGCCGGATTGTTGGCCGCCCTGCTTCGATTGAGTATTTTGTTGAGCGCCGCTTTGAGATTGCTGCCCTGATTGGCCCTGTTGATTTTGTTTTTGCGCAGACTGCTGCGCATTATTCTGCGGTGTCGACCCTTGATTCTGATCAGCGCCTGAAGAGGGGTTTGCCTGCGACTGGCTGCCTGAACCCTGCGCAGTTTGAGGGCTATCTTGTTTTTGCCCCGTACCGGATTGTTGGCTTGATTGCGAACCGCTTGAACCTGCCTGGCTGTTAGGGTTTTGCGCGCTGCCCGGATTTGACTGCGGGTTTTGCTGCGATGCGCCTTGCTGCGATCCATTGAACGGCGACTGTTGGCTGCCTGCTTTTTGGCTGTTATCTTTCTGCCCGGAATTGTTTGTTGACTGCGGCTGGCCTGCCCCACTCTGTTGTTGTTGCTGTTGTTGGCTGTCTTGCTGCACTTTTTGTTTCGGCGGCTGCTGCATCAACTCCGGCTGGCGTAAACCCGGAGGAAGCACACTGTTTAATTGCGGCCATAATAATAAAAGCAGCAAAGCAATGGCTAAAACGCCTGAGGTGTGGTTCCAGGGCCGCACTGTTTTTAATTGTTTGCCGGAAGCTTGCCGCGAAAGATCATCAACAAGCGTTGCATAAAGCGCCGAGCGGCCGGGGGTATTCGCGAATTCTTCTGCGGTCACCAGGCGCTGCTGAAGGCCTAGATGTAAATCCAAATAAGCAGCCGCTTGTTTCTGGGGCATCCAGCGGTGCTTCAACCAAAAACCCAGGCTGATGAATAAAGCAGCCACGAGCCCCAAAGCCACGCCCAAACTGGCAGGCGCCTGAACTTTTAACAACATTAGCCGCCACGCAAGCAAGGCGCAGCAGCCGCTGCCTAACCCGGCCATTAAGGCTGCCCGGGTAATCAGCGCTTTGTGGTAGCGGGCTGAAAACTGCTGAAGCAACTCGGATAAAGGGGTCACTGGATTTGCCGTGTTTCAAAGCGGCCTGTGTTTACCTGCCCGTTTTGCGTGGTTTCATCCACCCAGACGCGCGTAGGCACGCCTGCAATCATTACCGGCGCCGGCTCAGCAGCATCGGGACGGGCCATCTGTTCGCCTAACACTTTCCGTTCTTTTTTTTCCGTTGATTTATCAATTTGGCCCTGGGCAAGCATGCCTGCCATCATGCCGGCAAGGCTACCTAAAGTTGTCCCCACGCCCGGCGCAATGGCGGTGCCTACGATAGATCCCACCGTCTGCCCCACCTGCGGCGCAGACACAGAAGAACACCCGGCGGTAAGAAGAGTGGAAATGATCGCTAGCTGCAGGCTGCAGGCTGCAGGCTGCAAGCAGCGTTGACTTGAAGCTTGTAGCTTGTGGCTTGTAGCCTCAATTGAATTCATAGAGGGTTGCACCCTTTCGAGTTGGTCCACTCGCGACATTTTGTGTATGCTACTCCAAAGCGCTCACCTTGACAAGCCAACCAAGCCAGCTATGATATCCAAATCAATGACAACACCGATTGCAGTCAGCAACTTAACCAAACGATATGACACCGCAACCGCCTTATCGGGCATTTCTTTTGATGTCCAACCCGGTGAAATTATGGGCTTTCTCGGCCCCAACGGTGCCGGCAAAACAACCACCTTGCGTATCTTAACCGGCATGATCGCCCCCACCGAAGGCTCTGTCTTAATCGACGGCATCGATGTTACTCAGAAACCACTCGACGTCCGTCGGCGTATCGGTTATTTGCCTGAAAATGTAAGCCTCTACCCCGAATTACGGGTCGAAGAATACTTATCCTACCGTGCTTCAATTAAGGCGGTGGCTGCCTCGCAAAAACGTTCGCGCATCCAGCAAGCGCTTGAGCAATGCGCCTTAGGCGATGTCTCCCGCAAATTGATCGGGCGCCTTTCCAAGGGCTATCGCCAGCGTGTCGCCCTTGCCGACTGTTTATTAGCACAGCCTAAAATCCTGATCTTGGATGAGCCGACGGTGGGGCTTGACCCGCACCAAATCCGCCAGACGCGCCAACTCATCACAGCCATCGGCCAAAACGCCACGATCCTGCTCTCAACACACATACTGCCTGAGGTTGAAATGACTTGCCACCGCGTGGCGATCATTAATAAAGGAAAGATCGTGGCTGTGGATTCTCCCGCCAAGCTGCGCCAGCGGCTTCAAGGCACGCAAATTATCCGCGTGCAGCTGAAAGGAGAGCCCAATACACTCGAGCCTCATCTGAAGCAGCTGCCTGGCGTGGCACGGCTGGGCCTGTTGGGTCACACCGATGGCTTTTCTTCTTTTGACCTTGAAACCACCCAGGGATCAGATATCCGCGAGGCTGTTTTTCAGCTTGCAGTTGGAAAGCATTGGGTGCTGCGGGAACTTTCCCGCGCCCAAGCTTCGCTTGAAGATGTGTTTATTCAGCTCACCACCCAGGAAAACCACGAAACTACCTAATGCAACACCTAGTTGCCCTGACAGCGCGCGAACTTAAGTCTTTTTTCTACTCGCCTATTGCTTACGTAGTCGGGGCTTTGTTTCTCCTGCTGCAGGGTTTTGTGTTCTGGCTGCTCATTGCCGTGATGGTTGACCCGCGCATGGACTCCAGTTTGACCATGGCCCAATTTTTCTTCGGCGGGACGTTTTTCTTCTGGTTCTCCGTCATCCTGCTGGCACCCTTATTGACCATGCGCACTTTCAGCGAAGAAAAACGAACAGGCACCATTGAACTGCTTTTAACTGCGCCGGTAACCGACACGGAAGTGGTTTTGGCAAAATTTCTAGGAGCGTGGCTCAGCTTTATTATTTTCTGGCTGACGACCCTTCCCTTCTTTCTCGTCCTTCGCCACTTTTCCCCTTTTGACTGGGCCCCGGTAATAACCGGCTATCTCGGCACGTGGCTGCTTGGGGCTATCCTTATCGCCCTAGGTGTGCTGGCATCAAGCCTAACTCGCAACCAAGTCATTGCCGCGGTTTTATCGTTCGTCATTATCCTGCTTCTTTTTTCCATCGGCATATTAACCGTGCTGATCCATAACCCTGAAGCAAGCAAGACTATCCATTATCTTTCCCTGATGGAGCATTTGCAGGACTTCTCAAAAGGCATCATTGATACACGGCCAGTTGTTTTTTACACCAGCCTAACCGCCGCGGCACTTTTCTTTACCGGCCGCGTCATCAACAATCCGCGGTGGCGGTCTTAACATGTCCTCCCTCTTGCGTCGGATTTTTTCTTCGCTGAATCTCCTCGTAACTTTAGTGTTAGTCGGTACGCTGTTTATCCTGCTGAATTTTATTTCAAGCCACCGCTATTTCCGCAAAGACCTTTCCAGGCAAAAAATAACGGTGTTGTCGCAGCAAACCGTGCAAACCCTTAAAACCCTCAACGATCCGTTGCGGGTGGTTGTGTTCTATCAACCCAACCACCGGCTTTATGAGCTGATTAAAGACCAGCTTAAAGAATACGAACGCATCAGCCCGCAAGTGAAAATCAAATATGTCGACCCGCAGCAGGACCCCGCAGAGACCAACAGGATCATCAAAGAATTTGACATTAAAACCGGCGACTTAGACCCGAATAACCCCAACCTGCTTATTGTGCAATACGGCACGCGCCACAAATACCTTTCCGACACAGACCTGGCTGACTACGATAATGACCCCGGCAACCCGATGGCGGGCTCTCGCGTCAAAAACTTCAAGGGCGAAGGTGCTCTTACCTCAGCCATCATTAATGTAACGCAAAAAAAACAAACTCTTATCTGGTTCACCACCGGGCACGGCGAAAAAGAGCTTATCCCCACCGAACAGCAAGGCTTAAGCAGCCTTAAAAAGATCTTGGACCAGCAAAATTTTTCCACGGCTGCGGTCAACTTGCTTGAGAAGCTGGAAATCGGGCCGGAGGTTAAGCTGCTGATTGTTGCCGGGCCTACGCACCGCTTTACAGAGACTGAAATCGCAACCCTCGATAAATACTTAAATGCCGGTGGAGGGCTGCTGGCACTGCTTGATCCTATGGATGCCAGCGGGCTGGATGTCTTCTTAAAGCAATGGGGGATTTCTGTGGGCAATAATATCGTCGTCGACCCGCAGCGGCAGCTGCCCTATGTCTCCGCAGCCAACCTTTTTGTGACGGACTATACCGACCACCCGATCGTCAATAAGATGAAAACACTGATGACGCTTTTTCCATTAGCCCGGTCGGTTAGCCCCACAGAACCTCCCCCGGCAGGAATAACGGCAACTGCGCTGGCTTTGACCTCCCCAGCCGGCTGGGGCGAAACGCAAACCAGCAACGAACGGTTTCAATTTAAAGAAGGCGAAGACTTAAAAGGCCCTGTTTCGATTGCAGCGGCTGTTGAACGCGCCAATCCTGTCAAGACACGGGTCGTGGCAATAGGCGACTCTGATTTCCTGATCAACGCGCAAATCGACAATGTAGGCAACCGCGACTTGATTATGGGCTGCCTCTATTGGCTTACCGAACAAGAACAGCTCATCGGTATCAGCCCGCGGAGCGTTGAATCCATCAAGCTCAGCCTGACAAGCAGGCAATTAAGCAGTGTCTTCTGGTTTAGCTTCGCGGGCCTTCCCGCCTTCATGGGGCTGCTCGGCGCGGGAATGTGGTACTCCCGCAGGCAATAGTGCTTGCGCATCCAACCTATGAAGTGGAAAACAACCCTCCTTCTTTTGGCTGCCACCGTCGGCGTCGGCGCCTATGTCTCGCTTTACGAGTTGAAACAGCCAACCGAGCAACAGCGCCAGCGCCGATCCCAATACATCCTCAATCTCAAACCGGAAACCGTGACACAAATCGTTTTAAACTTGCCCCAGGTAAAAACCACGCTCACCCGGCAAGAAGCCCTTTGGGTGCTTGGCCCTGATCACCTGCGTGCTGATGGCAACCGCATCAATCAGCTCTTAATCCAAGCTTGGCCATTATCCGCCGAAAGGAACTTGTCTTCCTCAAAACAGTTGCTTGAGCCAAAAACATTTGGGCTCGACCCGGCTTTGGGTTCAGTTGCTTTTACCGCTGACGGGTCAACCACCACCCTCCTGATCGGAGAACCCACACCGGTTGGCAGCTCTCGGTATGTGAAGCTGACCAGCCGCCCGGATATTTTTATTATCTCCGCCCGGTTTTTTTCAGCGCTCGATAAACCGGTGGAATTTTTCCGCGATCATGCCCTGGGGCGCATCAACCCGCAACTATGCCAGGATATCGAGCTTAAATCCGGCGGGATTGCCTGGCATGCGGCAAAAGAAAAGGATGTGTGGCAGGTTAAAACGCCTTACAGCGATAAGGCGGACCCGGTGGAAATAGCCGGCGTCCTTACCGAATTGGGGCAGATGGGTATTAGTAAATTTATCCAGGATGCTCCTGATGCCGCACAGCTTTCTTTATACGGCCTGGATCATCCGAAAACAACGCTTACCGTGCAGATGGGCGAACCGCCGGTAACCACTGTTTTTTCCTTTGGGAAGCCGCTGCCGGATAATGGTGGGCTAATTTTTGCCAGGCGCAGCGATGAGCAACCGGTATACGCTGTTTCCGCAGAAGCAGTAAAGAGGCTCTTGAAAGAAGCAGCTGCGTTAAGATCAAAACCTGAACAATTAACGCAGCCGCCGCTGGCTGATAAACCGGGCAGCCCTGAGCATCCGTTGGATGACGGTGGCGTGAATCAAAACTGAAAGCACAACCAGCGTCCACCAAAAAAGGTCTTTTCCCATCGGATGCCAGGAAATAAAGGTTCCAGCTGCTAGTCCCGCAAGAAAAATAAGGCCGCGCTCCGTACGCTCCATTAAATCCGGCCACTCCAGGTTATCTACCGGCACTTCCATCGCAGCACGGGCTTTGGCGTAGCTGACCAACAGCCCGCCTGTCAGCACAATCATGATCAGCAGCCAATAGCCGGTAAAAACCGCCACGGTCAGGCCGACAATGATATCGACATAGCGGTCGCACATCGCGTCCAGATAGGCGCCCAGTGCCGACGTTTTATGCCCTGCCCGTGCCACAGCCCCATCCAAAGCATCAAAACACCCCACAAGCAACATGGTAAAACAAAAAACAGCCACCGATTGATGCCTAAGAAAGCTGATGCAATTAACGGTAGTCAGCAGAGGCGTGGCTAAAGTCAAAACCGACGGATGAATGCCTGTGCGCGCCAAGGTGGCGGCTAGTGGATGGAGAAGCCGGTTAAAAACTGCTTTATAAGCGGTGGTAATCAAGTTTAAGCAGCCGGTGCTGGCGCCGGAGCGATGGTGATTACTTTAACCTTAAAATTAAGGATCTTGCCGGCCAAAGGATGGTTTAAGTTCAGAGTCACCGTATCCTGCTTAACTTCAGAGATAATCGCACGGAAAGACTGCCCGTCAGGGTTCGTTCCCTGTAAAACCATGCCCACCTCAGCGGCAACACCGGAAGGAAGCTGGGTTTTCGGGATATCAACAAAGGCGGCTGAATCAACGGTGCCATAGCCTTCATCAGGGAAAACAACCACCTCTTTACTTTCCCCTGCCTTAAGCCCTTCCAGCGCTTTCTCCAAACCAGGCACGATCTGCTCCCTGCCCTGTATATAGTGGAAAGGCCCTTTGCCTTCGGTGGAATCCACTACATCCTTATCTACTGTTAAGGTGTACTCAATAGCTACATCCATGTCTTTGTGGATAACCGCTTCAGGCACCTCTTCAGCGGCGGTAGCAATAGCCATACCTGACATAACCATCAGTGCTCCTAACCAAAAACGCATCTCACGGCCCTCTTGTGTTTTATGCTTCACCACGTCGCATTACCTTATCCGATTCTCCCCCCAAAATCAAGCCACCCGCTTCCTTAAGTATTCTCTAACAAAGCTTTTTAAGTTAAAAATTTTCAGGCGGGTGGCAGGGTATTGTGGAGCCGCAGCTCACGTCCGAGGTCGTCAGCCTGCGGCTTCCGACACTCCCTTCGCCCACCCAGCTTCCCTGGGTACCCGGGCTCGGTCGCGAGACCTGTATGATGAATGCCAAGCAAACAGGAGGTGCGGCATGCTTGGCAGGCAGACAGCAAGAGGCTTCATTCCCCGGCAGCATGATGTCTTTATAGGGCTTGATGTGGATAAGGCAAGCATCTCTTTGACCTGCTTAGACCATGAACAAATGGTAAAATCATTAAGGATGCCTTATCAAGCAGCGGGGCTGCTTAAGTTTGTAGAGCGGCAGTTCCCTCAAAAGCAAATAGCCTTTGTCTATGAAGCAGGCCCAACCGGTTTTGGCTTGCATGGTGACTTGACCCAGGCAGGATACCCTTGCTTGGTAGTTTCCCCTTCGATGGTGCCTCAAGCCTCCGGTAACCGTATTAAGACAAACCGGCTCGACTCCCAGAAGCTGGCGGAGAGCTTGCGCGGAGGTCAGTTGAAAGGTATTCATGTACCCAGCGAACCTTACCGGCAGCTGCGCCATTTGACTCAACTTCGCGATACCTTTGTCCAGCAAAGCAGGGCTGCTCAATGCCGCATTAAGGCCCTTTTGCTCTTGGAAGGCATTGCCTTTCCCGGCACCCAATGGTCGCAGGCGACCCTAGCCAAGCTGGAAGTCCTTGCTTGCCCGGAAGCCGTTCACTTTAAGCTTATCCGGCTTATTCAAACGCTGCGCTTTGCGCAGGCACAGATTAAAGACACGACCAAGGAAATCCTTCGCTTCTGCCATCAAGAGCCGGAAATCAGCCGATGCCTGGGTTATCTGATGTCTGTTCCTGGCATCGGCACTGCCACAGGTACCCAGCTTCTGGCAAGAATAGGCGACTGGCGTAATTTGCGCCATGTCAGGCAGTTGGCTTCCTTCCTGGGACTGGTGGCTTCCGAGCGCTCCACCGGAGACTCTACCCGAAGAGGAAGGATCACCCGCGCAGGAGATTCTCGGCTTCGCAATAAGCTTATCCAAGCTGCCTGGGTGGCTATCCGTCAGGATAGCGAGCTTAAGGTTTTCTATTGGCGCATCTATAACCGGCATGCAGGTACCCAGGCAAGCTATAAAGCCATCGTGGCGGTGGCCCGGAAACTGACCACCCGCATCTATGCGGTGTTGAGCGAACAAAGAGTTTATGTCGTTCGGACCCAAGAGGAGCAAACGCCCCCAGGCCAGACTCGAATGCCCGCAGAGCCGGCTTCTTAAGGGCTCGTGCACGAGACAGAGAGCCTGGGGGTTTTTGACTTTCTACCCCCACAGGGGCGCATATCAGATCAGTGTGACGGAGATTATTCCGTGCCACGGATAGCAGCTAGTCTCTCTTAGGGTCAACGACAGGGATCATGAGTAGAAATGGCTTGGCATTCACATAGCGGGCACGGGGTCACCCTGATAATTATTGTGACGAGGTCGAAAACCTGCGGTTTTCGACACTCCCTTCGGCCACCCACTATCGTGGGTACCCGGCCTCGGTCGCGAGCCGGACGTGGCAGCGCAGCCGCACACGCCGGGGCGCGGCAAGCG
>ORMF012413326.1_pt1 | contig 12048 bp, 7 predicted proteins | sample 1779871 | NCBI WGS metagenome assembly ORMF01 (sample SAMEA104232316, study PRJEB22302) | groundwater metagenome | biome: forest; feature: aquifer; material: groundwater | place: USA | collected 2011-08-07 | depth 5.4 m | reverse complement strand
CGGCGCTGGCACAGGCCAACGTCGCCCCGCAAGCCGTGATCAGCCTGCTGAGGAGCTAGTCATAAGAGGGGCCCACTTGTTGAGGGGGCCGCCAGTCGAAGGGCGAAACCGCCGGGACCTTTCCATTTCCAGGTTCTGGCGGTTTTCGCATTTTCGTTCTTTGCCAGCGCCCTTTTTTTGTCACCGGAGGCACAAAGCGACATTATATTGCCACAAAAGCTCAAGATGGACGTGGCGGTGACGATGAGAGAATTGTAAGGCAAACAGAAAAAAGCCACGCGGGGCCGGCGGCCAGGAGTGTTTTCCTAAGCTGACTCCCTTATTTCGCATCTCGATTCTACCCGAGAATGCCAGACTGACGCCGTTCTGCGCTCAGATTCCGTAATCACAACCCCGATAAGCCAACCGTAGGCGATAGCCGCTTTGCGGCGGCTCCAAAAATATCGGGTTTTCAACGGGAGCTGAGAAAATAGCATGGCTTTTTCGATCAATACAAACATTGCCTCTTTGCAGGCGCAGGACTATCTACGCGTCTCCTCCGAGTTTCAGCACAAGACCATCAACAGAGTCACCTCTGGCTTGCGTATCATCAGTTCCGGTGATGACGCGGCGGGGTTGGCGATCGCCAATAGCTTCCGCTCGGACCGGGCCGTGCTGGGCCAGGGCGTCCGCAACGCCAATGACGGGCTGTCCACGCTGCAGACTATCGACGGCGGCATCAACAACATTTCGCAATTGCTGGACCGTGCGCGGACGCTGGCGGCGCAGTCGGCCTCCGGGACCTTCACCGGCGACCGGGCCGTGCTCAACAGCGAGTTTGAAAGTGTGATCAGCGAAATCGACCGGCAGGCGCAGGCGGTGGGCTTGAACCCTGGCGGAATATTCGCCAAGAACCTCTCGGTCTTTATCGGCGGAGGGCGGGGCGACACCTCTGCCCAGCAGATCAGCAATGGATCTGTTGCGGTGGATCTGAGCGCCTCCACGGTGGACGCGCGAAGCCTGGGCTTGAAAGGATTGCAGGTGACCGGGGCCAGCGCCGCCAACGTGGACCAGATTACGGCGGACACCACCAACACATCGTCGGTGGCCGTACCCGGATACACCGATTTCTATTTCCGCGGGGCTGGATTCTCGGACGATGAGCGGGTGCGGGTATCGGTGAATCTGAGCGGAGTGGACGATGCCAACAAGCTGGTGACCGCCATCAACAGCGCCATTGAGCAGGCTGGCAGCGGTGGCAGCACGGTGGCAACCACTTTCAAGAACGCCGGTGTTCGTGCCCGCATCGTTACCGATGCCGACCAGACTCCCAAGATTGTATTCCAGTCCTCCACGGCTGCCTTTCAAGTGGCGGCTGGGGACAGGCTATCCAATGCCGTTTTGGGGAACCACACCGCCAATGTAGGTTCAGCGCTGGATTACGTAGTGGGTGGGGCCGGGGCTACGGCCTCCAGCGGCACTACTTTCCCGGCTGCGCGCAACGTATTTGTTCGCGTCCAGGGCGGCTCGCTGGGATCTCCGGTGGATCTGACCTTGTCAGTGACCACCTCGACCACCATCCAGGCCGCGCTCACCAGCCTGTCCAGCCTGGTGGCGAACAACTCCGGTCTGATCGCGGCGGGGATTTCGCTTACGACGGCCTCAGCTGGTTCCCCCATTGCCTTCACTTCCAAGCGCGGGGAGAACTTCGAGGTGCTCTCGGTGAATGACCAGGGCAACCGGTTGGGGCTGGGATCGGCGCAAGTCTCCTCCAGCGCCACGGGCTTTGACGCCACCTCGGTGGTCAGTTCCGGATTCACCGCCTCCACCGCCGGCGCCTCCGTATTGGCCTTCTCGGTGGGTGGCGGCTCCTATGTCACCGTTGCCCACACGTTCGGATCCACGACATCGGTAGCCGATGTGATTGCCACCTTGAACACCGCCTTTGCGGGCAGCAGCACTTTGCAGCAGGCCGGACTGGTGGCGGCCACGGCGGGCGGCGGCGAATTTGTGATCAGTTCCAACAACGGGACCTATTTCCGGGTGAGCTCAAACACCGCCGGGGCCACCTATGGATTCGGCACGCTGGCCGGCACCACGGGGACCACCTCGACCGCCGGGTCCAGCACATCGACATCCACGGTGAACTCCGGCGGTGCGTCGACCTCGGACTTGCTGGCCTTCGCACCGATCCGGACCGGCAACGATGATCAGACCATCACCTTGAGCATCAAGGATGGCGCCGGCGTCCAGCAATCGCTGGCGGTGACGCTGGCCTCCGACAGCGCTGCGCAACGGGCGCGGTCCATTGATGAGGCCATCAGCTACATCAACGCACAGATTCAGGCCAACGCGAACACGGATCTGAACAAAATTGTGGCGGTAAAGGAGCGTGACCCCGCGGCAGGGGGAGCCGAGAAAATCCGGTTCATCAGTTCCTTGAGCGGCTTCAATGTCAGCGTTGGTGACAACGTGGGCGACACGGGCATCACCAGCAACCAGGGAGGGGTGGTGGCCTCCACTTTGCTGCCAGGAGGCACGAGCGTGGATATTTCGGTCCAAGCCAACGCCGCGGCGGCCGTATCCGCCCTGGCCCTCGCGGTGAGTGAGCTCGGCCGGGTACAGGCGACTGTGGGACGCGGCCAGAACCAGTTTACTTTCGCCATCAGCCTGGCGCAGACCCAGATCAACAACATCGCAGCCAGCGAATCGCGCATTCGCGACGCCGATCTGGCCGCCGAGGCCGCCAATCTCACGCGCGCCCAGATCCTGCAACAAGCCGGCATTGCGGCTTTGGGACAGGCGAACGTCGCCCCGCAGGCTGTTCTCAGCCTTTTGAGGAGTTAATTAAAGGGCGAAGGGCGACCGGTAGAAAGCGGCCAGGCACTGGCAGACGTATTCGATGTCACCGGGTCCTAAAGCCGGATGTACGGGCAAGGCCAGTACCTCCGAGGCAGCCTGCTCGCTCGCCGGCAACTCACCGTTCTTGTAACCCAGCTCGCGATAACAGGGCTGCAGGTGGAGCGGGATCGGATAGTAGACTTCTGTGCCAACGCCGGCCTGCTCCAGGTGCAGTTTCAATTGATCGCGCCGCTGGCAGCGGATCACATATTGATTGAAGACGTGGCGCGTCTGGTAGCTGGCCGGTTGCGGCAGCACCACCGGGAGGCCCGCCTTGTCCAACAACGCCCGGTAGCGGGCCGCATTTTGCTGCCGGCCCCCGGTCCAGCCGTCCAGGTATGGCGTCTTTGCCTGAAGCAAGGCCGCCTGCAAAGCATCGAGACGAGAGTTGATTCCGATCCATTCGTGACGGTAGCGCTCCAGCCCGCCGTGAGTGCGCAGGGCACGCAGACGGCGGGCGAGACCGTCATCGTTTACCGTCACCATGCCGCCGTCGCCAAAGGCGCCCAGGTTCTTGGTGGGGAAGAAACTCAAACATCCGATTTGACCGATGGAGAGAAGACGGCGGCCGTTGTATTCGCCGCCAATGGCCTGCGCCCCATCCTCGATCACCGCCAGATCGTATTGGGCGGCGATCCGAAGAATGGGATCCATGTCGGCCGCGCCGCCAAACAGATGCACGGCGATCACCGCCTTGGCCCGCGGCTGAGTGAACAAGGTGGCGGCTATACGTGCCGGGTCGAGATTGAAGGTGACCGGATCGATGTCGACAAAAACCGGAACAGCGCCGGCGCGGGAAACGGCTCCTGCCGTGGCAAAAAAGGTGAAGGCGGGGACCAGCACGCGATCCCCGGCACCAATGCCTAGTGCCAACAGCGCAAGATAAAGCGCATCGGAGCCGGAGGCGCATCCGATGGCGTGGCGCGAGCCGCAATAGGCGGCCAGCGTTTGTTCCAGACGCGCGACCGGCTCGCCGAGGATGAACTGCTGGGACTGGATCACGGCTTGGATGGCGGCGTCGATTTCGCCCTGAATGGGGGCGTGCAGTGCGGCCAGATCCAGCAGAGGGATCCGCCGCGTGGTGATGGAACCTGTTGCCACTTGCTTCAGAATAATTGTAGCCTTTCGCACAGTTTCCCTTGGGGATGCCCTGTACCTACTCGTACCTACTCTCCTCAAATCTGGACTAGTACCTCGCGTGAGGAGCGGCCTAATATCGCGGTCAGAGAGAATTGCCGAAATACGGGGGAGGCGCGGCGAGAACTCTCGCTGCGTTGCAGCGAACCTATATTGTGGCATCGATACTGAAAACTCTTAACCGCGGAGTGGAGTTTCTCCAGCGTGGCAAGCCGCAACAGGCTGCCAGCTTGTATATGGATCTTCTCGCGCGGCAGCCGGGCCAGCCCGATGCTCTTCACTTGTTGGCGGTGGCGGTGTTCCAGTTGGGGGACGCCAAGGCGGCGGCCGAGTATGCGCGGCGCGCGGTGGAGATCAATCCGGGCTCGGCCGACTATCAAAGCAATCTCGGCCGGTACCATCTTGCCTTGGGCGGCCACGAACGGGCCCGGGAGCATCTGGAATGCGCCTTGCGCCTTTGCCCGACCCATCCCATGGCGCTGATGAACATGGCGTTGGTGCTTTCCGCCCTCGGGCAAAAACCGGCGGCCGTGGAGCACCTGCAGCAGTACGTGGCTTTGCGGGAGCGGGAACCGGGCGGCTATATCAACTTGGGAAACCTGCTGGCGGAATTGAACCGTCATGAGGAAGCGATGCGGTGTTTCAGCCGCGCGCTCGAGTTGGACCCGGCGCTGGCGGAGGCGGAGAATAATCTGGCCAGCTCGCTCCAGGCACTGGGCCAAATGGAGCAGGCGCTGGAGCACTACGAAGCGGCGCTCCGGTTGCGTCCCGGCTACCCGGAGGCGTGGAGCAACAAGGGCGCGGCGCTACAGGCTTTGGGCCAAATGGAGCAGGCTCGCCTCTGCTACGAGGAGGCGCTCCGGCTGCAACCTGGTCTGCTGCAAGCCCGGGGCAACATGGGGAATCTGCTGAACGATTTGGGCCGTCCCGACGAGGCGCTCGTGGTGTTCCGCCAGATTCTTCAAGAAGCTCCGCAATCGGCCGAGAGCTGGAACAACCTTGGCAACTGCCTCCAGAAACTGGGCCGGTTCGAGGAAGCCATGGAGGCCTACCGCGCCGCGCTCGAGCACAAGCCGGACTACTACCTGGTGCACAACAACATCGGCAACACGCTGCAGCGGCAGGGCCGGCACGAGGAGGCGGTGGCTGCGTTCGGGTTGGCCTTGCGGGGGGATCCGGGCTTTGTCGAAGCGATGAACAATCTTGGGGTGACGCTGCAAGACAGCGGGCGGCTCGAGGAGGCGGTGGCCTGGTTTGAGAAAGCCCTCGCGCTACGCCCCGGCTACGTCGACCCGTTGATCAACATGGGCAACAACTGGCGCGATCGCGGGCGGCCCGAGGAAGCCATCCGTTGTTTGCGCCGGGCGCTTCCTCTGGCGCCAGGTAATAGCCATATCTGGAACAATCTGGGCTGCGCACTAGGCGATCAAGGAATGGTGAGCGGGGCGCTGGACTGCTACCGGAAGACGATGGAGCTGGTCCCGGACAACCATTTTGCCCACTCCAATCTGCTTCTCAATCTGCACTATCAGGGCAGCCATGGCGAGGAGGAGATTTTTGCCGCGCACCGCGAATTTGCGCACCGGCATGAGACGCGGCTGGCGCATCTCCGGCAACCGCACACCAACGTCGCTGATCCCGGCCGGCCGCTGCGCATCGGCTATGTCTCGGCCGACTTCCGCCGGCATTCGGTAGCGTTCTTCCTGGAGCCGCTGCTGGAGCGCCACCACCGGGATCAGTTCCAGCTCTACCTCTATGCGGACGTGACGCGGCCGGATGACTACACGGCGCGCTTCCACGCCATGGCTGGTCCGGGCTGGCGGCCGATACGCGGATTCAGCCATGAACGCATGGCCGCGCTGGTTCGAGCCGACCAGATCGACATTCTGGTGGACGTAGGCGGACACACGGCCAATAGCCGGTTATTGGACTTTGCCGCCGCACCGGCTCCGGTGCAGGTGAGCTATCTGGGATATCCGGACACTACCGGGATGGACTCGATCGGCTACCGGATCACCGATGACTGGGCCGATCCGGCCGGTCTCACCGAAAAATGGCACACCGAAGAGTTGGTACGCCTTCCGCGCGGCTTTCTCTGTTACCGCCCGTCGCCGGAATCCCCGCCGGTGGCTCCGATGCCAGCCCTGGCCGGCGAGCAGTTTACGTTCGGATCGTTCAACAACATGGCCAAGGTGAGCGAGGCGGCGCTGGATCTTTGGGCCTCTGTTCTGAACCGTACCCCCGGCTCACGCATTGTGGTGAAGAACAAGGCGCTGTCGGAGCCGGAGGCGCGGCAGCGGCTGCAGAGTCAACTGGCCGCGCGCGGAGTGGCCCCGCAACGGGTCTTCATGTCCGGCCTGATCAATAGTCTTGCCGGACACTTGAACTCCTACGCATTGGTGGACCTGGCGCTGGACACCTGGCCCTACCACGGCACCACCACCACGTGCGAGGCGCTTTGGATGGGCGTGCCGGTGATCAGCCTGACGGGCCAGACTCACCTTTCCCGAGTGGGCGTAAGCCTGTTGCACGCCTTGGGGTTGGACCAGTTCGCCGTAGGCTCGCCGGAGGACTACATCGCGCTGGCGGTGCGCCTGGCGGGCGAACAGTCGTATTTGGCTGAATTGCGGCAAGGCATGCGGGCGCTAATGCAAGCCAGTCCGCTGGTGGATGAGGCGGGCTTCACCGCGGATCTCGAAGACGCCTACCGGCGCCTATGGCAGAAATGGTGCGCCGGTTCAAAGGCAAGGCAAGGAGACGCTAGTGGGTAGACCCCGATTTTCAATTGTGATTCCAACGCGGCAGCGGCACCAGACCCTGCCCTACGCCATACAGAGTGTTCTGTTCCAGAACTGCGATGACTTTGAGCTGATTGTGCAGGACAACTGCAGCGGCCCGGAAACCTGGGACGTGGTCAAACAGTTTCGCACGCCGAAGCTCAAGTACCAGCGCGCCGGCCGGCTCTTGCCGATGAACGAGAACTGGGAGATGGCGCTTGGCCTATGCGAAGGCGATTACCTGTTCTACATGGGCGATGACGATGCGCTCATGCCGGACGGCTTGCGGTTGGCCGCCGATATTCTGCAACGGACGGAACTGGAGATACTGAGCTGGCAGAAGTACACCTACTGGTGGGAAAGTTCGCTGGAACCAACGCTGCATGGACGGCTGTTTCTGCACCTGGGATGCAATTTCCAGATGGTGGACCCGCGGGCGATGCTGGAATCCTTCTACGACTGGAAGATCGGATTCGGCGTGCTGCCCTCCATCTACACATCGCTGGTGCACAGGAGGGTAGTGGAGCAGGTCCGGGCGCGCACCGGCGGCACCTATTTCACCATCGGCGCCCCGGACGTCTGGACGGGAATCACAAACTCGCTGGTGGCGCAGCGCGTGGGCGTGTTTGAACGCGGGCTGTCGCTAAGCGGCAATTCCGGAGCCAGCACCGGCTGCGCCTACTTTTTCCGCAGCAAGGGCGAGGCCCGGCGGCGCGACTACCACGCCGAGGAAGGCGGCACGCTGGAGCAGTTGACGCATTCGGCGCTGATCCCTTCGGTGAATCTGGAGATCAATCATGCGGATCAGCAGATCCGCGCCAAGGAGATGCTGTTCCCAAACGATGACCGGTTGCAAGTGAAGATTCCGGTGGTACTGGCCTCCATGGCCGCCAATATCAATCGCGATCCGGACTCCTATGACGAAACACTGTCCGAGATCGGGCAACTGGCGGCCAAGTACTCCATCAGTCTTTCCACGCTCACCATTCCGGCGCGGTCCCACGCACCCAAGCAGGTGATGCAGGGGCCGCTGTTTGGGGCCAATCAGAAACTGGATGCGCTGGCGGTGAACTGCCCGGAGGCGGGCGTTCACGATGTGCATCAGGCGGCGCGTCTGGCTGGGGCCATTCTGCCGCCACTCACCATTCAATAGGAAGCGGCATGAGTGAGGCTCCACGACAAGCAGTGATTCTGGCCGGCGGCCGCGGCCTCCGCATGCGGCCGCTCACCGATACGGTGCCCAAGCACATGCTGCGGCTGCATGGGCGGCCGTTCCTCGACTACCAACTGGAGATGCTGCGCGAGCAAGGCCTGGAGCGCGTGCTGCTGCTGCTCGGATACAGGCCCGAGGCGACCATGGAGTATTGTGGCGACGGGTCGCGCTGGGGCCTGCGGATCGGCTATCGCGCGACGGAGCCGGAACGGGAAACCTCGTTCCGTCTGGCCGAGGCGCTGCCCGCGCTGGACGATACCTTCCTGCTGCTCTACTGCGACAACTACTGGCCACTTCCGATGGACCGGATTTGGAGCACCTATTGCGAGGCCGGCCAGCCACTGGCCCAGATGACGGTCTATGAAAACAGCGACGGCTACAGCCGCTCCAACGTCGCTGTCGGCGCCGACGGCACCGTTGTGCAATATGACCGGTTGCGCCAAAGCGCCGGTCTCAACGGAGTGGATATCGGATATCTGCTGATGCGCCGCGAGGCCGCCGGTCTGGTTTGCCCGGCCGGGAACCTTGCCCTGGAGGCGGCTCTCTATCCGCGTTTGGTGGCGGCGGGCCAGCTGCGGGCCTACCTCACGGGCCATCGCTACTACGGCGTCGGAAGCCCGGAGCGATTGGAACTGACTGAAAAGTTTCTGCGCCGGAGGCCGGCCATGATTCTGGACCGGGATGGAGTTCTGAACCAAAGACCCCGGCCAGCCGAATACATCACCGATTGGCGCCAATGGCAATGGCTGGATGGGGCGCTGGAGTCACTGCGATGGCTGCATGAGGCGGGCTATCAGGTGGTGGTGGCTTCCAACCAGGCCGGGGTGGCGCGCGGGATCGTTTCCAGCGACGCCCTCCTGCGGCTGGACCGGCGCATGAAGGAGGAGGCGCGGGAGGCGGGCGGCGCCATTGATGCCTCCTACTACTGCCCGCATGGCTGGGACGCCGGCTGCCAGTGCCGCAAACCGTTGCCGGGCCTGTTGCTCCAGGCTCAGCGTGACCTGCATCTGGATCTGAGCCGCACCTGGTTTATCGGCGATGACGCCTGCGACCAGGCCGCAGCGAAGGCAGCCGGCTGTTTGTATGGATCGGTGAGCCCTGGCCGTGGATTGCGCGAACTGCTCGCTCGAATCACAAATCAATCGGAGGATGCCGCATGCGTCAACGCGTATTGATCACCGGACACGACGGATACATAGGATCGGTGATGGCGCCGCGAATGAGACAGGCCGGCCACCAGGTCACAGGCCTGGACACCGGCTACTTTTCCGAATGCACGCTGGTGCCGGATGAGGCAGGGGCGCTGCCCACCATCGGCAAGGACATCCTGGATCTGACCGCCGCGGATCTGGAGGGCTTCGATGCGGTGGTGCACCTGGCCGCGCTTAGTAACGATCCGATCGGGAACCTGAATAGCGGTTGGACTGAATCGATCAATCTGGAAGGGTCCGTCCGTCTGGCGCGCGCGGCGCGCGCGGCTGGAGTGAGCCGGTTTTTGTTCTCCTCCTCCTGCATCATGTACGGAGCATCGGAGGCGGTGGAGGTGGACGAGAATTCGCCGCTCGACCCCCGGACGATTTACGCGCGCTCGAAAGTGCTGGCCGAGCAGGCCATCGCCAAGCTCGCCTCTCCATCCTTTTCGCCGGTATTTCTGCGCAACGGCACCGTCTATGGTCTGTCGCCCCGCATGCGCTTTGACACGGTGCTGAATAGCCTGGTGGGCTCGGCCGTGACCACGGGCAAGGTGGTGGTGCATGGCGACGGCAAACCATGGCGGCCGGTAGTCCACATCGACGATGTGGCGTCGGTGTTTCTGGCCGTGCTCGAAGCGCCGCGCGAGCGGATTCATAACCAGGCCTTGAACGCCGCCTCGGCCATGGCCAATCACCAGATTGGGGAACTGGCTGAAATCACCGCGTCCGCCATACCGGGCTGCCGGTTGCAGGTGCTGTCCTCCCCGGAAGCCGATCAGCGCACCTACAAGACCAACTTTGACAAAATCGCGCGCCTGCTGCCCGAGCTCCGGCCGGAATGGAGCGTCCGCGACGGCATCGCGCAACTGCACGAGCAGTTCCGGCGGATCGGGCTGACCGTGGATCAGTTTCGAGGGGCCAGGTTCACGCGCCTGCTGTGGCTGCGCCGGTTGATGGAGGAAGACCGCCTGGATGGGAACCTCCGCTGGAGGGCGGATATGCCGCAGGCGGTGGGGCGATGATTGACGGCGTAAAGGTGGTTCCACTCCGCCAGATCGTGGATGAGCGGGGCAAGATCATGCACATGCTCAAGGCCACCGATCCGCATTTTGCCGGGTTCGGCGAAATCTATTTTTCCTGTGCCTGGCCCGGAACGGTAAAGGCCTGGCACATTCACCAGACCATGACCGTGAACAACGCCGTGCTTTGCGGGCGCGCCAAGCTGGTGATGTATGACCTGCGCCCGGGCTCGCCCACACACGGCCAGTTGCAGGAGGTTTTCTTCGGCGAGGACAACTATGTGCTTGTGCAGATTCCGCCCGGCATAGCCAACGGGTACAAGGCGTACGGGGACCGGGAGGTGATCCTGGCCAACTGCGCCTCAGAGCCGCATTCGCCTGGCGAGATGCTGCGGCGGCCCCCGTTTGATCCCGGGATTCCTTATGCCTGGTCCCCCCAGCATGGTTGCCCCTCTCACCGGAGCCATGGCGGGTCAGCTCTCCTCGCTCGCGTTGGCCGCCAGCGGTCAGAGCCGGCGCCAGCCTCGGTTCGGCCCGGCCGGAACTTCGCTCTTTGTCACGCGCACGCCGCTCCGGGTGAGTCTGGCTGGCGGCGGGACGGACTTGCCCGCTTTTTTCCAGAAGCAGTACGGCGCCGTGCTCAGCACGGCCATCGACAAGTATGTGTATGTGACGTTGAAGCGGCACGACTCGATGTTTGGAGCGCCAATCCGGCTCAACTATTCCGAGACCGAGGAGGTCGGCTCGATCGACGAGATCCGCAACCAGATTGCGCGTGAATGCTTCCGGTTTCTGAACATTGAGCCGCCCATCTACATGAGTACGGTGGCCGACATCCCAGCCGCCAGCGGCCTGGGATCCTCCAGCGCCTTTGCCGTCGGCCTGCTGCACGCCCTGCATGCCTACCGCGGCGAGGCGGTCTCGGCCGGCCAGCTGGCCGAGGAGGCGGCGCACATCGAAGTGGATATTCTCGGCCGGCCGATCGGCAAGCAGGATCACTACGCGGCCGCTTTCGGCGGCTTCAACCTGTTCCGCTTTCTTCCCGGTGGCGGAGTTTCGGTGGAGCCGCAGCATTTCCATGGCGGTCCCGCCGGCGCCGGCCTTACGGGCCTGTTCGGGCACATGATGCTTTTCTGGACCGGGATCACGCGCAACGCGGCCGAGGTCCTGACCGAGCAGCGGGACAATACGGCGTCCCAGACACACGAACTCCTCCTCATGCGCGAGCATGCACACCAGCTGCATTACCTGTTCGGCAATGGCTATGAGCCGCAGCAGGTGGGCCGGGTCTTGGACGCCTGCTGGCAGCTCAAACGGGGGCTTGCCTCCAGCATCAGCAACCCCCGCATCGATGAATGGTACCGGTTGGGGCTTGCCGCGGGCGCCTGGGGTGGAAAGTTATGCGGAGCAGGCGGGGGAGGTTTTTTTCTGTTCTTTGTGCCGCATGACAGGAAGGCGGGAGTGAGAGAGGCCCTCGCCGAACTGCTGGAGGTTCCCATACAGCATGAGCCGCAAGGCTCCCGGGTATTGATGCCGCATGTCGAGTAAACGGATTCTCATCACGGGCGGGTCCGGTTTTATCGGTTCGCACCTGAGCCGCCGGCTGGTGGCCTCCGGCCAGGAAGTGGTCCTGATGCGCAGCAGTGAAAAGCCAGCTGGGCGACTGGCCGACCTGCGCGGAAGGTTTGCCCAGATTCCGGTGGACCTGAAGGATGCCCAGGCGGTTTTGCGCGCCGTCAGCCAGGTGCAACCGGACCTGGTCTATCACCTGGCCAGCACACCGTTCCATCCGCCGGACACGCCGGCGGCTGAACACATGCGCGTGATCG
>ORMF012256027.1_pt1 | contig 12049 bp, 13 predicted proteins | sample 1779871 | NCBI WGS metagenome assembly ORMF01 (sample SAMEA104232316, study PRJEB22302) | groundwater metagenome | biome: forest; feature: aquifer; material: groundwater | place: USA | collected 2011-08-07 | depth 5.4 m | reverse complement strand
GGTCCAGCAGCTGGCGCAGAACCTTAAGACGACCCCGGACAAATTAGCGGAACGCGTAACAAAGCTTCAGGAAAGCGTCAAAAAGCTCGAAAAAGACCATGGGCGCGGCCAGGCCTTGAAGGCCGACCCGGACAAAATCCTTTCCGAAGCCCAGGCCGCTGGGCCCATAAAGATTGCTTATTATTACGAGCCAAATCTGGGAATTAATCAGCTCAGGACACTTTCAGATAATCTGCGCTCAAAAAGCTCTCAAACTGTCTATATCCTAGGATCAGGAGATGGTATGAGAGTTGATTACTTGCTTGGAACCAGCCCGGATTTGAAAGACAAGAGTTTTGACGCACGAGAATTGTGGAAAGAACTTTCCCCTGTACTCGCTGCAAGCGGCGGCGGGCGCAAGGATTTGGTTCAAGGCGGAGGTCCTGATCAAGGACAGTTGCAAAAAAATAAAGAAAATGTGACGATTATCATCTCTAAATATTTAAACAGCAAAAAGTAAATATTAAAATTGTCATTCCCGCGAAAGCGGGAACCTAGAGCTCTGGGTCCCGGGTCAAGCCCGGCTGATTTTCAATAAATCAGCACGGGCTAGTGCGCGGGCCAATGAGGCCCGCGTCAAGCCCGGGATGACAAGATTGAGGAAGAAGAATGCAAGTACTCCAGTGGGACAAACAGACGCAGAAAAAAGTGCGGCGCGACTACGCGACTTTTTTCGACAAAGAGATTTTCAAAAAGGTGATGCGCATCCTCGCCGAAGTGCGCGAGCGCGGCGACTTGGCCATCCGCAGGTTCACCCGCGAGTTTGACGGCATCGACCTGCCGCTGAAACGCATCCGCGTTTCAGAAGGCGACATCAACCGCGCCTATGAAAAAATCCAAGTTCAATTCGTGCCGATCCTGAAGCAAATCACGGAAAACGTAAAAGAATTTTACGAAAAGGAGCTCAAGCGCTCTTTTGAGGTGCTCGGCAAAGACGGCGTGCATCTGGCTAAGCGCTACGAAGCCATTGAACGCGTCGGCATTTATGTCCCCGGCGGAACGGCGCCGCTGGTTTCCACCGTTTATATGACCGTGATCCCGGCCAAGGTCGCGGGCGTCAAAGAAATCGTGCTGTGCACGCCGCCCAACCGTGAAACCGGCGAAATTGATCCGCACATTCTGGTGGTCGCCAATTTGCTGGGCGTGAACGAAATCTACCGCGTCGGCGGGGCGCAGGCCATCGGCGCCATGGCCTTCGGCACGCGCACGCTGCGCAAGGTCGATAAAATTGCGGGGCCGGGCAATGCCTATGTCACTGAAGCCAAACGCCAAGTTTACGGCTTTGTCGATATTGATATGGTCGCCGGCCCGAGCGAAGTCGCGATTATCGCGGATTCCTCGGCCAATGCGGATTACGTGACCTGCGACCTCTTGGCCCAAGCCGAGCACCACGGCGGCATTGCTTATCTCGTGACCAATTCCAAGAAATTGATCGAATCGGTGCGCCGGCGCGTCGACGAAGGCTTTGTCGTGCAGGTCAAATCCATGACTGAAGCGTGTGAAGTCGTCAACGAGATCGCGCCCGAGCATTTGCAGATCATGACTGAAGACGATGAAAAGGTGCTGAAAAATATCCGGCACGCCGGCGCGATTTTCATGGGACCGTATTCACCGGCGGTGGTGGGGGATTATATTGCCGGTCCGAGCCACGTGCTGCCCACGGGCGGCACGGCGCGCTATTTTTCACCGCTCAGCGCGTCGACTTTTATCAAAAGTTCGCAGATTATTACTTATACGAAAGCGGCGCTGGCGCGCTCGCGCGAACACGTGCAGAAGCTGACCGACATGGAAGGCTTGGTCCTGCACCGCATTTCGCTTGAATCGCGCTTTGTGGAGCCGGATAAAAATCCTGAATCGAAGCACGAAGTGCAGGAAAAAATTCTCTAACAAAAGGAATTTCATTTATGAAACGCGGTAAACGCCAGGCCTCGGTCAAACGCAAAACTTCGGAAACGGATATCCGCCTCACACTTGTTTTGGACGGACGCGGAGCCGCTAAAATCAGCACGGGCATGCCTTTTCTGGACCACATGCTGACGCTGCTGGCCAAGCACAGTCTCATGGACCTCGACGTCAAAGCCAAGGGCGACCTGCACGTCGACATCCACCACACCAATGAAGACATTGGGATTACGCTGGGCCAGGCCTTCCGCAAAGCGCTCGGCCCCAAAATCGGCATCCGCCGTTACGGCTTCGGCGCCGTGGCCATGGATGAAGTGCTCGCGCAGGTGACTTTGGATATTTCCGGCCGGCCTTCGGTTTTTGTGCACCAGGGCAAGGGCGTGCGTTTTTCACGCCTGGAAAATTATTCCTTTCACGATGCCGTCGAGTTCTTCCGCTCCTTCTGCCTGCACGCGGGCATCAACATGCACATCGAAATCGTGTCCGGCAAAGATTCCCATCACATTATTGAGGGACTCTTCAAGTCCATTGCCAAGGCCTTGGACGCGGCCATCACCCTTGACCCGCGCGTCAAAGGCGTGCCTTCCACTAAAGGCAGTCTGTAAAAACGGAGATTTCTCGCTTCGCTCGAAATGACAGTCATCTCGAGGAGCGATTTTTGCGACGAGAGATCTCCGCTTTATAAAATCTTATGATAATTGTCATTGATTATGGAATGGGCAACCTGCGCAGTGTCTCTAAGGCCCTGGAACATTTGGGCGGCAGCGTTAAAGTCAGCGCCGAGCCCGAAGATATCCGGACGGCTTCCAAGCTGCTTCTGCCCGGCGTCGGCGCCTTTGGCGACGGCATGACCGAGATCAATAAGCGCGGCCTGGCCGGTCCCATCCGCGACTATGCCCAATCGGACAGACCTTTTCTGGGCATCTGCCTCGGCCTCCAGCTATTATTTGATGCCAGCGAGGAATCGCCGGGTTCCGCGGGCCTCGGCATCTTAAAAGGCAAGGTGCGCGCATTCCGTTCGCCCAAAGTCAAAATCCCGCACATGGGCTGGAATTCCGTCGTGCTCAAGCAAAAACATCCGCTTTTAAGCGGCATTGCGGAAAATAGTTTTTTTTATTTCGTGCACACTTATTACGCCGTGCCGGACGACGCCGCGCAGATTGCCGCGGTTTGTCATTATGGCGAAGAGGATTTCCCGGCCATGATCGGACGCGGGCCGCTTTTCGCGACCCAATTTCATCCGGAAAAAAGCCAGGACGCAGGTCTCGCGATCCTGAAAAATTTTGTGGAACTAAAATCATGAACCTTTACCCGGCCATTGATTTGTTTAAAGGCGAAGTCGTGCGGCTCCAAAGAGGCGACTTTAACCAGAAGACCGTCTATTCGGACAAACCCGAGGTTGTGGCGTCGGATTGGGAAAACCAAGGCGCGCGCTGGCTGCACATCGTGGATTTGGAAGGCGCTAAGACCGGCATTCCCGCCAACGTGCCGTCGCTGGAAAAAATCCGCAATAAAGTGCGCTGCCGCATTCAGTACGGCGGCGGCGTGCGCAAAGCCGAAGACATCCGCAAAATCGTCAAGTGCGGCGCTGACCGCGTCGTGATCGGCACCAAGGCCTTGGACCCGGACTTTTTAGCGGCCGTCCTGGACGAGTTTGGCGGCCGGATCGCGGTGGGGCTGGACGTGCGGGAAGGCGTGGTCCAAACCGAGGGCTGGCTGGCCGCGGGCCGCAAAGTCGATGATTTAGTGAAGGATTTAAACCGGACACCTTTGGAAACCGTGATTTATACCGATATTCAAAAGGACGGCATGCTGGCCGGGCCGAACTTCGATCAGCTCAAAAAGCTGCTCAAGCGCTGCCATGCGCGCGTCATTTTATCGGGCGGCGTGGCCGGCATCGAAGACATCGCCGAGTGCGGGCGCTTGAAACAGAAAAACTTTGAAGGCGCCATCATCGGCAAAGCGCTTTACGAAAAAAAATTCACGCTGCGGGAAGCGCTTAAATTCTGCGTCCAAGAGAAAAAATGAGCGAGCCTATACAAAGCTATATCGATGTGATTCTGACGCAGCGCGAATGGTCGTGGACCCTGCTCGGCATCCTCTATCTGTTTGCGGGTTTGATTATCCGCAGCTGGTTCATGGCCCCGCTCGTAAGCTCGGCGCGCGCGCTGGACAGCAAAAATTTCAAACAGGTCAAAAAGGCCTATTTGGGCGGCGCATTTTTCGGCTGGCTTTTTTTCTTCATCCCGCTTTTCATCCTCTGCGGGCTTTGGAACTCGGAATTAAAGACCCTGACCACGCCGCGGCAACTATTAATTATTCTCGGCGGGGTTTTCTCCTTCATCTTTTCCATCATTCTGCACCTCATCGCTTTTGGCCGCGGCGCGCTTTACGCTTTTCGCAAGGCTGTGGACGCGCCCAAAAGTCCCTGACCATGTTCACGAAACGGATTATCCCGTGTCTCGACGTCAAGGACGGGCGCGTGGTCAAGGGTGTCAAATTTTTAGAACTGCGCGACGCCGGCGATCCGGTAGAGTGCGCGCGGGTCTATGATCAGCAAAAAGCTGACGAGCTGGTCTTCCTCGACATCACCGCCTCCCACGAAAACCGCAAGACCATGCTTGAGGTTGTGCGCAAGGTGGCGGAATCGGTTTACATTCCCTTCACCGTCGGCGGCGGCATCCAAAATGTCGAAGATATCCGCGAGCTGCTTCGCGCAGGCTGCGATAAGGTCTCGGTCAACACGCGCGCGATTGAAAATCCGGACCTGATACGGCAGGCGAGCAAGCGCTTCGGCAGCCAGTGCATTGTGCTGGCCATTGACGCCAAAAAATCCGCGGGCGGCGGCTGGAAGGTCTATACCCACGGCGGCCGCAATGAGACCGCGTTGGATGCCGTGGATTGGGCCAAGCAGGGCGAATCCCTGGGCGCGGGCGAAATCCTGCTCACGAGCATGGACCGTGACGGAACCAAGAGCGGCTATGATGTTGAGCTGCTGCGGACATTGTCCCGGGCCGTGCGCGTGCCGGTCATCGCATCCGGCGGGGCCGGGACCCCGGAGCATATGTATGAGGCCTTTACCAAGGGCGAGGCCGACGCCTGTTTAGCGGCTTCCATCTTCCATTTCGGCGAAATTAAAATCCCCGAAGTTAAGTCCTACCTGCATGGCCGCGGTGTGGCCGTGCGCTACCCTTAAGCAATCTGTATCCACTTGACACACATTCGGAATCACGGCATACTCGAAACCCCTTACCCCGTCATTTCGAGGCGCAGCCGAGAAATCCCCGCTTTTCAAAACGGAGATTTCTCGCCCTTCGGGCTCGAAATGACCTCTATTAAAGGAGTTGCATATGGATAGCTTCAAATATAACGAGCAAGGTCTTATCCCTGTCATCATTCAGGATGCCGACAATGGGGAAGTGCTGATGCTTGCTTATATGGACAAGAAAGCCCTGGAACGCACCCTCAAAGAAAAAAAAACCGTCTTTTATTCGCGCTCGCGCAACAAATATTGGGTCAAAGGCGAGACTTCCGGCCACCAGCAGGAAGTTTCACATGTCACCACAGATTGCGATAAAGACACCATCCTCATCAAAGTCCGCCAAAAAGGCGGGGCCTGCCACCTGGGCTACCGCACCTGCTTTGTCCACGAAATGAATTTCAACGGCGATGTGGTCCGCGTCACTCAGGAAAAAGTCTTTGATCCGGACAAAGTCTATAAGGGCTGATGATCACTCCGGATCTGCCTTCGTTTAACCGCCTCTCTAAGCGCGGCAACCTCACGGCCGTGGTCCGCACCGTGCCGGCCGATTTAGAAACGCCGGTCTCGGCATTTCTCAAGATCGCGGCCGGCTCGCGCAACGCTTTCTTCCTTGAATCCGCCGAGCAGCAGGAAAAAATCGGGCGCTATTCCGTGATCGGGCTTGATCCGCGCCGCATTTTTATCAGCGAGAAGGGCGCGGTCAAAGAAATCCGCGGCAGCCATTCGATAAAACTGGGGCCGGCGCGCGAAATTCTCGCCGTCCTGCAAAAGACCATGGCCGGCTACAAGATTTCAAATCCTGAATCCATTCCGGGCTTTACGGGCGGCCTGGTCGGTTATCTGGCTTATGAAAACGTGGAATTCTTCGAGGATGTCCGGCTGAAGCGGGATAAAAAAGGGCCTGATTTCCCCGACGCCGTTTTTTTTCTTTCCGATCAATTCCTGATTTTTGACCATTTCCAAAAAACGCTTTCCGTGGTGGTCCTGGTCGATACTGGCAAGAAAAATGCCGGCGGCCTTTACCGCGCCGCGGTCAAAACGATCGAAGGCCAGGTCAAAAAACTGCGCCGTCCGATGCCGCCCCTGAAAAAATCCGGCCGGGGCGCCAAACTATCGCCGAAACCGAATATGACCCGCGCCGCTTTTGAAACCAAGGTGCGCCGGATTAAGGAATACATCCGCGCAGGGGACTGCATCCAAGTTGTTTTGTCGCAGCGCTTCACGCTGCCGGCCCCGAAGACGGACGATTTCGCGATTTACCGCGCGCTCAGGATCGTGAATCCTTCGCCCAACATGTTTTACTTCCGCGCCGGGCGCTTTCGTTTGATCGGCTCGTCGCCGGAAGTCCTGGTCACGAAGACCGGCCGCGAAGCCACGGTCCGTCCGATTGCCGGCACGCGGCCGCGCGGCGCAACGCCGGCAGAAGACTTGGCCCATGAAGAGAACATGAAAAAATCTCCAAAAGAAATGGCTGAACACCTCATGCTGGTGGATTTGGCGCGCAACGACCTGGGCCGCGTTTCGGAATTTGATTCGATCCGCGTCAAACACTATGCGCGCGTGGAGCGCTACTCGCACGTGATGCATCTTGTGTCGGATGTCACCGGCAAGCTGAAAAGCGGCATGAATTCCTTCGACCTGCTGAAAGCCACATTCCCGGCCGGCACGGTTTCGGGCGCGCCCAAGATTCGTGCCATGCAAATCATTGACGAGCTCGAGCCGGAAAAACGCGGCGCTTATGCGGGCTGTTTAGGTTATTTCGGATTTAACGGCGACATGAATATGTGCATTACGATCCGCACTTTGGTCATGGACGGCCGCAAGGCTTATCTGCAGGCGGGCGCGGGCATTGTTAAGGATTCCGGCCCGGCCCGCGAATATCAAGAGACCGTGAATAAAGCCGGCGCGGTGCTTAAAGCTTTTTCAATGCAGGGAGATTTTTAACTTATTTCCCTCTCCCCCAAGGGGGAGAGGAGATACGGAAAATGGACATTTTCATGTTACTAGTGATCGATAATTACGATTCCTTTACTTATAACCTGGTCCAATACTTGGGCGAGCTCAAGGCCCAGCCGCTCGTGGTGCGCAACGACAAGATTACGCTGGCTAAAATCCGCAAACTGAAGCCGGCCCAAATCGTCATCTCGCCCGGCCCGTGCACGCCGAAAGAAGCCGGCATTTCAAACGATGTGATCCGCGAGTTTGCCGGCAAAATCCCGATCCTCGGCGTCTGCCTGGGTCATCAATGCATCGGCTACGTGTTCGGCGGCAAAGTCATCCGCAGCCCGCGCGTCATGCACGGCAAGGTTTCACTCATCCAGCACAACAAAAAAGAGCTGTTCCGCGGATTGACCAACCCGTTTCCGGCCACGCGCTACCATTCGCTGCTCGTTGAAAAGAAATCGCTGCCGCGCGATTTGGAAATAACGGCCTGGACCAAGAATCATGAAATCATGGGCTTGAAGCACCGCAAATTCCCGGTGTGGGGCGTGCAATTTCATCCTGAATCCATCATGACCAAACAAGGCAAAGAACTGCTGCGCAATTTTCTGGAGCTCAGCCGCGAGCACCGGAGACGGCCGTGAAATTCGAACAAGGCCTTACCCGTCTGCTTTCCGGCCGCTCGCTCAGCCGCAATGAAAGCGCCGCGCTTTTCCGCGAAGTTTTCCTGGGCAAATTCAGTCCGCGCCAGACCAAGGCGTTGCTGCTTCTGCTCGCCAAAAAAGGCGAGACCCTAGCCGAAGTTTCCGGCTGCCTGCAGGCTTTGCGCGCCTTAGAACGCCCGACCCGCATTGCCGGGCTCACGCTCAGCGACACGGCCGGCACGGGCGGGGACGGCAAAAGCTGCTTCAATGCTTCTACCGTCGCGGCGTTTGTGATGGCCGGCGCGGGCGCGAAAGTGGCCAAGCACGGCAACCGTTCCATTTCCTCGCGCTGCGGCAGCTCCGATCTTATGGAAGCGCTGGGCGTACGGCTCAATGCACCCCGCAAGACCATGGTCCAATCATTGCGGCGGCACGGCATCGGTTATTTTCACGCACCGTATTATCATCCGGTATTTGCGCGCGTGCAGCCGCTGCGTCGCGAGCTGAAAGTCCGCACGCTTTTTAACCTGCTGGGTCCTTTGACCAATCCGTTCAAACTGGACGGCCAAATCATCGGCGTTTCACAGCGCAAAAATTTAGCGCTGTTCGCCAGCCTGCTCGCCGAGCGGGGGATTCGCAATGCCTTGGTTTGCCGCAGCCGCGACGGCTACGATGAAATTACGCCCACCGCCGCCGCAGAATTGATTTGGATTAAAAAGGGGCGGCTAAAAAAAGAGACGCTGAATCCGCAAAAGTTCGGTATTCGCCGCGCGGCGCCGCGCAGTTTGTCCGCGGGCACGCCGGCCGTTAATAAACGGCTGGCCTTGGCCATTTTAAAGGGCCGCGAAAAAGGCCCGCTGCGCGACCTGGTCCTGCTCAACGCAGCCGCGGGGTTAATCGCGGCCGGAAAATGTAAAGGCATGCGCGCGGGTTTAATTAAAGCCGCGCATTCCATTGACAGCGGCCGCGCCTTGCGCGCGCTGGAAGGGCTGCGCCGGACCAGCCGGAATTTATGATCCTGAACGATATTCTTTCGCAGAAACATAAGGACTTGGAAGAATTAAAGCGCCGCTTTCCTTTGCACCGCCTGCGCGACGCCGCCGAAAACCGCGAACGCTCGGGCCAGCGCTCATTTCTTAAAGCGGTTTCAAACGCCAAGAAAATCAACCTCATTTGCGAGATCAAAAAAGCTTCGCCTTCGGAAGGCATCCTCCGTGAAGATTTCCAGCCGCTGCGGCTGGGTTCAACCATGGAACACGGCGGCGCGGCCGCGCTTTCGGTTCTGACCGAGACCCATTTTTTCAAGGGCCGGCCCAGCTATCTGAAAACCATACGCCAAGTCACAAGCATTCCGATATTACGCAAAGATTTCCTGTTTGAATCGTATCAACTCTACGAGACCAGCCTGCTTGAAGCCGATGCCTTTCTCTTGATCACTTCGATTCTGACGGACGAAGAATTGCGCGATTTGATTGTCTTAGGCCAGCAGCTGGGCATGGACGCGCTTGTGGAAATCCACAACGACGAGGAGCTCAAAAAGGCCGTCGGCGCGGGCGCCAAAATTATCGGAATCAATAACCGCGACCTCAAGACGCTTACGGTCGATCCCTCACGGGCGAAGAAGCTGATCCCGCACGTGCCCAAAGGCATCCCCATTGTTGTCGAAAGCGGCCTCAAGCGGCATGATGAACTCATGGAATATAAAAGCCTGGGCGTGCATTCCTTTTTGATCGGGACGACGCTGATGAAATCCGAAAACATCCTGGAAGTCATGGGCGAACTGCAGGGCAGCGACCGTAAATGGCGCAAGAAATCCGCCACTGAATCATTGGCGGACAGGGAGGAAGTCTGATGGCGCTCGTAAAGATTTGCGGCAACACCAATCCTGAAGACGCGAAGCTGGCCAAAAGTCTGGGCGCCGACTATCTCGGCCTGATTTTTGCCGAAAGCAAACGCAGGATTAATATCGACACGGCACGCAAAATCGTGGCGGCCGTGCCGGATTTCAGCAATTTTGTGGGCGTTTTTTTCAATCAGCCTAAAAACGAAGTTGAGAGGACCGCGCAGGCATTAGGCCTCCGCATCCTGCAATTTCACGGCGACGAGCCCGCGCTTTACTGCCGATATTTCATGGACAACGGCTTTGAGGTCATCAAGACCTTCCGCATCAAGGATGCGATGAGCCTTAAACGGCTGGACGAATACAATGTTTCTTACTTCCTGTTTGACACGTTCTCAAAAGAAGAGTCGGGCGGTACCGGCAAAACTTTTGACTGGGACCTGCTGATTCAAGACAAACCCTTTATCCATGACAAGTTTTTTCTCGCCGGCGGGCTTAACATCCACAATCTGCGCGACGCCATCGAACGCTTGAAACCGTTCGCGGTGGACGTGGCCAGCGGCGTGGAAAGCGCGCCGGGCGTCAAAGATCCGGAACTTCTCAGAGAATTTATCCGTCTCGCCAAAGAAGGAATCAAGCAAAATGCCCAAGAGAGGACTGTTCGTCCATAAGCTCCTGAAACGTTTGGACCGGGTGGACCGGCAAACGCTTCAGGACAACTTGCGGAATCTCGCCGAAGAACAGGAGCTTTATGAGGAAATCCTGGACCAGCTCGAGGAAGGTGTCTTGCTGATTTCGGAAGACCTCAAATTGGTTTTTGCCAACAACAGCGCGGTTCACAGCCTCGGCATTCCCGACGCGGAAAGCGAGCCGCGCCTGTCGGAAGCGCTGGCGGACGCGAATTTATTTGCGGCACTGAAGCTGCGCCTGCCGAAGCTGACCGAGAAACACCTTGAAGATTTCACCGTCCTGCAGCCGCGCGAAAAAAAATTCCGGGTTACGATCCAGCCGGTACAGAGCAGCGGCCGCAAATTTTACCTGGTTTTAATGCTGGACCGTTCCGCGCAGGCCGACGCCCGGTTTTCCGAAGATAATTTATCGCGCATCCAAGCCATGGTCAGCCTCGCGGCCGGGATCGCGCATGAAATCGGCAACCCGCTGAACGCGATCGGCATTCATCTCGGACTTTTGCGCAAGGAAATTCAGGCCCTGCCCGCGGCCAAGCGCAAGACCATGGAAAAAACCGTGGCCGTGCTTAATTCCGAAACCGGCCGGCTGGACAAAATCGTGAAGAACTTTTTGAAAGCGGCGCGGCGCCCGCCTCTGACGGTCCGGCCCGACAATTTAAACGCGGTGGTCAGCGAAGTGCTTTCGTTCCTGCAGCCGGAATTGTTAAAGCACCGCATCCGGGTCCGCTTCCGCGACGACGAAGATCTGCCCGCGTTTTTAATGGATCGCGGGCGGCTTTACCAGGTGGTCTTCAACCTGATTAAAAATTCCATGGAGGCCATGCCCAATGGCGGCGACCTTTCCGTCAACGTCAACCACCGCCACCGGGTGGCCGTGCTCACCGTTAAAGACAATGGGCAGGGGATCGCCGAGGCCGACTTGCCGCATATTTTTGAGGCTTACTACACGACTAAAGATGAAGGCTCGGGGCTGGGCCTGATGACGGTTTACGCGGCCGTGCGCGAACACGGCGGCCGCATTGAGGTCGCGAGCAAACCGGGCAAAGGCACCACGTTCACCATCTTTCTGCCGGTCCGGCAGCCGAAGCTGCAATTGCCTTTATACAAAAAATGAAAATAGTTTCGTCATTGCGAGGAGCCCGAAGGGCGACGAAGCAATCTGGTTTAAAAGCAGATTGCTTCGGCTTGATTCATCACTGCCTCGCAATGACGTGGAAATGGAAACAAAGGAACTCTGTATGTCTTTAGCTTCTACCATTTTGATTGCCGATGACGATAAAAATACGCGCGAGGGCTTGAAACAATTCCTCGAAGGCCTGGATTACGATGTCCTTTTGGCCGCGGACGGCAACGAAGCGCTGAAGATTTACCGCCAGGAAAAACCTGATTTGGTGCTGACCGATATCCGCATGCCCGGAATGGACGGCGTCGCGCTCCTGGAAAAAATCCTGGCTGAAAATCAGCGTGCGTCTGTCGTTTTGCTGACCGCGTACGGCACCGTGGAGGACGCGGTCAAGGCTATGAAAAAGGGCGCGTTTTATTATCTGACCAAGCCCGTGAACCTCGAAGAGCTTGAATTTCTGGTCAAAAAGGCGATTGCCAGCCGCAATCTGGAAGAAGAAAACCGCGAATTGCGCCAGGCCCTGAACAAAGAAAAAGGCGCCATTATCGCCAAGTCGCCGCCCATGCTCGAGGTGCTGAAGACCGTGGACAAGATCGCGCAGTCCAGCGC
>ORMF011318571.1_pt1 | contig 12051 bp, 8 predicted proteins | sample 1779871 | NCBI WGS metagenome assembly ORMF01 (sample SAMEA104232316, study PRJEB22302) | groundwater metagenome | biome: forest; feature: aquifer; material: groundwater | place: USA | collected 2011-08-07 | depth 5.4 m | reverse complement strand
GTTTCCACCCCAGGCACCAGGCTTTGGAGCAAGGCAAGGCTCTCCTCCTGCTTCGACCCATATAAATGATGGAGTTCCGATAGCTGGGAACCTTTGGCAAAACGAACTGGTGGCACGGCAAGGTCAGGCATTAGCTCGCTTATCGGCAGCGAAAGCCTACCGGTTAGCCAGTTCTCTTGCGCCACCCGGCCAACTGCTGCACCAAGCGGTCCCGCACGGTGAGAAACGCCGGGTTTTCGTTCTCATTGCGCTTCTCCCGTGGGTCGGTTCTTAGATCGTAGAGCTCGTTGGGGCCGGCCCCGTTGTTGCGCCAAACAAGCTTGTGCCGGCTATCCCGCGCCATTTCCGTATTCCGAAAGTGCCCAAAAACATACGTCGGCCATGGTTTTTTCTTCTCCAGCGGCTTGCCCATGGCCAAGGGCAGGTAGCTGCGCCCACACAGGTTGCCGCCCGCAGGCACTTTCACCCCGGCCGCATCGCAAACAGTTGGAAGGAAATCGTAATAGCTGACCAGTTCCGGACGCGTTGCCTGCACCGGAATCTTGCCGGGCCAGTGCATCAGCATCGGTACCTGCATCACCTCTTCGTACATGTTGATCGGATCCGATGCCAACCCCTTGCTCCAGAGTCCATGGCGGCCGAGCAGGAACCCGTTGTCGCCGGTGAAAATAACCAGCGTATTGCTGTCTAAACCCTTCTGCCTCAGCTTGTTGATCAGGACTGGGATCTGATCGTCCAGAGCCGTCGTGCTCGCCGCGCACTTACGCAGATTCCCCACCGGATCCTGGAGTAGATTCTTCTCCCGCAAAGCGTTCCGGGCAGCCGGTTCCCAGCCCGTGGTTTCGAAGTTCGTCTTTGCGTAAAGGTCATAGTATCTTTGCGGATGGCCGTCGTAGGGCGTGTGCGGATTGAAGTAGCTGACGGTCAAGAAGAAAGGCTTGGCCCCGCTCTGCTGCTCCAGAAACTGCGTCGCTTGCCCCGTCATCAGTTCGGTGAGGTACCCGTTTTCCTCCACCGCCTTCCCGTTCAGGTACATGGTGGGATTCTGATACCGGCTGCTACCCCCGTCCATCGTATAGGTGTATTGATAGCCGTGCCCTGGGTTGGTGTCGTTCGCCATGTGCCATTTGCCCACGTAGCCGCACTGATACCCTTTGGCCGCCAACAGATCCGAGATCATCGTTTCTCGCGCAAAGGAGGCGGGCGGCTCTTTCTGCCCCTGGGGCGGCTGCTCGATCGGGTTCGGAGTCAGGAAATCGTGGATGCCATGCTGGCGTGGGACGCGTCCAGTGAAAAGGGTTGCGCGCGAGGCCGAGCAGATGGGGGTGACCACGAAGTGGTTATGAAAACGGACTCCGCTACTGGCCAGCCGGTCGATATTCGGCGTGCGGATCTCCTGGTTGCCGTAGCAGCCGAGCATCCAGGAAGCCAGATCGTCGGCCACAATGAACAGGATGTTGGGAGGCTGTCCGGCGGGGACAGCTTGACCGGCCCAAGCGGGCGCGGCGAGGGCAGCCAGAGCCTGGCGCCGGGTGATGGGAGAGGAGTGAGTCATTTTGAGTTTCTATAAGACATCGGCGAAGCCTCGTTTCAACTGCCGGAACACGAGGCCGCCGACCAAAAATGAAATGCAACTATACAGTGCCAACAGCATCAGGTCATGCGGATCGGGAGGAATGTTGGAGAGCAGGCGCTCGCGATAGGCTCGCACCAGAAACGCCAGCGGATTGTAGTGAAGCAGAAAACGGACGTTCTCCGGATACTGGGCTTCGGCGATGAAGATCGGCGTCAACCAAAACCAGAGCGTGAGCAGGACGATGAAGAACTGCGCGGTATCCCGCAGGTAGACTTGCAGGCTTGCCGCAATCCAGCCGACCCCAATCGCAAACAGCCCGGTGCACAACATGTACACGGGCAACAGCAGCAGGTTCAGACTGACATGCCCCAGCACGTAGGCAACCGCGACAATCACCAGGGAGAGCGTGAACAGGTGGCTGATCAACGACGACAGGAAAATGGAGATCGGAATAATCTCCGAAGGAAAGACGGTCTTGGTAATCAGATTGGACTGGTCCACCAGCGCCGTGGCGGAGCGGGCGACGGTCTCTTGGAAGAGGAACCAGGGCATGTATCCGGCCAGCAGGAACAGGGTGTAGTTTTGGGTGACCGGCCCACGCGGCAGCTCAATCTTCATGCAGATCTCAAATACGAAAGTCCAGCTCAACAGCAGGACAAGGGGATGAATCAACCCCCAAAGCCATCCCGCCGCCGAGCCGACATAGCGCTGCTCGAAGTCGCGGCGCACCATTTACGCCAGCAGCCCGCGGCTCGGCACAAGGTTGCCCAGAAACAGTCTGCCGGGTAGATGCATCAATCCAACAGGATACCGGATTGTGGCGCGGGAAAGGTGGCTGCCGCCGATCGGCAACCGGCAACCGGCGCTTTCCTTTCCGCTCCCAATTGTGTAAGATAGAAGTTCCGGCTCCTAGCCGCGCGCTTGCCTGATTGTCAGGAGGCCCTGCTGGCAGCCCCCATACACAACCCGCGAGGAATCACCATGTACGCAGTTGTCGAAACAGGCGGAAAACAGTATCGTGTCGCCCCAGGCGATTCGGTCAACGTCGAAACCCTGCCCGGAGCCATTGGCTCTCAGGTTGAACTGGGCCGTGTCATTTGCCTGGTGAATGACGGCAACCAGGTTCTGGCCGGCGCGGACGTGGCCTCGGCAAAGGTCCAGGGCACCATCACGGAACAGGGCCGCGCCGAAAAAGTCATTGTCTTTAAGTTCAAGCGTAAGAAGCAGTACAAGCGCACCATCGGCCATCGCCAGAATTTTACCCGCGTGAAGGTGGATCAGATCAGCGCCTAACGGCGGAGTAGCAGGAGCAAGTCATGGCACATAAAAAAGGATTAGGCAGTTCAAAAAACGGTCGCGACTCCAACGCGCAACGTCTCGGCATCAAGGCCTTCGGCGGGGAAACGGTCACCGGCGGGTCCATTTTGGTGCGCCAGCGCGGTACGCGCTATAACCCCGGCGAAAATGTCGGCATTGGCAAGGACGATACCCTCTTTGCCAAGATTCCCGGTGTGGTCGAGTTCCGTGATCGCGGCCGCTTCGGCAAGTTTATTTCCATCAAGCCTGAGGCTTGAGTCTTCGTATCCATCCGTCTGCACAACTTCGGCCGCCGGCGTACCTGCCCGGCGGTCTTTTTTCTTATGTGTAAAACGCGCAAAACGGAGCTGCCGTCCGCAAGCGGCAACCCGCGCGTTTCTGACCTTTTCGAGGCGCGGACGGCGCCCTTTGCTCTTTATGTTTATTGCGCCTTATGTTTATTGATGAAGTAAGAATTCGGGTCAAAGCCGGCGATGGCGGCAACGGCTGCATGGCCTTTCGCCGCGAAAAGTTTGTCCCTCGGGGCGGACCGAGCGGCGGCGACGGCGGCCGCGGCGGCGATATTGTCCTGGTCGCCAATCAGCACTACAACACGCTGCTCCATTTTCGATTTAATCCCGAGCACAAGGCCGAGCGCGGCCGTCACGGCGAAGGCAGCCGGTGTACCGGACGCGACGGCAATTCCATCGAGCTGCCGGTTCCCATCGGCACTGTTGTCTATGACGCAGACTCCGGCGACCTGATTCACGACTTCACCACACACGGCGACTCTTGCATTGTCGCAAACGGCGGGCGCGGAGGACGCGGCAACGCGCAGTTTGCCTCCCCCACCCATCAAACGCCAACCGAACACGAGCCGGGCAGTCCGGGCGAGGAAGTCCACCTGCGTCTGGAATTGAAACTTCTGGCCGATGTGGGGCTGGTCGGATTTCCCAACGCGGGCAAATCCACGCTCATCTCGCGAATCTCGGCGGCAAAGCCGAAGATCGCCGACTATCCTTTCACGACCCTCGAGCCAAATCTCGGTGTTGTCCAGATGCCGGACGATACAACCTTCGTCGTCGCCGACATTCCCGGTCTCATTGAGGGAGCGCATGAGGGCCATGGCCTCGGCATCCGGTTTCTGCGCCACATTGAGCGTACCCAGTTGCTGGTCCATCTGGTCGATGTCTCCGAGTTCAGCGGACGCAAACCCATCGACGATTTCAAGATCGTCCTGAAGGAGCTGGAAAGCTTCAGTCCGGAACTCTCCCGAAAGCCGATGTTCGTGGTTGCCACCAAGATCGATGTCGCCCAGGACCCTGCCCGCATACAGAGCCTCAAACGAATGGCCGCGCGAGGCAAGCTTCCCTTCTTTGCCATCTCCGCCGTCACTGGAGTTGGCCTGGAAGAGCTGAAGTTCGCGATGTCGGCCGCGGTGCGGAGCGGCGACCACCACAGGACTTAACAACAGACTTAGCGAAATACCAAGGAAATACTGTTCAGTGGAGAGTTGCGACGCGCATCTGCCATTCTGCTCATGGTGCTGTGGAGCCTTACGCTGATCACGCTGGCGCTGTTTGTATTTTCGCGCCCGGAACTGCCCGTCGCAACGCCTGCCACCATCCAACCCACCCCGCTACCCGCATCTCCTGACTCTGGTGTCATTCATTGCCATGCCACTCTACATTCCAGTCCGTCTTACCCTCATCCGAGGAATTGCCAACTAGCACCGGGAATTGCCTCAAAGGTGGTGCACACTAACGGAACAGGCTCGCACGATCAGGGTGGCCCACCTCGACCAAGATGGCCGCTCTTTAGCTGGGTAGCGGAAAGTTGCCCTGAGCGGTACCCCCGGCCAACGGTTGCAGAACGGCAGGTCGCGCGGCCTATCAGCGAGCAGAGGTCGGCCAGCGTGTTGCAGCTGCGCGATGATCCGGAACCCTGGGCGGACCAGATTTATTGTTATCCGTTCGGACCTTTCGCCGTGCCGAGGACAGCAAACAAGTCTCGTTCTGCTCCATCCGCTCGATGAACTTGCTTGCGCAGGTTGCCACAAGGCCAATTCAAACTTATCCGACGTGCGGGCGGCGGCTTGACGCAAGCTATCGTCAGTCAACATTCGCGTCAACGATTTGGTCGAATAGACTTTCGCCACGGCCTCACTCAAATCGCTCATCTCTGGAATGAGCGTCAGCGGCGGCCCACTCTCTTTCCTGCTCAGCGCGTAGGTGCAGCTTGTCCTTTGCCTCAAGGGCGAACGCTCGAACCTCCTCCTCTGGGTCGCTCAAAAACTCGTCTAGCAGCTGGGTACGATCCTCGATGGCTCCAGCCAACTCTCCACGGGAGCCAAAAACAGGGGCCATCTGGCTAACGAACTCGCGGAGGACCGACAGTTTGTCGGGAGCATTGTCGAGTAGAAACCGCGCCGAGGAAGTCCAATTCGCGACGGCTCCCTCCCTCGCGTCTACAAATGCATCGATCATGCCTGCAAGAACGACGTACCGTACGGCGGGCTCCTTATCGCACCAACTCAGGAGGCCATTTTCGGGAATGTCATTGAGCGCGTTACTTCGGTGTTGGAAAGAATCCTCGATTAGCATCTTTCCCCACTTACGATTGGCTGCGTTTCCCAAAAGCACATCTAACACTTGCAGGGGTTGAACAGCTAACAACGAGCCAAGCGCGCCCGGGTGACTGAAGGAATACGTACGTCTCTTGCTCATTGACGTGACCATGTTCTGCGACAGGCCAATTGCAATCTCAGCGCCTGCTGTTCCGCCTAAGCACGCGCCGATAATCTGGCCTAGTTCGTAGTCATCGTGAGAACCTTTACTACGTGCCTCAAAGTCGACTCTCACTAGTAGTTCCCTCCCGATTTCGATGGTGCTCGGGTTGCATGTCCCCCCGCTGGCCTCCTCCGCATGAATCTTCATCGATAGAATACCTTCGGCGATTTCCTGGCCATCAGGTAGGTCAGCGATTTCTAAGACAAGGGCCTTCAGTTGTTCGGGCTCAATTTGGTCAGTTGCTCGACCCACCTTGAGCTGGCCGTACATGTGAGCAGGGGCCTTCCCTAATATGACGGCCTGGCGCAATCTTCTAACGTCTTCGGCACCAAGATCAAACGAAACCTGCAACGCGGGATACCAAGCCGACACACGCTCATCGACAACTGCCCGATTCAGGATGTCGCTGAGGAGCTTTTTGTCTCTGTCGTGCAATCCATTGAGGTAACCACGAAGGACAGAGGCATTTCGCCCTTCCACCGGTACCGCCGCGAAGTGGCCTACCAGATACTCCCACAACTCATTTGGGTCATCACAGCCCTTGGCTAGTCCCCTTCCAAACGACCATGCCAACCATTTGGCCTCGTTCGAGACAAGCCGAGAAGAATTCACTTCGAGTACAGACTTGTCCCCGGCAACGATCTCCCCTAGCTCCACAGCTTTTGTATTCGCGCGGTTGAGGCCATAGGGATCGTCTTTATCCTCAACCCCTGGTTCGATGCCTGCGTCATGATCGTTCCTGAAGATCAGGGCCTCAACTTTACTCAAAAGATCCGTGGGACGTAGGTGTGCTTCTAGCTTGAGGAGCATCGTCCTGTCAGCCTCCGAAAGACCTCCAGTCGCAAAGCGAATGGTCTCCTTGATCGCTTCGCTATCCATCCTTCAGGCCAGCATTTGACCTTGCTCAATTCCAGACACGTATGCTCCACTTCATCGAAAAGGCGACTGACGCTCCACAGTCCACGCAGCTGCGTTGCGAGGACCCGGCGGACGGCATCGGAGGCGGGGAGCGATGTGCACGCAAGTGCCCTCGCAATAGTTAGCGCGGACCCAAACCAGTGGCGATACTCTGTCGGTTTAGACGGACGGTACCCGAAATCGCGCTGATGGGCCCCAAACTCGAATCCAGCAAATGAAGTGATCGATGTTACCTCAAGGATGTTCTTTAGCGCCTTTGCGCCAAGCGAGCGTTCCGCCGGGTCCCCGGACTTCAAGAGATGCTCAACAACATTCATCCGCTGCTCTATGCTCGCGTGCGTCCCGGAGAGCGCAGGAAAAAACAGTGATAGCAACGCGTCCGAATCATGGTCGTGCGTTGAATGAGGGGAAGCCTGCTTCGCGAGACGAATGAGTAGGGCTACAGCTCTTTCGAAGAGCTTTGCGTCGTATGCGATTTTGCGAATGATGTCATCAAAGTGGCCCAGTCTATCCTTCACTTCGCTGCCATTCGAGCGAGAAAACGCTGCCTCCAATGCCCGTAGCGTTTGCTCCGGGTCTACCGGAGCTACGTTTGAAAAGACGGTGAAACCAAGCTCGTTGAGATCTTCTGGTTTGCTCAGCATCCCCGTTGCAGAAAACCAATCCGCAACAATCTGTCGCGCTTCGGCGCTGTCGTGTAGGTAGCTAAGTCGGCGAGAGAATGAAGACAGCATGCGATCATGACTTAGCAAATGCTCTCGGATGAGCGCAATAGGGACAATTTTGAGCGCTCGCGATGCGAGCCTATTTGCTAAGGCATGGGGAAGAACGGCCCTCCACGAACTCCGCTTTTGAACCACACCCCGGTTCAGAAGAGTGGCTGCGCGGAAGTGCATCTGCTGGCCGGAGCGCTCAATGAGCCTCCCTAAGCGGCACAATTCCCCGGGAGGTTCGTCCGTCGCGTCCACGCCGTCAAACGAATAAACCAGCGAAAGCACTTCCGCCTCAGTTCGCGCGGTTTCGTCTGGTTGCTCTCCTTGAAACAGCAGTCGATTGATGAACTCCGCATCCTTGATCTCCGCAATGGTTTCGCCCTTCTTCATAGTGCTGGCTAACAGCAGGGCTATCCGAGCGTTGCCTCCTGAAATCTCAGCGATGGCGCGAGTAGTCACGGGAGACAATTCGCGAAGGCGGGTCTGAATGAGTTTCTCGATGAGATCAATGGATGAAGCTTCCAAACGGAACACCGTGGTGCTTTCCGGTAGGTCCTCTCTGACGTCGTACTCAATAGTCAGAACGCTCAGCTGGCTGCCCTCTCGTTGGCAGACCTTCGTGAGTTGCTGGTGCAATTGGCTGCCACAGTTGTCAACGATCAAGACCATTCTCTTGCCGGTGGCAATCAATGATTCAGCCATCGCGACCGGCGTCGGATTCGGTCCGAAGCCAAGGTCTGTGTAACAGGCCCAGGACGGATCGATGCTTGCTGTTCCGATTGCTCGATTAAAAAGCGCTTCGACCAAACGAGTTTTCCCAACCCCGGAAAGACCGACTAACCGGACGGATGCGCCGGGCACGCTCAACTCGCGCCTCAATTCTCCGATTCCCTGCAGCGCAGACACGCCGCTGCCCGAATGATCCTTGTGGATCCGCACGCTGTCATCCGAGAGGTATTGATCGTTCTTCGATATCGCAAGAGGAGTCGCCCACGCCCCGTAGCCGTACCAGCCTGTCAATCCTTTGCCTATGCGCTGTTTGGCCCACAAGGCGATGCCTGGGTGCTCACGTGCCCAGTTTGCTACGCGATCCCGATCATAGAAGTCGACGGTGATCTCATCTCCAGCGGCCTTTTTCATGGCAGCCACTCGCTGCTGAAGTTTTGGGGCTGAGTTGGACTCGCCAGAGCTCACGATGACGTAAGCTCCGGAGCGGTTTGCGAGGTCAGCGATAGCTGGGCGCAGCTTTCCGTTAGGCCGCATCTCCTTTGTAATCTTTGCGGCGGGCATAGGAGACTTCTTTGTCTGGTATATCGTTACGGCCTTCGGGACAAACCCCGATACGGGCGATCCGCCAGGGAGATCGACCCACACGTCTGTTCCACCATCCGAGGCGTCTTGGTGGCCACCAAATGTTACGTGAACCGATGAGTGGCCCTGTCTTTGTACTTCAGCTGCTGCCAGCCTACCGATCAAAGTGCGGAGGTCCGCGTCATTAAGATTTGCAATGTCTTCACCCGCAATATTCAGCATCGGTAGTATAGTCCTGGCTGAACCATTGTCCCGTACTATTTGATCTCCTGTCGTTATGGGCGTGGTCCCACTATCTTGAAGCGCCACGAGCGCCATCCGGTTGTCGTCTGGCGTTCAAAGAGCATCGCGCTATTCCCAGATACCGACGAGAGGTAGGGTGATTTCCTCTGATAAATGCGGCAATGCAATGCCAAGGTGTGGCGTCTGTTCAGACGGGACGGTTCCACGAGAATGCATGTATGGCAGTCACCAAGCCGTCGTTGATGCACGTTCAACGTTGTTTCAGCGGTTACTTCGCCCGAGGTTTCATGGAGCAAAGGACAGGCATTACTCTGAAGAAAAGACCCTTAGCCCATTGTGCGGACTGGGAGATGGGATCTACATCCTGACGATCAAGGAGGATAGAAGGGAGCTACTTGAGGCCGCGCGCGATTTGAGCTTGCTCTCACCGGAGGTCTGTTGGAATTATCCCGACGGATTTGGACCTGTACGGTCACATCTCTCCGAAACGGCAATTGCAATAGTAGATGGACGGGCTGTCGGAGGAGCAATCGTAGAAAAGAAGACAGTGGGCCGGCTTCGTAAGCCCGGCCGGACTGGGACGAGAAGTCGAGCGAGCCTTCTGCGTCGAAAAGGTTCGAATGTCGACTGTGGAACGAGTTGGGGGTCTGGCCCCATTGTTGGCGTAGAGCCAAAGATGGTGGGCGCGCGGGGACTCGAACCCCAGACCTCCTGCGTGTGAAGCAGGCGCTCTAACCAACTGAGCTACGCGCCCACTTTGTGGCGGGCGAAACATCAGTTTAGCATGGCAAGCCAATCCCTCTCCAATGTGTCGCTGATGTTGCGCAGTCGGGCGCTGCGAGATGTTTACTCAATACAACACGGTATATGCTCCAATGCTTTCGACAGTCTTGTTTGCGATAGACTGATTCCTGCCATGCAGTTGTCCGAAGGCCAGCATCTGGGTCCCTACGAACTCCTTTCCCCGCTGGGCGAAGGCGGCATGGGTGAGGTGTGGAAAGCACGCGATACCCGCCTCGACCGCGTCGTCGCCATAAAAGTCTCGAAGGACAATTTTACGGAGCGCTTTGAGCGCGAAGCTCGCGCCATCGGTGCGTTGAATCATCCCAACATTTGCCAGTTGTACGACGTGGGACCGAACTTCCTCGTGCTGGAGTATGTGGAAGGAACTCCGCTCAAGGGTCCGCTGCCCCTGGAGAAAGCTCTGGAGTATGCCGGACAAATCGTCAACGCACTGGATGCGGCGCATAGCAAGCGGATCACACATCGCGATCTGAAGCCCGCCAATATTCTCGTCACCAGGCATGGCATCAAGCTGCTCGACTTCGGACTCGCCAAGCAGGTCGCACCCATCCAGGCTGACGACGCGACTCAGACCGAGCTCACCCAGCACGGCCAGATTATCGGCACTCCGCACTACATGGCGCCGGAGCAGTTGCAGGGAAAGGCGGCCGACGCGCGTAGCGATATCTTCGCCTTCGGTTGCGTGCTGTATGAGATGCTGGCTGGGCGGCGGGCGTTCACTGGGGAGACGGCTGTCGACGTCTTGGCCGCCATCGTCCATAAGGAGCCAGCGCCGCTGCAAACGACGCCCGCCGTATCAGGCATTGTGAGCCGTTGTTTGCGCAAGGCGCCCATGGAGCGCTATCAGAACACGACGGATGTGAGTGCGGCTTTGGCGGGGGTGAAGGGGGCCTCGGCCTCAGAGCAGCCTTCCATTGCCGTGTTGCCTTTCGCGAACTTGAGCGCCGACAAGGAGAACGAATACTTCAGCGACGGGCTGGCCGAGGAGATTTTGAACGCCTTAACCCAGCTCCCCGGCTTGCGCGTAGTGGCTCGGGCTTCGGCATTCGCGTTCCGCGGGCGTGAACACGCCATTGCCGAAATCGCCGAGAAGCTCAGCGTAACGAGTGTGCTCAACGGCAGCGTCCGGCGTTCCGGCAACCGGATCCGCGTCAGCGCGCAACTGATCAACGTGGGTGACCAATCGCAGCTCTGGTCGGAGCGGTACGACCGCGAGATGCGCGATGTGTTCGACATACAGGACGAGATCGCACAAGCGATCGTGGAGAAGCTGAAGGTCAAGCTGGGAACCAAGTCCGGCCAGCCGCTGGTGAAGCGCTACACCAGTAATCCGGAAGCGCACAGCTTGTATCTCAAGGGCAATTTCCATCTGTATCGCTTCACACCGGAGGAAATGGAAAAGGGCAAAGCGTACCTGGAGCAGGCGGTGGCGCTGGAGCCGGGCCATGCGCCGGCCTGGGTTCAGTTGGCCGACTACTACATCGCGGGGTGTTTTTTTGGCCAGGCGCCGCCGCCCGAGCTGTGGCCCAAGGCTCGGGAGGCGGCCAGGCAAGCGGTGGCGGCGGACCCCGAGTTCGCCGACGCGCACGCCGTTGTGGGGTTTGTAGCGGCGATGAGTGAATACAAGTGGGCGGAGGCGCTTGACCGGTTCGATACCGCGCTGCGCCTGAATCCGGCATCGGCGCGGACGTATTTTTGGCGCGGTCAGGTCCTTGCGTTCATGGGGCGGCAACAGGAAGCCTGGGAAAGCGCGGAGCGCGCAGTGGACCTGGATCCGCTGTTCGTGCTCTACCGGTACTTCAGTTCGCGAGACTGTTTGACTCGCGGTGAGTACGAGCGGGCTGCGGACGAGGCCCTCCAGATTCTCGACATAGATCCCAAATACGTCCTTGCGTTTTGCACGCTGGGGGAGGCCTACTGCCGCATGGGCAGACTGGAAGAGGGAATCCCGCTGCTGGAGAAGGGAATGCAAGGCACCCCAGGGATGTTCTTTGTGATGGGATACCTCAGTTGGGCCTATGTCGCCGCTTGGCGCCGGAGCGACGCGGAGCGATTCCTTGCCAGTTTAGTGGAAAGGCGGAGGAAATACGTGGCGGCGACCACACTTGCCTATGTGGCCCTCGCACTTGGGGACGTGGCCGGCACATGGAACTGGATCGAGCAGGCGGTTGTGGAGCGCGACCCCAATCTGATATTCGTTGTGTACCTACAGGATTTCGCGGCGCTCCGGTCCGAACCGCGTTACCAGGACTTCTTGCGGCGGCTGAATCTCGCTTAGCGTAAGATCAAGGCAGTAGCAACGCGCGAAGTGACCAACGGAAACGGCAAGTCACGGCCTTACACGCGTTCCGGCACAACATAGGGCGCACGATACGGGCGCGTGAGCATTGCATCGGCTTCC
>ORMF012467453.1_pt1 | contig 12054 bp, 9 predicted proteins | sample 1779871 | NCBI WGS metagenome assembly ORMF01 (sample SAMEA104232316, study PRJEB22302) | groundwater metagenome | biome: forest; feature: aquifer; material: groundwater | place: USA | collected 2011-08-07 | depth 5.4 m | reverse complement strand
GGGGCGCCGGGGGGCTGGCCGGCGCCCGGGGTTGAGTCGCCGCTAGGCGGGTCGCCGGCGACAGCGTCACCAGCCGTGCCGCCCGGGGCGCCGGCAGTTTCGCCGCCGGATGTGTCGGCGGTCCTGCCATCGGTTGACTGCGGAGCCTGCGCGGCGACGCTGGCAGTCGGGCTCACCTGCGGCTCCTGCGCGGGGGCGGCATAGGCGCCGCCGACGCCGCCGGCGCGCGCGTTGCCGTCGCCGCCGTTGCCGAGCATGAATCCGGTGCCCAGCGCGGCTGCCAGGCCGAGCGCGGCGACGCCGGCCAGCACGAGCGCCTTCCGGCTGTTCTTCTTCTCTTCGGGGGTCTGGTCCATGGGGGTGATGTCGGTGGTCTGCACGGTCCTCCTCCTCTTGATACGGCTTCTGGTTTCAAGGAGTTAGACCGGCGAGGCCACGATCTCTTACAGGGGGAGATGGCTGCTGCCGAGCGCGATCCGGCATCGGGCCGCGGCGTGTGCCGGGCGAAGTAAACGGAGGCGGCCCCCAAAGCCTGGGGAGGAGAAGGGGCCGCCTCCGTGTAGCGCGCGCGACGAGCGCACGTGACTACCTGTGCCGTTCCCGACAACGAGTTCCTGCCGACAGGGTCAGAGTAGAAGCGTCCCGTTACGGCTGGATTGCGCGGCTGTTACGGTTGGAAATCGTCCAGGCCGTGCTGGTGTCGCCGGCGTTAACGCGCCAGCGTTTCGTGCGCGCGGCGTATACTCCGAACGCGGGACGCGCTCGCGCGGGAGGAGCCGATGACGCTGGCACGGGGCTACGCCGAACTGACGGTCGAGGCCTTCCTCGATAACGACGACAGCGACGACATCCGCAATCCGATCCACGCGACGGGTTACGCGCAGCGATACGGCTTCCGCGGCGCGCTCGTCGGCGGCGTTACGGTGTGGGGATGGGCGACGCCCGCGATCGTGGAGGCCGCGGGCGAGGCGTGGCTCGACCACGGCTGGTCGGAGTTCGCCTTCCGCCAGCCGACCTATCCCGGCGACCGTCTCGATATCCGCGTGCGGCCGGACCAGAGCCGCGATGACGGCGCGCTCTCCGTCACCATGACGAACCAGGAGGGCGTGGACTGCGTCGTCGCCACCGTCGGGCTCGGCGATGCCACGTGGCTCGGCGCGTTGCAGATGCCGCAGCGGCTCGAACCGCAGCCCATGCCCGATCCGCAACCGGAACTCCTGCTGGAGCGCGCGCCGGTCGGGCAGGACCTGGTACCGGCGGCGTTCCCCATGACCCTCGACAACGCGCGCGCCTACATCGACCAGAGTGTGCGCAGAGACGACGCGCTCTTCACGGGCGACCGGCCGCGGCTGCATCCGGGGTGGATCGCCGGGAGGGTGGAGGAGCTGTTGCGGCACAACTACGCGCTCCCCAGCTCGATGCACACGCGGAGCCAGGTGCAGCACCTGGCGCGCGCGGACGTCGGGCAGACGCTGACCGCTGCCGCTCGCGGCATCGAGGCGTACGAGCGCAAGGGGCATCACATCGGCGTCTTCGACTGCGTGATCCTCGGCGAGGGCGGCACGAAGCTCGCGCACATGCGCCACACGACGATCTTCCGCATCGCGCTGCCGGGCGAGCGCGGCTGAGCCCCGGCCACGCACGCTGCACGCACTGAACCGTGCGCCGGAGCTCCCGCGCCTCCCCGTTCGGCGCGCATGGGACTTTGGTCGCTACGACGATGGGCCACATGCCGCTGGATGACGCGCCCTTGGTACGTCCCAACACTTCGCAGCGGAGGACGACACTCAAAGTGAGTCGCGCGTCGGCGGCTCGCGGAGAGGGCATGGCCACTGCCCGGGCCGGACCCGGCCAATCGGGCACCAGGAACGGAGGTTCTCGTGAACGCACGACGGATTCTACTGCGAGCCGCGCCGCTTGCGGTGGTTGGACTTGTCGGCGCAGCGCTGCTGTTGTCGTCGGGCTGCGGAGGCGGGTCGGCGACCAAGACCAGCGCCGCCATACCGGGCGGCGACAGGACCATCTACCTGACCGCATTGGAGTACAAGGGCTCCGCAGAAGTCGCCAAGGAGCCTCTCCCGGCGGCAACCCTGCCAGCGGGCGGCGGATACGTCTTGAAGAGTCCGACCGGAGAGCCGCCCAAGTGGGAGGTCGAGGCCTACGCCTGGGCGCCAGCGTCCTTCACCGTTGCCGAAGGGGACAGCGTCACGCTGCAATTCGTCGGCATCAACGGATCGAAGCACGAGACCGAACTCCAGGGTCACGACCAACGAGTCACCGTAAAGCGCGGCGAGATCGCGACGATGAAGTTCACGGCGGGCGAGCCGGGAGTGTACACGCTGATCTGCAAGACGCACGCGCCCAACATGACAGCGCAGATGGTGGTGCTGCCCTCCGACAACTAGCGTCGGCGGATCCCTCAGGCGATCTCGGGCGCATCCCACCGCGCCCTGCTCGCCTGCGGCTGTCGTCCAGGCGAGGTTCGTCCGCGGTGCGCCGGATCGATGAGGAGCAGGGCGGCGGCGGGCGGCCGGGAGCGAGGAAAGCGCGCATCCCGGCTCTGCCCGGTGTTCCGGCCGGCCGTCCGAGGATCGCTGCGGTTAGCGGCCGCCGGCTGAGGCGGCGCGCGCGATGGCGGCCTCGCCTTCCCACGCGCGCTCGCGGTCGCGGTCGGCGCGCTGGATCTGGATCGCGCTGTCGAGGCGGCGGAACTGCGGGAAGACGGCGTACGCCGCCGCCACCGTGACCATCAGCAGCACGCCGCCGATGGCGACGACGGCCGGCGTGCCGATCGCCTCGGCGGCGAGGCTGGCGGGGACGCCGCCGAGCGGCATCAGCCCGAACGTCATCATCGCCACGCTCATCACGCGGCCGCGCATGCCGTCGGGAACGATGGACGTGATGACGGTGCTGTTGACGGTGCTGAAGACCATCATCGACAGCCCGACGATCGCCAGCAAGGGCAGGGCGACGCCGAACGGCGAGAGGGAGAATGCGACGAGGAAAACGCCGGTCGCCATGGCCGCGACCAGCATGTAGCGGCCCTTGCTCTGCGAGCGGTCGAGGTTCGCCGTGAGCAGCGTGCCCGCCAGACCGCCGACGCCCGACATGGCCTGCAGCACGCCGAGGCCGCGCGAGCCGACGTGCCAGACCTTGATCGCGAACACCGGCATCAGCGTCTGGTACGGCATGGCGAAGATCATCGGGACGATGCCGAGCAGCAGCAGCCCCATCACCAGCCGGTCATTGCGGATGTAGCGGAAGCCGTCGATGAAGTCGCCGAAGAACGTCACGTCGCCTTCGGGCGCGACGGGCGGCACTTTCGGCAGGCCGATCGTGAAGAACACCGAGATCGCGTACATCGCCGTAAGCACGGCGAAGCCGCCGCCCATCCCGATCGGCGCGATGAGCAGGCCGCCCACGGCCGGCGCGATGATGCGCGTGCCGTTCATCGCGCTCGACGAGAGCGACATGCCGTTCATTAGCAGCTCGCGCGGCACCAGGTTCGGAATGATCGCCTGGCGCGCCGGCATCACGAAGGAGAACGTCGTGCCGGATAGCGCCGACAGGATGAGCAGGTGCCAGAACTCCACCACGCCGGTCGAGATGAGGACCGTGTTGATGAGGTTGAGCACGCACACCGCCGACTGCGCCCAGATCATCAGGCTGCGCCGGTCGACCCGGTCGGCGATGACACCGCCGATCGGCGCCATGACGAGCATCGGCAGCGCGACGCTGAGCATGATCAGCGCCAGGGCGACCTCGCTGTCCGTGAGGTCGTACACCAGGTAGCCCCGCAGCACGACCATCATGTTCATGCCGAAGAAGAAGGCAACCATGCCGTAGAAGTAGAGGGCGAATTCCGGCACGGACAGCGACGCGAATGTGGCGCGCCAGCCGACGACCGGAATGGAGTGCGGCGTGGATGGAGGGGAGTCGCCCATTTGACGCGGGGCGGGCCGTGACCGCCATCCTTTCGAGGCGGTCGCGGCGGGGACGCCTTCTGCGCCGCGGCCGGCATCGTCAGCCTGCCGCGGCCCGGATAGATGCGGGCGCAGCTTCGTGATCGCCTACGGCATCGTAGCGATGGGCTAACGCGTACGTCAAGGTTAGGACGTGTGCGGCGCGCGCATGAGAAGCGGTGGAGTGTTCGCTATTGCTCGCGCGACGGCGTGACCACCACGGGGGCGAGGAGGACGCCGAGCGACATCGGCAGCAGCGTCATGCTGTATGCCGCTTCATTCACATGCACAAGCGTCAGCGCGAGCAATACCGATGCCACGAACACGCGCGCGGCGTGCGCTGCCGCGGAGGCGCAGCGATACAGGCCGGCATGGCTGAGTGCTCGCATCATCAAGTTCGCCCGTCCTTAGCGCGCCGGGACATCGCAACTCGCGCCGCGGCCGGAGACCCCCACCGAATGCCGCGGCGACAGTCATGATCGTGCGCCGCGACGACGTGGAGATCAACCCTGCACGTCAAGCAGCGGCTGAAATGGTCCACCGAAACGCGCGTTGGGCCGTCAAGTTCGGAGGCGATCGCTTGGGCGGCAGCCGCTACGCGCGCGCGCCGGCGAGCGCTTCGAGTCGCTCGAAGAGCAGGGAGCGATCGACGGCGGAGATGCGCTGATCCTCGAACCATGATGTGAACGCCGCGCGGTCCCAGCGGCCGCGCGTGGTCAACTCATCGAGCTGCGCCCAGCACGGCGCTGGACGGCGCAGGTCCATGAGCGCGCGGTTGCGCTCGACGATGGCAGCTGCCGTGCCCTCGGCGAACGCGCGCTCCACGGTATCGCTGCGGCGGCCGAGCGCCTCGCGCACTCCGGCCGGATCGCCGAGATGCGCATCGAGCGCCTTCTGCGCGAGCAGGCGCGCCGCGGACAGCGGCCCGATCCCCGGCACGCCGGGGATGTTGTCGGACGCATCGCCCGTGAGCACGCGATAGTCGAGGAAGCGCTCGCGGGGGAACGTCACGGGATCGCCGGCCGATGTTCTCGGCGCGGCGACGTCGAAGAAGTTGGACTCGTCGATCACCACCTTCTTCACCGGCGCGTAGATCGTCGTCGCCGGGCCGACGAGCTGCAGGAAGTCTCGGTCGGTGGAGACGATGCGCACCGGCGCGCCGCCCGCCGCGTGCACGAGGCCGGCCACCAAGTCGTCGGCCTCGACGTTCGTGCCGCGCAGCACCTCGATGGGCAGCATCGATGCGGCATCGCGAAACGCCTGGATCGCCTGCAGGATGACCGGTTCGTTACCCGTGAACTTCTCGTCGCGATCGCGTGAGGCCTGGTACAGGGGGTAGATCTCGCGGCGGCGCAGCGGGCGGCCTTCGTCGAAGCAGAGCGCGACGCGCGACGGGTGCGCGCGCGGGGGCGATCCCGGCGGCTCGCCCGAGCGTGCGATCGCGCCGAGCACCATCGATGCCAGTCCGAGCGACGCGACGCGCAGGCGCCGCTCGTCGTCTTCGGGCTTCATGGCGCGTTCGAGCGCGTAGTAGCCTGCCCACGCAAGGTTGTTGCCGTCGAGGATCAGGAACACGGGATCCAGCGCGGGCGGGGCATCGAGCGAGAGTTGCCGGCTGTCAGATTTGACTGTAGCCACTGCCCTTCATCTGCGGGTCGACGCCGATGCCGCGCGCGTCCTCGATCCAGCCGAACTCCTTGAGGATCTGCTGGCTGTACGTGACGCGCCCGGTCACCTTTTCGAGCGGCTCGGTGGCCAGCAGCAGCGCCGCCTTCGCCATGATCGATGTCGGCTCGCCGCGCGGGTCGTCGAGCCCGCGCACCAGGTGGTGGTGCACCGTGCCCGGCGTCGGCACGACCAGCGACGGCGCAAAGCACGTCACCGAGACGCCGTACTGCTGCACTTCGGCGGCGAGACCCTGCGTGAAGCGCTCGAGCGCCGCCTTCTCGGCGCCGTAGCACGTGCCGCCGCGCAGCATGTCGGCGGTGTAGGGGCCGCGGCCCGGGCCGATCGCCGCGCCGGACGACACGTTGACGATGGCGCCGCTCTTCTTCGCCACCATGTCTTCGAGCGCGAGCTTGCTGAGGATGAACGGCGCGTGGAAGTTCACCGCCCACGACCGCATCCACTTGTTGATAGGGTAGTCCTGCACGGGGAAGAAGTAGGTGAGCGCGGCGTTGTTCACCAGCACGTCGATCGGTCCGTAGGCGGCGCGGGCGGCGGCGATGAGGCGCTCGCACTCTTCGACCTGCGAGATGTCGACGGCGACGGCCGTCGCTTCGCCGCCGGCGGCGCGGATGTCGCCGACCGTCTTCTCGAGCGAGCCTTCGAACTGGTGCTCGCCTTCCTTCATCGTCCGCGCGGCGCAGACGACCTTGCCGCCCTCGGCCGCGAACAGCCGCGCGATCTCGGCGCCGATGCCGCGGCTCGTGCCGGTGACGACCACCGCCTTGCCATCGAGTTTGCCCATGGTGGAACCTCCCGCTGGTGTATGTTGGCCCACTCTCCCATCCGCGCGGCGTAGCCGCAAGCTTGCTGCGCTTGCCTGTTGGGCGCGACAGGCAGAGAATCGATCCTGCCGTGCCGCTCGGCCGGGTGAGGAGGAGACGATGGCAGCAAGCCAGGCCGTACAGGGCGTGATCGACGCGATCCGCGAGAACAGGAAGCGTTTCGAGGCGTTCTGCTACGCGCTGAGCGACGAGCAGTTGATGCGCCCGGTGCCGGGCACGACGTGGGTGGTGCGGGACTTCGTGGCGCACCTGGACACGCTCGATACGGCGCTGATGCGTTGGTTCGCGGGCGCCGCGGGCGGCGGCGCGGCCGTCGATGCGAGCGCGGACGCCGATGGCGCGCCGTTCGACGCCGACACGTTCGATGTCGACGCGTTCAACGACGCGCAGGTGGCGCAACGCCGTAGCTGGCCGCTGAAGCGCATCTTCGCCGAGGCGGAGGCGAACCGCGCGCATCTCATCGAGCAGATGGAGCGGCTGAGCGACGAGCAGATCGACAAGCCGATGCATTTCGCCGGCGACAGCAAGCGCAGCGCCAACGACTTTCCGCTGAAGATGTTCCTGGCTGGCTGGTCGCAGCACGATCCGATCCACGTCGCCGACATGATCAAGGCGCTGCCGGAACTGGCGGACGACCCCGACATCAAGCGCTGGCTCGACAACCCCTTCGTCACCGGCTACCAGGCGGTGATGTCGGGCCCGCCGCGGGAGTAGTGGGCGGTTGCAGGTTCGTAGCTTGTAGTTTCGCCGCCGGCGGCGCGTATTGTTACCTCGGCGGGCGGAAGTCATACTCGTTCTGAGACATGATGGGGCGCCCAGGGCGCCCGCGAGTGCAGACGCAAACTATGTTCGATACCGTCACGTCGTCCCGCGCGCTGATGGGGATGTCGCTGGCCTTCCACATCTGCTTCACGGCGATCGGCATCGGCCTCCCGCTCATGCTCATGCTCGCTGAGGGGATCGCGCTCCGCACCGGCAACGACATGTACCGCGAGATGGCGAAGCGGTGGGCCCGCGTCGCGGCGGTGCTCTTCGCCGTCGGCGCCGTCTCCGGCACCATCCTGTCCTTCGAGTTCGGGCTGCTCTGGCCGACGTTCATGGACTTCTCCGGAGCGATCATCGGCTTCCCGTTCGCCCTGGAGGGCTTTGCCTTCTTCACCGAAGCGATCTTCCTCGCCATCTACATGTACGGATGGGACCGGCTCTCGCCCGTCGCACACTGGCTCTGCACCATCCCGCTGGTCATCAGCTCGGCGGCCTCGGCGCTGTTCGTGATCAGTGCGAACGCGTGGATGAATCAGCCCGCTGGCTTCGAAATGCGAGACGGCAAGGCGGTCAACGTTGATCCGATCGCCGCGATGTTCAACCGCGCGACGCCGTACGAGGTCACGCACGGGACGATGGCCGCGTACGTCGCGGCGGGCTTCGCCATGGCCGGCATCTACGCGATCGCGATGCTGCGCGGGCACCGCAGCGAGTACAACAGGCGGGCGCTCATGCTTGCGCTGGCGGTCGCCGCCGTCTTCACGCCACTGCAGATCGCCAGCGGCGATCTCAGTGCTCGCTTTCTGGCGCACCGCCAGCCGGAGAAGTTCGCGGCGATGGAGGGCCAGTTTGAGACGGTGAAGGGCGCGCCGCTGCGCATCGGCGGCTTCCCCGACGTGGCGAAGAAAGAGACGCGCTACGCGATCGAAATCCCGAAGGTGTTGAGCTTCATGGGCTACGAGGACTTCGACGCCGAGGTCCGCGGGCTGAACGACTTCCCTCAAGACCAGATCCCGGACCCCCGACTGGTCCATTACCCGTTCCAGATCATGGTCGCGTGCGGTTTCGCGATGCTGCTCGTCTCGCTAGCCGCATTCGGCATCGCCTGGTGGCGGAAACGCTTCGACCCGGGCCGCTTGCTGCTCCTGGCGATTGCCTGCATGACGCCGCTGGGCTTCGTCGCCATCGAGGCCGGCTGGTTCGTGACGGAGTTCGGGCGACAGCCCTGGATCATCTACGGCCTGATGCGCACGGACCAGGCGGCCACGCCCCGTGAAGGCATCTGGGCGGTGCTGCTCTTGTTCTTCCTTGTCTACCTCGCGCTCACGGCCGGGCTCGCGCTGCTGCTGCTGCGCGAGGGACGCCGATCGCCGGGCGGCGGGATCGCGGCTCGTGGGGTGCATAGTGTCGCTTGAGGTGCTTGCGGCCGGCGTCCTGCTCATCGGACTCATCGCGTACGCGATGTTCGGCGGCGCCGACTTCGGCGGCGGTGTCTGGACGGCGCTGGCGAGCGGGCCGCGTGCGCGCGACCAGCGCGAGGCGATCTTTCGGGCGATGGGGCCCGTCTGGGAGACGAACCATGTCTGGCTCATCTTGATCATCGTGACGCTGTTCACGGCGTTTCCCGCGGCGTATGGCGACCTGTTCACCGCCTTGCTGGTGCCGCTGGTCATCGCGCTCGTCGGGATCGTTTTCCGTGGCGCGGCGTTCGCTTTCCGCCACTACGGCCAGGAGGCCAGTGTGCGCTTGCCCGCGACGAGCGAAGTGTTCTCGATCGCCAGCATCATCACGCCCCTGACCATGGGCATGGCGCTCGGCGCCATCGCCGGGGGGCACATCTCCATCGAGGACGGCATTGTCACGTCGGGCCTCTACGGGCCGTGGTTGCACCCGTTCGCCGTTGTCTGCGGGCTGATCGCCGTAGCCATCTGCGGCTTTCTCACCGCGTGCTACATGACGACGCGCTCAGCCGGCGCCTTGCAGGAGGACTTCCGCAATCGGGGCCTGGCCGCGAGCCTCGTGCTCGGCGCAACGACCACGCTCGCGCTACCCATCGCGTACTGGGATGCCGCGGTGTTCTGGGACCGGATACTCCGGCCGATGCCGCTGGCCGTTATGAGCCTTGCCGTGGTCGCCGGTGTCTGCTCGCTGGTGGTTCTCTGGCGCCGGGTATACGTGCTCGCGCCGCCGGTAGCCGCGGCCACCGTCGCCCTCGTCATCGCCGCCTGGGGGGCCGTGCAGTATCCGTATCTCATCCTCCCCGGCGACAAGATCGCCGACGTCGCGGCCGGTCATGAAACGCTGCGGGCGTTCCTGCTCGCGCTGCCCATCGGCGCGCTCGTCCTGGTGCCATCACTCGTGTTGCTCTACGTGACGTTCAGTGAGAAGACGGGCGGCGCCGAGATCGAGCCCGGCGGCACGTAGCGCGCGGCAACGTTGGCTCAGCGGTGCCGCACTGTTGCTTCACACGATCGAAAACGATTCTCGAAAACTCGGGTACGTTAGGCGCTTGACGCATTTCGTGGGTCGTAGTACAAGGGCTTCAACCCCCGCACGACCCGGCAGGAAGCCGATCAGCATCGCGCCTTCGCGGTGCGCGAGCGTTCATTCGCCAGCCCGCCTGACGTCTGACTGTCCGCACGGGGGAAGCCTCACCATGCCGCGACTTGCGTCGATCGCGCTTCTTGTTGCCGTCGGAGCGCTGGTGCAGGTGCTTGCGCGTCAGCGTCTTGGCATCGTCGTCATCATCATCTCAGTTGCTCTGGCGTTAGGCTGGGCCGGGGGCAGCCTGGGCGGCCGCACGCCGGTGGCGACTGCGGCCGGGCCGGGCATCATCACCACGTTCGCGGGCGGCGGGTCCGCGACCGCTCCCCCCTATGGCGACGGTGGTCCCGCAACTGGTGCCACCCTGCAGCTATCGGGCGGCGTGGCGGTGGACAGCGTGGGCAACATCTACGTTGCTGACAGCAGCCACCAACGGGTCCGAAAGGTGAGCAGCGACGGCACGATCACCACGTTTGCGGGCGGCGGGTCCGGAGGCAGCGGTAGTGCGGGTACCGGCGACGGCGGTCCCGCGACCAGCGCGGTTCTGGACAGCGCCTATGGAATTGCCGTTGATGGCAGCGACAATGTCTACGTCTCCGATTACATCGGCGGACGCGTGCGGATGATCAGCGGCGGGATCATCACAACATTCGCCACCGTGATCAGCCCGTTCGGCGTGGCGGTCGACGGCGGCAACGTGTACATCGCCCAATATGGACCGTGTCTCGTCCTTAAGGTGACTGGCGGGGTCATCTCCACGTTTGCGGGCACCGGCACGTGCGGGGTCGGCGGCGAAGGCGAGGTAGCGACATCCTCGCAGTTGTCCTATGCGGCAGGCGTCGCAGTCGATGGCAGTGGGAACGTGTACATAGCGGACCAAGTCAACTGCCGTGTACGCAAGGTGACAGGCGGCATCATCACGACCGTCGCGGGAACCGGGACGTGTGGTTTCGGCGGCGACGGCCTAAGCGCGACGAGCGCCAACCTCTACTGGCCATCTGGCTTGCTCGTAGATGGCGGTGGCAACGTCTACATCGGCGATTACTATAACTGTCGCGTAAGGAAGGTCAGCGGTGGCGTCATCACGACGATTGCGGGAAACGGTTCCTGCACGTCCTCCGGTGACGGAGGACTAGCGACAAGCGCGGGACTCAACTACCCCGACGGTCTGGCGTTCGACAACGCGGGCAACCTGTACATTGCCGAAGGGGGATTAACGCCCTCGTCCTTCGGCCGTATCAGCAAGGTGAGCGCGCCGTCCGTCGGCGGCATCGTCATTAACTTCACCTACGACGCCAGCGTGCCCTGGGCAGACACGGGTGTCGATGTCGCAGCAGGAACAACGATCACGATGACAGCCACGGGTCTTGCGACGTGGGATACGCGTCTCTACACCGACCCCAATGGAGTAGGCGCCTTGGCGGGGTGGGGCAACTGCAGACTGCAATCGCTCGTCGCGTGGGTGGGTGCCATCCGACCGACGAGATCAATGTTTCCCATCGCAGATGTTCAGTGCGTCGGGACGAGCTACTCATGGACCTCCGCCCACTCCGGGCGTCTCTACGTACACATGAACGATTACGACCCGGGCGATCCAGATGAGTTCCGGGACAACTCGGGCACTTGGACGATCGGCGGCGTAGTAGAGTTGCCCGCTACAGCGACGGACACGCCGACGAACACACCCTTTACACCGTCGATCACGCCGACCGATACACCAACACCCACGACCACGCCCGTGGCGAACGCGGGCCCGGCGCAGGCGAAGGTGCCGGAGGGGTCGGTGGCGAGCGGCAATGTCGACCTGAGCGTGCCGAAGGCGAACCTCTTCCTCTGCACCACCGGTCCCTGCGCGGGGCCGGGCGAGGGCGATCTGGTGGTCGTCGAGCGCGTCAGCAACATCACGACCGGCGACAGCAACGGCGACATGGTGCAGGATGGCCTCGGCGCCTACGAGTTCAACGTCGAGTACGACAACTTCGTTATCCAGTCCGTCAACCCGAGCGATATCGTCTTCTCGGCCGGCGGCGCGGGCGCGTCACGCGGCCCAGCGAGCTGCACGTTCTCGCTCGTGCTGGAGAACATCGTCCGCTTCGGCTGCGTCACCACCGGTTCCACGCCGAACGGCCCGATCGGCAGCTTCGACCTGGCGAAGCTCGACCTGGTCCCGCACCCGGACCTGATGAACGATCTCTTCCCCGGGAACGACAACGGCGTGCCGACGGTGATCAAGGACAACGGCTGCGAGCTGGCCGACGTGTTCGGCCACCCGG
>ORMF010470393.1_pt1 | contig 12055 bp, 8 predicted proteins | sample 1779871 | NCBI WGS metagenome assembly ORMF01 (sample SAMEA104232316, study PRJEB22302) | groundwater metagenome | biome: forest; feature: aquifer; material: groundwater | place: USA | collected 2011-08-07 | depth 5.4 m | reverse complement strand
TGTATCTGTCGTGGAAGGTGCGCCTGACCGGATATGAAGCGCAGTTCATCGCTCTCGCGGACCAGATCAATCGGGCCATGCCGGAGCATGTCGTGAATCTGGTTCTCGACTCGCTGAACGACCGAGCCCGGGCGCTCCGCGGGGCCTCGGTGCTGGTGCTCGGTGTTGCCTACAAGCGCGACGTCAACGACATTCGAGAGTCTCCCGCGCTCGAGATCATAGAGATGCTTGCCCGGAAGGGTGCTCAGGTATCGTACGCAGACCCGTTCATACCGCAGCTGGCCCTTGACGGTCACAAGCTGACCGCGGTGGAGCCAACGCGGGAGGCCGTGTCCGCGGCCGACTGCGTTCTCATCCTGACCGACCATTCCCTCTTCGACTACGCCATGATCGCCGAGTGTGCTCCGCTGGTGGTCGATACACGGAATGCCCTCAAGCATCGGCGCCAGTCCAGGTCCTCGATCGTTACGCTCTAGAAGACGACCATGCGAACTGTGCTAGTGACGGGCGGTGCGGGGTTCATCGGGTCACATCTGGTCGAGCAACTTCTGGCCGATGGCGCCGCCGTGCGTGTTCTGGACAATCTCTCGACGGGATCCCTGAGCAATCTCCAGGCGGCCGTCGAGCGGCACTCCCGCGTCTCCGCGGAAGCAGGTGGAACGCCGAACGGAAGCCGACTCGAGGTGATCATCGGCGATATCGGCGATAGGGAGCTTCTTCGCACGGCCCTGCGCAACGTAAAGTACGTGTTCCATCTCGCCGTGCTCCCGCCGGAAGCCGCTTCCGCCACCGGGCCTGGCGAGATCCATGCGGTCAATGTGGAAGGCACACTTAACGTGCTCCACGGTGCTCTCACCGAGGGGGTGTGGCGGGTGGTGGTCGGCTCATCTTCCTCCGTCTACGGTCCGCCGATGAGTGCGCCCGTGTCGGAGCAAGCGCCCGTCAGACCGGCCACCCTGTTTGCCGCATCTAAGGCGGCGGCTGAGACATACTGCCGGGCCTTCCACGCCCGCCACCAGCTCGACACGGTGGTGCTGCGCTACTTTACGGTCTACGGTCCGCACCAGAGGGCGGGAGCGGACGGCGGCCTCGTTCCCAACCTCATCCAGGCTCTTCAGCACCAGCGTCCGTTCGTGGAGCGTGACGATCGAAGTGCCGAAGATTTCGTGTACGTCGACGATGCGGTTGCCGCGACGCTTTCCGCCGCACGGGCGCCCCGGGCCGCGGGGCGCGTCATCAACGTGGGCTCGGGACAGATGGCAACGATCAGGGACACGCTCAGTATCCTGGCCGACCTGCTGCGGACGTCAGTGGTCCCGAGCGGCCCGCATGGGCCGGAGACCCAGCCGTACCAGATGTGCGCGGACATCAAGCTGGCAGGCGAGCTCCTCGACTTCACGCCCCGTGTATCGCTGGTCTCGGGGATGGCTCGCCTGCTTCAGGCCTTGTCCGAGTCGCGGGCGGCCGCGGATGCCCCTCTTGCCCCCGTGGGCCTGAATGGTTAACGCCCTGACCTTCGACATCGAGGAGTATTTTCACGCGGAGGCCTTCGCCGAGGTGGTGACGCGCGAGCGGTGGCCGACGCTGGCCAGCCGAGTGGTGTTCACGACCGAGCGATTGCTGGATCTGCTGGAAGAGATGGAGACTTCTGCCACCTTCTTCGTGCTGGGTTGGGTGGCGGAGCGCCATCCATGGCTGATGCAGCGAATCCGGGATCGCGGTCATGAGCTTGCGTGCCACGGGTACGGCCACCAGATGATCACGCGGCAGAGCCGAGGCGAATTCTCGCGGGATGTCACGCGTGCGAAGGCGGCCATCGAGGACGCCTCGGGAGACGCCGTCATCGGCTACCGCGCGCCCACCTTTTCCGTCGTGCGAGACACGCTCTGGAGTCTCGAAGCTCTCGCGGAAGCCGGCTTTCGATACGATTCGAGCATCTTTCCCATTGTCCATGATCGGTACGGTATTCCCGGCTCGGCTCGGTTCCCACACCGGCACCGGTTCGGAGCGGGAAGCGAGCTGGCGGAGTTTCCACTGTCGACCGTGTCCGTGCTGGGGTGGCGGTTCCCGGTGGCCGGTGGCGGGTACTTTCGGCTACTTCCCTACGGCATGACACGTCGTGCCATTCGCCATCTCAATCGGTATGAGCGGCAGCCGGCGATGGTCTACCTGCACCCATGGGAACTCGACGTTGAGCAGCCACGGCTTCCGGTGGGCGCCTTGACGCAGCTGCGCCACTCCGTGAATACCTCGACCACGGAGGCCAAGCTTCGTCGTCTCATCCACGACTTTCGCTTCGCGCCGGCGCGGGATGTGCTGCTGGGAGCCGGCGTGCTGGTTTCGGGGGAGGTCCGGTGAAAGTTCTTGCCGTCGTTGGCGCTCGTCCGAACTTCGTCAAGATGGCCCCCGTTTTGGCCGAGCTGCGGGAGTATCCGTACATCTCGACCACCCTGGTGCACACCGGTCAGCACTACGACGCGCAGATGTCGGACGCGTTTTTCGACAACCTTGAGATTCCGCGGCCGGATATCAATCTGAGGGTGCAGGCGGCGAACGCGGTGACCCAGATCGCGGAAATCATGACGCGCCTGGAGCCGGTTCTGGAGCGGGGTCGGCCGGATGTGGTGGTGGTGGTGGGAGACGTCAATTCGACCGTTGCTGCCGCGCTCACCTCCGTGAAGATGGGCCGGCCGGTTGCCCACGTGGAGGCGGGGTTGCGGAGTTTCGATCGCAGCATGCCGGAAGAGGTCAATCGGCTTCTTACCGACGCGGTATCGGACCTGCTCTTCACCACGGAGCCGGCGGCGAACGAGAACCTGGCGCGTGAGGGCGTCAGCCAGGACAAGGTCCACTTCGTCGGGAACGTCATGATCGACACACTGTTCCGGTATCGGGAACAGGCGTGCAAGTCCGATCTGCTCGAGCGCCTCCGGCTGGAGCCCGGCGGCTATGCCGCGCTTACGCTCCATCGTCCCAGCAACGTGGACGACGAAGGCACCCTCGCGATGCTGCTAGACGCCATGGCGCGTATCCAGGCCGAGATTCCCGTGATCTTTCCGGTCCATCCTAGGACCCGCCGGCGCCTGGAGGCGCTGGCTACCGTACTGCCGCCGATGCCGGGACTGCGCGTGGTCGATCCGTTGCCGTACTTGGATTTTCTGGCGTTGATGGCGCACGCCCGGTGCGTGCTCACCGACTCGGGAGGTATCCAGGAGGAGACCACAGCGCTCGGCATCCCATGCTTGACGCTTCGCAACAACACGGAGCGGCCGATCACGGTGACGCGTGGCACGAATCGCATCGTCGGGACGGACCCGGACGCGATCTATCAGAGCTGGCAGGACGTAGCGGGGGGCAAGTGGCCGGCGGGTGAGCTGCCCGAGCTGTGGGACGGGAGAGCCGCCGGACGCATCGTCCGTGTGCTTCTCGGCAGCACGAGGTAGCGCGCTCCGTGGACTGGCGACCGCGCGTGGACTTCGCATGAACATCCTGATGCTCGGGCGTTGGCTCCCGCCGCCGCGGAGCCCGGTGAAGGCCACGCGGGAGTACCAGTTCGCTCGCCACCTGGTCAGCAAGCACCACGTGACCCTTGCCTTCGTGAGCGACAATCCGGACGCGGTTGGATCGATATCGGCGCTGCGGGCGGAGTTCGGGGACCTCGAGTTCTCGGCCGTTCCGAAGACCTGGAAGTCACTCACCAGCGCGGTCAGCCTGGCGGCCGGGGAGTCGTGCACTCTGTCGTATTTTCGGTCGGAAGCATTGCGCACTCGGCTCGCCGACCGGCTCCGGCGTACTCGCTACGATCTTGTCTTCGTCTCCGCGTCGAGCATGATCCAGTACGCGCTCGACTCGGACCCGTCCCTTCCGATGTTGGTGGATTTCGGCGACGTCGACTCCGAATGGTGGGTCCGCCAGGCTGCCCAGGCGGCATTTCCGGCGAGAAGGTTCTTTCGCGCCGAAGCGATGCGACTGCGAATCGCCGAGGCGGCGGCGGCTCGCCGCGCCGTCCGGTGTGTGGTGGAGAGCGATGAGGCGGGCGAGGTTGTCCGCGCGCTGGCCCCCACGGCGTCTGTCACGGTCATTTCGAACGGCGTTGACGTGGAGTTTTTTGCCTCTTCACCCCGAGCAGGCAGGACGCCGCTGGTGGTGATCAACGCTGCGCTGAGCAGTGAGGTGAATATTCGAGAGGTCGTCGACTTCTGCCGCAGGATCCTGCCGGTGGTGAAAGCAGGAGTTCCCGAGGCGCGCATCGTAGTGGCCAGCAGGGACGCGGTCAGGGGAAACGGATCGTTCGCGGGGTGCCCCGGCGTAGAGATTGCCGCGCCGGTGACGGACGTTCGGGCGCTGCTCCATACGCACGCCGTGGCGGCCGCGCCTGCGCAGGCGGGATCCGACCTCCGGAGCAGTGTCCTGGAGCCCATGGCGGCAGGTGTCCCGGTCGTCGCCACGACCACGGCGGTGAGCCAGCTGAGGGCTGTGGCGGGGCGCGATATTCTGACCGCCGACGATCCGCTGGACTTCGCCAGACAGGTTGTCCGCTTGCTCCAGGATCCGTCAGGCCGGGCGGCCATGGGCGCTCGGGGCCGAGCCTACATCGCCGCGCATCATGCCTGGAGTGTCGTGGCTGGCGGACTCGTCGAGATCGTGGAAGGGCTGATGGTGCCGCCACCTCCGACCACACTGACCGAGGGTGGGACCACGATGCGCGCGGCTCGCCCATGATCAAGGGCATCTTCGGCCTGGTTCACCGGAACCCGGACCGTCCAGTCAGCGATGCAACGGCCCTCGTGAGACAGGAGGCGAGCAGCCGCGGGTGCCTCACGGGTCACGGAGTCCGCTTCGGGGCGTTCGGCGCCGGTGTCTGGTCTGAGCGGGAGGGCGACACACTGGTCGTTGCCGATGTCGACATCAGTAATCTGGACGAGATCACGGCCTCGGTCGCGGACGGCTCGAGCTCTCCGGGTCGGGTGCTCAGCCATCTGTGCCGTCAGGACGCTGCGGGTTTCCCCAACCGGCTCCGTGGGGCGTTCGCGGTCGCTCTATGGGAACCGGCCGCCCGGAGGCTCGTTCTCGCGGCGGATCGGTTCGGATTTCGACGCATCTTCTACGCGGTCAACGAGTCCGGAATCGCGTTCAGCTCCCGCCTGGAGGACGTCTTTGACCTGCCCGGCCTGCCGCGCGATATCGATCCGGATTCCGTCTACGCCTACCTCAACTTTGGTACAGTTCCGGCGCCGCAGACCATATACCGCAACGTGCGACGGCTGCTGCCGGGGCACGTTCTCCAATGGCGAGACGGTTCGTGGTCGGTTGAGCGCTACTGGGATGTGCGCTACCGCGAGGTTGCCCGATCGGGCCAGGCGGCCGCCGCTGCGCTCGTTCACCATACGCAGGAAGCGGTTCGGCAGGCTCTGGTCGACGTCAACCCCAAGCACGTCGGAAGCTTCCTGAGTGGCGGCACCGATAGCAGTACGGTGGTGGGGCTGATGACCCGGCTGACCGGTGAGCAAGTTCACGCGTTCTCCATCGGCTTCCGGGAGCCACGCTACGACGAGCTGCCGTACGCGGAGTTGGCGGCCCGACACTTCGGCGCCGCTCACTACAGTCACATTGTCACGGCGGACGAGGCCTTCGGCTGCCTGCCCGAGCTGGTCGCCGGCTACGACGAGCCGTTCGGGAACAACTCGGCCATACCGACCTACGTGTGCGCTCGCTTCGCGAGGCAGACCGGCATGCAGGTCCTGCTCGCCGGAGACGGGGGGGATGAGATCTTCGGAGGTAACGAGCGTTACCGACGCGAGTACATCCTGTCCCGCTACCGGTTGATCCCGTCGCCCGTCCGTCGTCACCTCATCGAGCCGCTGCTCCGGTGGTGTCCGCCCGGAGGCCTGTCGCTTCTCGGCAAGGCGCAGCGCTACGTACAGCGCGCGTCACAGCCCAACCCCGATCGGTTCTACTCCAGCGAGTTCTTCGTCGGGCACCGGCGCGGCCACCTCTTGACGCGCGACTTCCTGGCCGCGATCACGCCGACCGGACCATGGGATATCGCTCGCCGACACTACCGGGCCGCGCCGGCCTCCGCGGAGCTCAACCGGTTGCTCTACGTGGATCTGAAGATCACGCTCGGCGACAACGATCTGTTGAAGGTCAACCGGGCCGCCGAGCTTGCCGGAATCGCAGTACGCTTTCCGATGCTCGACCACCCGCTGGTCGAGTTCATGGCGACCCTGCCCGCCCGGGACAAGGTCCGGGGGGCGGAAAGGCGATATCTCTTCAAGCGCGCCTTTGCATCGCTCTTGCCGCGCGAGGTCCTCGCCAAGAGCAAGCACGGCTTCGGTCTTCCGATCAGCGAGTGGCTCAAGACCCACGCGCCCTTCCGTGAGCTGACCCGCGACACCCTGCTCTCCACGCGCGCCAGGGGACGTGGGTATTTCGCGGCCGGCGCGGTTGAGCAGCTATTCCGCCTTCATGCCGAGGACTCGACACCTTACTACGGGGACGTGCTGTGGACCCTGCTGATGCTGGAGCTGTGGCATCGCCAGCACGAGGTGGTGGCATGACGGCCCGGACCCGCGCAATCAGGAGGCTGGCCACGCTCGTGTCCCGGAGCCGGATACTGGGGCCGCTGACGGCTGCCGCGTCGTACGTGCGGGGAAGTCAGAAGTTTGCCGTCCTCGTGTTCCACCGGGTGAACGACGAGCAGGATCCGTTCTTCCCTTCCCTCCCGACGGCGGTCTTCGCCGCTCGGATGAAGCACATCGCCGAGCACTATGTGGTGTTGACGGTGGAGGAGCTGGCCGACCGGGTGCGACGGGGGAACGTGCCGCGCCGGGCGCTGGCTGTGACGTTCGACGACGGGTACCGGGATGCGCTGACGCATGCGGCGCCGGTGCTGGCTCGCCACGGGCTCCCGGCGACGATCTTTCTCGCCACCGGCTATATCGGGACGTCCGAGATGCCGTGGTACGACCTGCTGGCACTCGCGTTCAAGACGACCGCGCAGGGCAGCGTGGAGCTGGTCCCTGGCCAGGTGTTGTCCCTCGACTCCACGGCCCAGCGACTGCAGGCACTCCAGATCGCGCTCCGCCACTTCAAGCGGGTGAGCGACGAGGACCGTCGACGAGCGCTTGCCCGGTTGACCGACGAGCTGCAGCCCGCCTGCGCTCAGCGCCAGAAGCGCCTGATGCTCAGCTGGGAGGAGGCGGATACCCTCCGTGGACTCGGCGTCTCCGTAGGCGCCCACACTGTCAGCCATCCGATCCTCTCTCGGGTCGGGCCGGAGGATGCCTGGCATGAGATCCACGGCTCGAAGATCGCCATCGAACGGAGCCTGGGCACGGCCGTTCGGGCGTTTGCATACCCCAACGGCGGGTCTGACGACTACGCCGGTACGACGATTGATCTCGTTCACCGCGCGGGCTTCAGCTGTGCCGTCACAACGCGCCGAGGACTGAACATGTCCACCACCCCTGTCTTCGAGCTTCGCCGCGGCGGACCGTCGGAGCACCACGTCCCGACGTACGCGTTGAAGCTGGCGTACTACCATCTCACGGGAGCCTAGGGAGGCCCGGTCTATGTGCGGAATCGTGGGTTACATCGGCGGTCGCGACGCGGCTCCCATTCTGCTCAGCGGTCTCAAGCGGCTTGAGTATCGCGGCTACGATTCGGCGGGCGTCGTGGTGCAAGGCGAGTCTTCGCTCCAGTTCCGCCGGAGCGTAGGCAAGATCGGCCATTTGGAGCAGTTGGTCCAGAGTGCGCCGCTCAGGGGCACTAGCGGGCTCGGGCATACGCGGTGGGCGACCCACGGCCGGCCCTCTGACGCCAATGCTCACCCCCATCGCGACTGCGCCGGGCGTGTCGCCGTGGTCCACAACGGGATCCTCGAGAACTACCTCGAGCTGAAAGCGCGTCTTGAGCGGGGTGGCCATCGATTCGCTTCCGACACCGACACCGAGGTGATGGCGCATCTCGTTGAGCACTTTCTCGCGGAGGGAGGAGATCTGACCTGCGCGGTCAAGGCGGCGCTCCGCGAGATCCACGGCGCCTATGCGTTCTGCCTGGTGTCCGCGGATGAGCCGGGTCGGATCGTCGCGGCCAAGCGCGGCGCGGGGGCGGTCGTCGTGGGTCTCGGCGAGGGCGAAGTATTTCTCGCCTCCGATATCCCGGCGATCCTTCCCTACACGCGTCGTGTCCTCATCCTCGAGGACGACGAGATCGCGGTCCTGAGCCGCGACGGTGTGTCGCTGTGCACGATCGACGACACTCCGGTCGTTCGCGCGCCCTCGACCATCGCCTGGGACGTAGCGGTGGCCCAGAAGGGTGGCTTCGCCCACTTCATGCTCAAGGAGATTCATGAGCAGCCGGAGGCGGTGGTCGCCACCTTCCGTGGCCGCGTCAATGCCGACGCGGGCACGGTGTCGCTTGCCGAGGCGAACCTCACTCGCGAGCTGTCCGCCGGTTTGCGGCGGGTGGTGCTCGTGTCCTGTGGAACGTCGTACCATGCGGCCCTCATCGCGCGCCTGGTCATCGAGCGCCTGGCTGGGCTGGGCAGCGAGGTGGACCTGGCGTCGGAGTTCCGGTATCGGGACCCGATCCTCGGGCCGGACACGCTGGTGGTCGCCATCTCCCAGTCGGGTGAGACCGCCGACACCCTGGGTGCGGCCAAGGCGGCGCGACAGCGGGGCGCCCCGGTGCTCGCCATCACCAACGTGGTCGGCTCCGCTCTGGCGAGGGAGGCGGACGGCGTGATTTACACGCATGCCGGTCCCGAGATCGGCGTGGCCTCGACGAAGACCTTCACCGCCACGCTCACCGCCGCCTACCTCCTGGGGCTGGCCCTGGGGCTCGAGCGGGGGTTCTTGGCCCCGCAAGAGGGGCAGAAGCGCATCGCCGAGTTGCTGGAGGTCCCCGCCCTGATGGAGGCCGCTCTTGCCTCACACGATTCCGTGAGGGAGCTTGCGCACGTCTTGGCACGGCACGAGAACTTCCTGTATCTGGGCCGTGGCCTCCACCATCCGCTGGCTCTCGAGGGCGCCCTCAAGCTCAAGGAGATCTCGTATATTCATGCAGAGGGCTACGCTGGCGGGGAGATGAAGCACGGCCCCATCGCCCTGATTGACGACCGCATGCCCGTGATCGCGCTGACCCCTCGAGACTCCACGTACGAGCGGATGGTCGCAAACGTGGAGGAAGTGAAAGCGCGCGGTGGCCGGATCATCGCCGTCTGCCATCAGGGCGACGTCGATATGGCCAGACGCGCAGACCACGTCCTGGAAGTGCCGGCGGCGGTCGATCTTCTCGCGCCCCTCGTCAGCGTGATCCCTCTCCAGCTCCTCGCCTACCACATTGCCGGCCTCCGAGGCTGCGACGTGGACCCGCCCCGCAACCTGGCGAAGAGCGTGACGGTCGAATAGGCGCTCTCCTATGAGCGGGCTGCGCGACGTCGTCCTGGTAGCGGTGCTGGTCGGTTTGGTCCCGGCCAGCCTGTTCCGCCCGTGGGTCGGCGTGCTGGGATGGTTCTGGATCGCGTACATGGTCCCTCACTCCCTGACCTGGGGATTCGGGCGCACGCTCCCGCTGGCCGCCATGGTCGGAGGAGCTACCCTCTTGGGCTTTTTCTTTAGCCGTGACCGCAAGCCGCTTCCTCGCTCGTGGTCGGTCTTCTTCCTGCTGGCGTTTGCCGGCGAGATCGTTGCCAGCACCGTGGTGGGCTACGACCCGGCTCTGTCCTTGGGCAAGCTCGACTGGGTCGGCAAGGGACTCTTGATGACGTTCGTCACCATGTGTCTCTTCCAGGACCGGACCCGGCTCCGTTATCTCTATCTGGTGCCCGCGGCCTCGCTTGGCTTTCACGGGTTGAAGAGCGGGCTCTGGGTGATCCGGACCGGCGGCGGAAGCCTCCTCTGGGGTCCGAATTCCAGCTTCTTCGCCGACAACAATACCTTCGGCCTGGCGCTCTGCATGAGCCTGCCCCTGATCCTGTATCTCGCGCGTGAGGAGCCGCGGCTCTGGGTCAAGGGAGTGCTCTACATCACGTTCGGGTTCACGGTTCTCGCTATTCCCTTCACCTACTCACGCGGAGCCTTCATCGGACTCCTTGTCGTGGTGGGCATCCTGGTCTGGCGCTCACCCCGACGTCTTCAGTTCACGTTGGCCGTAGTCTTGGCCGCCTTCATGCTGGCGCCGCTCGCGCCGGAGAGACTTCACAAGCGCATGGAGTCCATCTTGGCGCAGGATAGCGCCGAAACACGGGACAACTCGGCCGCCGGACGCCTGGAGGCCTGGGAGACGGCGTGGAACATCGCAGTCACCCACCCATTCTTTGGCGAAGGCTTTCGGGTCCTCTGGAACGACGCGGTCTGGGACAGGTTTTATGGGCAGACGTACCTCGCCGCCCGAGACGCCCACAGTCTCTACTTCGAGGTTCTGGCAGAGCATGGTCTGCTCGGGTTCGCCATCTACCTCGGAATCTTGCTGAGTACCCTGTGGAGCCTGCGGTGCATTCGCAAGCGCTGGCGTGGGCACCCCGAGCACGGCTATCTCTCCCACTATGCCGAGATGACCCAGCTCGCCTTGTATCCGTACCTGGTGGCGGGCGCCTTCCTCGGCGTCGCGTACTTCGACCTCTATTTCCTGCTCGTCGGCACCACTGCGGTGCTCCACACACTTTCGCTCCAAGCGGAGACCGCTTCCACCGCCCCCCCGCCCCCGACCGAGCTGATGGTCTCGTCCAGCCGCCACCTGGAGACCAGACAGAAGCGACGGAGCCGCTGACATGTGCGGCATTGCGGGCATTGTCGATACGACGGGCCGGCCGGTAGACCAGGCTCTCCTCCGGGCCATGACCACCGCCCAGGCCCACCGCGGTCCGGACGGCGAGGGGTTCGTGTGTCGCGGTCCGGCGGGTCTCGGGCACCGCCGCCTGGCGATCATCGATCTGGCTACCGGCGATCAGCCGATGGCCAACGAGGACGAGAGTATCTGGATCGTCTTCAACGGTGAAATCTACAACTTCCTCGAGCTTCGGCGGGAGCTGGAGGCGGGGGGGGCCCACTTCCGCACCACCTCCGACACCGAGGTCATCCTGCGGGCCTACGAAGCCGACGGCCCGGACTGCGTCAGCCGACTGCGAGGCATGTTTGCCTTCGCCATCCTCGACCAGCGGGCGCGTCGCATTCTCCTTGCGCGGGATCGGGTCGGCATCAAGCCGCTTGTCTATTCCTGGGACGGGCGGCGATTGCTCTTTGCGTCCGAACTCAAGGGTCTGCTCGCCGACCCGTCCTTGGCGCGGGACGTGAGCTGGGAGGCGCTCGGTCAGTACCTGACCTATCACTACGTCCCGGCCCCCGGCACCATCTTCCGGGCGGCCCGCAAGCTGCCGCCCGCGTCGACGCTCATCCTGTCGCTGGACGGCGGCTCGCCCCGGATCTCACGCTACTGGAGCCTTCGTTTCGTCCCCACTCAGGGCATCACCGAAGCAGACTGGAGCGAAGGTCTGCGTGCGCACCTGGCGGACGCGGTGCGCAGCCACATGGTGAGCGACGTCCCCATCGGGGCCTTTCTGAGCGGCGGAGTGGACTCCGGCACGGTGGTTGCCCTCATGGCCGAGGCTTCTTCCAGGCCGGTTCGAACCTTTTCGATCGGCTTCGCCGAGGCGGATTTCAATGAGCTGAGGTACGCGAGACAGGTCGCGGCCCGGTACGGGACCGATCACTACGAGCTCGTGGTGAAGCCGAGCGCGCTCGAGGTTCTACCGGTCCTGGCGTGGCACTTCGACGAACCCTTTGCCGACTCTTCGGCGATCCCCACCTACTATGTCTCGCGGATCACGCGCGAACACGTGACGGTAGCGCTGACCGGCGACGGCGGCGACGAGAATTTTGCCGGGTATCTCCGGTACGCTCGTGCCGTCGAGCTGCATGACCGCCTCGACGGCCGGCTTGGCCGTCTCATCCGACCGCTGGCGTCCATGGCTGCCCATCTCCTGCCGGTGGGCGCACCCGGGCAGGCCTACGCTGGGCTGGTGGCCGCCCCGCCGCTGGAGCGCTACCGCCGG
>ORMF012040872.1_pt1 | contig 12058 bp, 10 predicted proteins | sample 1779871 | NCBI WGS metagenome assembly ORMF01 (sample SAMEA104232316, study PRJEB22302) | groundwater metagenome | biome: forest; feature: aquifer; material: groundwater | place: USA | collected 2011-08-07 | depth 5.4 m | reverse complement strand
TGGCCGCGAACACCGCCTTTTCCGATTTTCCACGCCTCTCAAGCATTCTGGCGCGGGACCGTTTCCTTCTCCGCCAGTTCCAATTCCGCGGCGACCGGCTCGACTTCTCAACGGACATCGTTCTGCTGTCTGTTCTGGGGAGCGTTCTCCTCGTCGTGTTTGAAGGCAGCGTCACAAACCTCATTCCGCTCTACACCGTGGGTGTGTTCCTTGCCTTCACCCTGAGCCAGAGCGGTATGGTGCGCCACTGGTACCAGAAGCGCGTCGACGACAATTCACGGAAGTGGCGGGCCGCGATCAACGGTTTCGGGGCGGCGGCTACCGGAGCAGTGATGATCGTCGTGGCCATTGCAAAGTTTGCACTTGGCGCCTGGGTCGTGATGCTGCTCATACCTGCACTGGTAGCCATTCTCTGGAGCATCCATCGACATTACGAACGCGTTGAGAGCGCAATGGTGGCGAAGACGCCGGTGGTTCCCGAGTTCATCCACCCCCGCGTCATCGTGCCCATTGCAAACCTGGGCGTCCCGGCACGCCAAGCGATTGCGTTCGCAAGGGCAATTGCCGTCGACAACAGGGTCACCGCGGTGCATGTCAGTGATGACCCTGTGGCGCTACTCAGGTTGCAGCATGCCTGGGAAGAATGGCAGCCAGGAATTCAACTCGTCGTCATTGAATCGCCGTACAGGATGTTGAGCGAACCGCTGCTTGCCTATGTGGAAGCGGTTCGGGAAACCCATCCCAACGACACCATCACCGTGGTCCTCCCGGAGCTTGTGCCCTCACGCTGGTGGGAGCATCTTCTGCATAACCAGACAGCCTTGCGGATCAAGGCCACACTTCTCTTCAAACCCGGTATTGTGGTCGTCAACGTGCCCTATCACTTGGCCCGCTCTGTCTCCGTCAAACGATGAGCGAGGCAGAGAACGTACCTCATTTGAGCAGTTCCTGTCCGCTCTGCTGCACACGCTCCCTCATCACGTAAGGGCGACGCTTTCTGCTAGTTCTTGAGTTGAACCTGTGTGATCCGCGACATGTGAGAGCAATAGGATTTGTAGTATGGTACATATAAGCAAGTAAGTTTCTATGGCTCTGTTCAAGTGCACCCTGCGCCTCCGGACGGGACAGAAATTATCCTCTTAAACAATGTGCCGATCAGGAGATCTTCAATGGCCGTACGATATTCTCCGAGAGAAGTTTCCATCCCGTGCAAGTTGCTCAGCTCAAATACTCGGGTCACGGGCAATGCCAAGGCAAACTACTACTGGGTGACGGACCTCTTGAACGCTTCCGATAGAGACTTCGTGCTCATCGAAGACGCCACGGTGCGTTCCCTTGCCCAGGAAGTGGGCAATGAGCTGAAGTCACGTTCCGTCCTGCTCAGAAAAGAGAACGTCATCATCGGCGTGCCGCTTGAAAAGAGTGAGGTCGAGGAAGGCGCAGCAAGCTACGGCAGCGTAAGCGGCAGTGTCTCGAATAAGGTCGTCGTCAAAGCCGGGCCGTTCGTCATCAGCGGCGTGCTGCAATTGCCCCGGAGCGCGAGCCTGCTGCAATACTTGATAGACGCGGCTTGGGTCTATCTGCCCATGACCGACGCCACGGTCACCCATGATGCCGCAGCATTCGTCCGTTTTACGTCACCGTTCCTCGTCGTCAACCGCAACTGGGTTGACGCCCTGCTGGAAGAGCCTGTAGCTACTGCTGTCTCGGTCGAGCAGCTTACGTCTACGGCTGCTCCTGATCCTGCAGTGGCAGACACCCACCAAGTGCTGCACGATCCACAGCAACCCGCTGACGTGACGCCACCCTTGAGTCAGGAGACGGCAGAGATCCTCTTCGCTTCAGAAATCTTCAAGGCTGCTGACCGGGCTACCCTCCAGCAAGTCGTCACCAACCTCGTAAGCACGGACGGACTTGCCCAGCAATCCTTCCCCGCTGGCACGGCCGTGGTCCGGCAGGGGGAGCAGGGAGATTCGCTCTATATAGTGGAACGGGGATCGCTGGAAGTCATTGTGGGAGAACGGCCCACCAACTCCTCGCGGGTCCTGGCAACCCTGGGACCCGGCGACGTGTTTGGGGAAATGGCGCTCCTGGGAGACGGACGGCGCACGGCCACCGTACGGGCCGTGTCGGACGTGGTGTTGTTTGTGCTCTCTGCGGATAGCTGGAGAGGGCTGGCATCCCGTTTACCCGCAGCCACCACCGACCTGCTGCGTATCATGGCGCAGCGCAGAGGCCCCAGGGGCGTGCTCCTCCACCGTTCTCTCTGACGTAACCCGCACGTCGTCGCTGTCCGACACTTCCACCTGCCCTCCTGTTGCCCGCATGTGTCTCTGCCCCCACGCCCGGGGCCGGGTTTGTGATTTGACACACCCGCTGTGACGCAGATCACTTGACTTCAGGTAGCCCACAGGGTGTAATGACAAACGTATCGTCCGTAATACCCAGTTAGATGGTGCCGATGCACCAGATCGGCTATTTGTTCCGGAATCATAGGATACCGTCAGCAGCGTAGCAGGCGGCGAGGATATCAGCTCTTGGTCACATGGTTGGCGCATTGCCGTGACCAAAGAGGCAGTTCGACCCAAGGAAGAGGCAGAACATACATAGTCGCAAGACTGAAGAAATACAAGTGGTTTATGGTCGCCATCGTGGGCGTGCTCGTGGCCCTCGGCGGTGCGATGCAACTGGGGTTGGTGTCGCAAAACTTCGGTGATGAGGCCGTCAACTGTTTGGGTTGTGTAAGCACCAATACAGCATTGGCTATTGCGCCAACCCCGAAATTGATTCTTGCGACCCCTGTCCCGACCGTCAATCCTAACGCCATCACGGCGCACGCACCGGCGCCGAACCAAGAACCGGCTGTCTGGTGGCCGGGCTGGCCCTACGCTGGATGGCAGATGCTGGGCGCCGACGGCTATCTCCGGCTCCGAACCGGGGCGGCCTGGGAGTATTTTGGCGGCCCGTTTAAGTCCACCATCGCGGCAACTGATTCCGCCGAATACGTGCTCGGCAATGACAATGCGATCTGACGTCGCTACGTCAAGACCTGCACCGGCGCCTTGGACCGATCGCAGGCTTGGACGTCGATGGGCGGGCAATCCACGTCCGCTCCGGCCGCAATCCAAGATGGCCTTTACCTCTGGGTGTTCGTCCTGGGGACTGATGGGAAGATGTACGCCAACCGCGGCAGCCTGTGTAGCAGCACCGTGACCGGCTGGTTTTCCCTCGGCAACCGGATACTCACCTCTGCGCCGGCGGTCGGCATGTTTGACGCGAACATTGAACTTAGCCACTCGGTCCACGTATTCGCCCGAGGGACGGATAATGCCATCTGGAACATCTGGATTACCGGGGCTACCTCTTCTTGGCCTTACGACGCTCTGTGGAGCGATTGGCAGTCTCTCGGCGGATCGTGGACATCAAAGCCGGCGGCAGCCACGTACCGGATCGGGCGCAGTACCGGGGGCGTCGATACCGGGGTCTGGATCTTTGCCCGGGGGAACGACGGCAAGCTCTACGTGAAGACCCAGAAAAGCCAGGTACAGAATGGTGCTTGGGGCGACTGGATGCCGTTGGGCGGAACGCTGCTCGGCGGACCGGGCGCAGGGGGTTTCGACCTGAACTACATTCGGGTGTATGCCCGCAGCTCGGCCGACAACAAGATGTACTACACACAGTCGCTGGCGGCGATAAATCCGAATTTTGGCCCGTGGACGCTCGCCCCGTAAGCCAACGAATTCTGCCGCATTCGGTATCGCTTTGGTGATAGGAGGAGGGGTTGCCATATGGCAACCCCTCCTCCTATCTGTTCTCTCCAACACGGTACAACGCCCCCAACCTTAATGGCACCCTGAATCCTCCTGCTCAGTAGCCAAACTTGTCTTCCCCCTCACACCTAGGATAACCTGTCGGCATAAGTTCACGCGACGCAACCGTTGACCGTGAGCATGTGACCCCAAGAGGCATGCATGGTAACAGGCAGCAACCAAGAGGAACCTCAGGCCGGTGCGGGAGGCTCACTGTCGGAAGATACCCTGTCTCTGCTGCACGCCACCTCGCTCTTCGTTGGTGTGCCGGAAGCAGAGCTTGAGACGATACTCGGGTGTCTTCAACCTGCGGCATTCGGGGAGGGAGAGACCATCATTCGCGAGGGCGACCTCGGCGACTGCTGCTACATCATAGGATCCGGCGCGGCGGGCGTGATCAGCCGTGACCCCATCGGTCAGCAGGTGACCCTTGCCCCCTTCGGGCCCGGCGCGCACTTCGGTGAGGTCGCGTTGGTCACCGACGGACGGCGCACGGCCACCGTGCGCGCGCTTGAACCGGTGGTGGCATACCTGCTGCGCCGCGACGATTTTGTGCGTTTGGAGCAGTCCTGCCCTGCCTTTGTGGCGCGCATGCGCAAGTATGTCGATGTGCTCGCGGTCGACACCGTCCTCCGCAAAGCTTCCCCCTTCGCGCATTTGCCGGACGAAACCCTGCGCCGCCTTGCGGGCCAGCTTCGCAGCGAGCGAGCGCACACGGGGGACGTCATCATCCGCCAGGGCGACATGGGAGATCGTTTCTACCTGGTGCGCACTGGGAGAGCGGAAGTGCTCCGGGACGGCAGGCAGGTGCAGGTGCTGGAGGTCGGCGACTGCTTTGGCGAGGTGGCGCTCCTGACCGCCGAAAAACGCACCGCCACGGTGCGCGCCCTGGAGGCCACAGAGCTGCTCTCCCTGGCCAAACCTGAGTTTGACGCGCTGGTGCAGGAGCACGCCGCGCTGCGCCGGCAGTTCGGCGAGTTTATTCGCATCCGTGTGGGAGACGCCCTCGCCCGCTCGGTAGCCACCGCTGACCCGCTCTCCACGCTGATGCCGGACCTTTCAGGACACCGCCGCAAGCGTTATTGGTGGATGCTTCTGGCTGGGGTGGGATTATTCGCCGGCCTTTCCGTGCTCGCCGCCAGCACCCTGTCTGCGCCCCTGGTGTATGCCGCGCTCATTGTCGGCTCTTTCGTTGGCCCGGTGGTCTACGTCACGTATCTTGCCGAGTCCCATCTGCTTCCCGACCGTCCCCTGAACCTGGCCATCACGTTCCTGCTGGCCGCGGCCCTTGGAATCCCTCTTGCCATAGTATTGGAGGGATGGCTCGGCGCAAGGCACGGGGCGCTGGGGTCTTCATTCCTCGTTGGTGTGATTGAAGAGGCGGCCAAGGTGGTTGGTGTCACCTGGCTGCTGCGAAGGTCCACCTCCCGTTTTCAGATGGACGGCGTGGTCTACGGCGCGGCGGCCGGCATGGGGTTTGCCGCTTTCGAGAACATTCTTTATGGGTTACAGCAGGCGCAGGCCGTGCGCTCCCTTTTGTCGACGCTCTGGTTACGCTCGCTCCTGTCCCCTTTTGGGCATGGGACGTGGACGGCGATCATTTGTGGCGCGATCTGGCGGCAGAAGGGCAGCGGCAGGCCTTTTTGGGACCTGGGCACTTTTGGCGCGTTTGCGCTGAGCGTCGGCCTCCACACGCTCTGGGACTGGCAGCCGGTCCAAGGCATGCTGCTCATCGTCTGGCTTTTGCTTGTGGGAGTGGTGGGATTGGTTGCTCTGCGAGAGATGCTTGACCGGGCGAGTCAAGAAGCACTCGAAGCGGTCGTGGCCTTAAACCCTGAGGTTGCCAACATGAACGCCGAGGCCTTTCAGTCCACCTGCCGGGTCTGCGGCCAGGCCTCGCCTCCGGGCACCCACTATTGCGTCCGGTGCGGTGCCGCCCTCCGAGGCCATTCCGCGTAGGACGTCAGGCGCTCTCCGGTCAAACGCCTAGGGGGAGAGTGCTGAATGACGACGAATCTGAACGGCCAAAGAGTCAGTCGCTCGACGGTTGGGGCGTTGGCCGCGCGTGGACTATACTCCGACCTTCTCCGTTGCCCCCAGCACCTGGGCGGCGTTGTGACGCACCATGCTGACCACATCATTCTCCGTAAACCCGGCGTCCAGCATTTTGCCCGCATACAGCCCCAACCCCTCGTCCACATGGGGATTGAAGGTCTGACCCAGGTCTGTTGCCATGATAGTGGTGGAGGCGCCGACCTCGCGAATGTTCCTGATCACCTGCTCCCAGGACACCTTGTTGGTGTAGGGCGTGGTGAAGCAACGCTCAAACATCACATCGTGCCTGGCAAGCTCCTGCTGCTGCTCAATGGAGAGGAAGGTGGTGGGAAACTCAGGGTGTGTGATGATGATGCGGCCGATTTTCGCCTCTTTCGCCGCTTTGACAACAGGCAGCATCTCTCTTGGGCTGATGTGTCCCGTGGCCAGGACCATGTCGTACTGGGCGATGACGTCAAGGCACTGGCGCAGCGGCTCAACAACTTTCCCTGCATCGTCGGTCACCCTGATCCACTCGCCTGCTATGCCCTTGGCGCGCATCTCCCGAGCGATGCCCATCCAATAGGGAAGCTTGCTTTCGTCCCGCTCGCCCTGGATGTTCTCCAGCTCGTTGGCGGAGTCCACGGTGGGGAGCCAGACCACCTTATTGCCCAGGCGGCCCGCGATGTCCACGGCAATGGGGTTGAGCCCGCCGACCGAGTTATTGAGGGTTATCGCGCCGAACGCCTGCACGCCGGGAAAGAGCTCTCGCAACAGAGTGGCCCGGTCTGCCGTGCAGATGTAATGGGACTTGAGGACAAACCCTCCCATTCCCGCGTCGATGAGCCGTTTTGCCAGCATCACGTCGTCAAACTTACGGGGCAGGACATCCGGTGAGCTGTGCACGTGGGTATCGAATGCGCCCTTGAGAAGCTCTTTGACCGTCGCTTGCTCTGCCATATCGCCTTCCGGTGGCCTTCCGGTGACCTCCCGGCGGGAAGAATCCTTGGTGCCTGACGGCATTATCGCCGATTTCGTAGGTTTTGTCTCAGGCAGCGCCTCTGTGCGCCAATTCCTGAATGGGCAGTCCATACTCAACCAACCAGGGCAATCGCATGTTCGGTGCGATCCAGCCAGCTCCGTTCGTGGTGAGCTGAGAGTTTACCCTGAGCATAGCCGAAGGGAACCATGCATGGAGCGTTGTCCGAGCGTCCTTCGACAGGTCGTTCGACTCTGAAGAGTCCTCAGACTCGATGAGCTCGATGAACTCGATGAGCTCAGGACGAGCGGGATCGAGCGCGTACTGCCAAGATACGATTGCCCTGTCAGCCAACACGCTTGGCTTTACCTGACTCAGGGGGTCTGCTACCATGTCCGCTACACAGGAAACCCTCTCATGTCACCGTCAGAGGCAAACAATGATTATCGATATTCACGGACACTACACCACTGCTCCCGCGGAGCTGGCTGCCTACCGCGGCAGACAGATCACTCAGATGGGCGCTCCCACCAAGGGCACCCTGAACATCAGTGACGACCAGATCCGGGAGTCCATCGAGACGGGTCAGTTGAAGCAGCAGCGGGAGCGAGGCACCGACGTCACCATCTTCTCCCCCCAGGCCGCGGGCATGGGACACCACTTCGGCGATGAGCGGATCAGCCTCTATTGGACGCAGACCTGCAACGAGGTTATCAATCGTGTGTGCCGGCTCTTTCCCAAGAACTTCGTGGGAGTGTGCCAGTTGCCGCAGTCGCCGGGGGTACCGCCCGCCAACTGCATAGGTGAGCTGGAACGCTGCGTGAAGGAGTTCGGCTTTGTGGGATGCACCCTCACCCCCGACCCATCCGGCGGCTCCTGGACGGACCCGCCTCTGACTGACCCCTGGTGGTATCCGTTCTACGAGAAGCTGGTGGAACTGGACGTGCCGGCAATGGTCCACGTGAGCGCCTCCTGCAACCCGAACTTCCACGCCACCGGAGCGCACTACATAAACGGTGACACCACCGCCTTCATGCAGCTGCTCGCCTCCGATTTGTTCAAACGGTTTCCCACACTGAGGTTCATCATTCCTCATGGCGGCGGCGCAATCCCGTATCACTGGGGCCGCTATCGCGGGCTCGCCCAGGATATGGGGCATCCTCCGCTCAGCGAGCACCTGATGAAGAACGTCTTCTTTGACACCTGCGTCTACCATCAGGCCGGCATCAACCTGCTGGTTCAGGTGATCGGCGCCGATAGCGTGCTCTTCGCTTCAGAGATGATCGGCGCGGTCAGAGGCATCGACCCGGAGACGGGACGTAACTATGACGACACCAAACCCTTCGTCGATGCAGTGCCCGGACTTTCAGCGGCGGATAAGAAGAAAATCTTTGAGGATAACGCCAAGCGCGTTTACCCGCGCCTGGCGCAACACCTGTAAAGCCGAACAGCATGTCGAGGCGTTGCCTTCGAGAGCTTCATGCACCGCCGTCCCTGTTCGTTTCGCAAGCCTCAACGAACGGGAGGGCGCGAGTTATCATCAGCCAAATTGGTGCATTGAAGCCTGGGAAGTCTGATACTAGTACCTACTATCGGAAGAGAGCGTTATGATCAGCCGCTCGTGGTGAGCTCGTCGAACCATGAGCGGCTCCCCCTTCGACAGGCTCAGGGTGAGCGGGTATGGAGCGAACCTAGTGCACGCGAACTTACGCAACTAAGCGCTCCGTGAGGCGCGCCGCCCCGGGCGCAAACATCTCCTCTGCTGTGAAGAGGCGGGGCGTGATCCGCTGCTCGTACGCGTACTGGAGCAGCGTGTCTAGTCCCCTCCGGTTGGCCTCTATCCCGTAGGGCAGGGGGTCTGCCCCCACCAGCGACTGCTGCTTGGCCCGCTGCTGGTCTTCGTTGGTGACGGGGCCGTCTGTCTTGAGCCGCTGCAAGTACACCTCCTTGGATGCCTTCAGCACGCCGAAGAGTTCCTCGCTCAGCCACGGATTCGCGGCGAGCACCGACTCTTTGATGGACACCACATGGTTCACCGGGTAGATGCCGGTCCGCTGGAACCAGGCCGCCTCCGCCTGTTCGGCGTCCGGAATGAGGGGCAGGATGTTGTCCTGGGCGCGCACGCCGAGGGCCGCGTCCACCTCTCCTGACAGCAGCATCTGCTCGAGGTTCCTGGTGCGGTGAGGATGCCGCACAATAGTCGCCGCCGGCTGAAACTCCTGCACATGCTCATCCTCAATGAGCACCCAGGTCACCTTGCTCAGGTCAACCCCGTACTCATGCTGGAGAATGCCGCGCGCCCACACGCCGGAGGTCTGGCCGTAGGAGCGCAGGCCCACCCGCTTTCCTTCCAGGTCGGTGGGTTTCTTGACGCCGGAGTTCACGTTGACCGTGATGCCCCCGTGATGAAAGCTGCGCACCAGCACAGCGGGGATGGCGGTGACGGGCTTGCCGAAGGCGCGCGCCAGGAAGTAGGTGGTGATGGCCAGCTCAGCCACGTCGTACTCCTGGCCGCGCACCATGCGCGCAAAGGCCTCCGTTATCGGCTCCACCTCGGTGAACTGCAGGTCGAGGCGCGCGCTGGCGACTGCGCCTTCTTTGAGCGCCCATGTATGCCCGTACGTCCCCATGACGGTCCTTAGCACAAGCGGTTTTATCGAATTGGTCATGACGGTTGCTCCGCTGACAAGATTGGCGTAAAGGCGTTATTATCGTTCGAGCGACAGAGAGAACAGCTTTTCCTGGCTCACTGTCATCCCACGGTGGCGCCTGAGGCTTAGGGAGAACCAATCCTCCGTAGCTGTCAGGATAGCACTCTTTGCCGAGAGGTGGGACGCCTGCCGCTCAACGCCAAGCGCGCCTTCTGGTCTGACCCCCTTCGAGCCTACGGTATCAAGGCAAACTGAGCGCTCCTTGGAGTCCATCGCCCGTGTCTCGAACGGATAGGGCCTTACCCGGCGTGTGATCGGCTTCGAGGGGCAGTATACGACCCGCGCCTCAGCCCATGAAGTGGAGAACATGACAACGGGGCGAATGAAAGACACTCGCCTCGAAGCTGCTGGCTACAGAGCACCTTGCGGCGTTCGTCAGTGAATCACTTCCTGCATGATGAAACGGTTTACCTCGTCTTCAGACATCCCCAGCAGCTCCCGGAACACGTAGTCGTTTGCCTCGCCCAGGCACGGGGCCGGCGCACGGAGCTGGCCCGGCGTGGCGGACAGCCTGGCCACCAGCCCGTCATACGTGGTCAGTCCAGCTTCCGGATGTTCCAGTTGCACGTAAAACCCCCGCTGCGCCAGTTGGGGGTCTCGCCGCATGGCATCCTCCATGTTCTGCACAACACCCGCCGGGACTCCTGCTGCCTGGAGGCTGTGCATTATCTCCTCAGGAGTGTGCTGGCTGGTCCATCCCTCTATGAAGCCGTCCAGCGCCTCCTCATGGGTCTTGCGTCCCTCGAACGTGTCGAAGCGATGGTCAACCGCCCATGCGGGGTTCCCCAATGCCCGCTTGAACCCGCTCCACTCAGCCTCTGAGGTGACCGCCACTGCCACCCATCTGTCGTCTCCCTGGCAGCGGTACACTGCGTGGGGGCTGGCATAGCTGACGTGGTTTCCCGTCCTGGTCTGGATGTTGCCGTTGACCGTGTAATCCAGGACCAGGGTATCCATGACGGATGCGGTGGATTCAAACTGCGCCACCTCGATATACTGCCCGCGGCCCGTCTGGTTGCGGTGATGCAGCGCCGTCAGGATTGCCGTGGCAAAGTGGTACGGGTTGCTGGCATAGTCCGGGTAGTTGATCTCCGTTCCGGTTGGCGGGCGGTCGGGATAGCCCGTCAGCTCGTTGATGCCGGCGAAGGCTTCCACCGTTGCCCCATAGCCGATGATGTTCTTAAGCAAGCCCCATCGGCCGCCCACCGGCATTTCACCCATGATGATGCCGGGGTTCTCTTTTCTCAGCTCCTGGTAGCTCAGACCCCAGCGGTCCATCACGCCCGGCGCGAAGTTGTTCACCACGATGTCGCTCAGTCCGATGAGCTTTCGTCCGATGGCGATCCCCTCGGGAGTGCGCATGTTGAGGGTGATGCTCCGCTTGCAACTGTTCAGGTTGTTGAAAAACCCGCTCAGGTTTGGGCTGCCTTCGGGCCCTTTGGCTTGCGGCGTCTGCATCCTGATGCCGCCCCGGGTGTAGGATTCAACGATGATCACCTCCGCCCCGAAGAACGCGAGCAGTCTGGTGCAGGTTGGCCCCGCGCCTATCCAGGTAAAATCGGCCACGCGGACACCGGTAAGAGGCAGGCGAGTCTCCATGGGCTACTGTTCCTCCTTCGCTGGCGATAGGTGACGCAACGTCTGGCGCTTTGCTTAATGGTTAAATGGCTCCCAAAGCCTTAAGTTCTTTGAGCCGATCTGCTGTCAATCCCAACCGTTCGAGGTAGACCTCCTCATTGTGCTCACCGGTGAAGGGGGCTCGGTGCTCCATGACCCACGGAGTGTCCTCAAGGCGCATGGGAGGCCCCGGGTAGACGAAACGCTCGCCCAGTTCCGGGTGCTCCAGCTCAACGAAGAAGTTCCTGGAGTTGAGGTGCGGGTCCTCCACCAGGTCCTTTGCCGAGTTGGAGGCGGTAAACGGGATGCGACGTCGCACCGCCTCCTGGTAGATTTCAGCCTTGGTGTGCGTGAAAAAGAACCTGATCAGCACCTCGTCGATGTGCTGTTGCCCGGCTCTGCGCGCCGATTGTTCCAGCCAGCGCGGGTCGGTGAGGTCTTCCGCCATGCCCTCGCTGTCCAGCCACGCAACAAGTCCCTCCCAGTTACCCGTGTGGTAGCGCATGTAGCCGTCTTTGCACGGGAACAGTCGCGACCCCTCCCGTTTACGCACGACACCGGTAAGCTCGTACTGGGCCATGGTCCACTGAAGGTCTGCCGCCACTGCCTGCTGCATGGAGATATCCACGTGCTGGCCCTCCCCGGAAATGTCCCGCCAGAAAAGCGCAAGCAGGGTGCCGGCGGACGCGTGCAGGGATGCCTGGTGGTTGCCCTGGGACGCTCCCGTCCGAACGGGAGCGCGGTCCTGGAAGCCGCAGAGGTAGAGCTGCGTCCCCATTGCCAGGGCTATGAGATCGGTTGCCTTGTAGTGGCTGTACGGACCTGTCTGTCCAAAGCCGGTGATAGAGGTGAGAATGAGCCTGGGGTTAATCGCATGAAGCTCGTCGAAGGAGAGGCCCAGTGAGGCG
>ORMF010816382.1_pt1 | contig 12060 bp, 16 predicted proteins | sample 1779871 | NCBI WGS metagenome assembly ORMF01 (sample SAMEA104232316, study PRJEB22302) | groundwater metagenome | biome: forest; feature: aquifer; material: groundwater | place: USA | collected 2011-08-07 | depth 5.4 m | reverse complement strand
TGGCGATCGAGGGCGGCTGGGCCACCGATCTCGGACCGTCGGCGCCGCCGCAGTTCAAGGGGCAGGGGCCCTCGGGCGAGCTGATCCTGTCGGTCCCGTGGCTCGTGGACGCCGAGAATTGCGTTTACGAGCTCGACGGCTGGCCGCGCAAGATGCCGGGCGCGTCGAACGTGAACGGCACGGCGACCGGGGCCAGCGATCACGTGATGGGCATCTTCGACTACTGGCGCGCCCAGACGTCGGGAAGCCCGTCACAGCAGCGCTTGCTCTACAGCGGCACGGCGATGTACCGCGAGTCCGGCGGCGCACTCACGGCGATCAAGACCGGGCTCGAGGCGGCGAAGATGCCGTGGTTCGAGGTGATGAACGACGAGTGCGTCATCGCCACGACCTCGACCGTCGACGTGCCGATGGTCTACGACCAGACGACCTTCGCGAACCTCGGCGGGTCGCCTCCGAACTTCGCGTTCTGCGTGGAACACCGCGGCCGCATGTGGGCCGCCGGAGTCGACAGCGCGAAGTACCGGCTCTATTACTCGGCGAGCGCGAATCACGAGGACTGGACGGGCGCCGGGTCCGGCTCGATCGACTTTCCGTACCAGATCAGCGGGCTGCGCTCGCATAAGGGTGAGCTGATCGTCTTCATGGGGCCGTCCAGCCTGGCAATCGACCGCCTGACCGGCTCGGCGCCGACGGGCGCCGACGCGTTCGCGCGCGTGCCGTTCGTGCGCGGGATCGGCTCGGCGAACCACCAGTCGATCATCCTCGGCCCGCAGGACTTGTGGTTCTGGGATGACCTCGGCATTCACTCGCTGAACGCGACCGCGAACTACGGCGACTACACGTCGGACTTTCTGTCCGCTCCGATCGGGACGTACTTCACGGACCAGCTGAACCACAATCGGTTCGATCAGATCTGGGGCGTGAACTTCGTCACCGCCGGTTACGCGCTCTGGACGGTGAGCCGGGCCGGCGTGTCGACGCACGACGCGATTCTGATGCTCGACTACCGCTTTCGGCCGCTCCGGTTCGCGCTCTGGCCCGCGTACGCCGTGGCCTCACTCGCGATGGTGCGCGATGCCTCGCGGTTGACCGTCCCGTGGGCGGGCACGTACACCGGCCGCGCGCTCCGCATGAACCGGCCCTCGAGGAATCTCGCCGCCTCGGCGTACACGTACCGGACCCGGACGCCGTACCTGCCGTTCGGCGACGCGTTCATGGACAAGACGTTGACGAACGGCCGCATCGGCATCGCGCCGAAGGGGGCCACCAGCGCGACGATCGGCTGGCAGCGCGACGGAAAGACCCAGCAGACGACGACGGTCGATCAGAGCGGGACGGCCTTGCTCGGCGATTCGTCTGACAACTTCGCCCTCGACACCGACGTCCTCGCGGGCGGCCGCTACGTGCCGAAGTTCTTCGAGATGTCGGGTTCGTTCAAGGAGCTGCAGCTCGAGCTCACGAAGGGCGGGACCGACGAAGACTTCGAGCCGCACGGCCTGGCGCTGATTTTCGATGATGCCGGCCTCGGGCTGGTGGAGCCGATCGGGTAATGGCGCTGTCACGGTCCAAGACGTGGGTCGCCGCGGAAGTGCTGTACGCCTCCGATCTGAACGGCGAATTTAACAACATCCTGAATAATCCGATGTCCCTGATCTCACCGTGGACGTCGAACCTCGACGCCGACGGCTACGACCTCGCGGATCTCGGCGAGCTGGAGTTTCGCGACGAGTCGGCGGACCCGACCGCCGACGGCCGGATGCGGCGCAACGGCGACACGCTCACGTACCGGCTGGAGGACGCGCGCACGAACACCACGGCGCGCCCGTTCGCGGTGCAGGCGGTCACCAGCGGCTCGCCGGCCGCGTCGATCGGCGTCGGCATGCGCTTCGACGCGGAGTCGGCCGACGAGAACCCGTCGAACTTCGGCGCCCTCGACTTCATCGCGACCGACGTCAGCGCGGGCAGCGAGGACACGGTCCTCGACATTCTGCTCCGCGTCGCCGGCGCCGCGCTCTCGGCCGCCTGGCGCTTCACGACGACGACGGCGTTTCGCGGCGTCTTCACGCACGCGAACACGGCGGATCGGACGTACACGCTGCCGGATCGCAATCTCACGTTCGAGGACTCGGGCACGCAGATTCTCAAGACGCAGATCTTCAGCTAGGAGGGGAGAGCCGGTGGCGACGTACACGAAGGCAGAGCTGAGCGGGTCGACGGACGGACGGCCGATCAAGGTGGCGGCGACGGCGACACCCGGCACTACGATCCACACGGCCGGGGCGGTGACCGGCGACGACAACTACGACGAGATCACGCTGTATGCCGTGAACAGCGACACCGTCGACCGCAAGCTCACGATCGAGTGGGGCGGGACGACGTCGCCGGACGACCTCATCGAAGTGACGATCCCGGCCGAGAGCGGCCTGATCCCGGTCGTGCCAGGCCTGATTTTGCAGAACAGCCTCGTCGTCAAGGCGTTCGCGGCGACGGCCAATGTCGTGATGGTACTCGGCTACGTGAACAAGGTGCGCGCGTAGCGATGCGCCGTCTGTTGATGCCCGTCAAGGACCAAACCGCCGCGCGCGCGGTCTATCTCACCGGGCTCACCGGGCTCACGCTGTCGAACAACAGCGGCGACGCGACGAACGACATCGACATCGCGGCGGGCGCGGCGGTGTCCGACGACACGACCATCAAGGGTCGCCGGGTCATGATCCTGGCATCGGCCCTCACCAAGCAGCTCGACGTCGCGTGGGCCGCCGGAAGCGCCGCCGGAGGGCTCTTCACGGGCGCGATCGCCAACACGACGTATCACGTGTTCCTGATCTCGAACGGGTCGGTGGTCGACGCCGGTTTCGACACGTCGGCGACGGGCGCCAATGCGCCGGCCGGCTATACGTGGAAACGTCGGATCGGATCCATCATTCGGGCGGGTGCGACGATCCTGGCGTTCACGCAGTACGGGGACGAGTTCGTGTTGACGACGCCGGTGCTCGACTACGACAACGCGACCCCCGGCACGAGCCAGGTCACGGCGACGCTCACCGTCCCGGTCGGCCTGAACGTGCTCGCGCACGTCAACGTGTTCTACGGCGTCGCCGCGGGCCTCGTCCTGCGCTCGCCGGGCGTGACGGGCGCGGCGGTCAGTTCAAGCGCTTCTCCGCTGGCGACGGTCGGCGGCTCGTCGGGGAATCACTATGGCGTCGACCGACTCGTGACGAATACGTCGGCGCAGATCAACTTTCGCGCCGAAGCGGATAACGCCGTGCGCATCGCGACGCGCGGCTGGAACGACCTGACACGGCGATGAGCACGCGTCCGTGGACGATCCGCGCCGCCCGCCCCGACGACGGCCCCGCGATCGGGAAGCTGTTCGTGGGCACCGACGACGCGACGCGCATCGACTGGTCGCGTCCGGAGATCGCCGCATGGTGGCTAGTGGCCGAGCGTGACGGCGAGGTCGTCGGCGCCGTGCAGGTGACGTGCTCGCAGCCGAGCGGCTACATCGGTCACCTCGTCGTCGCGCCGACCGAACGCGGCCGCGGGCGCGAGGGCGGCGGTTCGCTCGGCCGGCGCGGCTCGTCCATTGCACGCGCGCTCTACTTTGCGGCCGAGGCGCTCATGGAGCGCGCGAATGTCCAGTGCGTCACGGCCGCGCTGCGCCCCTCGCGCGGCTGGCGGCGCATCGTCGAGGGCTGGGGCGGCCACGCGAGCGTGGAGGGCGTCACGCTCGTCAGAAAGGATCTGCGATGACCGAGCTCTGGGATCTTCTTGCGTGGCTCGGCGCTGTCCTGCCGATGGTCGCGATTACCTTCGGCGGTGGCGGCGGCTCCAGCGGCTCCAAGCAGAGCGGACAGACGACGTCGACCGCGCGCGCGCTGGAGAAGGAGGAGAAGGATCTTCTCAAGACCCAGAACGAGGTGCTGACGGTCGAGCTCGACCAGATCAAGCGCCAGAACGAGGCGCTGGAGGCGATCTACCCGGAGGCGAAGGAGATCCTCCAGGGGCTGACCGCAGCGACGACGAAGGTGGTCGACGTGTTCAGCAACGCGCTCTCCGCGCTGGACGTGACCGACACCGAGCGCGAGACCCGCGACGTCTCCGAGCAGGAGGCGCTCAAGGTGCTCCGTGGCGAGGCGCCGGTCGTCACCGACGACGAGCAGAAGCTGATCGACCGGATCTTCGAGACCGAGCGCCAGCGCGGGATGCGGGAAATCAATCGCTTCGCCGAAGAGGCGGCCGGCCGGCGCAACCTGAACATCACCGACACGCCGATCGCGAGCGAGGCGCTCAAGGCGACGCGCGAATTCAACGAGGGGCTCGGCGCCGAAAAGGCCAAGGCCACGCTCGACGTGAGCCGCTCCGGCCAGCAGTTCCGCGAGGCGGTGCGCCAGTTCCAGGACTCACTCCGGTTCCAGGCGCAGCAGAACCGGCTCGCGCTGACCGGGGCCTCGCCCTTCGCGCTGAGTCCGCCCGTGTCGACGATCACGCCGGCGCAGGCGGGGCAGACGGTCGCCTCGACGCTGGCGCCGCTCACGGGCCGCCCGGTCAGCTCGACGTTCTCGTCGAAGGGAAGCGCAGACTTCTCCCAGCTCAACTACGGCGTCAACCTGCTCGGCAGCTACTCGACGGCGCGCGTGAAGAAGGACATCGAGCCGCTCGATCGCGAGGAGTTCGCGCGCGCTGATTCACGAAGCGGGCTTCCGATTACAGCGGAACGAGACGGTTACGACGTGGCGCTCGACAAGTTGAACGCGACGCCGATCGTCCGGTACCGCTACAAGTGGGAGGGCGACGACACGAAACGCGCGCCCCACTTCGGGCCGATCCTCGAGCTCTCGCCCGAGGAGATCCGCGAGACGCCGCTCACCGTGAATCTGCTCGACTACATCGGCATGAATCACGCCGCATTGAAGGCGATTGACCGGAAGGTTGAGGCGCTGCGCCGCGTGTCGCTCCCGCTTGATCCGGACGAGCCGCGTTCCCGGCGTCGCGGCCGAGTCCTGGAGGTTGCGCGATGAAGAAGGCGATGAAGCAGGACATGAAGAAGGCAAAGCGGGCAACCGGCCCCGTCGAGTGCATGCTCGGCCGCCGCGTCATCCGGCACAGCCCGCCGAGCCTCGAACTCGGCGGGGCCATCGACGCCAAGGCGATCGCCGACGAGATGCTGCGCGAGCAGCGGGCCAAGGGCGCGAACAAGGGCGACGCCGCCGCGCAGAAGGAGATGGGCGACCTCGCGACGAAAGCCGTGGCCGCCTACTTCGGACTGGGCGTGTGACGTGGCGAACGGTCTCCCGCTGACGCTCGGCGCGAGCCTCGATCTCGGCGAGGACGTGCCCGCGCGTCTGCCGATCGACACCGGGGTCAGCACCGGCCGCGCCGCTGATCTGCCGGCCTCGCGCGCATCCCTGCCGAGCGGCAACGTGGTCGCGCTGCCCGGCGCCACGGACGTCGCCCAGAACCGGGACCGGAACGCCAAGGTGACAGCGGACGCCGAGCAGAGCGCCGCACGGACCCTCACGGTGCTCGGCGTGCTGACCGGCAATCCGGCACTCGGGGCACAGTTCCTCGACAAGCGCCGCCAGCGCGAGCTTGAGTCCGCGAAGATGCAGATGGAGTGGCAGAAGTTCCGCTCCGAGCTCAGCGCGAAAAACGTCGAGGCCGTCACGAAGTGGGCCACGATGCTCGGCACCACCGCGGCCGAAGCCTCGACGCCCGCGCAGATGGAGGCGATCCGCAAGGGGCTCGACACGGCCGCCCGCGAGACCGGCGTCGGCACGTGGGCGCTTCAGATGAACGAAGCGTTGCTTGACCCGAAGAACCGTGACTTCGCCGGCAAGTTCCCCGACTTCGCGCCGTTCGTCACGGCCGACACGATGGGCGTCGTCGCGCCCGGCCTGGTGAAGGCAACCAAGGAGGGCAATGGCGACGTCCTGATGTGGCGCGTTGCGGTGCCGGCGATCGACCGCACGATTCGTGACCGTCTGGCGACCGTGCTGCCGGCGCTCCAGAAGGCGACGAAGGGCGCGGCCATCCCCTTCGAGTCCGCCGTCGAGCTGATCGCGCAGGGGAATCGCGTGGTCCAGGACTACCTCTACGGCGCGCTGCCAAAGGAAGTGCTGGACGTCGTCGGCGGGGCCCGTGATGGGCTGCTACAGCGCCTCACGGCGGCCGGGGTCGAGAATCCGGCGATCGAGACCGAGGCGGCGAAGACGCGAAAGACGAGCGCGGCGGGCGCGGAAGGCAAGCGCTCGGTCGACGACCGGCCGGGGTCGATCACGGCCGACGCCGATCGCGAGAAGAAGCTCACGCAGGCGCGCAAAGAGGTCGAGGACAAGTTCAAAGACCCCAACTACGACAAGACGGTCAACGAGCAGCTCGCCATCATGGGCGTGAAGAATCCGCGCGACGCGACGCCGAAGCAGGTCGCGCAGGCGGTGGCCGAGGCCGACGTGCGGCTGAACAAGCGCGCGGCCGCGCAGGGCGCCGAAGCGGCGCGCACGCGGCTCGAGACGCCGGAAAAGGCGACGCCCGCCGAGCGGGAGAAGCTCGCCGAGGATCTGGTGGTGCTCGACAAGCTCACCGAGCTCCGGAAGATCTACAAGCCGGCGTACGTCGGCCCGGTCCGGGGGTCGGTGGGCGCGGCGCGCGAGAAGCTCGGCACGATCACGACCGATGAGGCCGAGTTCCGCGCGTCCGTGGCGTCGTTCCGGAACGACGCTATCCGCAAGATCGCCGGCCTCGCGCAGACCGTGAGCGAGGAGCGCCGGATGACGGAGGAGCTCCCGCTTGTCACGAACCCGCCGAACGTGTTCCAGGCGCGCTTGAAGCTGACGGAGAAGAATCTCCGGATGCTCGCCGAGCGCCGCCGGACGACGCTGAAGGAGACGGGCGTCGAGACGAAGGGGCTGTCGCCGTTGCCGGGTGACGACCCGCTCGGGCTGCGGAAGTAATGCCGCTCGGTGAGCTCCAGCGCTTCCGCGAGTCGTACCCGATGTATCGGGACGTGCCCGACCAGGAGCTCGCCCGCCGCATCGTCGAAAAGTACCCACAGTACAGCGACATCCTCGGCGACGTCGCCCGCGGCAAGACGCCGGCGGCACCGACGGAGACACAGGAGGCGCGGCGCGACTCGCTCCAGGCGGTCGGCGGGACGATCGGCGCCATCGGTGGCGGTCTCACGCTCGGGCCGGCGGGTGCTGTGATCGGTGCCGGCGTGGGGGCTGCGGTCGGCGAGGGGGCCTCGCAGCTCCTGAACCTCCGCACGTCCGATCCGGTTGCCGACATGGTCGTCGCTGGCACGTCGGGCGCGTTGCTGGAGGGCCCGTCGCAGCTCGTCGGAGCCGGGGTGCGGGCCGTGTCGCAACCGCTGCGCGTCGCGCCGTCTCCGGGGGCGCGCTCGACGCTCGACGCGTTCCGCGAGGTCAGGGTCGATCCGAAGCTCACCGACATCACCGGGTCGCGCTTTCCGCACATGCTCGAGCGCGCCACGGTTCAGACCCCCGGCGGCGGACAAATCATTCAAGGCGCCGTCGAGCGGCAGGCCGGGCAGCTGAGCGCGGCCGCGCAGGACTACTTCCTGGCCCGCCTTGGCCCGGATGCCGCCGTGTCGTCCGTCGAGACGGGCAAGAAGGTCGCGGCCGCCGTCACGGCCAGCGTCGAAAAGACGCGCGGCATCGAGAACGTGCTGTTCAACGAGGTCGCGCGCCAGGCGAACGATCTCCGCGTCAACATCGACGGACTGAAGTCGGCGGCCGCGAGGATCGCCGGTGAGCAGAAGCTCCGGCTCCGCGCCCAGCGCAGCGGCACGCTGACCAGCGAGGTCGCGGAGATCCTCAAGGTCGGCGCGCCGAAAGAAGTGGAGTCTTCGCTCCTCGACGAGTTCGGCCGGAAGCTCACGCAAGTCATCGAGGCGCCGAGTGACGTCCCGTGGCAGCAGGCGCGCGCGTGGCAGAAGGCCTTCGGCGAAGCGATCGAGCGCGGTGAACTCATCTCGAAGACGCCGCGAGGTGAGGCGAAGCTCCTGTTCGGCGCGGTCAGCGACGACATGGAGCGCGCAGCGACGGGCCGCCCGGAGATCCTCGATGCGTTCCGGACGGCGCGCGACTATGCCGCGAAGCGCCGGGAGATGTTCCGCGACAGCGCCGTGTCCGAGGTGCTGAGCGCGGACCCCGAGAAGGTGCTGAAGACGATCGACGCCGCCGGCGGCCCGACGGCGATCCGAACGGCGAAGCGCGCGATCGACGACCCGGAGGCGTGGAACTACGTGCGCCGGCACATCTTCGAGGGCGTGCTCGAGCGCGCGACGGACAAGGCCGCGAAGGGGCTCAGCGTGCCGATCATCAGCGGCGCGAAACTCGAGCGGGAACTGACGCGGATCGGCAAGGAGAGCCTCGACGAGCTGCTCGAGCCCACGGAGCGCCGCGCGCTCGACAACCTGCGTACCGTCGCGACGGCGATCCGATCGAGCGAGCGCATCGGCTCGATCCCGCAGTCGGCGACATTTCAGAACGCGTCCGTTGGCGCGCTGTTCACACTGCCGGGCACGGTCGCCGGCGCCGCGGTCGGGTTCCCGCTGGGCGCGCCGGGCACGGGGGCGCTCGTCGGCTCGCAGATCTCGTTCCTCTTCACGCCGTCCGTCGCGGCGAAGATCCTGACGAATCCGAGGACCGCCGAGCTCGTCGCCGGCGAGGGTTTCAAGCAGCTCGCGATGTCGATCCGGCTCGGCGGACGGCTCAGTCAAGGCGCGGCCGATACGCTCGCGCAGATCGGCGCGGCCCTCTTCGCAACGCCGTACAAGTCCGAGCCGGTGGTCGTCGGCGGCGCGGCTCGCGAGGCGGCCGTCGCGCGGCCGTGAGCGGATCTATGACCCCACCCAACGACAACCTCGACCGCTTTGCCGGGCTCTCGCGCGACGAGCTGCTCGGCGAGGCGCAGCGGCTCCATCACCAGCTCCTCACGAGCAAGCAGGCCTCGGTGACGTGGCAGGGCGGCGCCGAGCACAAGGGGGGCCACGGCGCCGTGAAGACGACCTGGCTGGTCGGCGTGCTGACGATGCTCGTGATGGCGGGCGGCGCCGCGTACGTCAAGGCCGTCGACACGCGCGTGGCGTCCAACCAGGTCGACCTGGCGAAGGAGCGCGATCGCGCCCGCGACGTCGAGCGCAAGGTCGACGTGCTCGGCGAGAAGGTCCAGCGCGTCACGGAGGACACGAAGGAGATCAAGGGCGAAGTGAAGGAGCAGGGGAAGAAGCTCGACGAGATCCGGGAGTTGCTACGACGACGATGAGTCTACTTCCAGGACACCCCTCTAACAACGCTGGACACCATCGTCTGGGTGACGCCGAACGCGGTCGCGATCTTGCGCTGAGGCGCTCCATTGGCAGCCATCTCGCGGATCGCGCGCACCTTCGCCTCATCGAGCACCTTCGATCGGCGATTCCGGCTTTGCGCGGCGGCGCTCTCCCACCGACAGTTGCCGGGCGCGTACGGGCCGTCGTTGTCGATCCGGTCGAGCGTCGTTCCCGTCGGCCGCGGCCCCATGTCACGCAGGAAGGCCGCGAACGAATCGCGCCACGCGTCGCACATCGTGATGCCGCGGCCGCCGTATCTGGGGTAATCGGGCAGCCTCGGATTGAAGCAGCGGCTCTTTGCGTTCTCCCAGGACCGGTATTCGGGAGTCGCCGTGCGGTTCACGGTATGGCCGTGAGTTCTTGCGGGAGGATGGTCGCGCCTGAGGCAACCGCAGCTCTTCGTCTCGCCCAGCGTGAGGTTGCTCGAGAGCGCGACAACCTCCGCGCCGCAGTCGCACCGACACAGCCATCGCGGCTTGGAGCGCCAAGCCGGGCTGCTGCGCTCAACGACGGTCAACCTGCCGAACCGCTGTCCCGAAAGATCGGGGGCGTGCATGTCTGACGATTCTATCTTTCGCGCCGCCGTCGAGGAAGTCCTGCGCCACGAGGGGGGTCACGTCAACGACCCGCGCGATCCGGGTGGGGAGACGAAGTTCGGCATTTCGAAGCGCTCGTACCCGACGCTCGCGATCGCCGACCTCACCCGCGACGACGCGATCGCGATCTATCGCCGCGACTTCTGGGATCGGCTGCACGGCGACGACCTCCCGCCCGCGCTGGCGCTCGTCGTGTTCGACACCGCGGTCAACATGGGCCGTGAGCGGGCCGTGCGTCTGCTCCAGCAGGCGCTCGATGTGCCCGTCGACGGTGTGCTCGGGCCGAAGACGATCAGCGCGGCTGCGCTCGCCGCGCTGCCGTGGATGGTGACGGATTACCTCGCGCGGCGGGCGTTCGTGTACGGCAGCCTCGTCACGTTCCAGACGTTCGGTCTGGGCTGGATGAGAAGGACCCTACAGATTCACGAAGCCGCGCTGGCGCTGGTGAAGCCGTGACCGCCGTGCACACGTCTGCACCGCGCCGAACCGGGGGGGCGCGCCTCGCCCGGCTCCGCGCGCTCGCCGCCACGGTCCCGGTCCGCGTCGCTCTTGCGGCCGCGGCGCTCGTCGGCGGGCCCTGGATCGTCGGTGCGTACCTCGCCTATCTGATGCACGTCATGCGGCTGTTCGGCGTCGAGCTGGCGCCGACGCGATGAGCGACTACCTCGCCGACACGCCGTACGTTGGCCGCGCCTTCTGCCCGACCTGCGAGCCCGACGTCGACCCGCTCGCCGAAATCGTCGAGTCCCGCTACCGCTATCTCCACGCTCCGGCCACGAGCGGCGCGGACGACGCGGGCGTCCGACTCGAGCCGATCAGCTCCGGCGGCGGGGAAGCCCACGGCGCCGACTGCCGCGCGTTCGCCAACTTCCTGAAAGGAGCCCGCTGATGCTCGACCGACTGATGACGCATTTCCAGGGCGCGGACTCGACGCGGACGACCATCGCGCTCGCCTTCACCGCCGCGATGATCTACGGCTTCGTCGTCGACAAGATCGGCGGCGATGGCTTCGTCGCGACCGCGAGCCTCGCCATCGGTTTCTTCTTCAACCGCCAGACGACCCCGACCCCGCCAAGCGGCCAGTGATTCGGGGGCTCGTGATCCTCGCCGCGGTCGCGTCGTCCGGCTGCATGACGGCCGGGATCGTGGTCGATGCGCTCGTGGGTGGGGCCGGCATCTATCAGCGGTGGCAGCAGCGCGGGGTCGACGTGGACAGCAACGCCGAGCTGAAGGCGCTCCGCGAGGCGGTCGACCGGAACACCGCCGAGCTGCGCCGGCTGCGTGAGCGTGAAATCTCAATCCCGACCTGTCCGTCGCCCTGCGAATACATGACGCGATGACCTCGCCCTGCTCGGTCCCGAACCTCCTCCGCGACCTCGGGCTCGTCCCGCTGGAGACGCCCGCCGAGCAGGCGTGCTGTCGGCGACACGACGCGAAGTACGAAGTCGGCGGCCCGCGCGAGGCGCGCCTGCGCGCCGATCTCGTCTTCGGGCTCGAGCTGCTCGACGCCGGCATGGACGCCGACATGGCCGAGCGGTACGTATGGGGCGTCAGGATGTACGGCGGCGCGCACTGGAACGGCGAGGACGGGCCCGGGGCATTGCCGGTGCGCGCGCCGGAGCAGCACGAAGCGCCGTAGCGCCGTTCGCGGTCCTCGTCGTCAGGTATTTCCGGATCAGCGCCTCGGGCAACGCGCTCGCCTTCCAGTTCGTGCGCTGCTGCGGCGTCGGCTTGACGGTCACCATGATCCACGCCATCAGCGCGTCGGGGGTCGTGCCGAGAACGCGCGCGGCTTCGTCGAGCGTGAGGCGCGGAAGGCCGTAGTCGGTGGTGACGCGGGGCCGAAGCATTACAGCGGCGGTGTAGCGGTCAGCGCGTACCGCCGGCACCGACGACGTAGCCCCGGCCCTGCATGCAGCGCCGGACGGCTTCCTGCTCCCGCTGCGATGTGCCGGCGATCCACCAGAACGGGCCGAGCACGCCGAGGCTGACGGCACGGTCGACCTTGACCGCCTCCGCGGCTTCTCGCGAGCACTCGTATTCGTCGCGGCTCGTCTGGGTCGGCGTTGTGTCGGCTTTCGTGAACGTCGGCGTCGCAGCGCATCCGGC
>ORMF010843044.1_pt1 | contig 12064 bp, 11 predicted proteins | sample 1779871 | NCBI WGS metagenome assembly ORMF01 (sample SAMEA104232316, study PRJEB22302) | groundwater metagenome | biome: forest; feature: aquifer; material: groundwater | place: USA | collected 2011-08-07 | depth 5.4 m | reverse complement strand
TTAAAGTTCGCCTTAATTTTACACTTTACATTTTTCAATCTTCAATGGAGCGAAGAGACTTATGCATCCTATATTATTTGAATTTGGCCCAATCCAGATACGATTTTACGGCCTCATGTATGTGATTGCTATTCTGGTCGGCAGCTTTCTCATAAAAAGAGAGGTCAGGCGTAAAGGCATTAAATTGACAGAAGACGATGTGATGAACTTCGTCCTCTGGTCAGCGCTTGGCGGGATCATTGGCGCAAGGATTTATTATGTTGCGTTTAACTGGGATTATTATTCTGCAAATTTAAGGGAGGTCCCTGCTGTGTGGCACGGAGGCCTTGCGATACACGGTGGTCTTATAGGCGGAATCCTTATTGCATATCTATATCTGAAACGAAGAGGCATATCATTCTGGAGGATGGCGGACTCAGTTGCGCCTGCCCTGGTACTTGGTCAGGCATTCGGCAGATTCGGAAACTTTATGAACGGCGACGCGCATGGAAGACCGACCGCCATGCCATGGGGCATAGTATTCCCGCCGGAAAGCATTGCAGGTAGAGAATTTCCAAACATCCCTTTGCATCCGACAATGCTGTATGAGATGACAATAAACATTTCCATATTTTTAATCCTCTGGTTTGGTTTGAGAAACAGGGAACATAAAAATGGTTTTATCTTTGTGGCATATCTCATGCTCTATTCGCTGGGACGCTTTGTCGTGGAAAGTTTCAGGGCAGACAGCCTTATGATGGGGCCGATCAGGGCAGCGCAGGTAGTGAGTCTGACGCTGGCCGTTGCGACATTTATTGCTATACTGAAAGGGAGACTCTGGAAGAAATAATAGTATGCTTGATTTTAATCTTTATCTCATAACCGACAGACACCGGACATGTGGGAAACCGCTGACAACAGTTGTAGAAGAGGCCTTAAAGGGTGGTATAAAGGCCGTGCAGTTGCGGGAAAAGGGATTAAGCGCAAAGGAATTATTTGAATTGGCGCAGGGTCTTAGAAGCCTGACACGGCAGTATGGCGCAAGGCTTTTTATAAACGACAGGGTTGATATTGCTATGGCGGTTAATGCAGATGGCGTACATCTCGGGCAGAATGGTTTTTCAGCAAGGGACGCAAAAAGGATATTTCCGGAAGCGGCTATTGGCGTTTCAACCCATTCTCTGAATGAGGCAAAAAAGGCAGAGGACGAAGGCGCGGATTTTATAACCATTGGCCCGATATTCTATACGTCGTCAAAGGCAGATTACGGAGAGCCATTGGGAGTTGAAGTAATTAAAAGGGTGAGGAAGGAAATAAACATCCCTGTTTTTGCAATAGGCGGGATAAAGAAAGACAATGTAAAAGATGTTATGGCGGCAGGCGCTGACGGAGCGGCAGTAATATCAGTGGTGATAGGAACAAAAGAACCGGAGAAGGCAGTGAAGGAAATATTGAGGGAGATAATATGACACAATTAGAACAGGCTCGGAAGGGTATAATAACAAACGAAATGAAACAGGCAGCGCTCAAAGAAGGAGTGGAAACTGGATATATCCGCTCATCCATTATGGATGGGACTGTAATCATAACTAAAAACAAAAAGCACAAATCCATTGAACCGCTTGCGATAGGCAAGGGGCTCAGGACAAAGATAAACGCCAATATCGGAACATCTCAGGACAGGGCAAGCCTTGAAGAAGAGCTTAAAAAACTCCACGCAGCCGTAGAGGCAGGGGCGGATGCTGTTATGGATCTTTCAACAGGCGGAGAGATAGATGAAATAAGAAGGGCTGTTATAAGGGAGTCTCCTGCGCCAATCGGCACTGTGCCGATATATCAGGCAGCTTTGGAGGCCGTAAAGAAAGGCAAATCTTTTGTGGAATTGGAGGCAGATGAGATTTTTGATATCATTGAAAAGCACGCAGAGGATGGCGTTGATTTTATCACCGTTCACTGCGGTGTGACCATACAGACTCTTGAGAGGATTAATAATGAGGGGAGGATAATGGGCATTGTCAGCCGCGGCGGCGCGCTGACAGCAGAGTGGATAAACTTCAATAAAAAAGAAAACCCTTTGTTTGAAAATTATGACAGGCTTTTAAGGATTGCAAAGGAATATGACATGGTTTTAAGCCTCGGCGACGGACTCAGGCCAGGATGTCTTGCCGATGCAACTGACAGGGGACAGATTGAAGAGCTTGTAACCCTTGGGGAACTGGCTCAAAAAGCTGTATCTGAAGGGGTACAGGTTATGATAGAGGGCCCTGGTCATATGCCTCTAAATCAGATAGAGGCAAATATCCTCTTGCAGAAAAGACTCTGCCACGGCGCGCCTTTTTATGTGCTTGGCCCTCTTGTTACGGATATAGCGCCAGGCTATGACCACATCACGTCTGCTATAGGGGGCGCAATTGCAGGCGCTGCCGGCGCGGATTTTCTCTGTTATGTGACTCCGTCAGAGCATTTGAGGCTTCCAACAATAGATGATGTAAGAGAAGGGGTTATTGCGTCAAGGATCGCAGCCCATGCAGCGGATATTGCAAAAGGGGTAAAGGGCGCAATGGACAGGGATATTCAGATGGCAAGGGCAAGGAAGGCATTAAATTGGGATGAGCAGATAAGGATTTCTCTTGATCCTGAGAGGGCAAGGCTTTTAAGGGAATCAAGCCCGCCATCTGATAAAGAGGTCTGCACTATGTGCGGAAGTCTTTGCGCTATAAAGGTTTCAGGGAAAGGCAATTAAGCCTGTTTTATTTCCGTCCCAATGCCACGACCCTATTTTTACCGCTCCTTTTTGCTTCATAAAGGGCGGTATCGGCAAGATTAACAAAGTCTCCGGCATTCATTATTGTTTTCCCGCTTGGATAAGAAGCTACGCCAAGGCTCATTGTCATTGTTTCCTTAGTCAGATTTGCGTATGCATGGCTTGAGATGGCTTCTCTTATCCTCTCAGCCTCTTCTTCTGCCCCATCCAGATTTGTATGCGGAAGTATAACGGAGAACTCCTCTCCGCCATACCTTGCAACTATATCGGTTTTTCTTACAAGCCTTTTAATCATATTGGCAATTTCTTTCAAAACCTGGTCTCCTGTTCTATGTCCGTGGGTGTCATTTATCCTCTTGAAATCATCTATATCCATCATTATCAGCGAGATTGCAGTTTCGTATCTGACCGCCCTGTTAAATTCCTCCTCTAATCTTGTATAAAAGAAATTATGGTTATACACCTCGGTCAGACTGTCGGTTATGGCCAGTGTCTTCATCTCTTCTTTTTCTTTTGAGACCTCTTCAAATAATCTGGCATTTTTAATTGCATGATATGCTGATTGCGCTATTATCTGGCAGAGTTTTATCTCCTTTTCTGCGAAACCTTTGCCGAACCTTCTGGTTCTTAAGAAAAGGGTGCCGATAACCTCTTCTTCCCATACAATGGGCAGGACAAGCACATTCATCCTATCAAGATCTTTTACGAGATCCTTTACCTCTGCCATGAGCGGGTGCCTTGATATATCCTCTACAACAACAGGTCTTTTGCTTTTGAGCGCCTCTCTTATTTCAGGATATTTGTTTAAATCAAGCTTAATCTCTTTTATTGTTGGGCTTTCATGCGATGCAAGCACATAGCCTACATCTCCTTTTGCAATAAGCACTATTGAACACCGGACAGCGCCGGTAATATCAGCCACCCTCTTGACAATTGTATAAAGCACCTCCTCAGTCTTAAGCATTGAAGAAATAGTCTTTGTGACATCAAGTATGGTTTCCAGATTTTTTTTATCTTCATAGATTTCCCGGTAAAAACCCCTTGTCCTGGACTGTGCATGGATTCTGGCAATGAGCTCCATGTTGTCAACAGGCTTTGTTATGAAGTCATCGGCTCCTTTTTCAAGCGCCTCAATTATGGCGTCTTTATCGCTTTTATTGGAGACCATGATGATGGAGGGGCGGATGGGCAGGGTCGTACTGCGTATAGCCTTGCAGGCCGCTATGCCGTCCATTTCAGGCATTACAATATCCATGAGAATTATTTCAGGCGTGTGTTCCTTCACAAGTCTCACAGCTTCACGGCCATTTGAGGCATGATAGGTCTGATAGCCATGCGCATGAAGTATATCCTCAATCATCACCTTGATCATCAGGTCGTCATCTACAATGAGAACCCTATCCATTTGAGGAATTGTGGAATTAAGGTTTTTATAAGCATGGAATTTTGATGGTTGCGCCATATATATATATTTTAATTCCTAATTTCTAATTCCTAATTCCCATGTTACCATTGACAAGTTGAAAGTTAAGTGTTAAATAAAAACCCCACAGCCTGAATCATATTTAGACCGTTTTTTACCTGCCGGCGTAGCTCAGGGGCAGAGCAGCTGATTCGTAATCAGCAGGTCAAGGGTTCAATTCCCTTCGCCGGCTCCATTTTAGCTCACAGACTGCTGCAATAACAATAAAACAGACTCCAATGCTATATCAACGGTTATTTTCTTAAAAATCTGACAAAGTAATCCACGCCTGACCAGATGGTAAATACAAGGGCAATCCAGAGGAGAACCATTCCCGCAATATGAAAATCTATCCCTAAAAATTTATAATGAACTATCAGCGCTGCAACAGAAGCTATCTGGAATACTGTCTTATATTTCCCAAGCCTGCCGGCCACAATAACAACCCCTTCAACAGACGCCATAGCCCTTAATCCTGTAACCGCTATCTCTCTGCCTGTTATAAGGGCAACCATCCATGCCGGAGCCCTGCCCAATGATATAAGCATAACAAGGCAGGTAACTATAAGCAGCTTATCAGCTAACGGGTCTAAAAACTTGCCAAATATGGTTTCTACAGCCATCCTTCTTGCAAGATAGCCATCCAGCCAATCTGTCATAGATGCGGCAGCAAATATAACGGCTGCAATAATGCTAATCTCTTTGTCAGGCGACAGGAGAAGCAGTATAAGAACAGGGACAGTAAGTATTCGCAGTATCGAAACAGCGTTAGGGAGATTCCATGCCTCGTGTCTCTGGACAGACTTAAAAACATCACTCTTTTGCAAGTTTAACTCCAGTCTGCTCATAATCATTTAAATATTTTAACACCTTTTTAACATACTGCCTGGTTTCTTTAAATGGCGGGACGCTCTTATATTTAATAACCGCATTCTCGCCTGCATTGTATGCCGCAACTACCAGCTTTAAATCAGATTTGAATATTCCCATAAGACGTTTAAGATATTTTACGCCGCCGTCAATATTATTTTGCGGATCATCTATATCAGCAACCCCCATATCATCGGCAGTCTCCGGCATAAGTTGCATTAACCCCCTTGCCCCTTTTACTGATACAGTCTGGGGATTGAAATCCGACTCTGCCTTTATGATGGCCTTTACAAGCAAAGGGTCAATGCCGTGCTTTATACATGCATCGTTTATAGGTTTATCATACACGCCGGAAGACAGTCTTTTATAATCAAAACGAACCTCGCGCATCTTTAAACGGTATTTAGGCGAGGTGGGGGTGTTGGAAAAATGTGTAATGTCTCTTTCATCTGTATATGTGTAGATATCAGCAATTGCCTGAGTTACTATCATAAACGACACAACAGCCAAAATACCTGTTATAATAATTCTTGCAAATTTCAAGGCATCCTCCTTGTAGTTGTAACAACAGGGCTTAAGCACTACTGTTGTTACGGTTAAGGGGTAGCACCGACCTTTATGGTCGGCATTTGCCGGGGATAAACCCCGCGTTACTTTTAAAACTTGACTTTATCATAACAGTAGTCTATTATGCAAACTTCTGCTGCGGGGTGGAGCAGTCCGGTAGCTCGTCGGGCTCATAACCCGAAGGTCGCAGGTTCAAATCCTGTCCCCGCTACCAATAAATTTGCGGGTTAGGTGGTTTTTAGCCTAACCCATCTCTTCTATATACTTTTCTGCCATGAATGCGGCTATTGCGCCGTCTCCAACTGCTGTTGATACCTGTTTAAGCGGTGTTGTCCTGCAGTCCCCTACCGCAAATATGCCTTTTACAGATGTCTGCATATCCTGGTCGGTCTTTATAAAACCGCTTTTATCCTTTTCCACATCAACAAAATCAGTTGTTGGATTTATGCCGGTAAAGATAAACACCCCCTCGGCGTCAATCTCCATTAAGCTGTTATCCTTTAGGTTCTGCAAGACAACCTTTTCAACCCCTTTTTTTCCTTTTATCTCTTTTAAAACATGGCTCCACAGCATCTCTATATTCGGGATGGAAAGGGCTTTTTCTTGAATTATCTTTTCAGCCCTGAGTTGGTCTCTTCTATGGACAATGTAAACCTTGCCCGCAATCCTTGAGAGATAAACAGCCTCTTTTACAGCCGTATCGCCGCCGCCGATAACCAGAACCCTCTGCCCTTTAAAAAACGGGCCGTCGCATGTTGCGCAGTATGAAACTCCCTTGCCTGTAAATTCCTTTTCTCCGGAAATACCGAGCCTCCTTGGTTTTGCGCCTGTGGCCACAATCACTGTCCTTGCTGTCAAATCTCCCTCAGAGGTCTTTACAATCTTTTCTTTGCCCATATCTTCAACTGCTATAACATCCACCATTCTAATTTCAAGCCCCAGCCCCTTCGCATGCCCCTCAAACTTCTCCATGAGGTCTGCGCCGCTTATTGACGGAAAACCAGGATAGTTCTCTATAACATCGCTTACGGCAATCTGGCCACCTATCATCTCCTTTTCCAGAAGGAGCGTTTTAAGCCTTGCCCTCTGTGCGTATATGCCTGCTGTAAGGCCGGCAGGGCCCCCGCCGATAATGATTATATCATACATATAAAATCATCCTTTCCAAAAAATGGGCGTAAATAAAATCAAAAGCGTGTATATCTCAAGCCTGCCAAGAAGCATGCATAATATAAGGAGCCACTTCCCTATGTAAGGGATCTCGCTGAAATTTGAGAGCGGCCCGACAATCCCAAGACCTGGGCCTACGCCTCCCATTGTTGTGGCTACTGACGAAATGGCGCTGACAATATCAAGACCCAGGAATGCCATCATAAGCGAGGCTAAAGTAAATATAACAATATATAAAAATGTAAAACCTATGGCGCCGGTTATGACCTCAGGCGGGACAGCCCTGCTGCCGAGCCTTATGGGTATTATGGCGTGAGGATGTATTAAATGACGGAGCTCCTTATACCCCTGTTTGAGCAGTATCATAATCCTCAGACATTTTATAGCGCCTGTTGTAGAGCCTGTTGAACCGCCTATGAGCATCAATACAACAAGTATGAGTTGGGAGAATGAAGGCCATTTGGCAAAATCAATGGATGAAAAACCTGTGCATGTATTTATAGAGACAACCTGAAATGACGCATATCTTATGGAAGAGGCAATGCTGTCATAAATTGAAAAACGGAGATTTATGGCAACAAGGATAATGGCTAAAAGCTGAAGCCCGAGATAAAAGCGAAATTCCGGGTTCCGCCAATAAATCTTTGGCCCTGACCTCAGAATATTTGCATGCAGCGCAAAATTAGTAGCAGCGATGAACATGAAAACTATCAGAATAAACTCTATGAGCGGGCTGTGATAATATTCAACGCTTATGTTTTTATTAGAAAACCCGCCTGTTGCAACAGTGCCGAATGCATGGATAACTGCATCAAATGGGCCCATGCCTGCCCATATAAGGGCGATTATTCCAGCAACAGTAATCAGAATGTAAACCAGGCCAAAGAGTTTGACAACCTCAATAAGTCTTGGCGCAAGCTTATCGGAAGAAACACCTACCCCTGTAGCCTCTGCCTTGTAAAGCTGCATGCCACCTACGCCGAGCAGCGGCAGTATAGCTATTGATAAAAGTATTATACCCATGCCGCCGATCCAGTGGGTAAGGCTTCTCCAGAATAGTATGCCGTGAGGCAGATTTTCAACAGATGTAAAAACAGACGCGCCTGTGGTGGTAAAACCTGATATGGATTCAAAATATGCGTCTGCAAAATGAGGGAGCGCGCCTGAAAAGAGATACGGCAGCGCGCCAAAGAGACCAGCGGTCATCCATGTAATAGCGGTTATTGCAAACCCCTCTCTGTGCGAGATCTCTACACGTTGTCCTCTAAATGCTAAAAACAAAACACCGCCAATGCCTAAGGTTAATATGGCTGATAAAAATATCGGTATCGCAGCCGTTTCTCTGTAGGCAAACGACAGCGCCGCGGGAAACAACATGGATAAACCAAGGAATATGCAGAATGCCCCAAGGAGGTATAAAATTACCTTTACTCTCATTAGAAATACTCCGGTTTTACCATCAACATCTTTTCTATCTTTGATACTGTCTTTGCAAGGGTAAATATAATGACCTTATCGCCGGGCTGAATCTGTGTTTCTCCCTCAGGTATAATGACATCCCCGTTTTCTCTGACAACAGCCCCTATCAACGCCCCCTGGGGAAACTTGAGTTCTTTTAACGGCCGGCTGACAATCTCGGCTGTCTCCATGGCCACGGTTTCAATTGCCTCAACCCTCTCTTCCATCAATTGGGTCACGGTCAGTATCTTCCCCTTTCTTACAAACTGCAATATGCCGCTGACAGAGGCAAGCCTTGGGGAAACGCCCACATCTATGCCTATGGTGGAAACCATTGACAGGTACTCGGGCTTATCAATGAGCGAAATACATCTGCTTGCGCCAAGCCTCTTTGCCAGAAGAGAACTCAGTATGTTAGCCTCTTCATCGTTGGTGACTGCAATAAAGGTGTCTATATCCATTACATTTTCTTCCATAAGGAGATTCTGATCCGTGCCATCGCCCCTTAAGACTATTGCCTTCGTGAGCTTGCCCGCAAGAAATAACGCCCTTGCCTCATTTCTTTCTATAACCTTTACAGAAAATCCCCTTTTCTCAAGCCACTGGGCCAGATAAAACCCGATATCGCCTCCGCCGACCAGCATAATCTTGTTGCCGGTCTTCTCTTTCCTGCCAAGGAGTTTTATAAGATTTGGTATCTCCGCGGGAACAGTGACTGCAAAAACAAGATCGCCTGCCTCAAGGACTGTTGAGCCGTTTGGTATTATTGTATCGCTCCCTCTGTATACTGCCACTATTATAACCCTGTGATCAGGATGAAGATCCTTCAGGTCTTTGAGTTTTTGTCCCACAGCGCCGCATGTTGGCGTAAGTTTTATGCCGACTAATTTGACGCTGGCATCCGCAAATTCAACTACATCCAATGCCCCTGGCACCTCTATAATCCTCATAATCCTCTCTGCCGCAGCCTTTTCAGGGTTTATATTAAAGTCCAGATCCAGATAGTCTTTTTCAAATATCTGTGTATAGCTGGCATAGTCAGGCTCCCTTATCCTTGCTATCTTTTTTGGAACCCTTGATTGGCTGCCTGCAATCAGGCAGGCTATCATATTGACCTCATCACTGTCAGTTACGGCAATAACTATGTCTGAATGCTCCACGCCAGCATCCATCAAGACCTTTGGGTTGCTGCCGCTGCCGTGTATAACCTTTACATCCAGGCTTTCTGATATCTCTTTAATCCGCTTCTCATCCTTTTCTATTATAACTACATCCTGCGCCTCGGAAGAAAGCCTTTTTGCAATCGTGTGGCCTACAACCCCTGCGCCAATTATTATGACCTTCATTATGCCTCCGTAAAAACAGAACCCCTTAACCCCTTCTACTCATTTACCTTGTATCTTTCTGCATAACTACCTTTTTTGCCGCCGATGACAAGGCGCTTGAAACATTTTTGCTTTTGGCAATATGCTGCACATCTTTTCCATTTAACTGATTTAAGAGCCTCATAGCGACTGTCAAAGGCGTCTTAGGATTATTCACCATGCCTAATTTGATGGGATATTTTTTAAGCCATTCTTTGTTGCCTGCCACCTGCCTGAGTATATCATCTGAAATACTCCTTGAGTTAACCACCTTCGTAATCTCGTCTTCAGTAATCCTTGGATTTTTTAACACTGTGGAGGAAACAAGTTTATTGGAGTCCTTTAGAAGTATGCCCCTTGCCTCTTTATTGCCGAGCAGGGCAAGCTTAATCTTTTCTGAAACATTCAAATGCTGCACCCTCTTATAAAGACTTTCCTTTTCCGCCTCTGTTGCAGCCTCTTTTTCTATCTTCAATTCAGCGTCAACGGCAGCAACCTCTTCCCCCGGTAATTTCTCTGTCTCCTTTATTTGCAGAGGCTCTACCTCAGCAGGCATAGGGACAGCCGCTTCTTTTGGGCCTATCTTGCCAACTGATATAAGAAAGACCGTAACCCTGTCAACAACGGATTTACCGACAGAAGGATTGATCTTAAGCGCATCTAAAAGGGATGGGTTGCGCATAAGCCTGGTCTGATTTTCCGCTATAACTCGCGCCACACCCTCCGGTGCATTCGAGGCCAGAAGCGCCATGGTCTCATCATCCGTATTGCGATTTAAAGCCGCCATAACAAGTACGGCATCATTACCCTTATGTATATTGACGACGGCTTTTATAACAAGAGCATCTAAATCGCCGTCCAAAACCGTCAGCAATAGATGGGACGGTATCCCCTCAAGGCTTTTTCTTGCTGTTTCACTGACCTCGAGATCTGTATCGCTGATAAGGATGGAAAGTACGGCAACAAGGTCCTTTGGCCCCATAGGAAGCACAGCCTTTGCAGCCATAAGCCTTGTTTCTTTTGGTGTTTGAGGAGAGATAAATTTTTCCAGATTGGGTGATATTTTCATAGTCGCTTTGTCCCATCTCCGTCTTTGTTTACGCTTCTTTCCTGTCTTCTGAGTCTGCTGATAATGCCCGGCATTGTCTTCCTGAAAAACATACCGAGAAACTTATTTATTGGATTAGAGCGATTCATAAACGGTATTACAGGTTTTTTTCTTGCCCCCAGTTTTACCAGTTCTTCATGAATAATATCATTTTCAGGGTCAAACCTGAGCCCTTTTTTTAAAACACTAATGGCCCCTTTCTTATTGTCGGCCTTAATATATACCCTGGAAAGATTTATGTAATATTCAGTCTTATAAAATTCCTTCTTTACCGCCCTTGTGCAGAGCTCAATTCCCAACCCTATCTCTCCCCATCTCATTGCAGCGCACATTCCGTAATAAGACATATACCTTGCATTTTCCTTATCCTCTTTATATGCCTTTTCAAACGACCTCGTTGCCTTCTCAAGATTGTTGTCTTTTAAAAATTGCATCCCTTGTTTAAACTTCTCCTCTGAAGACTCTGCTATCATTACACATTCCTTTCATAAATAATCTTCAGGCCCTCAAGAGTCAGGAACTCATTAACATCTTCAATTATCCTGCTCTCCGGCGCAATAAGTCCGGCAAAGCCGCCTGTAGCCACAACCCTGGTTTTTGCCCCAACCTCTTTCTTCATCCTTTCAACAATACCATCCACGAGCCCTATATATCCATAAAATATGCCTGACTGAATGCTGTCAACGGTGTTTTTGCCGATAATATTTTTTGGTTTGGATATTTCAACCCTCGGAAGTTTTGCAGCCCTTTGAAAAAGCGCATCCGTTGATATGCCTATACCGGGGGCAATAGCGCCGCCCATATATTCCCCTTTTTGAGACACATAGTCAAATGTTGCGGCTGTGCCGAAATCAACAACGATAACAGCGCTTTTATAAATTTCATACGCGGCAACCGCATTCACAATCCTGTCAGCGCCAACCTCTTTTGGGTTGTCTGTCATAATCGGCATGCCTGTCTTTATGCCGGGGCCGACAACGATTGGTTTGATTTTAAAATATACTTCTGACATCTCAAGAAATGTATCTGTAAGCGGAGGGACAACACAGGATAGTATGGCGCTGTCAACCCCCCCCCCCTTTTTAGAAAGGGGGGGGGGGATGCCGCCGAAGTTAAAAAGATCCATCATCATAATCCCGTACTCATCGGCAGTCCGCGCCTTTTTTGTGCCAAGACGCCAATGATGGGCAAGCCTGTTCCTGTCATAAATGCCAATAACGATATTTGTATTGCCTATGTCAATAACGAGCAGCATGGTCGCTTCGCTCCATTTAAAAATGCAAAATGCAAATGTACTTTGGTAAAATGGGACATTATCATTT
>ORMF010425549.1_pt1 | contig 12065 bp, 10 predicted proteins | sample 1779871 | NCBI WGS metagenome assembly ORMF01 (sample SAMEA104232316, study PRJEB22302) | groundwater metagenome | biome: forest; feature: aquifer; material: groundwater | place: USA | collected 2011-08-07 | depth 5.4 m | reverse complement strand
TTGTAAGTTTATGAAAAAACAAGCTTTGCATGTAGTCCAAAAAATCTTAAACGGTGTGATCGTCAAACCCGCAGAGCCCCAGAGGCCCGATATTGTTGAAAACACACTATGGAGACGCAACGTTAGGGGTCCGGATCATTTCCCGCCCAGGCTGACGGCTCGAATCTGGCGGATACTGATGAAGCCAGCCGTCGGCAGAGGCATTGCGGCAGACGTTGCAAAACATTTCCTCCGGCTCGATTTCATTCATGTAACCGAGCTGTGGCACTCGCAATCCACTCCAGTAGCTTGCCACTTCGGCGGGGCTGGCCACCCAGACTTCATCCCCGTAGCGCGAGCGGACATAATCGAGGAAATCCGTATAGAATGCCACGGGGTAGAGGTTTCCATTTCGGTCCCGGCCGTCAAAGTTGATGTAGTCGGGATGGGTCTTGATCAAAGCCATACCCCCGTTGTCAGCGATCCAATCGAGCTTTTGCCGCCAGATGGCGTTACTCTTCTCCCGCATGAGACTGAACAAAGTGAAATCCTGGGGGAGAGTGTAGGGAAGCTCGACGTAGCCACGTCCAACGCCGTGAGGAGACTGGACCCAAAATGGGAAGATGCGGCCCATCCCGCAGTCCTGTGGCTCAAATGGGTCCACATCGAACGTTGAAATGCTGTAATCAATGTCCAGCTCGCTGATCCAGGACAGGTCGTGCAGTGCGGAGCCGGAAACAAAACCACGCGTCTCCCACGTCTTCAGAAAATCATTGATGCTGTCGCGGCGTGGCTCAAAGATTGTGCGGTTCTGAAACAGCTTCCCATCGTGATAGAGGTCATGCACCATGATGGAGAATCCGCGACCGGTAAGGGTGCGGCGTAACCGTTCCGGCGTTTCATAGCGCATCGGCACGAACGCGAAAGCCGATCGGAAGCCGCGTTCCTCCTCCAGGTCGGCTAATTCCTAGCGACGGGAAACGCCGTATTGCAGTTCCACGTGCTGTGTGAGAACCAAAGCGAACTTCTTACCGTGGGGCCAGCCGGGCCAAGCTGCAGGAAATGCGCCGGCTGCCTCGTAAATAGGCCAACGGTGCTCATTTTCCCCTCTTTGTTTGCGCACGCGATTGCGGCGCAGGAGGATCTGGAGAGCACGCGGCAAGAGTGGCCGTAAATCGTAGTACAATTTCAGAACGGTCGGAAACAACTTCGATTCACCAACAAACGGCTTACCATTTTTATTCAGCCCTCGTTCATAGGCACTAAGTAAGTTCTTTATGGAATACTCCCAGCTTAGTGCCTCGCTTATGCGCACGCGCCCAAATTCTCCCATTCTCTTTCGCTCATCGGGATGATCAAGCAACCATAGTATCTTAGCTGCGAAATCGGGCACCTGATTCTGGTTGTCAGCGTACAAGGACGCCTCGCCAGCGCTAAATCGCCCCTCCATAAGATCAAATTGGACGATCGGTTTGCCCAGCGCCATATATTCCATAATCTTGATCATCGTTGATCTATCGTTCATCTCGCATGGTCTGTCAGGGTTTACACAGACATCGGCAGTTGAAAGTATTCGAAGAAGTTCCGACTCGGGAACCCAACCTGTAAAGTTGACGGTGTCGGTCAGTCGCCTTTCCTTGACCATCTTGCGGAGATCGGCCAACTCGGGGCCTCTACCAACACAGGTGAAGTGAATGTCTCGGCGACCCTGGTCTTTGATGTATTGCGCCACATCGAGAAGAATGTCTAATCCGTCCTGAAAGCCCATGACCCCGACGTATCCGACGAGATAACGCTTTCCGAATTTCAGAGCATTGTCTGGCTCCGCCGGCTGGAATGTCCGCAGATCGGGCCCGTTACGCACGACGAAGACGTCGCGCGGATCGATTTGACCTCGGCTTTCCGCGATTTTCGCGTAGCTTCGGTTGGTCGACATTACGACGTCGCTGAACCGGAAGGTCAAAGCCTCGCACCACAGAATCAATTTGTACATCAACCCCTTCTTCGCAAATTTTGACAGATACAGTTCCGGGTTAACATCGTGGTGGTCAAAGATGTAGACAACGCCGAGCAGTTTGAAGGGCAGCGCCACCAGAAAGATATTATCTGGTGGATTGCATCCTTGAATCACATCGAATCCCCGCCGCAAATAGATCCAGAATGCGTAAGTGAGTTCACACAAGAACGCGCAAGCATATTCTGTTACGTAGGCAAATAGTCCGTTACCCTCTTTTGGCATCGGGTGGCGGTAAATATGAATCCCCTCAAGAACTTCGTACCCTTTTTCACAACCTTTGCGCCTGGGAGACAGCACAGTAACTTCATACCCATTCCTATGCAGGGCGCACGCTTCGTTCCACACGCGGGTGTCGAAGGGGACCGGGTTGTTTTCGACGATGATAAGAACACGTTTGCTCACGATGTTGTTTGCTCCAGCCAGATCTAAAGACGCCCGTAAAGACTCGCGAGAGCGGACAGCATCGTCGCTTGGCCCCAATGCAGGGTTGGCGTCTTGTTTACAATACCCAAAGGGTATCGGCGATAATAGAAATAGCCACTTGCATCCTGCATGTGCGTGATCGTCCATTCCGCAACCTTCAACGCCAGATCTGTGCTGTCTGGATCCATGTCATGGAAAAATAACAGAGTGTCGATAGCCTGGGAGCTGCACTGGATGTCGATGGGCCAAGTCTTGCGGTCGTAGTAGCGTGGAGTGCCGTCGCTCAGGAAAAAGGTGGCCTTCCAGTATTCGTATCCTCGTCGGAGATGCCCGTCGAACTGGTGATCGCCACTGCCTTGCGCATACCACTTGAAGCAGTCAAGCACATAGGCGGTATGGAAATTGTCCACCCAATGACTATTTGTGGCCTCTGCGTAAAACCATGAGCCATCAGCCCGTTGATACTGCGCCGTGTAATGCATCGCGCTTTCAGCAAGTGCAAGATAGGATTCGTTGCGCGTGTGGGCATACGTTCGAGCAAGGAGCGATGCACCGAGTGTATTGGAATTGTGACAATTCGAGCTTTGCGTTGGAATATAGTTGAGGCAAACACCCCTGCCGTCCGCAAACGTGCCGAGGTCTTGCAGGATGTGCTCGCAGGCGCTCACAGCCGTCTCTAGGTATCGTTGTTCGCCAAAACGCTCAAAAGCATCCAAGAAAGAATGCGCGATATGGGACGTCCACACGATGGTCGGCATCCCCTTAGGCAGGTAGAAGCCGCGACTCTGATAGTCAAAGTGATTTCCCCAACACGCCCCGCTGTATCCGGGGGACTGGTTTTCCATCAGCCAATCTAATGCGATTACAGCTTTCTGTTTCCAGGACGGATCACCGGTAAGATCAAATAGGCGGATAAATCCTCGTGCAAGAAACCCCATGCCCTTGCTTGAATAGCTCTTCTTAATACCCACTAACGGCCGCACATTGATGGGGAAGCGGCGGACGCCCTGCTGAAGCACGGTTCTCAGGAACTTTGTCTCGAATGTAAGGGGCCGCAACAGCCCGGAGCTCAGGCCGTCAAAGGTGTCGTAGCCCTTCCACTCGTTTACTTCGAGCCAAGTCGTGAGACGACTAATGGATTCCCAGACTCGCGCTTTCGCGGCGACGTCTTTCGCCTGAATGGTAGCCAGATTACCAGCAGATTCCTTCATGTGTATTCCTGTTGCTCCTTTGATTAATGATCCGTCACCAAGCGAATAGCGCAACGGATCGACGGAGTTTAGCGGTGTCATCTGCATGTTGTGCGAATACGAATACTTAAAGTGCGAGTGACTGAATTTCCACAGTGGCTCTCAGTAGCTCTATGCTTAGAAAATGACAATCCTGTAATACCAGAGTTTAATGAGTTGCAACCCTATGTCCTGCAGCCCATGCAAGGACTTGAACCAATTGCCAGGGGTTTGGCGGCCGAAAACGGGCTGTATGTAGTTTGTGAGCCCCCGTGGCCTGAAAACGTGCGTGTATATTTCAGCTGAGCGCCGGCTCCGGAATCCATCGGTAATGATGATGACGGAGCGAGCGCCGCGGGCTTGCAGTTCCTCGGCGCTGCGCTTGGCAATGTTCAAAGATATAGGTTCACTCGAGGGCACCCAAAACGTGACGCAATTACGAAGGCGCGAGGCTTGGCACAGGACCTGCACGATACCGAGGGACACGGATTCGGGCTGGCCGTAGGTCTCGGAGGTCATTATTGGAATCAGCACAGTTTCCGCAACTCCCCGGGCTTGCAGGTTCTGTGCGCGTTCAAAGAGGAGGTAGTTATTGTTGACGTTGTCGATGACGACGGCATCGCTGATCCCGAGAGATTCCTGGCACACTAGCGACGTTGCGAGTCCGCGAAGCCAGTGGTCCCTCGTAATTACCAGACCACCGCACACGAGAATGGAAGCAAACGCGACCCATCGGTAAATTCGGGTTAGCGGCCGGCTGGGCACGTTCGGCACGCTCCGTGGTCCCTCCTTTGACGTCGAGACACTACCAACAGATGCCATCGTATTTGCCATTCTTGCTCGCGTGATCCACGATGCGCACGAAGTCAACTATGATCTGGCCGTCGCGCACCCGGCTGGGTACTTCTTTGAATTCCGGGTCGTCGTTACCGATCACAATGGTGTCAGCATTGTTCAACACAGCCTCTATGCTGTCCACCATCAGGCGGGAGATGTGCGGGATGCGGTTGAGAATGAAATCCCGGTTCGCACCGGTTAGCGACGCCAGCCTTACATTTCTGTCGTAGATGCTCAGGTCGTATCCCTTGCCGATGAGCCGCTCGATCACTTCGACCAGCGCGCTTTCCCGGAGATCGTCCGTGCCCGCCTTGAAACTGAAGCCCAACACGCCGACGCGTTTGTGTCCCTTATCCAGAATCAGCTCGAGGCCGCGGCGGACCTGTAATTCGTTGCTGGGAAGGATAGAACTAAGGATCGGGGTCTCGAGGTCGTGCACCCGGGCTTGATAGGATAACGCCCGGAGGTCTTTGGGCAGGCAGGAACCGCCAAAGGCAAAGCCTGGCTTGAGATAGGCGCGCGAGATATTCAGTGCCTTGTCCTGGCAGAAAATGTCCATAACGGCATGTGAATCAACCCCAAAAGCTTTGCTCAGATTACCGACTTCGTTGGCAAACCCGATCTTCAAGGCGTGCCAACTATTGTCGATATACTTGACCATTTCAGAGATCTCGAGTTCAGTCCGTATGAGAGGCGCGGCAAGCTGGGAGTACAGCCCAGCCAGCATCGCCCCGCTGCGAGAATCGAGTTCCCCGATCACCGTTTTCGGCGGAGCCATAAAGTCTTTAACGGCGGAGCCCTCGCGCAGAAACTCCGGGTTATGGCATACCCCGAAATCTTTTCCCGCATTCTTTCCGGACGTCTCCTCGAGGATCGGGATGACTATGTTGCGAACCGTGCCCGGTAAAACCGTGCTGCGAATCGCTACGAGGTGCCAGTCCTTCTTGATCTTGAGTGCGGCGCCAATCTCCTCGCACGCCCGGCGGATATACCGCAGATCGAGATTCCCGTTCGACTGGCTGGGGGTGCCGACGCATATGACCGAGAGATCGGTAGACAACACCGCCTCGGCCGTATCGTCGGTCGCGCGGAGACTTCCGCGCGAGACGACGGCCGAAATGATCTCGCCGATATCCGCTTCTACAATCGGTGACTGTCCCTGATTAATTAGGTCTAATTTCGTCCGAATTGGGTCAACACCGATGAGTTCATGCCCCTGGTTGGCAAGACATGCTGCCGAGACTGTGCCGACATAACCTAAGCCGAATACGCTGATCTTCAAGTACTCTCCTTGTTCAAAAACGCCCTTGGTGGAAGAACGACGCTGCCGTGCGACCAAGAGCACCTGGACCTTTCGTGCAGGCACCTATGGAGTCCGTACGGCCGAGCTGATTGCTGAGTACGCCTCCAGTTGTGACGGTTATTTGTACTTATGAACCGAAGCCGAGACCGACGCTTCCCCCGTTAGGTATGCACCAATCAACTCCGCAATACGTTGTTCACCATGCGCGTTGACATGCACCAGGTCGACAAAATCCTCGCTGCCGAATTGCCTACTCCCGTCAATGTACGAAATTCCTTGACGATCCAAGTACCGCAGCAAGCTCTTATGCGCCCTTGAGAACTCAACGTGACAACGCGCGGCATATGGATTTGACGCATAAGTATCGACCAACCTCTCATTGACAGGAGAAACGAAGACAACCAGCTTACTGTCACTGCTCTTCAATACACTGTTTAGTTCCTCAATCCACTCGAAGCTTCGGAGGCCACCGAACTCGATCTGTTGCTGAAAAACCTCGAAACGCCGGCGTGCTAAATCGCCGTCCCGGTCCCATACGCGGTTTCGGTACGGATCGACGCCAAAGAAGTTCTTTCGACTAATACAGTTCATCAAGATGTCAGGGTCAAGCACCACTAGCGGCCTGCGTATTTCGGCAAGCAAACCGGACACCGCGCCGTGGCCAAGCAAGCGTGCAAAGCGCCGAGCGTGATTGCCCGAGGGGTTCTCGGGGCGCTTGAACTCAAGGAAGCGGTTTGGCATGATGTCCAGCACCACGGTTGCGCCATTCATGCCGCTCGACGTAAGCAGTTCCGCCGCATTCAGGAAGTCCGGTGGATCGGCCCCATCCAATGCGCCATTGAACACCTTCTTCCCCGTGTTCTTTTGCAGAAGAAACGAAAACGTTTGCTTAGCGGAATCGACATACGAAGAAATGAATACTGAGTCCCCGAGGATGACAAGGCCGGCTCTCGGGAGTTCCAAGTCCCATAGCAAGCGCTCCCCCGGATTCTGGTGCGCACGCCAATCGACGAGATGCACAAATACGTTGTTTGCAAGCGCTACGGCTCCGTACAACACCACAGGAAACAGGACACTCTTTGCCACCATGCGCTTTACGTCCGAGAGGAATCTTTTAGAACTGGAAATAGACGAATCCGACATCATCGTAGGCATTCAAATAAATTAGTGCCAAAAGCAACGCGTAGTACATCGACCAGCGAAGCCATATTGGCTGCTCTCGGAGCCGGACCATTTTGATGAAAGTACTTCCAAGAAACCACACCGCCATCGCAGCCGCAAGCATAGCAAAATCCCGCGCCGACCTGTCCATTAGGATGTTATTCAGCACGTGCCCGATTACGCCACCCCTCACTGCGGCCTGATAAGAGACCCGCGTCGCAGTGCCGAGAAACAAATGCGTCGCGATGTACCAACCATCCGCGATTGAGTTAGCTCGGAAGAAAATCCAAGCGAATGCGATGAGATGAAAAGTGATGACCGTTTGGAAAGCACGCCGCCAGGGGTGATTTGCGAGCCACATTTTTTGATATGCTCCCTCCCTCCACGGCTTAAGCAGGATGGACGATGCAAGATACACTCCGTGCAGCAGGCCCCATGCCACGAAGGTTAACGTACAACCGTGCCATAAACCGGAGAACAAGAACGTGAGCATGAGCGCGCCTACCACGCCAGCCTTCCTCGCATTACGCCAGTGAATCTGCAGGGGCTTGAAGACGTAATCGAGAATCCAACGGGAAAACGAAATATGCCAACGCCGCCAGAAGTCCGCGACCGACGTAGCTAGATACGGAGAGTTGAAATTATCCGTAAGGCGGATGTTGAACATTCGAGCCACCCCCAAAGCCATGTCGGTATAGCCTGAGAAGTCCGCCAAAATCTGTATGGCGTACATGTAAGTTGCTGCGATCAGGCTAATACCGCTATACCCGTGGGGGTCGGAGTAGACGTTCGTCACGAATGGTGCCAGCCGATTCGCGACGGCGACCTTTTTGAACAGACCCCAGCAGAACAGCAGAACCCCGCTTCGCACGTTCGCATAGTTGAATGAGCCAAGCGACTGGAGTTGGGGGAGTAGGTCGCCGGCCCGTTCAATGGGGCCCTGGAGCAGCTTGGGGAAAAACCCCAGATAAAGAGCGAACCGGCCGAGATGGCGCTCTGGTTTTGCCATCCCGAGATGCACGTCGGCCAGGTATGAAACAGCCTGGAGCGTGTAGTATGAGATACCTAATGTTGAGAACCACTCCGCCGTGCCCCCGGCCGGAATTTCGAACCCGGGAATTATCAGGCGAAGAATAGGTCGCAGGTACTTGATGCTACCCAGGATCGCCAACTGCGCCGCCACGCCAGCCCACAAATATGTTGTTCTTCCGATACCGTCGCCTTTGTCCGAAATCCAGCGGCCGCAGCAGTAGGAAGAAAGGACAACGCAGATCCAGGCGATCACCAATAAAGGCATTCGCAGCGCCAGATAAAAGCCTATACTGGCACTCAGTAAGACAGCCCACCGCCACCTGGATGGCATGAGCTGATAGACTGCCAGCACAGCGGGGACGAATATGATGTACTCTAACGAATCGAAATACAACGAAATAAATTCCTACACCGCGCCTCACTTCACATTTGGCGCGAAGCCCTGGTGAGAGCTACTGCAGCTTAGAGTCGAGTAGACGTTGCAGGTCGCCAATGGTGTTCAACTTGAGCACCTCGACGTTTGAGAATCGGACACCGAAGGCCTTCTCTACGGCAAGAACAACCTGCGCATGACTGAGAGAATCCCACTTCGGAACTTCCGCGGCTGTGGTTTCTTCGTTTATGTGCCAATCTTCCAATCCCAGCTCTTGTAGAATCACACGTCTCAGGTCGGGTTTGATCATCCGCTCCATACCTCGGTTCTGTAACTTTCTGTCATCAGCTTTTCCCTGCTCCCTTTCCTACTCGGTTTCCCTGCCGAACTTTTTATCAACCACCGGGGCGGAGCAAGGTACACGCTCGCGATCGTGATACCGCTGGCCATACCCGCTTTGATAATTTCCAGTCCCAGCGCCTTTCGGTTGGGCTCACTCGTGATTGAGGTCTCTGCTATAACCGCCACGTGCTCGGTGCCGAGCTCCGGGTTTTCCTCGGCAATTGCTACTACCCGCCCAGGGATGACGCCGGGGACTGTGCCCACTGCATCTTCGACGTCTTCGGGGTAGACGTTATTACCGGCCACTATTATGATGTCCTTTTTTCGGCCTATAACGAATAGTTCGCCATCATCCTGAAATCCATAGTCGCCGCTGTAATACCATCCGTCACATAGGACCTCGGCAGTCTTCTCCGGATAGTTCCGGTAGCCGCTAAACATCGTGGCCGACGCTATCGCGATTTCTCCCACGGCTCGGTGACCCACGTCCAGTCGATTCTCGTCTACGATTCTGACTTTGCAACCGTCTATCGGCCTGCCGGACGACACACAGATACGAGCGCGGAGCCCATCGGTTGCGGGCTCGACTTTGCCGCGCGCCAGGCTAGCTCTATCAACGGCCAAGGCCGCTGGCGCTAGGCCTACCGGTGTTTGGGTGACGGCGAACGTAGTCTCTGCCATGGCGTAGCAGGCGGAAAGCGCGGATGGCCGCAGCCCGCATGGTTGAAACCGCTTTATAAAAGTCTCGTGGCTTTCGTTTCGAATCGGCTCGCTGCAATTGACTATAAGTCGCAAAGATGAAAGGTTTACTTCACGTAGGTCTTCGTCCCTAACCTTGAAGGCCATCATGTTGAATGCAAAATTCGGTAGCCACGTTACCGTCGCGCGCTCTTCGGTGATGGCTTCCAGCAGCAGCGACGGCGCCACTACCCACTGAAAGGGATCGATCTGAATGCTAGGGATCCCAAAGGCTAGCGGGAGGTGAAACGCGGCTATCAACCCCATGTCATGATAGAGGGGCAACCAATTTACGATTTTGTCGGACTTCGCAAGGGCGATGGCATCAGCATAACGTTTCACGTGTTCCAAGACAGCGTTGTGCGACAGGAGTACCGGTTTCTGGAGGCCCGTTGTCCCTGAAGAGTGCTGTAGCAACAGGGGATCAGTAGGAATTATTTCCGGCGAGTGTTCCTGGAGCATTCGCTGATCTCCAAGGTGTGCCTGCCATTCCAGGGGGAAATCTATTCCTCTGATTGTGCTGCCGCAGCCTGTGACGAGGGGTTCCAGAACGGGCTGCAGTTCCCGCTGAGTGAAGATCCAGTCGAGGCCCGAACGTCTCGACATGCCTTCGATGCCTTGCCGGAATTTATCAGGATGGAGGCGGGGGTTCGGATAGGCCAAAATCGCCGGAATAGCGCCAACACGGCAAACGGCCAGGTACAACGGATACAGGTGGCTATTGTGATGCAGGATAATGGCGCAGACGTCACCGCGGCGCACCTTCCGTTCCGCCAAACATGCCGCATACTCCTGCGCGGCCGCTAGTAAAGTCGAAAAGGTCCACCGAAAAGGTGCCTCCCCTGCAGTCCAGTGAACGATAGCGTCAGAATTCGGACGGTCAACCGCATTTTTGCACCATCGGGACCATACCGTTTCGCGTTCACTTCCGATCCCTCCTGGCGCACAGAGATTACCGGTGTATATATTTTCGCTGAGGCGGTCCATCATCGTAACTCCACGTATCGTTGTCACAGGCTGCGGAGGTCTCACGCTTCGGAGGCTTGGATACACGCAAGCACGAATGGCCGCGCTGATGCGACAACGAAACCTCCACTTGTGTTTCGGTCCAACCTGCGGTGATCTTTGGAGCGGATCAGACCTTCGTTTTTCCCTCGGGCTAGATCAGCTCGCATACGGGTGCCCGGCTTTTGCCTTTGGCATTCTTTGGCAGATTTAGCGGCGGCGTAAAATGGCATCGTTTTCGGCGGAATAAAGACCGCACTGGGGTAGCGATGCATCCGACAAGGTACAGTACCAGCTCTAAACCTAAGGTCGTCTTGCATGCACGGACGAATCTTCCTTTCGCGAGTCTCAGCGCGACAATGCGGCATCCTCCAGCTCTGGGCATGAGCGTTGAACGCAAGCCGGGCCGTACCGTGGTCCGCGGTGGGCGGCGGGTGCAGGAGTCCATCGGTGATCGCCAACGGCATGCGGACTCGTCGCGCCTGGGACTGTCGGCTGTGGTCCGTCTACTTCGGGCAAGAGATATGGCGCTGCAAGCATTGTGCGGCCGTTTGATCGCGCCGACCGGAGGGAGATTTAGGAACTGCTGTAGAGTGCCTACCGCATCCCCGCCGATGGTTCCGTGATGCGACTCCTCGAATGGCGTCATTGGCGCCGTCCGATCCCGCCGATTTTGGCTCCCATTCTCTCCGCCGCCAACATTCACACACTTAATCCATTCCGAGCGGCGGCAGGACAGGGCCGCAGGAACAGCCGATGATCCAATTTCGAACGACGCATATGACGAAGCCGGTACCAGTTGCTCGCGGAGCGTAGTGGTAGTGGGAGAATCCGATTCTTGCAGGCGATCGATTTCACAGTGTTATCATCGAATCTGGAGCCCTTCTCTTCAGTTGGCATCGGCATGTTGTCATTTGGAAGTCTTGCTCTGTTGATTGGAAATGTTGTCTCAGGTATTTTTGGGTCTACAGGAATCGAGGTCAGGAGCCGATAGAACAGTTCAGGAGTGCTTTTGAGGTTCCTCGCCTAAAAGTGTAATTGCGGTTTAAGCCCTTTAGATGCTTGGGGCTGCGTCGGGCGAGGATTTGAAGGCCACCCCGGCATCGGGCTATTTAGGAATGAACAACAAATCAAATCGATCACTCACTGGTCCTTCGGGTTCCGCAGCGCCGAGAACTTCATCGCTGCCATCTCTCACTGCTGGGCCCGGCTGCCGCTGCCCGTCGAATGCTAATTACACTTTCTGGATAGGAGCCGTTTTTTATGAGTTTTAGGATACGAATCGGAATTGTTCTCTCATGTATTTTTGGGTCTTCAGGAACGAAGGTCCGGGAGCCGATAAACGGTCGAGGAGTACCTCTTATGAGTTTTAGGATACCAATAGGACGTTCTGCCATGAAAATGGTCTGGTGCATTTTGGCGGTGGCTGTTTCGGTTAATGGGGCGACCCTTACTGTCAAGTCTGGCGGTGGGGGAAATTTCACCACAATTCAAGCCTGCACTACGGCGATGGCCCCCGGCGACACCTGCACGGTCTACGCGGGGACGTATAACGAGAACGTCACGGTGACGGCGGGGGGGGGGGGCGCGTGCAAAACGCGGACCGGGAGAGGGTTCCAGTTTGTG
>ORMF010819075.1_pt1 | contig 12066 bp, 8 predicted proteins | sample 1779871 | NCBI WGS metagenome assembly ORMF01 (sample SAMEA104232316, study PRJEB22302) | groundwater metagenome | biome: forest; feature: aquifer; material: groundwater | place: USA | collected 2011-08-07 | depth 5.4 m | reverse complement strand
GTCGGCGTTGAGAAGGACGCCAACCGCCGGCCGGTAGGGATCGAAATTGCCCGCGTACTCGTCGGCCTCGACGACCGTGGCCCGGCCCCGTCCGAGGCGGACGACGGACGGTGCCGCGCCGGTCAGCTCGGCCGGCAGGACGGCGCCGACGAAGGCGGATGGATCGAGCCCGGCCCGCACGAGCAGGTGGACGAGCCAGCCGGTCGTGGTCGACTTGCCGTGCGTCCCGGCCACCGCGAGCAGATCCCCGCCGCGGGTGGCGATCGCGTCGGCGATCAGCTGCTGGCAGCTCGTGGCCGGGATCCGCGCCGCGTGGGCGGCATGGAGTTCCGGCTGGTCCGGATCGACCGAGGTGAGGGCCTTCGAGACGGCGATCCGATCCACCAGCGGCGCGCCGTTCGCATCGATCACGTGGGCCCGGTCGTGGCGCCAGGCGACGGGGATCCCGGCGGCCTCGACCGCTTCGCTGTACTGGGTTCGCTCGCCCGAGTCGCAGCCGCTGACCGAGGCACCGGCGGCGCCGGCCAGGAGGAGCGATGCCGACGCCGCCGAGCCGGCGGCCCCGATCACATGGATCCGCTCGCCGGGCGCGATCGGGCGGGGCGGGCGGGAAGGTTCGAGACCACGGGCGATTTCGTCGACGGTACGGGTCACCGTCCGCGTTCCGAAGCGCTCATCGGGCTCCACGGCCGGCCGGCGCGGGCTCGGGAGGTTCCGACGGCGCTGCCTCGGCGGCCGCGATCAGGAGGTCGAGCGCCGCGGCGGCGCTGGCCCGCTTGTTCGCGGCTCGGTCCCCCGCCCAGACAAACCGTCGGATCTCGACGCCGCCGGGACCGGCCAGCCCGAGGTAGGTCAACCCGACCGGTTTCGCCTCGCTCCCGCCGTCCGGACCGGCGATCCCGGTCACCGAGACCGCCAACGTGACCCCCAGCCGCTCGCGGGCCCCGGTGGCCATCGCCCGGGCAACCTGGGCGCTGACCGCGCCGTGCCCCGCGATGAGCTCGGCCGGGACGCCGAGCAGGGCGACCTTCAGGCCGTCCGCATAGGCCACGATCCCGCCGCGGACGTATCCGCTCGAACCCGCGATGTCGGTCAGGGTGTCGGCGACCAGGCCGCCGGTGCACGACTCGGCGGTCCCGACGGTCCACCCGGCGGCCAGGCAGAGTGCCTGGAGACGCTCCGCGAGCGCCTCCAGCTCGTTCGCCGCTCGTTCGTCGGTCGACTGCCCGTCCATGGCGGTCCGTCGCCTCAGCGGTGGTTGGTCTGAACCGGCGAACCCGTCGGTGCGAACGACCACGTCTCGGGGATGCCGGATCGGCCGAGATGACCGATGGTCGTCCCGTTGAGGGTGAAGTAGGTGACCCCGGACGACCCGGTGAAGACCTCGACCGAGGCGTCGCCCCGGAAGGTCATCGTCTTGCCGTCCTTGAACAGCTTCCCGGCACCGACCCGCGGATCGAGCTGGCCATCGACCCAGACCTTCATCCAGGCGTTGCCGCCCTTGATGCTCACGACCAGGTTGACGCCCTTGTAGCGGACCGTGACGTTGCGGGTGATCGCGGTCGTCTTGCCTTCCTGGCTGGCCGCCGTGACGGTCAGCGTCCAGCTTCCGGCGGTCAGCTCGAGCGGGACGTTGAACGTGCCATCGGCGCCAATGTCGGCCGTCTGTGGAGCGGGTGGCTGGGGCGTGGCACCAGGCGAAGGGCTCGGGTCGGACCCGGCGGTCGACGTGTTGCGGGTCGCGCTGACGGTCACCGTCTTGGCGTTGGCGGCGGTCCCCTGGACGGGTATCGCGCCGTTCTCGAAGGCCGCCCCGTCCGCCGGCTGATCGACTGTCAGGGTCGGAGCGAGGACCTCGAGGAACGGCACGGTGATGAAGATCTCGAGCGGGTTCTGGACGCTCTTGCCGGTGTCAGGATCGGTCGCCGTCACGCTGAACTGGTTCTTGCCCCGGCGAAGATCGACATCGGCCGACCAGGTCCCGCTGGAACTGACCGTGGCCCGGATGTCCTTGCCCGCCGCGGTGACCGTGACCAGGGCGCCCGGCAGCGAGGTCCCGCGCAGGGTGTAGGAGGTCAGGCTCTCGTCGACGGTCGAGACGGCCGTGGCGGGATCGGTGACGGCGACCTCGGGCGGGCGCGAGAAACGGAGCACCTGGAAGGCGATGTAGCCGATGAACAGGATGACCACGATCCCGACGGCCGCCGCGACCAGCAGGCCCATCGACAAGGTCAGCCCGTGGCGTGGCGCGGACAGCGGGCGCGGGACGTTGATCGTCGGCTCGCTCTGGGTGCCTTCGCCGCGCTCCCGCCGCCATTGCACGAGGATCTCGTCCGGGTCGAGCCCCAGGTAGAGCGCGTAGTTGCGCAGGAAGCCCTTGGTGTACACGGCGCCCGGCAGCTCGCGGTAGTCGCCCCGCTCGAGGGCGCCGAGATAGCGAGCCCGGATCTTGGTGTCCCGTTCGGCCCGATACAGGTCGACGCCCTTGGCCTCGCGCGCGGCGAGAAGCCGCTCGGGCAGGCTCGTCTGCGGTTCGCTGGAGCCCGCGGGGCGGCCGGCGTCGCCACTGGGCCCGTCACCGGACCGGCGGCGTGCCTGTTCTCGGGTGGTCATGTCGTACGGCAGGTCCTGATGGTCCGGGCGATGGGGCGCGCGACCCCGGTCGTCGAGGCCAAGGATACCCTCTCGTGTCGAACGGCTCGAATGGCCCGTTCGTTCAGTCGCCCGGGTCGTCGATGTCTTCGTGACTGCGGAACCAGTTGTCCGGCCCGTAGACGATCCGTGGCGCGGCGGGGTTACGGAGGTCCTGGGGACCGATGATCCCGTACCGCTCGAGCTCGTCCATCAGCCGGCTGGCCCGCGAGAAGCCGACCTTGAGCTTGGTCTGGAGCATCGACGTGCTGGCCTTCTGGCTGCTGGTCACGAGCTCCGCCGCCCGGATCACCATGTCGTCCTCGGCCATCTTGGTCAACCAGCTGAACTGGCCGAGGCCGGCGCCCTCCTCACCGTCGAGGTACAGGAACAGCGAGTCGTCGTAGAACGGCTCGGGCGCCTGGGCGCGCCAGTGATCGACCACCGCCGAGACTTCCTTGTCGCTGACGAACACGCCCTGCATCCGGACCGGCCGGGGCAGGTCGACCGGTTGGTAGAGCATGTCGCCGCGGCCGATGAGGTCCTCCGCGCCGGGTTGGTCGAGGACGGTCCGGCTGTCGACCATGGAGGCCATCGCGAAGGCGATCCGGCTGGGCACGTTGGCCTTGATCAACCCGGTCACCACGTTGACGCTTGGCCGCTGGGTGGCCAGCACGAGGTGGATCCCGACCGCCCGCGCCTTCTGGGCGATCTTGACGATCGGGTCCTCGACCTTGCGGCCCTCGCGCATGATCAGGTCGGCCAGCTCGTCGATGATCAGGACGACATATGGCAGGTGCTCGTCCCGGCCGACCTTCTCGTTGAACGCGGCGATGTTGCGGACGGAGTGCGAGGCGAGTTTCTTGTACCGGTCCTCCATCTCGTGGACCGCCCAGTTGAGCGCGGCCTTGGCCTCGGGCGGCTCGACGATCACGTGCTGGAGAAGGTGCGGCAGCCCGTCGTACGGGGCCAGCTCGACCCGCTTGAGATCGACCAGGACGAGGCGGACCTCGTCCGGCCGGGCATGCATCAAGAGGCTGGTGATGAGGGCGTTGACGCACACGCTCTTACCCGACCCGGTGGCGCCCGCGATCAGCAGGTGAGGCATCTTGGCCAGGTCCACCGCGTACGCCTTGCCTGACACGTCGCGACCGAGGGCGAACGTCAGGCGGCTGGTCGCGGCCAGCATCTGGGTGTCCTCGACCACGTTTCGGAAGTCGACCGTCTCGCTCCGGACATTGGGGATCTCGATCCCGACGGTGTCCTTGCCCGGGATCGGCGCCTCGATCCGGATCGAGCGGGCCATCAGGGCCATCGCCCGGTCGTCGGCCAGGCCCTCGATCCGCGAGATCTTGACCCGGGCGTCGGGTCGAACCTCGTACTGGGTGACCACCGGTCCGCTGTTGACCGCGACGACCTTCGACTCGATCCCAAACGAGCGGAGCTTCTTCTCGATATCGGCCCGGTTCTCGTCATGGTCCATGTCGGCACCGCCGCTGGGGGTGGTCCGGACCTCGAGCAGGGCCGCGCTGGGGAGCTCCCAGTCCACCGATCGGACATCGCCGAACGGCTCGAACGTCACCGGCTCGTCGGCCCGGGTCGTCCCGCGGGCGACTCCCGGGGCCCCGATCCTCGAGCCCACCACGCCGGCCGCCCCGCTGGCGGCGCCGCCGAGAACGGCCCCAACCGCCTCGAGCGCCCCGACCGAGCCCGGATGGGGCGCGAGACCGGCCGACCCCCCGGGACCGCCCGTGTCGCGGGCGCCCGGGTGACCCGCCCAGATCGTCTGACTCATCGGTACCGGGCTGGGCGCCCGGTTGCTGGGTCGGCCGCCCTCGGGGTCGTCCTCTGCGGGTCCCGGGGAGGTGGCGGCGGGGAGCCCCCCCGCCCGAGCGGCGGCTCGAGCGACGGCCGTGGGCGACGCCTTGGCCCGGGCCGCCTCGATGGCGTCCGGATCGGCCGGTGGCGCGATCGTCTCGCCTACGACCCGGGCGCCTCGCCCGAGCTGGGCCAGGACGGTGGGCAGCGAGCGATCGATGGCCACCAGGAGACCGGCGACCATCCCGCCGCTGAGCAGGATGAACGCCGCCGGCCGGGGAATCAGGCCGGGCTTCGTCCCAACCGCGACCAGGAAGGCGTCGATCCCCTTGCCGATCCGACCACCGGTGAACCCGAGGACATGGGTCAGGTCGAGCAATCCGAGCAGGCAGACGAAGGCGAACGCCGCCCCGAGCAGGGCCACGATCCATCGCCCGCCGACGCCCTTGGCCTGCTGGACATAGATCCCGGCCAGGATCAGGAGCGGTGGCAGGGCCCAGCGGCCGGTCCCGAGGTACGGCGCGACCGCATTGCGCCACCAGTCGGTCAGGCGGCCCTGGCCGGGCAGCAGGAGCGCCACCAGGGTGATCACCCCGATCACGAGGATGGCGATCCCGATCAGCGACCGGGTGACGTCGGGGCTGACCCGGAAGCCGCGCGGGACGCTTGGAGCGGGTCGCCGCCGGCTGGGGCCCGAGGAGCGCCCGGTCGCCCGGCGCGGGCTGGCGGTGCGCCGTCTGGTGGCCATCTCAGATCTCGACGACGACCGGAAAGACCATCGGCCGGCGCTTGGTCTGCTCGTACAGGTAGCGCGACACGCCATCCTTGATCTGGGTCTTGAGCAGGGCGATCTCGCTGATGTGATCGCCCGGGTTCTCGACCGACTTGATGATCCGCTCGATGGCGCCGTCCATCATCGGATCGCGCTCGTTGTTGTGGACGAACCCGCGGGTGATGATCTCGGGCCGGCCGAGGATCGAGCCGGTCTGCTTGTCGACCGTGACCACGATCATGAACATGCCGTCGTTGGCCAGCGCCTTCCGGTCGCGCAGGACGATGTCGCCGACCTCACCGACCGACAGGCCATCGACATAGACGTAGCCGGCCGCGACCGGGCTGCCCCGACGGGCCGAGCCGTCGGCCATGATCTCGATCGGCGTCCCGTTCTCGATGATGAACACGTTCTCCGGGGCGACGCCCGTTTCGATCGCCAGTCGGCCGTGCTGGACCTGCATCCGGAACTCGCCGTGGATCGGGATGAAGTTGCGCGGCTTGGTCAGCCCGAGCATCAGCTTGAGCTCTTCCTGGCTGGCATGGCCCGAGACGTGGGCCCGCTTGATCGTGTGGTAATAGACGTTGGCGCCGGCCTTGAACAGGTTGTCGATCGTCCGGCTGACGTATTCCTCGTTGCCCGGGATCGGGCTGGCGCTGACGATGACCGTGTCGCCGGGCTGGATCTCGACGAAGCGATGGTCGCGGTTGGCCATCCGGGCCAGACCGGCCATCGGCTCGCCCTGGGCGCCGGTCGTGCAGATGACCAGCTTGTCGTCGGCGATGTCGCCGATCCGATCCGGGCTGTAGGTCAGGTAGCCGAGATCGCTGGCAATCCGGAAGTTCTGCTCCATCGAGCGGCCGATGACCGCCACCTTGCGATCGAACTGGGCGGCCGCGTCGAGGACCTGCTGGACCCGGGCGATGTTGCTGGCGAAGGTGGCCACGATGACCCGGCCGTCGAGCGGCTCCATGATCTCGCGGAACGCCTCGCCGACGGTCCGCTCCGACGGGGTGTAGCCGGGGTTCTCGGCGCGGGTCGAGTCGGACAGCAGGGCGACCACGCCCTCCTCGCCGAGCCGGGCCAGGATGTGGAAGTCGGACAGCTTGCCGTCGACGGGGGTGTGATCGAACTTGAAGTCGCCGGTGTGGACGACGGTCCCGACCGGTGTGCGCAGGGCGATCCCCATCGCGTCGGGGATCGAGTGGCCGATTCGGAACGGCAGGACGCCGAACGGCCCGACCTGGATCTCGTCCCCCGGATCGAGCGCCTTGAGCGGGTTGTTGTGGAGCTTGTGCTCCTTGATCTTGTTGCCGAGCAGGCCGCGGGCGAGGGTCGAGGCGTAGACGGGCACGCCGGGGAACTCGGGCAGGATGTAGGGCAGACCGCCGACGTGGTCCTCGTGAGCGTGAGTGATCAGGAACGCCCGGACGTGATCGCGCCGCTCCTTGAGGTAGGTCACGTCGGGGATGACCAGGTCGATCCCGAACATCTCCTCGTCGGGAAACATCAGGCCGCAGTCGATCACGACGATGTCATCGCCGTACTCGAAGACGTACATGTTCTTGCCGATCTCCCCCACCCCGCCGAGCGGGATGATCCGGAGCAGCTTGGTTGAATCGTTCATCGGTTTGGTGGTCACGCTCAGAACAGGGTCAGCTGATCGGCATCCGGTTCGGTGCCGACCAGGAAGGATGGCCCGGGGTCGGGCTCGACCACGGGGTGGAACGTCGATGGAGCCGCCGCGGCGGGCTCGGCCGCGGGTTCGGGGTCGCTGGCCGCGGGCGGCTCGGTGTCGGCCGCAGGCCGGGCGGCGGCTGGCGGCTCGGTGGCAGCGGCTCGGTCGGCTCGGCGATCGCGGGCCGCGAGGAGCGTCTCAGGCAGGCCCCCGATGTCGGTCTCGAGGGTCGATCGGTTCGACCCGTCGTACAGCGCAAACGCCGGGTGATACATCGCGAAGACCAGGGCGTCGCGCGCTCCGGTGGCCGGATCTGCCGGGCGCGAGGTCCCGTGGACCCGGCCGATCCGCTCGCCGGGCATGAACACGCTCAGCGAGTGCTTGCCGGCGGTGACCACGACCGCCGGATCGAGGACCGCCAGCTGGCGCTCGAGGAACGGCGCACAGGCGGCGATCTCGTCGGGCTGCGGGTCGCGATTGCCGGGCGGCCAGCACTTCACGACGTTGGTGATGAACACGTCGTCGCGCTGCCAGCCGATCGACTCGATGAGCTCGGTCAGGAGACGCCCGGACGCACCGACGAACGGTCGGCCGGCCTGGTTCTCGTCGCGGCCGGGGCCCTCACCGACGAATACGACCTCGGTGTCCGGGTTGCCCTCCCCCGGCACGGCCTTGGCCCGCGTCTCGTGGAGGCGGCAGCGGGTGCAGACGCGGACCTCATCCGCGATGACCTCGAGCGCGGCGCCGCGCTCAGCGTCGGTCACACCGCGCTCCCCACGGCGGCTCTGGACGCGGCCGGACGGATCCAGCCGCGCTCGACGAGCAGCTCGGCGATCTCGATGGAGTTGGTCGCCGCGCCCTTGCGCAGGTTGTCGCTGACCACCCACATGGCCAGCCCGCGGCCGTCGGCGATCGAGAGGTCGCGGCGGACGCGCCCGACATAGATCTCATCGTGGCCGGCGGCCTGGGTCGCCAGCGGGTAGACGTGACCCGCCGGATCGTCCTGGACGACGACCCCGGGGATCGCCGCGAACAGCTCACGGGCCCGTTCGGGCGAGATCGGGTCGCGGGTCTCGACGTGGACGGCCTCGGAATGGCCGGTCACGACCGGGATCCGGACCGCGGTGCAGCTGATCCGGAGATCGGGCAGGTGGAGGATCTTGCGGCTCTCGGTGACGACCTTCCACTCCTCGCGGGTGTAGCCGTTGTCGAGGAAGACATCGATCTCGGGCAGGGCGTTGAAGGCGATCTGGTGGGGGTAGACCGAGTTCACCAGCGGCTCGCCGGCGACGTGAGCCCGAATCTGGCTCTCGAGCTCGACGATCGCGTCGGAACCCGTCCCGGAAACGCTCTGATAGGTGTCGACGACCACCCGTTCCAGGCCGACCGCATCGCGCATGGCCATCAGGATCGGGACCAGCTGCATCGTCGAGCAGTTCGGGTTGGCCACGATGCCCTGGTGGAGCGCCAGGTCGGCCGGATTGACCTGGCTGACGACGAGCGGAACGCCGGGGGTCATCCGCCAGGCATTCGAGTTGTCGATGACCGTGGCGCCATGCGCGACCGCGGCCGGGGCGAGCAACTCGGACACGGCGGCCCCGGCGGAGAACAGGGCGATGTCGACGCCGTCGAAGGCCTCGGGCACGGCCTCGAGGACCTCGTGGGTCGTCCCGGCGACCGAGATGGTCGAGCCGGCCGACCGGCCGGAGGCCATCAGGCGCAGCTCGCCGACCGGGAAGGCCCGTTCGCGCAGGACCTGGATCATCGTCCGACCGACGACGCCGGTGGCGCCGACAACCGCGACGGTGAGGGGGCGATGGGTCATCCCGGGCACGGCTCCACTGTGGTGTTCATCGGTTCCGGGCACGGCGGGAGTATACCAGCGCGCCGGCGGTGTCCCGCCGGCGCGCTCAGGTGGCTGGGTGCGGACGGGCAGCCCGTCCGAGCGTCCCTCAGACGGGTTCCTTGGCCAGATGGCGCTGCATCGCGGCCTTGCGGGACAGGTTGATCCGACCCTGTCGATCGACCTCGGTCACGACCACCATCACCTCGTCGCCGACGGACACGACGTCCTCGACGGTCGGCACGTGGTAGTCGGCGAGCTCGCCGATCCGGACCAGACCTTCCTTGCCCGGCAGGATCTCGACAAAGGCGCCGAAGCCCATGATCCGGGTGACCTTGCCGAGATAGAGCGAACCGATCTCCACGTCGCGGGTCAGCGACTCGATCCACTGGATGGCCTTGCGGCTGTTCTCGCCAGACACGGCCGCGATCTCGACCGAGCCGTCGTCTTCGACATTGATCTCGGTCGAGGTCTCTTCCTGGATCTTGCGGATCATCGATCCACCCTTGCCGATGATCTCGCGGATCTTCTCGGGGTTGATCTTGATCGTCACGATCCGTGGGGCGAAGTCGCTCATGCCTTCGCGGGCATGGGGCATGACCTCGGTCATCTTGGCCAGGATCTCGAGCCGCGCCGCGAGGGCCTGCTGGAGGCCGGCCCGGATGATCGCCTCGTTGATCCCCTGGACCTTGATGTCCATTTGGAGGGCGGTGATCCCGTCGCTGGTGCCGGTCACCTTGAAGTCCATGTCGCCGACCGAGTCCTCCTTGCCGAGGATGTCAGTCAGGACGACGAACCGGCCGTCCGGCTCGCTGATCAGGCCCATCGCCGCGCCGGCGACGGGGGCCGAGATCGGCACACCGGCGTCCATCAGGGCAAGGGTCGAACCGCAGGTCGAGGCCATCGAGGTCGAGCCGTTGGAGGACAGGCACTCCGACACCAGCCGGATGACATACGGGAAATCCTCCTGCTTTGGCAGGACGGGGATGAGCGCTCGCTCGGCGAGGTTGCCATGCCCGATATCGCGCCGGCTGGGCCCGCGCATCGGCTTTTTCTCCCCGGGCGAAAAGGGCGGGGAGTTGTAATGGTGGAGGTAGCGCTTCTCGGTCTTGGGGCTGATCGTGTCGATCCGCTGGACGTCGGATGACGCTCCCAGCGTGGCGATCGTCAGGACCTGGGTCTCGCCACGGGTGAACAGGCCCGAGCCATGGGCCCGGGGCAGCAACCCGACATCGACCGAGATCTGGCGGAGCTCGGTCAGGCCTCGACCGTCCATCCGGATCCCCTCGTCGAGGGCCAGCTGGCGGCAGGTCTTCTTGTAGACCAGGTTGTACAGGTTCTTGCTGACCCGGGCCGCTCGACGAGCGGCCTCGAGCAGCGCCTTGACGTCGCCGCCGGTCCGGTTGGCCCGGACCGAGGTCGAAATCCCCTCGCGGAGGGCGTCGATCCGACCGGGCAGATCGTTGCCGAACCAGATCAGCAGGTTGGCGGTCGCTTCGGCGTCGGGTGCGGCTCGATGGGCCTGGGCGAGCTCGATCCCGAAGAAGCTGGACAGGGTCGGGAGCTTGTAGTTCTCGAGATCCGGATAGCCCTCGCGGGCGATCACCAGGGTGTCGAGATAGCGACCCTGCTCGAAATGGGTCCCGTCGTCGAGGGCGGCCTCGATGAAGCCGAGGTCGAACCCGACCGAGTGGCCGACGACGAGGGCGTCACCGATGAACTTGACCGCCTGCTGCGCGGCGTCGGCCGGCTTGGGGGCCTTCTTGACGTCCGCGTCGGTGATGCCGTGCATCTGGTGGCCGAGGATCGGCCGACCGGGGTTCACCAGGCTCGACCAGCGGTCGACGATCTTGCCACCCTTGACCTTGACCGCGGCGATCTCGACGAGGTCGGCCATCTTGGGGTCCGTGCCGGTCGTTTCGACATCGACCACGACGAACTCGCCACCCTCGGCGACCGCCTTGGTGAAGTCGAGGACCGTGCCGGTGCCGGCTTCGAGGAACGGGGTGCTCTTGGTCTTGCCGGCCGCTTGGCGAAGCTCTTCCTGGATGTCGATCAGCGGCTGGAGGGCACGGTGACCGAACAGGATGGCCTCGGCCATGACGTCTTCGGGCAGGAGCTTGGCCCCGGCCTCGACCATCATGATCGCGTCGCGGGTCCCGGACACGATCAGGTCGAGCTCCGAGTCGGCCAGCTGGCTAAAGGTCGGGTTGACCACGAATTCGCCATCGATCCGACCGATCCGCACGGCACCGACGGGTCCCGCGAAGGGGATCTCGCTGATCGTCAGGGCGGCCGAGGCGGCCACCGTGCCCAGGATGTCCGGCTCATTCTCCTGGTCGGTCGAGAGGACCGTGATGACGAGCTGGATGTCGTCCTTGTAGCCCTCGGGGAAGAGGGGTCGGATGGGGCGGTCGGTCAGCCGGGCGGCAAGGGTCGCCGCCTCGGAGGCCCGCGCCTCGCGCTTGATGAACCCGCCCGGGATCTTGCCCGCGGCGTACATCCGCTCCTCGAACTCCACCGTGAGCGGGAAGAAGTCGAGCCCGGGCCGCGGATCCGACCGATTGGCCGTCCCGAGAACGAGGGTGTCGCCGTAGCGAACGGTTACGGCACCGCCGGCGAGACGAGCCAGCTTGCCGGTTTCGATGGTCAGCGTGCGACCGCCGATTTGCGTCTCGAATGTGTGAGACACGGGGTTGTGATCCTCCTTGACCGTGCAGGAGGAGCGACCTTGCGGGCGCGCGGCCCGTCGTCCAGGTGTCGGACGCGAGAGGACCCCGGGCGTTCACCCAGGGTCCGGAGCGGCGAAGCCTAGCGGCGGAGTCCCAACCGTCCGATGACGGCGCGGTAGCGGGCGTTGTCCTTCTTGATCAGGTAGGCAAGAAGGCGGCGACGCTGACCGACGAGCTTGAGGAGGCCGCGGCGCGAATGGTTGTCCTTGGGGAAGCTCTTCAGGTGGCCCGTCAGCTCCTTGATCCGCTCGGTAAGGAGCGCGACCTGGACCTCGGCTGAGCCGGTGTCGCCATCCCTGACGGCGAACGCACCAATGACCTGTTGCTTCTGTTCCCGCGCGAGCGGCACTCGGTCCTCCGAACACGAACTGATATAGACGTCTTCTTCTATGACCGGCCGAGGATAGCAGGCTTGGTCGCCTCCGGCAAACGTGCCGAGAGGGCGACACGGGCCCGCGGGCCGGTTTGGGCGGCTCCAGACGGGCTCAGGATCAGCCTTCCGTTGACGATCTCGGCGGTGTCGCGGCGGGCCGGCGAAACCCGTCCGTCGGCCGTCCAGGCCGGCTCGATCGACACTCGATAGGTGCCATCC
>ORMF010386851.1_pt1 | contig 12067 bp, 10 predicted proteins | sample 1779871 | NCBI WGS metagenome assembly ORMF01 (sample SAMEA104232316, study PRJEB22302) | groundwater metagenome | biome: forest; feature: aquifer; material: groundwater | place: USA | collected 2011-08-07 | depth 5.4 m | reverse complement strand
GGCGGGGTTGGTCGGCATCGCCCTCTCCCCGGGACCGGGCGAAGCCTTCTACCTCCCGCTGGCCCATCAGGGCGGCCCCAATCTGGACCTCGAGCTGGTGCAGCGCCGCCTGGGACCTATCCTGGCTGACCCGGGCAAACCCAAAGCCGCCCATAACGGCAATTTCGACCTCATCGTCCTGGCGGAGCACGGCCTGCCCGTGGAGAACCTCGCCTCCGACACCATCATCGCCGCGTACCTGTTGGGAGAGAAGGCGCTGGGCCTCAAGAACCTGGCCTTCAACAAACTCGGCATCGAGATGACCCAGATAGCGGAACTGATCGGGAGCGGCAGCAAGCAGATCACCATGGATCAGGTGCCCGCCGCCAAGGCCGCGCCCTACGCCTGCGCCGACGCCGACATGACGGCACGCCTGCGGGAGATGCTGGAGGACGCGCTGCGGCGCCAGGGACTGTGGGACCTCTACACGAAGGTCGAAATGCCGCTGGTGCCGGTGCTGGTCCGGATGGAACGCTGGGGTGTGGCGCTGGACGCCGGGTTGCTGGGGCACATGTCCCGCGAGTTCCGGGAAAAGCTGGGAGAGCTCGAAGTCGCCATCTACAACGACGCCGGGCACCAGTTCAACATCAACTCGACGCAACAGCTTGGGCAGGTGCTGTTTGAGCAGCTCGGCCTCCCCAAAGGGCGGCGCACCAGCAAGGGCTACTCCACCGATCAGAGCGTGCTGGAAGCGCTGCGCGGCGGCCACCCCATCATCAGCCACATGCTGGAGTACCGCCAACTCTCCAAGCTCAAGTCCACCTATATCGACGCCCTGCCCATGCTGGTGAACCCCCGGACCGGCCGGGTGCATACCAGCTTCAACCAGACCGGGGCCGCCACCGGCCGCGTCTCCAGCAACGACCCCAACCTCCAGAACATCCCCATCCGCACCGAACTCGGGAGAAAGGTGCGCACCGCGTTCATTCCCGAAGGCGATGCGCTGCTGCTGTCCGCCGACTACTCCCAGGTCGAACTGCGGGTGCTGGCCCCCCTCTCCCAGGACCGGGGCCTCATCGAGGCGTTTCTGGCGGGCGAGGACATTCACAACGCCACCGCTTCCACCGTGTTCGGCGTTCCCCCCGCGGAGTTGAACCGCGAGCACCGGCGGGTGGCCAAGGTGGTGAACTTCGGCATCGTCTACGGCCTCAGCGCGTTCGGCCTGCAGCGGGCTATTCCGGGCATGGCGCGGGAAGAGGCGGCCAGCTTCATCGAGACCTATTTCGCCAAGTACCCGGGCGTCCGGGCTTACATCGACCGCACGCTGCGGGAGGGCGTGGAGCGGGGGTACGTGGAGACCCTGCTGGGGCGGCGCCGTTACATGCCCGAACTGACCCATGCCAACGGCCAGGTCCGCAGCGCCGCCGAGCGCGTCGCCATCAACATGCCGGTGCAGGGGACCGCCGCCGATGTCATCAAAGTCGCGATGATCAACCTGCACCGGGTCTTCCAGGAGAAGGGCTTCCGCACCAAGATGATCCTCCAGGTGCACGATGAGCTGCTGTTCGAGGTGCCCCCGGACGAGTTGGAGGAGATGCGGCGGCTGGTCCCGGAGTACATGGCCGGCGCCGTGCCCCTGGTGGTCCCGCTGAATGTGGACGTGAAGGTGGGCGCCAATTGGGGGGAATTGCTGGAGGTGCAGGAGGACGCGGAGGAACTGGCGCTGGTCGGGGCAGAGGCCTGATGCCGGAACTCCCCGAGGTAGAAACCACCGTACGCGACCTCCGGCCTCACATGATTGGACGCACCTTCACCGGCGTCGAAGCGGTGGTGCCCCGCATGGTGCGCACTCCCTCTCCAGAGGCCTTCGCTGCGGGCATCGCCGGGAGGGTGATCCGGGCGGTCGACCGGCGCGGCAAGTTCATCGTCACCCGGCTGGACCAGGGCGACCTGGTGGCCCACCTGATGATGGGCGGCTCGTTTCGCTGGGCCCCGCCGGGGTCGGGCGACCCGGTGCGCTTCACCTGCTTCCGGTTCCATCTGGACGATCGGTCTGAACTATGGTTGGTCAACCCCCGGACGTTGGGCGGCGTCTGGCTGGTGGAGGACGCCTCCCAGGTGGTGGGCCACCTGGGACCGGAGCCGCTGGACGACGGATTCACCCTTGATGTGCTGAAGCGGCAACTCGCCGGGCGTAGCGCGCCCATCAAGCCGCTGCTGCTGAGCCAGGAGGTCGTCGCCGGCGTGGGCAACATCTACGCCGACGAATCGCTGTTCCTCGCGGGGCTCCGCCCCGAACGCCCGGCCGACGAACTGACCGAAGATGAGTTGGCACGCCTCCACGCCGCGCTACGCGAGGCCCTGGACAAGGGGGTGCGACTGCGAGGCACCTCCTTCGACGATTATCTGAATCCGGACGGCTCCAAAGGCACGCACCAAGACCAGACCAACGTATTCCGGCGTGAGGGTCAACCCTGCCACCAGTGCGGAACCACGGTCCAGAAGAAGACCTTCCGGGGGCGGGGCACCCATTTCTGCCCCCACTGCCAGCGGTAGGCGAGTGGTGGAGTGTTATACTCATTTCAGGCACGTGCCAAGGCCCCCACCGCGGCCAGGTTGCCTTCCACGGGATCGAATTCTCCCGTATTGCGGCGACGTTATGTCTTGGGGGAGGTGGTATCTTGAAAAAGCAAACTATAACAGATAACCGGGCAACCCCCGAGGTCGATTCTCCCGAGGAACTTCAGGCCCGAGTTCTGAGGAACGCCGCCTTGGTCAGTGCAATCAGGGAAGGGCACAAGGCCAGGTCAGACCAGTTGGTGTCTGCGAAAGAATTGGCGTGCAAGCACCCTGAGCATGCCCTTTGAGGTTTACCTCGCCGGCGTCCCAATAAATGTTGACGGCCTCCAGGAATACTCTCAGCAGCACGGCTCCGTCAGGGCCTTTTACCACATTGCGGATGGAGCAACTGTTGTCATTGACACGTTTGCTCCTGCTGGTTTCGACGACCGATGGGTTCCCCCCACGCTGCCACCGGGGCCCATCTGACCCTTTGTTCAAGCGCACCGCCGTTAACGAGTGGCCCATCCACTGACGAACGGTGCCGGCCCTTCCAGGGACCGCCCGCCCGACGCTGCAGTTCAATGCCGGTCGAAACTCCGATGCTGCTTCGCCCGCCCGTCGCTCGTGTTGCGATTCGGGGCCTCTACCCGCAATGTGAACCCTGCCATCGATAATTCTGGTGCCGGTCACTCCACTAAATGACCAGGCGCGCCTCCACCTGCTAAACTACCGCCAAAACCCGGACCATCCAGCTAAGGATTCCACCATGTCATCGAACAAGCTTCCGCTCACCGGCGTCTTCGTGCTCGATCTCGCCCGCGCCCGCTCCGGCCCCACCGCGGTCCGGCAACTCGCCGACTGGGGCGCCGACGTCATCAAGATCGAGAACCCGGCCGACGCGCTGGGCGACGGCATCGGCGGCGACCGCGACGGCCCCGATTTCCAGAACCTGCACCGCAACAAGCGGAGCATGACCCTGAACCTCAAAGAACCCGAGGCCAAGGAGATCTTCTTCAGGCTGGCGCGGCGGGCCGACGTTATCGTTGAAAACTACCGGCCCGACGTGAAGCACCGGCTGGGGATCGACTACGAATCGATCCGCAAGGTGAACCCGCGCATCATCTATGGCAGCATTTCGGGTTTCGGGCAGACCGGCCCCTACCGTGACCGTCCGGGATTCGACCAGATCGCCCAGGGGATGGGGGGGCTGATGTCGGTCACCGGCCTGCCGGGCCAGGGACCGGTGCGGGTCGGCATCCCCATTGCCGACCTGTGCGCCGGATTGCTCCTCGCCCAGGGCATCCTCATGGCGCTGTACGAGCGGGAGCGCTCCGGCGAGGGGCAGTGGGTGCACACCTCGCTGCTCGAAGCCCAGGTGGCCATGATGGAGTTCCAGGCCGCCCGCTGGCTCATCGCCCACGAAGTGCCGCCGCAGGCAGGCAACGACCACCCCACCAGCATCCCCACCGGCGTGTTTCCCACCGCCGACGGGTATATCAACATCGCCGCCTCCGGCAACAACATGTACCGCCGCCTGTGCCAGGCGATGAACGCCCCCGAACTCATGGACCACCCCGACTACAAGGACGGCGCCGGCCGCTCCCGCAACCGCGCCGCGCTCAATGCGCTCCTGACAGCGATCACCAAGACCAGGACCAGCGGCGAATGGATCGACATCCTGAACGAGGTGGGCGTTCCCAGCGGCCCGATCTACAAGCTGAACGAGACCATGAACGACCCCCAGGTGAAGCATCTCGGGCTGGCCCGGCCGGTGGATCACCCCCGCTTCGGCGCCATCGAGGTGGTGGGCCCGGGGGTGAACCTCGATCGCACCGCCCAACCCCCCAAGATGCGCCCGAGCCCCGAGATCGGCCAGCACACCGACGACGTCCTCGCCTCGATCGGCTACGATGCGGCCGCCATCGCGGACCTGCGGGCGAAGGGGGCGGTGTGAGAGGCAACAAACGAGGTCAGAACGCCAAACCATGGTAGGACAATTCCAAGCCAATTTCCTAGGAGTGGCGCAGCCCTCTGAAGCGGTCGTTGCCATCGCCGCGCTCGACAGCCAATTGATGGAGCAATATCAGAGGCGAATTCGGGTCGATCCGTGGCTTTCACGGGCCATCGTCAGCTTCCAGGCCAGCAAGAATCGTCCGGCTTACCGGTGGTTCAAGTACAAGGAGGCGTTTTCCTCCGACCTCGTCGGATATTTACTGAGCAAATACGGCTTGAGTGGAGGTAGGCTTTTAGATCCGTTCGCAGGTAGCGGAACGGCGCTGTTTGCAAGCACAAAGCTTGGATTCGGTGCAGATGGAATCGAATTGCTGCCAATAGCCACAGAGCTAATCAGGGGCCGCATCTTCCTACAGGATCAATGCACGGGGGAACGCATCGAGGGGGTCAAAACCTGGGTCCACAGCAAGCAATGGGAGAAGGCCACCTCAAAGATCAGTCTGCAATCTCTTAAGATCACAACCGGCGCCTACCCGCCACATACAGTAGATACAATTGAACGGTATCTTGGAGCATCTGAAACGGAGGAAGCATTCCGACGCACTTGCCTTCGAATGGCGCTCCTCTGTGTGCTCGAATCGGTTAGCTACACGCGTAAAGATGGACAATACCTAAGATGGGATAACCGCTCTGGAAGGCATGTTGGGAAGAAACCTTTCTCAAAAGGTCGAATACTTCCCTTTGATGACGCAATCGCGCTCAAGATAGATGAAATCCTATCCGATTTGAGTAATGTTGATCGCCACGGCAGTGACGGGACCCAAGGCCAAATTTGCCTATTCCCAGGCTCCTGCCTGCGGGTGATGCCCCAATTGACGGCCGCGAGTTATGATGTGGTCTTCACATCGCCCCCTTACTGTAATCGGTACGATTACACCCGGACGTATGCATTGGAACTGGCTGCGCTCGGTCTGTCTGAAGCTGAGGTGGTAGACTTGCGTCAGGAGATGTTGACCTCGACCGTAGAGAATCGGCCTAAGCAACTGGTAGGAATCAAAGCGGATTGGCAAGAACCGATTTCGATTGTTGACAAACTTGAACCGATACAGTCTATTATCGGGTACCTGGAATCCCAAAAGAGCGGCGGCATGCTTAACAATTCCGGAATTCCGCGCATGATTAAGGGCTATTTCTATGAGATGGCCTGTGTTATTGCTGAGTGCTCTCGACTTCTACGAACCGGCGGTTTTGTTTTCATGGTTAATGACAACGTGCGGTATGCGGGCGCCAGCATCTCTGTGGATCTTATTCTTGCGCAAGTTGCAGAGGCTCTCGGATTCGAGGTAGACGCAATTTTGGTGCTGCCAGGCGCCAAAGGGAATAGCAGCCAGCAAATGGGAGCCCATGGTAGGGAAATGCTTCGCAAATGCGTCTATGTCTGGAGAAAGCGCTAATGGCAGGTCCCTACGAGCAGCACCTTGCGAGAGGTGAAGATCTCATCACACCACCGGAAGCCATTCGCTCAGGCTTTGTTGCGCTCGCTTTAGAAAAAAACCGCCAATCCACGCCGACGATCGAACAAGCAAGGGCGTTGTACGCAACGGCAACCAGGATTGGTGATCCGAGAAAGTTGGTCACGGCCGTCGGATTGGAAGCCGCGTTGCTAACGGCCGCGGGCATTTCAGACAAAGCGCTCAAATATCTCAATCCCGAAGACCGGTCTGAGGCAGTTGAAGGCCTCGTCGCCAATTTCTTGGACCCAGCGGGAGGAGCGTGGGTGGAGGAACTTGTCTATCGGTTTCTGCTAATTCGTGGGGATTCGATGGGAGGCAAGTTGCGAAACATCGTTGGTGTCATAGCGAAGCAACGACTGACCAGATCTATCCTGGCAGCGTTGGCACTGGGAGGGCGACCTTTTAGGTGGTTGCATTTAGCCAGCGGGCCGTGGATAGAAGGGGACGTGGATGATGTCGATATTGAGGGGCGCGCCCGGGCTTTCGCCTGGAAGGTTAACGGCACTGGACGCGTCTTGGCGTACAACCTCAACGTCCCACTGGTTCAAAAGAATATCGATGTGTCGTTGTTGGCGTCGGGACCTGAGGATGCTTTGCAAAAGGCGTACAAAGTCCCCAACGCCTACCTGGCGCTGGGCGAATTGAAAGGAGGTATCGATCCCTCAGGAGCAGATGAACACTGGAAAACAGCAAACACCGCATTATCAAGGGTGCGCGGCGCATTCACGGGCGCAGGTTGCTTTCCTCGGACATTTTTCGTAGGCGCGGCGATCGTAAACAACATGTCGAAGGAACTATGGGGCCAGTTGGAGAGCGGGCAGCTTTCCAACGCTGCAAACCTGACACAGGCAGACCAAGTGGGTTCGCTGTCCAGTTGGTTGATCGGCCTTTGATGCATGTTCACTGCCCGGCGACATGAGTCCCCACCCCCTTCCTCTGCCCCCGCCCCATCGTCTCTTTGGCCACGAAGATCAGCAGCAGCGCGGACACCACCTGTAACGGGGCGAACACCCAGAAGGCGGCGCCGGGGTTCCATGCGTCCGCTATCAACCCGCCGAGGATCGGCCCCGTCAGCGACCCGAATTCGCCCAAGGTGCGCCGCAGCGCCTGCAGCCTGCCCCTGGCGTGCTCCGGAATGACGTCGTAAGAGTAGGTGGCCTTGGACCCATTCCCCAACCCCGCACCGCCGGCCAGGACCGCGCACGCCACCGCCAGCCAGTTGAAGCTGTTCGCCAGGGGGAACAGGACATACGACGCCGCCATCAGCAAGGCGCTGGGGACCGACGCCGCTTTGCGGCCCAGCTTGTCCGAGATGAAACCCGTGGGCAGAATGAACGCCACGTTGACGGCGCCAATGATGCCAAAAAGGGCTCCCAGATCCAAGCTGGAGAAGCCGCGCTGGGTGACCACGTACAGCGGCAGCAGGCTGTTGGTCATCGTCCGGTACAGAAAGTCGACACAGGATGAGATGATGATGATGATGAAGGTTGCGCGGTAGCGTGGCTCAACCTCTCGTATGCTTCCGAAGTTGAGGAACGCTTGGCCTCCCGCTCTGGCCGGAGGCCGCACGTTCTTCACGAACGCAGAGATACCGAGAACGGCCAGCCCAACGCCCGCGTACAGCAGGAACGCCGCCTGAAAACCGAACGCGTCGGTGGCCAACCCGCCAACCACCGGGCCGATGGCAATCCCCAGCGACGTCAGGCCGAAGAAGCCCGCCATCAGGCGCCCGCGCTGGTCCGGCCGTACCAGGTTGATTGCCGAGATTTCCCGCCCGGTTTGCCATAGCGCCACCGCCGCTCCCGCTCCGAATTGCGCGGCCAGCACCACCCAGAAAGCCGGCGCCAGCGTCGTGAGGATGCATACGCCCGTCAGCCCCAGCGCGCCCAACAGCATCGCCGCCCTCGTCCCGAACCGGTCGACGAACATCCCGCTGGGGAACATCGTCAACAGCCGCCCGAGACTGACCGCCGTCACCACCTGCGCTGCCATGCCGGGGGTCACGTCGAACGCGGCGGCCATGCGTGGTATGGTCGGGATCACCAGCCCCTGCCCAAAGCTCATGATGACCGAGGGGACGTAGATCGCAATGAGGTTGCGGACGGTGGCGTGGCGCAGCAGGTTCATCAGGGCGCGATCAGTCCGCTTGCCGCCGTAATTCAGGCGGCCGTTTGCTGGCGGAAACATCGAACGAAGCGGCCAGCAACGGGACGGTGGGCGCCACCATACTCTGCCCGAAGCTCATGAGCACCGACGGGAGGTAGAGGCTGATCAGTTGCTTGGTGGTGTCGTTCAGGCGGGGCAAAGGCACGGGCAGCTCAGCGAGGCGTTGCGAAAGGAGCGGGGCATCGCGCCCACGAAAGCGTAGGGCTGCCGGTGCGCCCTGTCAACGGTCGAGGAGGAACCGTAGGTTATCCACAAATTTGCACAGCCCTTCGGCAGGGCCCTTCGCCGGGGCTCAGGACAGGCTCAGGACAAGATGTACACAGATTGGGGATGGGATCCGAACCTTCAGAGTAGGGGCGGGGTTCCAACCGGCCCGACACGCCGGCCGAGGGCCAATGGCGAATGGCCGTGGCGCGAGCCGGGAGTGCATGAGGGCGAAGCCCTCTGCCGGGGCGTGGGGTGTCCCCACACGACAGAACTGGGTGAGTGGGTGGGAAGTACAGAAACCCCCTTGACGAACTAGAAAATACGTTCTATTATCGAAGCAGGTTTAGAACATCTTTTCTGGAGCACCCATGCAGGTCATACCGCTGGCCGCCGAATCGATGGGGGTACGCTCGATGGCCACGCTGGTCGAAGCGGGCGGGGTCCGCGTGTTGATCGATCCCGGCGCCGGCGTGGCGCCGCTGCGTCACGGTCTGCCGCCCAGCGCCGAGGAGCGTGCTGCGCTGGAAAGCGCCAACGAATGCATCATTGGCGCCCTCTGCCAAGCAGATGCGGTGGTGGTCACCCATTACCATGACGACCACGCCAACCTCTTGCCGTACGTGCTGTCCTCGGCTGCGCTGTATGTCAAGCGGCCGGCTACTTCCAGTGAGCGTCGCTTCGCAGCCGGGCTGGTCCCCCGTTTGGTGCACACCCGGCGGTCTTTCACCGAAATTGACGCATCCACCGCGACCCTGCGGGACCTGAGATTCACCTTTTCTCCTCCGCTGCCCCACGGCAAGGCCGGCGCCCGCGCCGGTTCGGTGGTGGCGGTCGCGCTGACGTGTTCGGAAGGGTGCTTCGTGTTCGCCGACGTCCAGGGGCCCCTCAGCCCCGACGCATCCGCCTGGCTGCTCCAACAGCGCCCGGACCTGGTCTATCTCAGCGGAGCCCCCACCTATCGGATGTCCTTCAACCAGGAGGCGGAGCCCCAAGCGTGGCGCCCGGGCGACATCCGCAGTGCGCAGTCAAACCTGCTGGCGCTGATGGAAACCACGGGGTGCCAGGTGATCGTTGACCATTACCTGACCCGCGACCCGCATTTCCGGCGCGTCTACGCCGAGGTCTTTGCCACCGGCAGAGCGCATACCGCCGCCGAGTTTCTCGGGAAGCCCGACCGGCTATTGGAGGCGCATCGGGGCCGCGCCGGCAGCCAAGCGACAATGTTCCCAATACACCCAAACCGCCTCGCCGGATCGTGGAGCGGCAACGCAAACCCGGCGGGTGGTTCCCCCACCAAGCTCCGCTTAGCCACCGCTGTCTGATGAGAAAGGAGCATCCATGGCTGCGCATTATCGAATCGTACGCCCAACGCAGATGAGCCCGGCAGCCACCCGCGCTCGAACCGGGGCTTCGTCCGCGCCGCGGGTGGACCGGAATGAGTTGGTGGCATGCATCGCCTTCGGTCTGCTGCTGGCCGTCACGTGCTGGTATTCGGGCTGCTTATTGCTATCGGTCCCGCCGCGGGCGGTCCGCTGCGCTAGTCTCCCCTCCGGAGGTCCGCGATGAAGATCCTGCCCCTGGCTGCCGATTCCTTAGGTGTACGCTCCATGGCGACGTTGGTCACCGGGGGCGATGCCAGCGTGCTCATCGACCCGGGCGTCAGCCTTGCGGGAACTGAACCAGGCGGCCTCGCGCCGGGGGACGTTGAACGGCAGGCGGCCGCCGTAGCGCGGGCACGGATCATCGCCGCGGCGAACCGATGCCAGGGAGTGTTTGTCACGTCCTACGGCCAGGATCACCACAACCTGCTGGCAGACTGCCGCGAAACGCTCCCCGTTTTCCTCAAGACCCCAAAGAATTCCGAGGAGTACGCGGCCGCCGTGACCATCATCGGGGCTATCAAGGCGCCGGGACGGTCCATCGCTTTCGCCGATGGCGGCGCGGCCGCCTTCGATGGCCTCACCGCCAGTTGCTCCCTGGGGCTGAGCGCGATGGTGGTCACGTTGCGCGGTGACGGGCGGACCTTTGTGCACGCGTCCTCAGCCCTCAATCGTGGTTGCGACGCGGCGCAGCGCCACATTGTCGAACAAGCGCCGGACCTCATCTATCTGAGCGGGGCGCCGCTGTACCGATTGGAAGAGGAGGATGGTTCCGATCACGATGGGCCGGTCCGGCAAGCCTGCCGCAGGGGGTTGCGGGCGCTGCTCGAAATCGGGCGTAAGACCGGCTGCCGTACGGTGGTCGATCATGAGTTGGTGCGCACAATGGACTACCGCCAACTGTACGCGCCCGCCTTCTCGACAGGAAGCGTCTGCACCGCTGCTGAGTTCTTGAACGCCAAGGAAGCGTTGCTCGAGGCGGCCCGAGGCCGGCAGCAGCGCTTGGAGCCAGTCCGCACCGGTGGGAAGATCACGGAGAGAGTTCACAGTTGAGGGGACGATTCGGCCGACGGAACAACCTAACCCCTGGCCCCTCTTCTACGAGGAGAGGGGAGATCGGTCCCCTTCCCTCGTAGGCGCCGTCCTGAGCCCGCCTAAGGGGAAGGGGGGAGGGGTTAGGTTCCGGCCTGACGCGCGGTACTAACGTGATGTCCGTCGTCCCCCAACACTGAACTCTTGCAGATCACAGCGGCGGCATGATCCGCTCATCGCGCCTTATCGAGGCGGGTCCTGGCGGGAGAAGGCTTCAGCGATCTCGCCGCCGGTGGCCCACCAAACTCCGGCATGCCGCCGGATATAGTGCAGAGCGTCTTCCAGGGCGGCGGCGCGAGCAGGAAAGCCGGAGAGATACGGATGCAGCGGCAGCGCCATCACCGCCGGATTGCGTTCTCCCTCGCGGTACAGCACGTCGAAGGTGCGGCAGATATGCTGGCAGTACTGTTCCGGGGTCAGGTTCATCCTCAGGTAGCAGCCGATATCGTTGACCTCAAGCGAATAGGGCATCCCCACCAGTTGTTTGGTTCCGGCGTTCAGCCAGAATGGCCGGTCATCCGCCACCCAATCGGCGACGTAGGACGCACCGGCGTCCGCCAGCAACGCGGGGGTGCGGAACGTCTCGTGCAGTCCCGGACCCAACCACCCCTTCGGGCGGGCGCCGGTGGCGGCGGCGATGCGGTCGAACACCGTGCCAATGAGTTCCCGCTCCTCGGACTCGGCCAAACCTGTCAGCAGTTGGCTGTTGGTGAACCCATGGCCCATCCACTCCCACCCACGTGCGACCCCCGCCCGGATGATGCTCGGATAGACGTCGCATACCGCGGCATTCAGTGCCACCGTCGCTCGGGCGTCGACCCGGTCGAAAATATCCATCATCCGCCAGATGCCGACCCGGTTACCGTATTCACGGGTGGACCACGCGGGGACATCGGGAACGTTCCCGGCCCCGCGGGGAATGGGCTGGTCCAGAGGAAACCACTCGATGTTGGGGATGATCCAGAACGCCAGGCGCGCGCCACCAGGCCACTCCAGGGGTTGAGTGCCGGGGGCTGCCCGGAAGGGGATCGGCCCCAGGCTCTCTGGTGTAATCGCCCCGAAACCCGCGGTCATTCGCGGCCGGTCTCCCAACGCCCGAGGGCGGCCAGTGCGGTGGCAGTCTTGACCACCCACGCGTATTTCTGGTGCATGTCGAACAGATTGACCTTGTGGCTTAGCAGCGACCGATCGAAAGTGGCTTCCTCAGCCACGAGT
>ORMF011958581.1_pt1 | contig 12071 bp, 10 predicted proteins | sample 1779871 | NCBI WGS metagenome assembly ORMF01 (sample SAMEA104232316, study PRJEB22302) | groundwater metagenome | biome: forest; feature: aquifer; material: groundwater | place: USA | collected 2011-08-07 | depth 5.4 m | reverse complement strand
GTTCAGCCGGCGGACGCCACGTCGGGAAGGGCGCGGGCGTTCGGTGCGGCGGACACCGACGTGGTGCCGCCGGTCGTTCTCCGGCAGGATGTTCCAAGAGTTCCACTTGCTTCGACATCGCGCGGATCGAAAAAGCCGGGCGTCCTGGTCATCACAATCGATACGCGAGGACATGTCGAAGAAGCCATCATGCGCGAATCCGTCAGCACTGAAATTGACGCGCAAGTCGTCAAGGCCGCGCTCTTGTGGCGATACCGTCCCGCGACGAAGGCCGGTCGTCCCGTGCCGTACATCAAGGTGATCGCTGTCGCCGTTGGCAACTATTAGCAGGAATCGCGGTCGCTCGGTGTTCCGGGCAAGTCGCAGACACTCTCGTAGTTATTGACACATCCGCGCAACGCGGGCAAACTCTGTTATTCTTGATCTTTCCTGAGCAGCCCAATCTCTCATCCATCGCCACATCGAGTCTAGAGCATCGAACATGTCCCATCTTGAATCTGCCGGCGAGGATCTCTCCGGACGCGACGAAGTCTCCACACCAGTCCGCGAGGGATTGCCGGCAACGTACAGAATGCGCGCGGATTCCCACTACGTAGACCTCCTTACGGCACGTCCGTCGGCTGGACGTGAGCCGGTGTCGCCGCCGCGAGGCGCCGAGACAGCTTCCCTCTCCGAGGTGGCGACGCGTGCGGATGGCGAGCTCGAGAGAACGCTCGGCTCGCTCACGGCCTGCACCGATTTTCTTTCCCGATCCGACTCCGACCTCTCCCGCACAATTGCCGACACGCTTCTGCGGGCCGAACTCTGGCGCGCATCGTGCCTGCTCAACGCGACCCGTGTCCTCCGGCAGGAGCTTCCAGCCGTTCGCATCCCGCTACCGGTCCGAAGGGTCCTCGATCAGCTCGTCAACGGCTTCGCTCCCGAGCGGCGCCTCCGCATGATCGAGTTTGACGTGAAATCCTCGCTGCCGTCGGATGCGGTGATGATCACGGACGAACGCTTCGTCCTCGTTGTCCTGTCGAGCGCCGTCAGAGCCGTCCTCAGCCTGTTCAACGAAGTCGCGGGGGCGACTGTCCGCGTCGGCGCTGGCGCCGAGGCGGGCGACACGATGACATTCACGATCTCACAGAATACGGTTGCGGTTGCTGATGCCTGGATCGCTCGTGCGTTTGACAGAACATGGGTGGATCGGCCCGGGGGTCTGCCGACGCTGACCTCGATGCTCGCCCTCAAGCAGGCCGCCGAGACACTTGGGGGGCACGTGAGCATAGCCGCGGTCGGTCTCGGCACGGCGATTACGATCAGTATCCCGGCCGGGATCTAACTGACACCCAGACTCTTGTCGTCGCTCGCACGAAGGGACGCCGCGCCGTTTACCGGACGGCGTCCCTCCTCTGCCCCATAGTCAGGCGATCTGAAGAATCTCCCGTCATCTTCTCTCGAAACGCCGCATTCGTCGCGTAATCGCGCATGTTGTTCTCGAACTCCTGGAGCGACTCGGCCTCGTACTCGAGGATGACCCGGTTGAAGTCGCCTACGCAGACTTTTCCAGGCTCATGGGCGTCGGCACGGCGAGATCCGGCATCGGATCGGCAATGAACAGTCGGCGGGCGGCGAGCCCCATCCATTTCGCCCAGCGCGCCGACCGCTGCACGCGCGCGCTGTCGGTGGCGATGCCCGTGTTGGCGTACATCTGTCGATACAGCTTCGACACCATGATGAACGCAAGCCGTCCCTTGACCGACTTGAGCACGCTCGATCGCCGCCAGATACGCCGCCAGCTGTAGAAGCTGTCCCACGCGCTCTGCGTACCGATCCGGATCTCTTCGAGTGACATCGTCGGATGCTCAGTGAAGAGCTTTGGACGCTGCCCCTGCGGGATCAGCCAGTGGCGGGGGAGCGGGACGCCCTTGACCTTTACATCCTCGCGCCCCGACTGTTTCTCCCATTTCTCGAAGTCGATCGTGCCCGGAAACGGCGTGAGCAGTACAAACTGCGCGAACGTGACGTCGGCCTTGTCAGCGAGCGTGACCGTCGCCTCGAACGTATCGGCGCGATCGCTCGGCAGCCCGAAAATGAACGATCCGAGCACGTGGACGCCATGATGGCGGAACGCTCGCAGCCGTGTCACGAGCGCATCGCCCGCCAAATTGAATCCCTTGTAGACGTCCTTCAGGCCTTCCTGCGTGACCGATTCGACGCCGACGAGGGCGCCACGGATGCGTGCCCTGTTCATCGCGTCCAGAAACTCCGGATCTTCGCCGGCCTCCATCGTGATCTGTGTATAGAAGACGAGGTCGCTCGGCAGTCGCTCGAGTTCCGCCATGAGTTCGAACCGCTCGCGCCGCATTCGCTCCAGTTCCTGAAGCCGCGCCGGATCCTTCCGTCGGCGGGCCTGCGCGACGTCGTCGAGCGTCACGGGATAGAAGTTGTCGTCGGCGAGCGCAATGAATCGGAACCCGAGCCGTCGAAGTTCGATAATCTCCCGGATGACGAGATCGACGCCGCGCTGGCGGGGCTCCTGCCCGTCGGTTCGCCAGACCGAACAGAAGGAACAGTGCTTGGGGCAGCCTCGCACCGTCTGCACCGAACCCCACATGTAGCGCCCTTCCGGCAGCAGATCCCACCGCGCCGGAAGGAACTCCTCTCCCGACACGCGGCCGCCGTCATAGAGCCGCGCCGGACGACCGGCCAGGCAATCACTGACGACTTTTTCCCAGACCAAATCGCCATCGCCCTTGACGACGGCGTGCGCGAGTCCCTGTTCATGCGCCTCCTCCGGATACAGCGTGGCGTGAATCCCGCCGTACACGACCCAGGCGCCCCGCTCGCGCAAGGCGCGGCCGACTTCATAGCCCCGGAGTGCGTTGCCCGTGTGAATGCCAATCCCGACGACATCGCCTGCGGTGATCGTCCCGAAATCGACGGGTTCCAGCGTCTCGTCGACGATCACCGGATCGCCCCATTTTCGCCCGGTGGCCGCGGCAAGAACATACAGCCACCGTGGCGTGATGACGGCAACCCCAAAGGAAACGTCGCTTGGATTGATCAGATGGACGCGAGCGCTCATAGGACACCCCAGGACAGGTTCACATTTGCGCGGTCGCGACCCACGACCTAAAGAAATGCGAAGGCACCGAGTATACCCCGAGTGACCCTAGGAAATAGCCGCAATCATCACCGCCACCGGCAGCCGATCGCCGATGATCGTGAAGGCCCATGTATCGGGTCAGGATGAGGTGAAAGCCTGTTCTCATGCCGTCGCGAACAGAATGGCGTTGCCGGAGGGGGCGCGAACCCGTAGAGACTGGCCATCGGCGTCTGCCGCGTATCCTCCCGCTATCAGACGAGCCCGCACACTCTCGAGAGCGACCCGGCTCGGCACGCGCACCACGAAATGCCGCAACCCAATCGCACCTGGCGGAGGGGCCGGTGCGCCAACGCCGGCCCACGTGTTGAGCCCGATGTGATGGTGATAGCCGCCGGCGGAGACGAAGAGCGCGGCGTGGCCGTAGCGCTGCGTCACTTCGAAGCCGATCACATTGACGTAAAACTGCTCCGACGTGTCCAGGTGAGCCACGTGGAGATGCATGTGTCCCACGACCGTCGCAGGCGAAAGACCGGGCCATGACTCCGGCTGCCCACGCAGTTCGCTCAGGAGGCGTGCAACGTCCAACGGGGCGGTGCCCATACGAAGCTGTCCCCCGCTGCGCGGCCATTGCTCGCGAGGTCGATCGCGGTAGACTTCGATGCCGTTGCCGTCCGGGTCCGCCAGGTACAACGCCTCGCTCACGCCATGGTCGGCGAATCCCTGCATCACCGTTCCCATATCCACCAGGCGGCGAAGCGAACGCGCCAGCTCAATCCGGGAGGGCACGAGGATCGCGAAATGATAGAGACCGGTGACGCCGTGTGCGCGGCGCGCCGCGCGCGCCTCTGTCAGAACCAGGAGGTCTGCCCTGCCTGCGCCGAGACGTGCCGTGACGCCATCGCGACCGTGAAGAGTGCAGCCGAGGTGCGTTTGGTAGAAGCGGACCGAGCGATCGAGATCTGCGACGGTGAGGTGGACCGGGCCGATGGCGATTCTGGCGTCAAGGGACATGATCGATCCGCGCGCGCGCTCCGCGAAGAATGTAGAGGATAGCATCAAGAAAGTGGGGTCACAATGCGCAACAGCCTTCGTCACTCGCATAGCTTCGCACCAACAATTGTCGTCGTCGCGTGTCTTGCGCTGACCGCTTGCGAGTCTCGGTCCTCGCCGGACGCTCGCGGCACGTCCGCCAGCGGATCGCACCTCGTCGAGCATACGTACTCCACGATGGGGTCGGAGCTTCATCTCGTCGCCTGGACAGCGGACGAAGCCGGCGCGCGCTCCGCCTTCGAGGCTGTCTTCAGGGAATTCGACAGGCTCGACGGCCTCATGAGCATCTGGCGCGAGGGCAGCGACGTGCAGCGGGTGAATCAGGCCGCTGGCGCACATGCGGTGACCATCAGCCCGGAGACCCTCGAGGCCCTGCGCGCGGCGCGCCAGGTCAGCGAGTGGACCGAAGGCAAGTTCGATGTGACGTTTGGCGCCCTGTCCGACGTGTGGAAGTTCGACCACGACCAGGACAACCGCGTGCCCAGGCCTGACGAAATCCGCGCGCGTCTGCCGTTCGTGAACTACCGCGCGTTGATCTTCGATGAACAACACCGTACCGCGCTGCTGGAGCGTCGCGGCATGCGGATGCACCTGGGCGGCATTGGAAAAGGCTATGCGGTCGATCGGGGCGCAAGGCTGCTGCGCGGAATGGGCATCGACAACTTCATGATTCAGTCGGGCGGAGACTTCTATGTCTCCGGCCATCGTGGCGGTCGTCCGTGGCGGGTGGGTATCCGCGATCCTCGAGGCCCAGCGGATCGGATGTTCGCGGCGCTCGACCTCGCCGATGGCACGTTCAGCACGTCCGGGGACTACGAGCGTTTCTTCATGAAGGACGGCCGCCGTTACCATCACCTGCTGGATCCGAACCTCGGCGAGCCGGCAGTCGGCTGCCGCAGCGTCACGATTGTCACCAACCTCGCGACGCTGGCCGACGGGCTCTCCACCGGCGTGTTCATCCTCGGCCCGGAAAAGGGCATGGCGCTCGTCGAACGACTGCCGGATGTGGAAGGCGTCATCGTGACGTCGACCAACGAGGTCCTCGTGTCCTCGGGATTGAAAGGAAAACTGCTGATGCTCGCGCCGCCAACGAACGCGCCGTAAGGCCCTCGCCTACATCTGGATTGATGTGGGGACTGCCTGAGGTGCTGGCTTCTTTTTCAGGATGATGATCCAGTGCGGGCACTTGTCTTCGTCCGCGTAGAGCCGCTCGCAGTCGTCGCACCGGACGCATTCCGACTTCACGATCTCCGGGCCACGGATCGCTCCCCACTCGCAGACCTTCTCACACAGCTTGCAGGTGCCGCACTCCTTCCACCGCTTGATGGGAAATACCGTCGACACCTTGGAAATCACCCCCAGAAAGGCGCCCACCGGGCAAAGGAAACGGCAGTAGAGGTTCCTGACGAACACGGTGGCGACCAGCAGGAAGCCCACTGCCATCCACAAGGCAGGATTGTCGGCCCAGTCGTACACGCCGAACATCCAGAACGGTTCGACATACCGGTAGACGTGCATGTCGCTCGTCGTCAGGAAGTAGGCGAGCACCCCGACGAGCACCAGGTACTTCGTGTTGTTGATCCGCTTCTCGACCCGGACCGGCACGTCCACACGCAGCGCTGCCGGCACAACCCGGTCCATGAGCTGGGTGAGGGCCCCGAACGCGCAGATGCGGCCGCAGTACACCCGCCCCCAGAGGGCGGTTGAGACCAGCGTGAAGCCGATGAACAGGTACCACGCCAGGTTGTACCTGAAGAGGGGCAGGTGCCCTGTCAGCAGAGAGAAGATGTTCACGATAGAGACCAGGTCGCTCTTCATGAACCCGAGGTACCCCAGCGCCGCCGCCATCGTCACGTACTTGAGCGCGACGCTCTTGCGAAAGAAGCCGACGAGCGCCAGCGTGAAGAACGCGACCAGGAGCACGAGATCGAGCCACTGCGGTTCGAGAAGGTCCGCCCAGGTGTCTTCCATCACCTCATGTCCGACAGACAGGCTTCGAGCCCCTGCATGGCCTTCACGGCTTCTCCGGCAATACCGGCCTGATGAGTCGCGAATTGGTCAGAAACCGACGATAGCCCGAATAGGTCTGGGTCACGCGCATTCTCGAATAGCCGGACCCGCGGAAGACCCGCAACATTTCGACCGATGCGGGCAAATTGATTGTTTCGTCCGGATCGGTGAAGTGTACCGGCGCGTAGCGAACTTCGTAGTCGGCGCGCTCGAGGCTCATCCATGTCTGGCTGGTACTCCGCGCCTGCTCGAACGGCACCCGAACCTCCACCATGCCGACGAGATGCTCCTCGAGCTTTATCACCACGTCGGTTTCCGCGTCGATCCAGATGCGGCCCCTCGTCCTCCCCTCGAGGGGAATACTCACGCAGTCCTTCGCCCACGTCGGTTGGGTGGATCCGACCGGGAGCGAAATGTAGTCGATCGTGGTCGCCATCCGATCGTTCACTTTCTGAGGCCGGCCAAGCGAGAAACCGAATTCACGGCGATGCTCGGGCAGCAGCATGAACAATGGATCGGGAGACACTGCTCGCGGATCCTCACACGCGGGCTGATCGGAAGAACGGGGTTCCTTGCCGTTGACGGTCAGCAGCCGCCGAATCACATTCGGGTCTCTCACTATTCCGGGCGCATCGGGCGCGGTCCACTCCATGCGAAGCTCATAGACCAGACGACGTGCCGGACCGGCCAACGACAGCCCGGGGCCGAGGGGCTGCATCCGTACGGTCTCGGTGGCGACGATGCTCTGAGCGCGCTCGTAGTACTCCAGAACCTTGCCGGTGACACGGTCGAGCGTCGCCGCAAGTACGGGATCGGCCGCGGCATTTGCGGGGGCGGTCGCGCCTCCGGTCAACGCGAGCCCGAGGGCGAGCGCCAACGCACCGGCTACGCGGACCATATCCAGCGCATGCCAGGATGATACTGTAGGGTGATAAGACGCGGAACGACGGTTCTCGCGCCTGGGCTAGTGGAGCACACAGTAGAACGATGAACGCGGCCTTCCTCGACGAACTCGCGCGATTGGTCGCCCCCGAATCGCTCTTGAGCGATCCAACCGACTTGCTCACCTACGAGTCCGATGCGCTGGTCCATCTGCGCGCGACGCCAGGACGCGTCGTGCTGCCGGCCAATACCGCCGAAGTGCAGGCGGTCGTCCGCCTGTGCCATCGCGCGGGCGTCCCTTTCGTCGCGCGCGGCCATGGCACGGGCCTCTCAGGTGGGGCTCTGCCAATTCCGGACGGTGTGCTCATTGGACTGTCGAAACTGAATCGCGTTCTCGACGTAGACATTCCCAACCTCCGCGTCACGGTGGAGCCGGGCGTCACCAACGCCGAGATCACGCGACACGTTGCGCCGTTCGGCTGTTACTACGCACCAGACCCTTCGAGCCAGATCGTGTGTTCGATTGGAGGGAACATTGCCGAGAACTCCGGCGGAGCGCACTGCCTGAAATATGGCTTCACCGTGCACCACGTGCTCGAGGTCGAGCTCGTGCTGCCGAACGGCGATCTCGTGCATCTCGGGGGGCGCGCGCTCGATGCACCGGGGCTCGACCTGGTCGCGGCTATCGTCGGCTCGGAAGGGACACTGGCGATCGTCACCAAGGCCACCGTGCGCATCCTGCGGCGGCCCGAAGCCGTGGTGACGCTGCTCGCAGGCTTTGAATCCATCGATGCCGCGGGCGAAGCCGTGTCCGCCATCATCGGATCGGGCATCGTGCCGGCGGCGGTGGAAATGATGGATCGGCTCACCATCCAGGCCGCCGAGGCCGCCGTTCATCCGCGATTCCCGGACACCAATGCAGTGCTCATCGTCGAGCTGGATGGTCCCCACTGCGAGGTCGAGGAACTCTTCGCCGTCGTGGACGCGATCTGCCGGCGCGCCGGTGCGAGCACGATCGAGACAGCGCGCGATGACGAGGAACGCGCACGGATCTGGAAGGGCCGGAAGGCTGCGTTTGCGGCCATGGGCCGCGTATCTCCCAACTACTATGTTCAGGACGGCGTCGTGCCGCGCACAAAACTGCCCGAGGTGCTTCGGCGCATCCGTGAGCTCGAGACACGATCGCGACTGCGGATCGGCAACGTCTTTCACGCCGGTGACGGCAATCTTCACCCCCTCATCTGCTACGACGAGTCGATTCCGGGCCAGGCGGATCAGGCGGAGGCCGTCGCATCGGAGATCCTCAGCTATTGCATCGACGCCGGCGGCTCGATCACGGGCGAGCACGGCGTTGGCGCCGATAAGAAGGCGTCCATGGCGAAGATGTTCACCTCCGACGATCTCGACGCCATGCAACTCCTCCGCTGCGCGTTCGATCCCCGCGGGATCTGCAATCCTGGCAAGGTCTTTCCGACACCGCGCCTCTGCGGCGAGGTGCCTGGGCCGTACCGCCAGCACCCCCTCGAACGTGCCGGACTCGCGGAACGTTTCTGATGAATGGCGTCGAGCGTTGTCCATCCGATGTCGCCGAACTCGCGGCCACGCTTCAGTCGGCCAATCGCGACGGGTTGACGATCCGGGTCGGACGACCAATTGTGGGCGCGTCCGCCGACGTGGCACTCTCGCTCGAACGGCTCGCCGCGCCGATCGATCACCGCGCGGGCGACCTGGTCGCAACAATTCCAGCCGGGGCGAGGCTTGCGGATGTCAACGTTGTGCTGGCGCAGGGTGGTCAATGGCTGCCGCTCGACCCGCCCGCCGGTGGTGGCCGGACGATCGGCGCGATTGTCGCCTCGAACGACAGCGGACCTCGGCGTCATCGCCACGGCGCACCCCGCGATCTCATCATCGGCATCGAGCTGGTGCTGGCTGACGGGCGACGCGTCAAAGCCGGCGGTCGCGTCGTCAAGAATGTCGCCGGGTACGATCTGGCCAGGCTCATGTGCGGATCGTTTGGGAGCCTGGCGATCATCACGAGCGCGACGTTCAAACTGTCGCCGATCGCTCCCGCATCCCGGACTCTGGTGGCCACCGTTCCCCATTCGAAGCCGCTGACCGAGCTGGTGCACGCGATTGCCAGCAGCCCGTTGACACCCTCGGCGCTTGAACTCGAGACGCCGCCGAATCGGCTGATGGTGCGGTTCGAGACCACGACGTCGGCCGCCGATCGACAGGCCGCGGCGGCTTGCCATCTGTGCGCACAGCATGGTGCGACGGGAACGATTGTTTCCGGCGACGAAGAGGCGGATCTGTGGCGTCTTTACGAACGGCGCATCTGGCAGGAGCCGGGCACCGTGCTGAAGGCGGCGGTCCTCCCGACGGAGGTCTTCACAACCCTCGATGCTCTCAGCGCGGCCACGAGCGCCCACAGCGTGCAGTTCAGCGCCGGTGGACGCGCGGCGCTCGGCGTGCTCTACTTCCATCTCACTGGGAATGTCGATCGCCACGCAGACGTCCTGGTTCACCTTCGCGGCGCGGCTGCTGCCCGAGGAGGGCGCGTCGTCGTCGTGAAGAGCGACGGCGTCGCGCCGCTGGACCCTGTGGACCGCTGGGGCGACATTGGTGATGGGTGGCCATTGATGCAGGCCGTGAAGGCGCAGTTCGATCCGAAAGGGATGTTGAATCCGGGCGCAGGTCCCGGTGGGTTGTGACATCGTCTGCGTCGCCCGAGGCTCCGTCGCCCTCGGCTTCCGGGCCCGCGGCTCCAGGGTTTTCCCCTCGTAGGCCCGAGCTTCAGCTCGGGCGCTCTGCTTTCAGCGGACTCGCAACGCTCGAGCCCGTTATCGATCAGTGTGTGCATTGCGGGTTCTGTTTGCCTGCCTGCCCCAGCTATCTCCTGCTGAATCAGGAGATGGACTCGCCACGCGGACGCATCTACCTCATGAAGGCCGGGGTTGATGATCGCGTGTCGGTAACCGACGCCTTCGTGCGACACTTCGACAGCTGTCTCGGGTGCATGGCGTGCGAGACAGCGTGCCCGTCAGGCGTACGCTACGCCCCACTCATCGAGGAGACCCGCGCCGCGATCGAGCGTCACCATCGCCGCTCGTTTGGCGACCGCCTCTTCCGCAGCCTGCTCTTTCATGTGTTGCCTCATTCGTCACGGCTTCGCGTGCTGTCGCTACCGATGGGCCTCGCGCGCTGGGCGCGCCGTGCGCCACGCCTGACGTCGTGGCTTCCGGAAAGGGTTCACAATCTGATCGCACTTGCGCCGGATGTGAACTCGCTCGCGATCTGGCGAACGCTTCCGGAGCGAACAGCGCCCGCCGGCGTCCCCCGACTGCGCGTTGGCCTCCTCACGGGTTGCGTGCAGCGGGTGTTCTTCGGCCACGTGAATGAAGCAACCACGCGAATACTCGCGGCGGAGGGCTGCGAGGTCGTCGCCCCGTCGAGCCAGGGCTGCTGCGGAGCGCTCGCGCTGCACGCCGGACGCGATGACGACGCCCGGGCATTCGCCCGGGCACTCATCCAGACCTTCGAGACAACGGATGTCTCGCAGATCGTTGTCAACGCTGCCGGCTGCGGATCGACAATGAAGTCGTACGGAGCGCTCCTGGATAGCGATCCGGCGTGGGCCGAACGAGGGCGATCATTTGCTGCGAAGGTGCGAGATGCCACCGAAACGCTTGCCGGGCTTGGCGCCCCGCGATCGGCGCGACACTCGATTGACATGCGCGTCGCCTATCACGACGCGTGTCATCTTGCCCATGCGCAGGGCGTGCGGCGCGAGCCGCGCGCGCTGCTCACAACCATTCCCGGGCTCACGCTCGTTCCGCTCGCCGAGAACGATATCTGCTGTGGGAGCGCCGGAATCTTCAACCTCGTTCAGCCGGCGATGGCCCGCGAGTTGGGTCGGCGGAAGGCTGCGCGGATCGCGGAATCTGAAGCCGACGCGGTTGTCACATCGAACCCTGGCTGCATCCTACAAATCCAGGCCGCCGGCCGCGCGAACGGCCGCCAGACGCGGGTCTTCCACGTGATGGAGTTGATCGATGCGTCTCTCAGCGGGCGGGCACTCTAACGCACCTCTCATGCTCGTCCTTGGTCCTTCGTTCTTCTGGTCCCTCGTCCGTTCTTGGTCCAAGGTCCGTCGTCCACAGCCCAAGAACGAAGGACGACCAAGGACCAGGTACGGACCAAGCAGCAGGGACCAGCAACAAAGGACGACTCACTGCAGGCCTACGACTCGTGATGCGAACGGTACCAGAAGAGCGCGTAGGCCAGCGCACCGCCAAGCAAAATGGCGATGAGCACCCACACACCTGTCAGTCGTACCACACCAAGCAGAACCTCGGCGAGTCCGGTCGGATCCGATGGCGGCTCGATGAGCTTGACGACAATCCCAGGCTCCTGCGCCAACTCTAGCTGGTTCTCCACGAATCCGATGTGAATGCCAGTTCCGCCAGCGTTCGCACCGCGACCCCGCTTGGTCCCTTTGGCTGGTAGGGCTTCGGATCCTCGACCCACGCGGTGCCAGCGATATCGATATGGGCCCACGGCAAGCCGCCGGAGAACTCTTTGAGGAACAACGCGGCTGTAATCGAGCCTCCGGCACGACCGCCTGTGTTGGTGAAGTCGGCAATCTCACTCTTCAACTGTTCCCGGTACTCCTCGAAGATGGGTAACGGCCACATGCGATCGCCGGCGCGATCCGCAACCGCGCGCACCTGGTCCACCCACGATTCCGGTGTGCCGAAAATACCGCTCGTGCTCTTCCCAAGCGCGACGACAATGGCGCCAGTGAGGGTGGCGACATCGACGAGGTGGGTTGCGCCGAGCTTTCGAGCGTACCAAAGAGCGTCGCCGAGCACGAGACGCCCCTCAGCGTCGGTGTTGAGCACCTCCACCGTCTTGCCTTCGGCGCTTCGAAGAATGTCCCCGGGCTTCACTGCGCGCCCGCCGGGCATGTTCTCCGCCGCTGGCACGACACCGACCACACGAATCGGGGCGCCCAGCTTCGCGATCGCGCGCATCGCCG
>ORMF011414992.1_pt1 | contig 12071 bp, 11 predicted proteins | sample 1779871 | NCBI WGS metagenome assembly ORMF01 (sample SAMEA104232316, study PRJEB22302) | groundwater metagenome | biome: forest; feature: aquifer; material: groundwater | place: USA | collected 2011-08-07 | depth 5.4 m | reverse complement strand
CTCGGCGAGTGGCAGGTCTACTCGCTCAACAGCAACATGTCGATGGCTGCCGGCTCCCCGCAGCTGCAATGGCTGGAGCGTGAGCTGTCAGCGAACTCTTCCACTTGTACGTTGGCCTACTGGCATCATCCTCTCTTCAGCTCGGGACCAAACGGCGAGAATCCGTTCACGCGCAGTGTGTGGCGCGTGCTGTACGATTTCGATGCCGACGTCGTGATTGCTGCCCACGAGCACTATTACGAACGCTTCGCGCCGCAGGATCCTGATGGCCGCCGCGATTCGGCGCGTGGCATCCGTCAGTTCATCGTCGGCACGGGAGGCGCGAACCTCACGTTTCCGCTTCGCCTGCTTCCGAACAGCGAAATGCACTGGAGCAACCATGGCGTGCTGCAGCTCGCGCTGGGTGCGGACAGCTACCAGTGGGTCTTTTATACGGCGAGCGGCGCCGCCGCAGACGCTGGAAGCAGTATGTGCCACCGATCGATTCCGAATTGATCGGCCTCGGAGGAGTGGTTGCTCGGCGCTCCGATCGAGGACGCGCACCGGCGTGAGGCAATGGTCGCCTCCCAACGCGCGTGCTACGATCGGCGCCGGTCATCAGCATCTCGCGAGTCTCGAGGCGGCCGGAGCGGAGGAATCGTGATGCGACGCGCGCATTCGGTTGTCGGAATGGGAGCCCTGATCGTGGCCCTGGCGGCGCAGGTCTCGGCGCAGACGGGCAAACCCGCAGAGCCGAGGCCGAGCCAGCTCGGGTCGGTCACCCAGCAGGTCAACGAGACGCGCATTACGATCGAGTACAGTCGCCCCGTCGCCCGCGGCCGCGCGCTGTTCGGCGAGCTCGTGCCCTGGGGCAAGGTCTGGACGCCTGGGGCGAACGATGCGACAACGATTACGGTGTCCACGGACGTGCAGGTCAACGGTCAGGCGCTGCCCGCCGGCACGTACACGGTGTGGTCGGAGCCGCGACCCGACAGCTGGACGATCATCTTCAACAAGAGTCAGCCCGTCTGGCATCTGCGGTACTCCGAGGTGGCGAACAACGACGTGCTTCGCGTCACCGCGACGCCGCGCAGCGGCTCCCACATGGAAGCGCTGGCGTGGTACTTCCCCGCGGTCGACGGACGCCGCGCCGAGCTCGCCGTGCACTGGGGTACGGTCGTGGTGCCGCTGGCGATTGAAGTGCCCTGAGTTGGTTCCGGTTCCCGTTCAAGGTTCACGGTTCGTGTTCAAGTTCATGTTCGCGCGCGGGCACGGCACACGAACGTGAACACGAACGCTGAACCCTGAACCGGAACAGGAACAATTTGGGACACAATACGGTGTGCCCGAGCCACCCGTAGATATCGATCGGGAGCTTCACGTACTCGAGGCGGACCTGAAGCGGCTGGAGGCCGAGTACAACATGTTCTTCGCGGGACGCCTGCCCAGGCCCCCGTGGGAGACCCGGGGACGAGTGGAGGCGCTCGTGAAGCGTCTCGATCGGATGCACCTGCAGAACTATGGCGACCGCTTTCGCTTCTCGACGCTGCAAGGCCGGTATGCGACGTTCGTGGATCTCTGGGACCGCGGATTGCGGGCGCGGGAGGAAGGCCGTCCCGGCCCGTTTGCGTTCCAGCACACGCGGCAGGCGGAGCAGCCGGCGAAGCCCGGCGACCGAATCCTCCGCGTGACGACGTTCAGCGACCCCGTGCGCGAGCTCGAGAAGCTGCGGGAGCTCTATCACAGCCTCGCCGAAGCGAGGACGGAAGCGGGGCAGGACCAGATCCCGTTCCACCGCTTCGCGGAGCTGGTGAAAACGCAGGTGGCGCAGATGAAGGAGAAAGGCAGCGGCGAGGTCGCGTTCCGAGTGGCCGTAAAGGACGGCAAGGTCGCGTTCACGGCGCGCGGGCTCAAAGGCTTCACGCGCTGACGTCGTTGGAGAAACGGGATATCGTGGCGGAACAGCGTGGGACGTGAACCTGGGGGGCAGAGCACCCGGCGCCGCAGAACGGCGCCGGGCAGGTGTGAGTGGTTCTAGGGCTTGGTGACGTTCCCTGCTTGCGGACCCTTTGGACCGTCGACGATTTCGAATTCAACCGCCTGGCCTTCTTCGAGAGACCGGAAGCCGTTGCCACTGATTGCGGAGTAGTGCACGAACACGTCGCTGCCACCCTCGCGCTCGATGAAACCATAGCCCTTGGCGTTATTGAACCACTTGACCTTGCCTGTAATACGCATCGTTCTTCTTCCTGCTTGCTGCAACGGCCCGCTGGTACTCAGCGGCGGCCGCGGGGTCGCGTGCACCCGAAGGTGCTGATGATCTCCGGGGCACAAAAAAAGACCGCGAGTGCTGCTGCGGCCTCGACTTCGGCGATTGGGAACGCCCCAAACGCGCCTTCATCCTAAGCACGCGCCCCAGGAGTGTCAAGCACCAGCTGGCCGGAACGCTCTGAATCCCCTCTCTCCGATCGCCATGACGCCTAATTCACAGATGAAACGAGCCCTCTTGAGCGTGTCAGATAAAACTGGCCTCGTCGACTTCGCGACCGGTCTCTCGCGGCGCGGCTTCGAGCTGGTGTCGACGGGCGGCACCGCCAGAGCTCTCCAGCAGGCCGGGCTGCCAGTGGTCAATGTCGCCGAGGTCACCGGCTTTCCCGAAATGATGGACGGTCGGGTCAAGACCCTGCACCCGCTGGTCCACGGGGGCATTCTGGCCAGGCGGGGCGACCCTGAGGATCTCGCGGCGGCGGCGGCCCATGGCATCGGTCTCATCGACCTGGTGGCCGTGAACCTGTACCCGTTCGTGACGGCGGCCGCCAACCCGCAGACGCCGTTCGACGCGCTTGTCGAAGAGATCGATATTGGCGGACCCAGCATGGTGCGCGCGGCTGCGAAGAACTTCAGGGACGTCGTCGTTGTCGTGGCGCCGGCGGATTACCCGGGCGTGCTGCAGCAGCTCGATCGAGCGGGTGGGCCCAGCACAGAGTTTCGGTTCGATCTGGCGAGAAAGGCGTTTACGCACACCGCACGCTACGACACGGCGATCGCCTCGACGCTCAACACGGTCACGCCGGGTGCCGGTGGGTTCACGCGAGACCCGAACGCAGGCATGGCGGCGACGCTGCTCCTGCCGCTCCGCAAGGTGCGCGACCTCAGGTACGGCGAGAACCCGCACCAGGCGGCTGCGTGGTACGCGGAGGAGAGCCCGGTCGGCCTCGGCGCCGCCGAGGTGCTGCAGGGCAAAGAGCTGTCGTACACGAATCTGCTCGATCTTGACGCCGCGGCGCGAATCGTCCTCGAGTTCGAGGAACCGGCAGCTGCGGTGATCAAGCACACAAACCCCTGCGGGGTCGCCACGGGAACGAGCGCCGCGGACGCGTACGTGCGGGCACGCGAGGCCGACGCGCGTGCCGCGTTTGGCGGGATCGCCGGACTGAACCGCGCGCTCGACGTTGCGACGGCAGAGGCGATCGCGTCGACGTTCATCGAAGCTGTGATTGCGCCGGCCGTCAACGATGACGCTCGAGCGGTGCTTGCCAGGAAACCCAACATGAGGGTGGTCACGGCGGACTTCGCTGCGCTCGCCGGCGACGCTGGCCGCGAGGTGCGGTCGATTCTTGGCGCCGTTCTCGTGCAGGTGCGCGATCGCGTTGTCGAGGCGTCGCAGTCCTGGCCTGACGCGGCGCTTCGCGTCGTCACGCGGCGCCACCCTACCGCCGCCGAGTGGCAGGCGCTGCGGTTCGCGTGGCGGGTGTGCGCGCACGTGAAGTCGAACACGGTGATCTTCACCGGCCCCGACCGCACGCTGGCGATTGGAGCAGGGCAGATGAGCCGCGTGGATGCCGTGGATGTCGCGGTCATGAAAGCCGCAGCCGCGGGCGAGGGACGGCTCACCGGATCAGTGGCCGCATCGGACGCGTTCTTTCCATTCCGAGACGGGTTAGATGCCGTGGTCAAGGCGGGAGCTACCGCGGTGATTCATCCCGGCGGGTCCGTCAGAGACCAGGAAGTCATCGACGCCGCTGACGAACACGGGATGGCGATGGTGTTCACAGGCAGACGCCACTTTCGGCACTGAGGGATTTGACAGAACTTTCTGAATTTAGGCCCCGAGAGCTTGCAGCAATTCCTCGGGCGTCACGACCGCGGGTCCAAACTTGCCGACAACGACGCCGGCGGCTTGGTTGGCGATCCGCGCCGCCTCCGAGGCGCTGGCGCCCGCCGCCATCGCCAGCCCGAAGGCGCCAATCACCGTGTCCCCGGCTCCCGTCACGTCCGCCACCTCCCGCGCCGCCGCCGGGAGATAGCCTTCAAGGCCGGCAGCCAGCATCCAGATGCCCTGATCGCCGCGCGTCATGAGCACGCTGTCGCACTCCGTCAGCGCCTGAAACCGGCGCGCGACATCGCGCGCGTCGGCGTGGGTCTCCACGCGGCAGTGCGTGGCCGATTCGGCTTCGTGATGGTTCGGGGTGACCACGGTCGCCCCGCGATACAGGGCCAGGTGTGGAATCTTGGGATCCACGAGCACCGGAATTCCGCGCTCGGCGGCCGCGGACACCACCACCCTCATCAGCGGCTCCGTCACCGTGCCCTTCAGGTAATCCGACACGATGACCGCGCCGGCCACGGCGACGGCGGCGCGCACCTCGTCGGCCACCATGGCTTCGATTCGGGCGTCGAGCGGCCGGTCGGTCTCGTAATCCACGCGCGCCACCTGCTGGTTGCGTTCCGTCGTCACCCGTACCTTCGTCGTCGTCTGCCGGCCGCTGTCGCGGACGAGGGCCGCGCGGATACCTAGCTCCTCGCAGATCGCTTTGAGACGATCGCCTGTCTCGTCGTGTCCGACCGCGCCTACGAGTCGAACAGACGCGCCCAGCGCCACGGCGTTGTGCGCCACGTTGGCCGCGCCGCCGACGCGATACATCTCGTGGTCGAACGCGACCACCGGGACAGGGGCCTCCGGCGAAATTCGCGTGACGCGACCGATCAGGAATCGATCGAGCATCACGTCGCCCACCACGAGCAACGTCTGGCGGGAGAACGCCTCAACGAGCTGCCGTGCACGGTCTGGAGTGATCGACGGGAGTCGCTGAACGGTCAGATCGCTCGGAGGGTGCGGGGTGTTCTCCGTGCTCGCGGCGTTCATTTGCCGAGGATCGAACGGGAGGAATCGTTCCCCGCAAACGGGAGCGTAATCAAGATGAGGAACAGCATCAGGAACTCGGAGTCGCCGAAGTTGTACTCGAACAGACCCGCGGTGAGCATGGCGGCAATCGCCGCGAGGGCTGCTGCCGGGAGCGTCCGCTGGGCGGTTCGGCGGAACAGACGGACGTTTGCCGCTGTCGCCGCACCGATGAACCACATCCAGGCCGCGAGTGCGGGAAGGCCGCGTTCGGCCGCGATCTGCAGCGGCACGTTGTGCAGGTGGAGATTGACAGGATTCACCGCGTAGTCGGGGCGATAGTCGGGATAGACGTGCGGCACCATGTTCGGGCCGACGCCCGTCAGCGGGTGGTCGCGGACGATCGTGACGCCGATCTCCATCATGGCCAGGCGGTCCTGAGTCGTCGGGTCCTGCGGGTCGAACATGGACAGCGCGCGGCTCGTGACCGTGTGTGGTGCCAGCAGCAGGAGAAGGCCCATCGCCGTGGGCAGCAGCACCGTGAGACGGACGTCCTTGAGCATCAGCAGCAGCCCGACACCGGCCGCTGCGCCGACCCAGGCAGCCCGCCCGAGGGTCAGCGCGAGAGCGATGACCAGTGCCGGCATCACGAGGGCCGGCCATGTGCGGCCCTGCCGCGCGAAGACGAGGCGAGCCACGGCGGTGCTGATGACCAGCATCAGCAGCCCCGAATAGGTCATGTAGTGCGACAGCGTTCCCTGCGGCCGCTGGCCGAGGCTGTCGTAGTGCAATACCGCGTACTGAATGATGCCGAACGTCGCGCTGACCGCTCCGACCGACACGATCACGTCCAGGATGGTCGTGCCGCGCTGCCGCTGCGCGACGTGGAACACCGCGGGCACGATCAGGAACAGCGCCAGCTGTTTGCTGTCGACGATGCTGACCGCGGGATCGATCGACAGCACCGATGCGACCAGGGTCGTCCCGGCGTAGATCGCAAGCGGCAGAAAGAATCGCGGGGCGGTCGGCCACGCGCGATCGCGTATCAACGTTGCCGCCCAACACAGGAGCATGCCCGCCAAGCAGATATTCGCAAGAGCAATCGACACCTGGAGGGTGCCGACCAGGGCGAGCAGGAATCCAAGCGCAAGGCGGTCGAGATCGATCGCCCCGCGAGCGTCCACCGCGCGGATAGTCGTCGTGGTCATTTCGTCGCGGCCGCAAAGGCGCGCTCGGCCGCTTCAGCCACTCGCTCGGGCTTGATCATCGTCAGGCACCTGAAGTCGCCGGGTTCACACGTCCGCTGGCGGCACGGTCGGCACGGCAGTGCGCCGGCATCCACCGCCTCGGCGAACCAGCGAGGGTCGCGCCACGGCATCGACCGTTCCGGTAGCGTGGGCCCGAGCAGCGCGACGATAGGCGTCGTCGTTGTCGAGGCCACGTGCAGCGGGCCGCTGTCGCCCCCAATGTATACCGCCGCGCGCCGGATGAGCGCGTGCAATTCCGGCAGATCGAACTCCCCAGGAGCGGGCAGCTGTTCGGCTCTGGCGCCGAGGAGCCGCCGTCCCTCCGCCGCGATGTGCGCGGCGGCCTCGAGTTCTGAGGGGCCCGACGTCAGGAGAATCCGGCGGTTCGGGTCGGCGGCGGCCAGGAGCACGATCAGCGCGACAAAAGATTCCGCCGGCCAGCGGCGAAAGGGATTTCCGGCACTGACGTGGATGACTGCCAAAGAATGTGACGACGAGATGCCGAGCCTGGCAAGCCGAACGGCGAGGCGCGCGTCGGCTTCGGGATCTTCGAGCATCTCCACTGCGTCGCGTACGGGATCGCACGCGCCGATGCCGAGCGGGGCAAGGAGCTCCCATTGCTTGAGGACGGAATGACGGGGGCTCAGATCGGGCGGGCGCGGTACCCGATGCGTATACATCCATGACCGGCCAGGCGATGCGTAGCCCACGCGCGTGCGGGCGCCGCTGGCCCACGTCAGCCAGGCGCCGCGTGGGCCGCCGTGTAAATCAACCGCGATGTCGAAGCTGGAGGCTCGCAGCCGCCGTCCAATCGCCAGATCATCGAGGCAGCGCCGCACTCCCGATCGCTTCGGCACGACCAGAAGCTGGTCGAGATGGGGGTTGCCGCGAAGTACCGGGGCGGCCGCCGGTTCGACGAGATATGTGAGATGCGCGTCGGGATACTCCCGGCGGATGGCTCGAATGAGGGGCGTAGTAAAGACGACGTCGCCGATAAGGCGGAGACGAACGAGGAGGACTTTCACTGCCGTGGGTCGGGGGTCGTGGATCGTGGGTCGGGCTGGACACGTGATTCGTGCGGCTCACGATCCACGGAGACAGCACGACCCACGACCCACGACCCACGACTCACGGCTCTATCGTGGCCTCATCGATGAGCATGACCGGTATGTCGTCCTTGATGGGATACACGCGATGGCACTCTCCGCACTTGAGCGCCGTTCCATTTTTCACGAGCCGAACGGGGGTCTTGCAGTAAGGACACGCGAGAATTTCGAGCAGCTCGGCATCAATGGGCATGGAGCCTCCACGAACCTCCGAACTATAGCATTTGCGATACACTCTCTCGATGTTCGAGATACGTGGCATCGTCCGGCTCTTCCTCGGCGGGCTGCTCACGACTCTGAGCGTGGTGTCCGCTGCGGCACAGGCGCCGGATCCGTACTACGACTTCCTCATCGCACACCGGCTGGAATCGCTCGGCGATGCCAAGGGTGCACAGGCAGCCTTGGAGCGCGCCCTCGCGGCCGAGCCCGGGTCAGCGGAGCTTCGCGCCGAGATGGCCGCATTTTTCATGCGGCAGAACCGCCAGGAAGAGGCCGAGAAGGCGGCGCGCGAAGCCCTCGCGCTGAATGGGAACGCTATCGAAGCACATCGCGTCCTCGGCCTGCTGTTATCCGCGAGCCCGCGCACGACCGGAGAGGCGATCACGCATCTCGAACGCGTGATGTCCACGCCCACTGGTGCAACCGATGTGTCCGTGCAGTTCACGCTCGGGCGCCTCTACATGCTCGCCGGCGCCGCCGAAAAAGCGGTCGACATCCTCCAGCGGGTCGTCGCCGAACAGCCTTTTCTCGTCCAGGCGAGGACGACGCTTGCGCAGGCGCAGTCGGCGGCAGGACGGCATGAGGACGCGATCGAGACGCTGAGGCCTGCTGCCGCGGCCGACCCGCGCCTGAATGGGACGATCGCTCAATATTACGAACGCGCCGGCCAGATTGGTGAAGCGGCGAATCACTACCGGAGAGCGCTCGAAGCCAATCCGAACAGCCGAGACCTGCAGATGCGGCTCGCCGCGACGCTGCTCGCGCTGCCCGGCCGCGAGAACGCGCGGCGCGCCGCCGAGCTGCTCTCATCGATGGCAGAGCGCAATCCGAATGATACGAGCGCGCTCTACCTTCAATCGCAGGCGCAGCTGCGGCTTGGGGATGGGCCCGCGGCCGAGAAAGCCGCGCGTGCGCTCCTCGCCATCGACCGTGAGAGTTTGCCGGGTGCCTACGCGCTGGCGCAGGCGCTCGGGTACGCGCATCGGCATCAGGACGTTATCAATCATCTCGAACCGTTCCTTGCCTCCAGCTCTAAGCAGGGGTCGGAGCGCGTGCGGATGCTCGCGTATCTCGGCTTTGCGTACCAGTCGCTCGGTCAGCACGATAACGCCATCGACACACTGCAGCGCGCACGGGAGTCGGCGCCTGGCGATTCCATGATGGACGTGTACATCGTCCAGGCGCACTTGACCGCGAAGCGTTATGCCGATGCGGCGAAGCTTGCGTCGGAAGCGCGGGTGCGATTTCCACAGGAGCCCCAGTTCCTTCATCTCCAGGCACGGGCGCTCCTGCACACCAGCACGGCGAGTCGCGCCCTTACTGATCTGGAAGAGCTCGTGAAGGGGAATCCCGAAGATCTCGAGTCGCAGCTGGTGCTCGCTGAACTCTATGCAGATACAGGGCGAGTCGACCAAGCCATCGCGCTGCTCGATCGCTCCGCCAAGGAGAGGCCGGGTGACATCGGCATCGAGTTCCGGCGCGGCGCCATTCTCGAACAAGCCGACCGGTACGCCGCCGCCGAGCAGGCATTCAGGAATGTTCTCGCTCGCGATGCAAGGCACGCCAACGCCCTCAATTATCTGGGGTACATGCTGGCGGAACGGGGAGAGCGGATCGACGAAGCCATCGGCTTGATTTCGAAAGCGCTGGAATTCGACGCAGGCAATCCGTCGTTCCTTGATAGCCTTGGATGGGCGTACTTCAAGAAAGGCGATTTGGTTGCTGCGGAACGGAACCTGAGCCGCGCGGCTGGAGCGTTGCCGTACAACTCTGTCGTGCAGAGCCATCTCGGCGATCTGCTTGCGCGCCTCGGGCGACACCGCGAGGCGGCTGACGCGTGGACCCGCGCCCTAAACGGCGACGGCCAAGACATCACACCCACTGATATCGAGCGCAAGATCCGCGACGCCCGCGCCAAGGGAAGGTAGTGGCGGAGGCTTCAGAGGTGGGGCAGCCCGTCAGGGCTGCCGGCCTCCGCAGCGCTAAAGCGCTGCGCCACCGACATCTCGTCGCTGCGGTGCTGCTGTGTGTGCTCCTTGCCGGCGGCTGTGCGACACGGTCTGTTCGCCTCCCCATCGATCCCGGGACTCCGTTTCCAGACGCGGCGACCGTGCACGCGGAGCGTTCAGCCGCATGCGGGCGAGTGACGAGCTTCACGGCGGAGCTAGGGCTTGCCGGTCGCGCAGGGCGTCAGCGGCTGCGCGGTCGCGTCATCGCCGGCTTTGCCGCGCCAGATTCGATGCGGCTCGAAGGCGTGGCCCCGTTCGGCGCGCCGGCCTTTATCCTGGCGGCGCGAGACGGCCGCGCCACGCTCCTGCTGCCGCGCGAGGACAGCGTGCTGCAGGACGCCCGGCCTGAAGAAATCCTGGGAGCCCTGACCGGGGTCGCTCTCGCGCCCGGCGATCTGATGGCCATCTTGACCGGGTGCGTCGTTCCCCAACCCAAGGCGCAAGGGGGACGGCTTCACGCCGGCGGATGGGCGTCGATCGCGCTGGACGGAGGAGCGACGGTGTATCTGAAGCGTGCCGGCGAGGCGTGGCAGGTGCGGGCCGCGCGCCGGACAGGCTGGCAGATCGAGTATCAGGACTGGGCCGGAGATTTCCCGCGTGCCGTGCGCCTCCGGTCGGATTCTGGAGCGGTCGCGGGGGCGCCGGTCGACTTGACGGCCACTGTGTCTGAGCTCGAGGCGAACGTGCCGCTGAGTCCAGACGCGTTCACGGTCATCGTGCCGCCGACGGCCGTTGCCATCACGCTCGACGATCTTCGGGACGCGGGACCCTTGCGATGACCGCGGCCGTGCACGTGCGTGCGCACGCCAAGATTAATCTCGATTTGCGCGTGCTCGGCGCACGGCTCGATGGTTTCCACGAGCTGCGGACGGTGTTTCAGGCAATTGCGCTGCACGACGTGCTGACCTTCGTCCCGCGGATCGGACCCTTCGCGATCGAGTGCGACACGGCCGGCATTCCGCTGGACTCCAGCAATCTGATCTGGAAAGCGGCCGATCTGCTCTGGCGCGCGCTCCGTCGTCAGGGCCCGGTACGCGATGTGGTGGCCCGGATCGAGAAGCGGATCCCGCTGCAGGCTGGTTTGGGCGGCGGGAGCGCGGATGCGGCGGCCGCGCTGGTAGGACTGGCGCGGCTTTGGAACGCAGGTGTCAGGCCGGCGCAGCTCACGGATCTCGGGGTGACGCTGGGCGCAGACGTGCCGTTTTTCCTCTCAGGCGGCACGGCGCTCGGCCTGGGGCGTGGCGATGAGGTCTATCCACTGGCGGACCTACCCCGCCACTGGGTCGTCCTGCTGATTCCCGGTTTCGGCGTGGCCACGAGCGACGCATACGGCTGGTACGACGCTGACCGTGTTCGCGGGGAAATGGTGCGCCGCGACCCTCAGTACGTGCCTGGGCCCTGGCCGTCGCGGGCGGCTCAGATGATCAATGACCTGGAGGCTCCGATCGCCCGTCATCATCCCGAAATCGACCAGATGAAGGCGGTGCTCCGGCGCGCCGGCGCGGCGGCGGCGGCGATGACAGGCAGCGGGTCGACCGTCTTCGGACTGTTTCAGCGCCGCCGTGACGCGGTTCGAGCCGTCGAAGGGCTGGGGGGCTCAGGCTGGCGGGTCCAGCTGACCGAGTCGCTGGGCCGCGGAGAGTACGCGCGTCGGATGCGTCCACAAGTCAGTCGTCTTGCTGTAAGTGCCCTCCTCGACTAGACTAAGCGTTTGCATCGCTCCACGAGAAGCGCGCAGAAAGGGGGGCCGGCGGCCTCCTGAAAGCACACGATGGGGCGTCGCCAAGCGGTAAGGCGCGGGACTTTGGATCCCGTATTCGGAGGTTCGAATCCTCCCGCCCCAACCAGAACAGAGGAGGAAGAAGATAGGAGACAGAAGGAAGAGTGTCAAAGGGCGCGAGTCACTCTTCCTCCTTCCTCCTATCTCCTTCCTCCTGAAGAATTACGAGCCGTGAAACGACCCCTCATCGGTGACGCGTTGATGCCAACGGAGTTCGGCGAGCTGAAGGTCTTCTCCGGCAGCGCCAACACCCCGCTGGCGAGAGAGATGGCGGATTTTCTCGGTATTTCGCTCGGTCAGGCACGGCTGCGGCGGTTTCCCGATAGCGAGGTGTCGTTTCAGATCGACGAGAACATCCGCGGCGCCGACGTGTTCATCGTGCAGCCGACCTCGTCGCCGGTGGATCCGCACCTGATGGAGCTGCTGGTGATGATCGACGCGTTCCGCCGGTCGTCAGCCGCGCGCATCACGGCGGGGATTCCGTATTACGGGTTTGCGAGGCAGGCCCGCAAGGACAAGCCGCGGGTGCCGATCTCCGCGAAGCTGGTGGCGAACCTGCTGAGCGCCGCGGGCACGCATCGCGTGCTCACGATGGACCTGCACAAGGCG
>ORMF010348433.1_pt1 | contig 12072 bp, 7 predicted proteins | sample 1779871 | NCBI WGS metagenome assembly ORMF01 (sample SAMEA104232316, study PRJEB22302) | groundwater metagenome | biome: forest; feature: aquifer; material: groundwater | place: USA | collected 2011-08-07 | depth 5.4 m | reverse complement strand
CGTCACAGTTGTCCGAGGCCAGGCCGCCTTGCTCCAGAAACTGCGCCAAGGTGGTCGGGAGTGGTGGCACGGCGGCCAGGCATTGCACCGCAACCTCCGCCGGGCAAGTGATGCTGGGCGGGATGGTGTCGCGCACGGTGATGATCTGGACACAACTGGCCGAGTTGCCGCAGTCATCGGTGATGGTGTGGGTCCGTCGGAGCGTGCCACCGCACGGATCGCCGACCAGCGGGCCGTCCGAAGACGTGTAGGTTAGGTCCGCGTCACAGTTGTCCGAGGCCAAGCCACCTTGCTCGAGAAACTGGGCCAAGGTGGTCGGGAGTGGCGGCACGCCGGCCAGGCATTGCACCGCAACCTCCGACGGGCAAGTGATGCTGGGCGGGATGGGGTCGCGCACGGTGATGATCTGGACGCAACTGGCCGAGTTGGTGCAATCATCGGTGACGGTGTGGGTCCGTCGGAGCGTGCCGCCGCACGGGCCGCCGATCAGCGGGCCGTCCGAAGACGTGTAGGTCAGGTCCGCGTCACAGTTGTCCGAGGCCAGGCCGCCTTGCTCCAGAAACTGGGCCAAGGTGGTCGGACGCGGGGGCACGCCGGATAGGCATTGCACCGCAATCTCCGCCGGGCAAGTGATGCTGGGCGGGATGGTGTCGCGCACCGTAATGATCTGGACACAACTGGCCGAGTGACTGAAATCGTCGGTCACGGTGTGAGTGCGCCGGATCATGCCCCCGCACGGGCCACCGGTTAGCGGGTCGTCCGAAGACATGTAGGTGAGGTCTGCGTCACAGTTGTCCGAAGCCAAGCCGCCTTGTTCCAGAAACTGCGCCAAGGTGGTCGGACGCGGCGGCACGCTGGACAGGCATTGCACAGCAACCTCCGACGGACAGGTCACCGCCGGTGGCGTCGAATCCCGGACGCGCAGAATGGCCGCGGCGCTGGTGACCGAACCAACGACGTTGGCCGCGACGACGCGATAGGCGCCTCCATCGTCCGCCAGGGTCACGTTGCTGACGACCAGGACTGAGTTGGTCGCGTTTTGAATGGGCACACCGTTTTTCTCCCATTGAAACCAGAGCGGTGGTTCGCCGGTGGCCTGGACCTCGAAGGTCGCGTTGGAGCCGCATTCAACGGTGACGTCCACAGGTGGCTGCGTGATCTGTGGGGAGGCGAAGAAGTCTAATTCGATCCGCAGGCTGCCGCCGGCGCCGCCGTAGCCGCCGGCCAGGATTTGGTAAGCCGTGCCTGCGGAGGTCGTGAACAACAGGCTCGCTTGCTTGCCCGAACAGACTGGGCCGTCGTCGTCGTTGCACGCCCCGGACACTTCAGTCATGATGCGGCACAATGGACCGGCATACACCTGGAGCACCGTGTCAAAGCTGCTGCCGCAGGTGCTCACCACCAGCACCCCGTTCGCCGGCGGCGTGTAGGTGAACCAGACGCCTTTGCCGAAGTTCGCTTGGCAGGCGGGAGTGCGGCTGTCCGCGGTCGCGCCCGCCGTGTCCATCGTGTAAGGCACGTCGTCCTCCAGCGCCAAGGCGTGCTCGCAATCGTCGTTGGGCGGCTGCGCGATACCCGTCACGGCGATGTCGTCCAGATACCAGCCCTCAGCCGTGGTGGAGGAGTCCGACTCGAACTGGAACGTCAGCGTGCGCGAGCTGCCGACATAGGCGGTGAGGTCAATCGTCACCAAGGTCCATTCCGTCACGGGCGTGTCACTGGACCAGACCTCGACCGAGTCAATGCCGCCGACGATGACGCGCGCCCAGTCGGCCCGCGACTCAATGGAGGGAATCTTGTGCCAGAAGGTGAGGGTGGCACTGAGGTAACCGGTCAGGTCAAGCGTGCGGGAGAGGTAGGCGGACATGTCGTTCTGATAGGTCGGGTCGGCGTCGTCGCCGGCGTAGCCCGTGCCTGCGCAGTAAACCTTCCACTCGCCGCCGTGCGCGCCCTCGCCGCCGAAGCCTGCACTGACACTCTTCCAGTAGGAGGACCGCCCGGCGCTGTTGCCGTCGCCGACGGACCAGGCCCCGGGGAAGCGCTGTTCGAACCCTTCGGAGAGGATCGTGGTCTGGGCGCGGAGCAACGTGCAGAAACCCAGCAGCGCCACGGCAAGGAGGGTGAGCCAGGGCACGGTACGTATCTGAAGTCCGCGCTGGAGTGGCGGGCGCGAGGAAGAGAGATTTATCTTCATAAACCTGGCAAAACATCAACCGAGGATTCTGCACTCAAGGCTCTGACGGTCGTGAGCGCTGGACATTGATCGCGGTCAAGCCGGGGAGGCGCGGGAGTCAACTCTTGATTGCCGAACCCATCACATTCGCGGATAATCGGGCCGGAACCATGACACGGAAAGCTGACCTATGCGCCTTATTCTTCTCGCCGTTTTGCTGACGAGTCTGTCCGCCCACACCGTGCGGAGCGCCGCCGAGCCGATCACCAAGCCAGGTTTCGGCGCCATCGCTTCAACGTCCGCTGTCCGACCGAACCCTGACGCTCCTGCGCAGGCCCAGTGGCGGGCCGCCTTGGCTGAGCGTCTGCGCCGGCAGGGCCATGTGCACGAGGCCGCACAAGTCACCGCGCAACGTTTGCCGGAAACCTGGAAGCTGGAACGCGCCGGCGCGCTGGGCCTGGCGTTGAGCTGCCGGCCCGAGGGCGTGAGGCTGGAAAGCGTGTTCGACTTGGCCGCGAACGTGGAACTGCTCGCCACGAATGGCCCGGCGCTGTTCGACGTAACACTGCGCCACACGACTGACAAAAAGGAAGTCCACCTCGTCGCTGATAGCGGCTGGCAGCGCACGGATTGGCGGCGGACGCGCCACGGTCTCAAACTGCACTGGCAGCAGGCGGACGACGAGAGCTTGCGCGGCATTTCGGTCGTCGCGACGGCGGAGGCCCGCCCACGAGACCATGCCTTCCATTGGACACTCCGCGTTGAAAACGGAACCACGGAATGGAGCGTGTGGCGCGTGGTGTTTCCGCAAGTCACGCTGGCGGACTTGGGCGAGCGCGGCGCGGTGTTTTTCCCACGCGGACCGGGCGAGGTGGAGACGAACGTCTGGAGCCGTTCGTTCAAGTACCGCGGCAACTACACCGACTGCTGGTGCTCGATGCAATTCATGGCGGCGTATCGCGAAGGCGAGCAGCCGACCGGCCTCTACCTCGCCACGCACGATCCGCGCGGCACGATCAAATACGTTGCGGTCGAGAGCGATCCAGCTACCCGCACGGTGCGGCTGCTCTACGAACATCCCGCGCCGAACATGGGCGTGGCGGGAAATGACTTCGAGTTGAGCGGCGAGGCGGTGTGGCAACTCTTGCGCGGCGATTGGTTCGACGCGGCGCAGATTTACAGAGCCTGGGTCCGACGCGAGGCGAGTTGGTGGCCACAGCTCAAATCCGGCGAGCGCCCCGACACACCGCGCTGGATGCGCGAACTGAACGTGTGGGCGCTCAGCGGCGGCGCGCCAGTCGAGTGCGTCGAGAAGGTGAAACAGTTCCAGCAGTTCCTCGGCGTGCCGACGGGCTTCCACTGGTATAACTGGCACGTCGTTCCCTTCGACAACGACTACCCGCACTACTTCCCGACCAAGACGAACGTCGCCCAAGGCGTCGCGGAACTGAAGTCAGCCGGCGTGTTCGTCATGCCCTACATCAACGGCCGGCTTTGGGACACGCACGACCGCGGCGCGGAAGACTTCGAGTTCACCACGGTGGCGCTGCCAGCCGCGACCAAGCAAGAGGACTGCAAGCCATGTGTCGAGAGCTACGGCAGTAAAGAAACCAACGGCGAACCGGTGCGCCTCGCTGTCATGTGCCCCGCGACGCCGCTGTGGCAGCAGAAGGTCGGCGACATCGTGCTGCGGCTTCTGAGCGAAGTCGGCACCAGCGCGGTGTACATCGACCAGGTGGCCGCCGCCGCGCCCCGGCTCTGCATGGACACGACCCACGGCCATCCGCTCGGCGGCGGCGACTGGTGGGTGAAAGGCTATGGCCAGATGCTCTCTGCGATCCGCGCGCAGATGCCGCCCGGCACCATGCTCACCACCGAGTGCAACGGCGAGCCGTTCATGCGTTGGTTCGACGGCTATCTCACCTGGCACTGGCAGCACGACGGGCAAGTCCCCGCGTTCCCGGCGGTCTATGGCGGCGCGATCCAGATGTTCGGCCGTGCCTACCGCAGCGGCGACACCAAAGACCTCGCCCTGCGCATGAAGGCCGGCCAGCAACTCGTCTTCGGCGAGCAACTCGGCTGGATCGATCCCGGCGTGATCAACGAGAAGGAGAACGCCGAATTCTTCCGCGCGCTCGTCCAACTGCGCGCGAAATTCAACCGCTACTTCTCCGCCGGCGAAATGGCGCGCCCACCGAAGCTCCTCGGCGCCATGCCGACCGTGAAAGCCGACTGGCAATGGTCGAAAGATTGGTGGGTGACGACTGACGCCGTGCTCACGGGCGCGTGGCAATTGCCGAAGGAGAAACGGCTCGTGCTCCTCTTCGTCAACGTGAGCGACCAGCCGGTGACGGCGACGCTCCGCTTCCACGGGACCCGCTATGGCATCCGCGCCAGGCACCTTCGCTGCGCAATCAGCGCGAGCGCGGGCGCGGCGTCCGAACCGCGGGTCTTTTCGGCAGAGTTCGACCAATCCGTCACGTTTGCTCCACGGCAGGCGCAAGCCTGGGCGGTGAGCTGGTGACGGTGGCGTCCGTTTACCTCCAGCGGCTCTGGTTGCACCCGTTCCTGTCAATCCCACAGGGTGACACTTCCGCGGGCGCCGGGTAGCACTCTGCTCATGGGCCGACAGCTCCACGTCGAGTACACAGGCGCGATTTACCAAGCGATGCAGAGCACCGACCACCGCGACGTCGTGTGCCTCGACGACGAAAATTGCATTGGTCCTTGGCGACGTTAGCCATGTCAATCTGCGGGACTCCCTTCAAAAGCATAGGCCGCGGCTTGACGCTCCGCCCGGATTGCCTCACTATCTCCTCGTCATGAAAACCGTCACCGTGGAGGAAGCAGCGCAGAAGTTCGATGAGTATTCAAAGCTCGCCCACGACGGCGAAAGAATACTGGTCACTCGGGAAGGTCTGCCTTGGGTAACGCTGTCCCCGCCCGCCGTGCCAGCCGCAGCCGAACTTGTCCCAAATGGGCTTCTGTGGCCTGACTTCGCGGCGCGGCTGGCCAAGTATTACCCGAAGCCGGTCGAGGGGCCGACCGCCACCGAGCTGCTGGCTCGCGACAAAGAAGATCGCTTTTGAGGGCCTATTTCGACAGCGGCTTGTTGTTCAAGCTCTACTGGCAGGAGACGAACACTCCGGCTGCTCAGGCCATCGTCCAGCAATACCAGCCGCCCATCCTGCTCTCGCGATTCAATGAGGTGGAGATGCTGCACGTGGCGCGGCGAAAGACGTGGGTGCGCGGACCGAGTGGCCAGCCGCTGCTGACGGAACTCCAGTTTCAGGCCGGCCTGACGTTGTTCGAGCAAGACTTGGCCACGGGCATCCTCGCTCACCTCGAAGTGGACTATGACGAAGTGTTCGACGCCGCTCTGGTGCTCTCCCGGCGACATGGCCAGACCATTCCAGTGAAGACCGCAGACTTGCTCCACTTGGCAATCATGGAATTTGGCTTTGACCACTTCGTGACCGCCGATAAGCAGCAGCACGATTTCGCAGTTCGCACGGGGCTTCACTCAGTCTGGCTGCCGCCGTAAGGCATCGGTCCGATCCACAGAAACGACTGCCCTCCGCGGCGAAAGCCCAGCGACGCCGATGGTCTCCACGCAGGGAAACGATGCGGCGTTGGCCAGAGCGCCGGTCCCGCATCCAGTGTTGGTCGCTGCGCAGTCCACAGCCGGGCAGAACAAGGAGCATGAGCACGAGGACAACGAGAACCAAGCGCCACCAGGCAATTCAAATACGCTGCGCAAGCTCGAACGCGGGTGAAAGAGATCAATCCGACAGGTTGACACTTCCACCGCTGCCAGCTAGGACTTTGCTCGTGGCCGAAAGCCTCACGTCGAATACGCGCCCGCGATTTACCAAGCGATGCAGAGTACTGGCCACCGCGACGCCGTGTTCCTGGACGACGAAAATCGCCAGTTGTGCTTTGTGAGGCTTGCCGTGTGATTCTGTGGGACTGGCTCTTTCCTTTCCGAATTTCCCCCCTCTTCTATTGGCCTTTTCTCGAATTCTCAAGGAAGTTAGGTCAGCTCCACTCACACAAGCTCTCGACAAAAGCAGCGGAACCGTCGCGCAGCCAGCCGTCGAGTTGGGCCTGGTCTTTGAGTTGTTGGCCGCGCAATCGCGACACGACGATGAAGCGCGTGTCAACGTCCAGAAGCGAACTCATGTCCACCCAGAGTTTTTCGAACTGGCAAACCGGGAAAACGTCTTCCTGTCCGTGGCCCCAGCGCTTTTTCACGTCTTTGAGCGTGATGTAGGTGGGCATCTTTGCGGCGAGCGCGCGGATGGCACCGGTGATTTTTTCGTCTGCTGCACCTCTTGGCGGACTGGAAGCCTGCGCGGCTGGCGAAGCTTGGCCTGCTGCGAGTATGTCCTCGCGCGTCAGGCCGAAAGCCGTGAGCAGCTTGTCGAGATCAATCCAGCAGGTGTTCGAGTTGTAATAGGAGAGTGTGAACTCCACTTCCTCGTGCGGAATCGCGAGTCCTTCCACAAGCCGCACGCGGCCGTTCACGCGCGCCAGACCCCCGCCGCGGTCCTCGATGCGCCGCGTGATGACTTCGAACGTGAGGCACGCCCCGCTTTCGATGTGCTGACCGAGCAACGCCGGGTCAACGTCAGCGCCGAGCGTATCAATGTTTTGGAGCATGAGGTATTTCAACTGCGGTCGCTCGGTCAGCAATCGCCCGAGCACACCGTTACGAAACAGGTTCGGAATTTCATACCAGTGCCCGACGGGGTGCAGGCATTGGAGCGGGAGATTGTCGGTGTAATCGCTGGCCTCGCCCGCGCTCCGGGCCCAGCCGATGAGCGCGGCGTGCAGGCTTTCGCGGACTTTCTGCGCCTGTTCGTCGAGGAGTTGTTGCGGCAGTTCCTCCCAGACAAAGCGCAGGTTGCGCACCGTCGGCACGAGGCGCAAACCGATGAAGCGTCCGGCCGAAAGCAGCAGCGGACCTTCGTAGCCGTAATTGCTCTGTCGCGAAAGGAACTCCCGCGTCGGCTCGTGGGACAGATAGCTCGTGGTGAAAATGTGCGGCAGCCACGCCCCGCTCTGTCGCGAAATGCGCCGGCTCTTAGCCAGGTGCGTCTCGACGAACGTGCGATGCTTGCCGCCGAGCCGGCAGAACGGGTGAAGTGCCTTCACTACGCCCGCACCTTGTGTCCAGCGACTGCCTGCACCGGCAGCGAGAGTCACGACTGCAATCTCACCGCCTGCCAAGGCGCGAATTCCTACTTCTCGAAATGTGCTGGGGCCGGCAATCTCGGGCTCAGATTCTTCGTCCTCCTGCGATACATGCGCGATGTACGCAAGATTAACTTTGTCCAAATCTCGCCCATCAAAGACCGTAAGTTCCTCCAAAGGATTGTGAGGACCTCCCTCGAACGGTGTTTCTCGCTCGAAGGCCAGCTTCATGGCCCTAGAGCGCTCATCCTCGCGCCAATGGAAACAAGCGCTTTCGAGCATTGAGTTCATCTCTTCTGTTGTTGGAGGAGCCTCCACATCCTCAATCACCGCGCTGGCGGGCAGGCGGTTCTGTGCGAGACCGATGCGGCCCTCCTTCAAGTCCGCGCGGATTTGTTCGTGCTGCGCGCGGTCGAGCCCGTACTCGGTCAGCAATGCCTCCAGTGATTTGCCTTCCGCGCTTTCGGCCTTGCCGCGCGGAAGCATCGCGTCGAACAACGTCTGCACCATGCCGCGCAACTCGGGACGCGTGCGGCAGGCGGCCCCGAACTTGTCCAGCTCCGCGCGGCGCAAGGGCGGGAGCGCGTTGCGGTCCTGCTTGAGCAACGTGGGAGTGATGAGCGCGTAGTAGCCGCCGGGCATGAGCGAGGCGTCGCCGGCCAGCAGGTCGGCGAATGTGCCGTTTTCGTTGACGGCGAAGTCATAGACCACCGGGTCCATCGCGAAGGGCAGGGCGTGCTGCAATTCGCGCTTCGTGGCGGACATGATTTCTTGGAGACGCGCTTGGGCCTCGGCCTTGCGCTGCGGCGCGAAAATGAACCCCATACCGCCGCCGCTCATGCCGCCGAGCATCCAAAAGCCCAAGAAGTCCTTTCCGAACTCCGCCTGCGCCTGGGCGATGAGGGTTTCGGTGTAATAGTTGGAGGCCCACGGGATGATCGTCTGAATCGGCTGGCGAAAATTCCGCGTGGTGGCAGCGCCGACGGCCGGCAGGTCGCCGCGCTTCAACGCGGACATGATCTCGTCGAGAATGCCGAGCATGCTCAACCGCGCCTTCCACTCTGCGCCGCAACGGAGCAGGTACTTCTCCGTCACCATTTCGAGGATGGGGCCGACGTTCTGCGCCATGCCGCCGTGGACGAGCACGAGGCTTTCTTGAAGGCTTGCGCGTGTTTCAGCCGAGCAACCCTCCGAGGTGAAAATGCGATGCGTGGGCATGAGCCGGCCGCGGCTGATGCCGAACTCGGGATCGCCTTCGTCGGCGAGCGCGCCCTCGATGAGCTTCATGCCGGGCCAAACGCCGCCGCTGTCCTGCCAGCCGCCGCCCGAACCGCCGAGCCACTCGCCGAGCAACGCGCGCGCGAGCACGATGCGCCGCTCGTTTTCCTGGAGCTGGCCCGTGAGCGACCGCGCCTGCCCGGTGGCGCGCATGCAGGCGCTAATGAGCGCGGCCAACAGGTTCGTCGAGACCGCGAGGCGCGAGCCTTTCGGGATGTCGTTCACGCGGCTGACGATTTCGAGTCCGCGACCCGGCCCAATCATGCGCGCGAGCAGATCGGCGAGGCTTTGGCCCGAGCCTTCGATGCCCGGCGGCACGATGCCCGAAGCGATGACCGCGGCTTTGAGCAGGCCGAGGTAATCCTTCGCGAAGTCGAACACTTCGGCGAGGTTCGTGATGTCGGCGGCGCAACCGAGGTCCACGCTCACCAACCGAAGCAGCGGTTCTTCGATGACCCGGAAGTAAGCTTCCACGGGCGGACGCGGCGTGGCGTCGCGTCCATGCACGCCGAGGTCAATCGAGACGTTGAGCACCTTCGCGCCCTCGGGGTAATCCATGCCAAGGAAGAAAATGTCGCTCCAGCCGCAGTGCGTGAGGTCCATGCGGACGGGCGTGCGCTCGCGAAGAATCGAATAAGCAGCATCGGCCTCGCGCCGGAGGAGTTCAGGCCGGATGCGAAGCGGTTGATCGGCGGGATGGCCCATGCGGAACATCCATTGGTTGCCGCGCACGGTTCGCACGCTGCGGCGGACCTGGTTGGCGAGCGTTTGAAACGCCAGCCGGTGATACGCCGTGGCCAGCGCGCTGCACAGCGCGTCGCTCGGGCCGCTGGCAGCCTGGGCAGCGAGAAAACATTCGATGGTTTCCGCGAAACGCCGGTTCAGCAGGTGCTCGTACCCTTTGAACGGGATCAGGTTCGATCCCACGCCATCCTGGGTCAGTTTTGTCGGGAGGTGAAACCGGTTGATGGCGTAGAGAAAGAACAGCGCCCGGACGCGTTCGTAAAGGTTTTCACTACGGCGACGGAAGCTTTCAAGCGCGGCGCATTCGGCGAGCAGTTCCGTCGTGGAGAACGCGGCGCAGTGGGAGTCGAGCGACTGGTTGCGCGTGTCGGCGTCCTGCGCCGTGATCAACGGGATGAGCTTGCCGGCCATGGGAACGGATCAGTGCTGCGCCAAGAGTTCGACCAGTTGCGTGAGGACCTCGTCGCGGTCGCGGCCGCTGAGGGAAAGCGCGAGTTGGGCGATGAGCAGGCCGTAATGGGTGCCGATGTCGTAGCGGCGTCCGCGCAGTTCGCAGGCGAGATAACGTTCGCGCCCGGCGGTCTTGGCCAGCGCCGGGCTGAGGGCGATGTTGCCGGACGCGCCGACGTGCTCGACCTCCGCGGCGAGGGTTTCAAACACGGTCGGCGTGAGCACGTGCATGCCGAAGAAGCAGAGGTAGTGTCCTGCGCGCAAACCGGGAACGATGAGCTGCTGTTCCGCTTCGGTGGGTGTGGGTTTCTCGATGACGCGCTCCAATTCGTAAAGCTCCTGGCGTCCTGGCACGCGGTGGCCGCCCACGGTGCCGTAGTAGGGCAGCTTGCTTTCGTGCGTGGCCTGCACGGCGGAGACGGCGCACGATTCGGCTTCGGCGACTTCGACGAGTTGTTTGGCACAGCTTTCCGTGTCACGGCTGACGTAGAGATGGTCGCCGACGAGCAACAGGAACGGCTCCTCGCCCACGAAACTGCGCGCGCAGAAAACCGCATGACCATAACCGAGCGGCGTGGTCTGTTCGACGAAGTGCAACCGGCTGGCGTGGGTGCCGACCGCCGCGGCATAAGCAGTTTGGTCACCGGGACAAACCACCACGCAGATTTCCTCGACGCCCGCGGCCAGGATTTCTTCGATGATGATGCGCAACGCGCTTTTCGGCGCGGCATCGCGGTCCACCAAAGTCTGCAACGGCAACGTGCGTTGGTTCTTGCCGGCAGCCGTAATGATCGCTTTTTTGATGTCCATAGAAAAACTCCTGCTCAGGTTCGCTCACGACGCGCCGAGAGTCCCATATTCGGAAGAGACCGTCAACTGCGGGAGGTTCGCAAACGTTCTCCCGTACTCACACACTCATGGTGTCAGCGCGCGGTAAAAGCGCTGATTCAAGCTCTTCGCCTCAGGATCGCGAATTGGCACGAGGGTAGTGACGTCAGCGGCGTTGGTCAATCCGCGCCAGTTCGGCATTGATAAAGGGGGCACCCATTAGCGCGTCCTACAGATTCACAATGTGGACGGCCTCGCGAAGTGGTCGGTCCCTCCTTTGGGGAACACCCGGTTCGTTTGGCTGAAACTGCTTCAGTTCCGCCCTACGCGGTCGCGACTTTCTGCTTGCCCTGCCCCAGTTGGCCGACAATGCTTCACCGCACAGCCGAAGCGCGCTTTCGTCGTCCGGCTTTGCCGTCCGAAACGATGTGCCATGAAATCCGCAGTGCAACGACTCATTGGCCGGCGCACGTTTTTCAAGTGGCTGGTTCACGGGGCCGGTAAGAGAAAGCGGGGCCGGCCCGCCAACCGAGAGTGAGCTTCACGCCAACATGCCCACCGTGAAGGCGGACTGGCAGTGGTCGAAGGACTGGTGGGTGACGACTGACGCGGTGCTCACCGGCGCGTGGCAATTGCCGAAGGAGAAACGGCTCGTGCTGCTGTTCGTCAACGTCAGCGACCAGCCGGTCACAGCGGCGTTCAACTTCGACGCTCGGACCTACGGCCTCACGGCGAAGCGGCTCAGATGCGTGGTCGCGAGGACCGACACCAGTGCGCCAGAGTCACACGAGTTCTCGGCGGCTCGACGCGTAGTGACGTTCGCGCCACGCCAGGCGCAAGCGTGGGAACTTCGCTGGTAACTTTGTCCTTCAGCCATGACTCGCAAAACACAGGCCACAGCGGTCCCCCGGCAAGCCCTCGCCTTCGCGGCTGCGCTACTGTGCGTGCTTACGCCGCTGTCCGCGGTCGAACCGTTCGACTACTTCGTCAACTCCTGGCAGGTGATCGGCCTGAAAGACTACAACGACGGCCCGCGCATCACGCCGCAGAATGAACTGCTGCTCGCCGACAAGTCGAAGCTGCGTCTCTCCTGCGGCCCACACCTGACACCGCTGAGCCGCCAACAAACCAAGACGCTTCTCGACGGCTGGTTGCCGATCATCCTTCTGCAGACCGAGGCCGGCGGCGTGCGCTACGAATTCACCCTCTGGGCCACACCGCTGCCGACAGTGAAGGATTGGCGCGCGGCGTTCAATTGGCCGACCGAGGGCGAGAACTTTCTCAATTGGATCAAGGTCAAGGCCACCAACCTCGGTCGCTCGCCCACCGAAGCTCACGTGCGACTCGACCGGCTCGGCACGAACACGACCACGCTCGCCCACTGGCGCGCGAAGCTCCCGCCG
>ORMF012314441.1_pt1 | contig 12073 bp, 15 predicted proteins | sample 1779871 | NCBI WGS metagenome assembly ORMF01 (sample SAMEA104232316, study PRJEB22302) | groundwater metagenome | biome: forest; feature: aquifer; material: groundwater | place: USA | collected 2011-08-07 | depth 5.4 m | reverse complement strand
GGGGGGGGGGGGGGGTGGGTTGGCGCCCCCTTTCCTTGGGGGGGGGCCCGTTTTTTTTCGCGGCGCCCCGCCGCGGGTCCTCGTTATTTCCCGCGAACATAACGATGCAAATATTCTTTCCATCGGTGCTCGTTTTGTAACTGAAGAGGAGGCAAAAACCGCCGCCGAGGTATGGCTCGCGACTCATTTTTCTGGAGAGTCGCGCCATGTGCGTCGTATTAAGGAAATCGACCAATTTCATCCATGGCTGAAATAATTCCGGCAGTAATGCCAGAGAGTCTCGACGATCTGCGCGACAAACTCTCCCAGGTGGAGGGTATAGCTCCTGTTGTGCAGATTGATGTTATGGATGGGCGATTTGTGCGTGAGCGTAGCTGGCCCTATACCCCGGGAGGGGCGGACGAGTTTCGCCAGATGGTTGAAGAATCAGATGGACTTCCATTTTGGAACAGCGTTGATTTTGAAGTTGATTTAATGGTGGAGCGGCCGGAGGAAGTTATTGACGGTTGGATTCAGGCGGGTGTGCGGCGTCTCATTGTGCATATTGAGAGTACGGAGCACATGAGTGATATTATTGGAGATGTCGCATCGCGGTTTCTTATTCCCGGCGAAGAGCCTTCAGTTGAACTTGGTATTGCACTTAATATCGATACGCCGCTTGCCGCAGTTGAGCCTTATATGGAGCATGTAAGCTTCCTTCAATTCATGGGCATTGCGGAGATTGGCTATCAAGGACAACCGTTTGATGTGCGAGTACTTCAGAAGATTGTCACCATGCGCGAGGCCTATCCGGAAGTTATTATTTCGGTCGATGGTGGAGTCAACTTTGAAACCGCGCCACTTCTACTTGTCGCTGGAGCTGACCGTCTTGCTGTAGGCTCGGCACTTTTTGATGGAGATGTGGAACAAAATATCGAAGATTTTAGGAATCTTGCTGATGAACTTGAGGATGAAGAGGAATCCGAATAAGTATGTTTGCGTACATCAGTGAAAAAAAAATAGAGGAGCTTGAGAAGAAAGCCAACGACCCCGGTACCACAGCGCTTCGCGCTGGCTACGGGGCAGGAAGTGGTAATATGTTGGTATGTCTGCGTATATCAGCGAGAAAAAAGTAAAGGAACTGGAGGGGAAAGCTAACCTCATTCGGCAGACGGTTATTAAAATGCTTGTCGCCGCTGGCTCTGGCCACACCGCAGGCCCCTTGGGCATGGCCGATATTTTCACGGCGTTTTATTTTCATATTTTGAATCACGAGCCGAGGAGTCCTTCGTGGGAAGACCGCGACCGCTTGATTCTTTCTAACGGGCACATTACGCCGGTGCGCTATGCCGCAATGGCACACGCCGGTTATTTTCCCATTGCGGAGACGCTGACTTTGCGCAAATTTGGTACACGCTTGCAAGGGCACCCCGAGCGCGAGCGCTTGCCTGGAGTAGAAACGACTGCCGGGCCGTTGGGGCTGGGCCTCGGCCAAGCGGCGGGGATTGCCTACGGCGCACGGATGGATAACAAAAAATTTCGCGTTTACTGCCTTATGTCGGATGCGGAACAGCAGGCGGGTAATATCTGGGAATCAGCGATGTTTGCCGGCAACAACAAACTGTCAAATCTCACGGCGGTTATTGACCGCAACAATATTCAAATCAGCGGCATGACGGAACAAGTGATGCCGCTCGAACCCTTGCGCGCAAAATACGAAGCGTTCAACTGGCATGTGCTTGAGGTTGATGGGCATAATATTGAAGCGTTTGTAGATGCGGTGGAAGAGGCACGGGCTATTTATGAAAAGCCAACCGTCATTATTGCACACACGATTCCGGGCAAGGGGATTAAGGAGATTGAATTTGATTATAACTGGCATGGCAAGCCGCCGAAACCCGAAGAAGCAAAGAAATTTCTGGCGGAGCTTCGTACGCTCGGCGGGAAAATAAAAAGCGAACATGAATAATAAAAGTATATTGGAATACAAGTGGGCAAGGATAATGCTAGCAGCTGCCAATACTCTTTTTAGTTTTGCTTATGGTTTTTTGGTCTTTCTCGCGGCGGTCTTCGCAAGTATTAGTGGTAACGATCTAAATGGATGGGGAGGGTTGCTTATACTGTTTGGTGTACTGCTCGTCCTTTTAGTATCTATAGTCGCAGGATGGTTGGTAGCTTTTAAAAAACCACACACCGCCTCTCTGTTTATGTGTGTTATGGCATGTCTGTCTCTCGGTTCATTTCTACTTTGGTCTTCAATAGGTGTAATTGTGGAATTATTTAAATGATTAACACTGACGCAAAACTTGTTGAGAATCTTTTTGACCCAAAAACCATTGGACAGGCACCGACACGCGACGGGTTTGGCAAGGGTGTGGTTGAGGCGGGCGAGAAAGACAGCCGCGTGGTGGTGCTTTGTGCCGATTTGGCGGAATCAACGCGGGCACATTGGTTTAGAGAAAAGTTTCCGAATCGCTATATTGAAATCGGCGTAGCGGAGCAAAACCTCGCAACGGTTGCGTCGGGGCTCGCCAATTACGGCAAAATTCCGTTCATTACTTCCTACGCGGTTTTTTCTCCCGGGCGCAACAACGAGCAAATTCGCACGACGATTTCGCTCAACAATGTACCGGTGAAAATTGCCGGTGCTCACGCCGGCGTCTCCGTAGGCCCTGATGGCGCGACACATCAAGCGCTTGAAGATATGGCACTCATGCGGGTACAGCCGCATATGACGGTTATCTATCCCTGTGACGCGGAAGAGGCGCGCAAAGCCACCTTTGCGGCGGCTTTTTATGCAGGGCCGGTCTACTTGCGCTTCGCCAGAGAAAAAACACCTGTTATGACCACTGCGGTTACGCCCTTTGAAATTGGGAGGGCGTACACAGCGTGGGAGTCAAAGGACCCCAAAGTTGCCATTATTGCCTGCGGACCGTTGGTGTATAACGCGCTCGTCGCGGCAAAGGATCTTGAGGGGGAAGGTATTGGAACCGTAGTCATTAATAATCACACCATAAAACCCATGGACCGTGCGGCGATTCTTGCCGCGGCGAAAAAGACAGGCGCAGTTGTCACGGTGGAAGAACATCAAATCGCTGGAGGTATGGGCTCGGCGGTTGCAGAAATTTTAGCGCAGGAGTATCCGGTGCCGATTGAATTTGTTGGTGTACGCGACCGTTTTGGCCAATCGGGGGAGCCCGCCGAGCTTCTTAAGGAATACGGTATGGATGTTGCGGCAATCGTGAGCGCGGTAAAAAAAGTCATTGCCCGAAAAGTACATGCTTAAGGAACGGGTAAATACCTGGGTGGGGAGTGTTCTCCTTTTAACTGTTGGACTTGTCGCTTCTCTTATTATTCTCAACGCGGCGCATGGTGCCTCGGCACTCAATCTTATAAGCGCCGTGGAGGTGGTTTGGCAGGACAGATAAAACTTCGCTCGTATGTAGAAACTCCAAGGTCGAACCTTGTAAACAAGGTTCGACCTTGGAGTGTTTTGTTTTTAAAGTGGGCTGGGTTGGTAGCCAGACGGCGCTTCGGCAAGAAAGCGCTCAAGCTCCAAGCGCGTCAAAAGTCCTTTTTGCGCGCCTATTTTCTGCACTACGGCCATTGAGTTTATGGGTGCCCAGGTGAGAGCTTCGGAAATGCTTTTCCCTAGTGCAAGCGCTACGGTGAAAGTTGAGGAGAATGCATCCCCTGCGCCCGTTCGCTGAAGCGGGGGTTTGGGGTCTGGGTACATTGGCATTGCCCATTGCTCGGTGCCATTATCCGCATAGGCGCCTCGGGGGCCGTCTGTCATGACGGCGATGCGCGGACCAAGCTTTCGGATACTTTGCAGAAGTTTTTTGATGTCTTCTTCTTTGGTATTAAGAATCCGTTGTGCCTCTTCTTTGTTGCAGAAAAAAACTTCAGTGAGTTTGTAGAGTTCTTTCAAGCTTTCATACCCGAGTTTCATCTGAAAGGTGCCCGGCTGGAAGGCAAGCTTTGTTTCAGGATGCTTCTCTAGGTACTCGATAAGTTGCTCGTGGTAGGAAAGTGAGTTTGATGCCAGCGAACTTAAGTACATCCATCGCGGCGGCGGCAAATTTTCAGGGAATTGGTAATCGTATTCGGTATGCTTAATGAGGATAGTGCGTTCCTCTTCGTACCAAAGCACATAGTGGTAATTGGTCGGAAAGTTTTTGTGAACCGTCACGAAATCCGTGGCCACCTTGTCTTTGCGGAGCGATTCCAGACATTCGGCGCCGTTCTGGTCATCGCCAAGGTTTGACACGAGGCCCGAGTGAAGGCCGAGGCGGGCGGCAGATACGGCGGCGTTCGGACTATTGCCCACCGCGCGTACTACCTCCACGAATTCATAGGGAATCTTGTCGCCGAAGCGCATGCAGAGCATGCAGTGTTCGCGATTAATATCGCAGGTAACACTCGCATCCTGAAGACGAATAAAAGCGTCAGTCGTAATGTCGCCCACGGCGACAAAGTCCAGTGGTTGCATAGCGTACAGTATAACAGGGCAAAGGGGATATGTTACAATTGTGTTATGCAAACACTGCGGGAGTTGGTAGCTAACGCCGAAAAACAAAAAATTGCCATCGGCCATTTTAATATCTCGGATACGGAGGGGCTGTGGGCGGTGTTTAATGCGGCGCGGAGTCTCGAGGTGCCCGTTATCATCGGCGCTTCGGAAGGCGAACGCAATTTTATCGGTGTGCGGCAAACGGTGGCATTGGTGCGAAGTTTGCGGGAAGAGTTTGATTACCCAATTTTTTTGAACGCCGACCACACCTATTCCTTTGAAAAGGTAAAAGAGGCGGTGGACGCGGGTTTTGACGCGGTCATTTTTGATGGTACCGAATTGCCGTTTGATGAAAATGTAAAAACTGCCAAGCAGTGCGTAACCTATGCCAAGGAGAAAAATCCGGACATTCTTGTTGAGGCGGAGCTCGGCTTTATCGGTAAGTCGTCCAAAATTCTTGACGCGCTTCCCGAGGGAGTAAAAATTACGGAAGAATATCTCACAAAACCGGAAGAGGCGGCACAATTTGTAAAAGAAACCGGTGTGGACTTGCTGGCGCCGGCGGTGGGTAATGTGCACGGAATGCTTCGAAGCGGCAAAGACCCGGCGCTTAACATTGAACGCATTCGTGCGGTATACAAGGCGGCTGCTGTGCCGCTCGTGCTCCACGGCGGCTCGGGCACTTCGGAAGATGATTTCAAGGAGGCGATCAAGGCGGGGATGGCTATTGTGCATATTAATACGGAGATTCGTCTTGCGTATCGCAAGGCGCTCCAGATATTTCTCCAAGAAAATCCGGATGAAATTGCACCTTATAAATTTATGAAAAGCGGAGTACAAGAAATGCAAAAAGTAGTTGAGGCACGGCTGAAGCTTTTTAACGGCATGTCGTGAGTGCGCCGAGTGATATGATATATCATATCACTCCCACTATGGCCTACCGGTAGTACATTTTGCGGTTGCAAACCTGATGATACAAAAACATCAAAATAAGTAAACTACATATGAAAAAAGTATTTGTTACGAGGATGATACCGGAGCGCGGCATTGCACTACTTCGCGGCAAGGGATACGAAGTTGAGATAAGCGAGAAAGATGGCGTGCTCACCCGTGCGGAGCTTCTCCAAACACTTAAGGCCAAGCCCTATGACGCGGTGCTCTGTCTTTTAACTGACCAGGTTGACGGGGAAGTATTTGATGTCGCGCCGTCCGCGAAAATATTCGCTAACTATGCCGTGGGCGTTGATAACATCAACATGAACGACGCAAAAGCCCGCGGCGTAACTATTACCAATACGCCGGATGTGCTCACGGAAAGCGTGGCGGAACATACCTTCGCGCTCATGATGGCGATTACCCACCGCATTGTTGAATCCGATGCATTTTTGCGTGCCGGTAAATATATCGGCTGGGCTCCGATGCTTCTTCTCGGAGACGATATCAAAGGAAAGACGCTCGGTATTTTGGGCGCAGGGCGCATTGGCCACCTGGTCGCGCATCAGGCGTGCCACGGCTTTGGTATGAAAGTCATCTACTACGATATAAAGCGCAATGATGAACTTGAAAAAGATATGGACGCGCGATTTTGCCCAACAGCTGAAGAAGTGCTCAAAGAAGCGGACATTGTGTCGCTCCATGTGCCGCTGCTTCCTACCACGCGGCATCTCATAAACGCCGAGCGATTGGCGCTTATGAAAAAAACGGCGTATCTCATAAACACCTCCCGTGGTCCGGTGCTTGATGAAGCGGCACTCGTTGAGGCACTACAGAAGGGAATTATCAAGGGCGCGGCACTCGATGTGTATGAGCACGAGCCGAAGCTCACGCTCGGTCTCGCTGAACTTTCCAATGTGGTTTTGACCCCCCACACCGCTTCTGCAACAGAGGAAACGCGTGCCGCAATGTCCGCGCTCGCCGCCGAAAATATTATCGCGTTTTTTGAGGAAAAAACGCCGCCGAATATCGTTTCGTAAGAACGAGGACTGCCGGGGATGAGCCGGCAGTTACAAGTTTATTTGCTTGCGTGTGGGAAGGTTGCGCCCTTTCTTTTTTTGATTAGATTGGCAACATACGAAGTGCCAAAACCACATGGCGAAGAACACTACGAAGATGACAACAAGACCAGGGATGAGACGAACAGCTTTCCATAAATTCATGGGCAATCTCCAGCTACTCGCTCAACTTTGTTCTCCTAGCTCGGCAAAGTCAAGAAAACCCCGTTGCATATTCGTAATTTTTGAGTATACTCTTGCTCATGATCGAACTTAAGCTAGAAAAGCGAACGGCGGGCACTGGGGCCGCAACCCTTCAAAAAACGGGCAAAATCCCGGCTGTTTTCTATGGCCACAAGGAAGCCTCGACGCCCGTTGCCATCTCTCTTAAGGATTTCAAGAAGATTTGGAAAGAAGCGGGTGAGTCCACCGTTATTACTCTCACCGGACTTGGTGCTGAAAAAGAAGCGCTCATCCACGATGTTGATTTTGAGCCGGTAAGTGGCGAGCTGCGCCATGCGGATTTTTATGTACTTGAAAAAGGAAAGAAAGTTGCAGTTGCCATCCCGCTCAACTTCATCGGCGTTGCGCCGGCGGTAAAAGAACTTGCCGGTACGCTTGTGAAAGTGCTTCATGAAATTGAAATTGAGTGTCTGCCGAAAGATCTTCCACATGCTATTGATGTTGATATTTCTTCCCTCGTAGATTTTGAAAGTCAGATAGAAGCAAAGGACATAACGCTTCCTGCTGGCGTTACTCTAAAAGAGAAGGCAAATGAAGTCGTTGCTCTCGTTTTTGAAGCAAAAGAAGAGATTCTTGAGGCAGCGCCGGCCCCCGACCTTTCGACAATCGAAGTGGAGAAGCGCGGTAAAGTGGAGGTTGCTGAAGAGGGTGCCGCGAGCGAAGAAGGGAAGGAATAGAAAGGCATTACCTATTTTCTTCGGTGCATAGACACGCGAGCTCTCTCGTTTGCTATACTAGTGGAGATGGCGCGATTTTTCGCACTAGTTTTCTTTTCTGTACTGGGGTTAGTTCTCGGATCTCCGAGCCTTTTTCCTCTTATGGCGCGGGCGCAAACTGCCTCCCTGGTTGAATCGCATCGTCAGCAGCTTGAATCTCAGCTCGCGGGGCTTGAAGCACAGATTAACGCTCAGAAAAAAATACTCGTTCAAAAACAACAAGAGCGCGTATCGCTTGAGCGCGACATCGCGATTTTGGATGCCAAAATTACCGCCGCAAAACTCTCAATCAAAGCCCGCGATCTCAGTATTCAGAAACTCTCTGATGACATTCACGGCAAGGAGAATACCATCGGCAGCCTCACAAGCAAACTTAATCGTGAAAAGGAGTCTCTCGCGCAACTCATCCGCAAGACCAACGAGATCGATCAGTATCCGTATGTTGCCGTCGTGCTTGGCAGTGGCAATCTTTCCCAAGTGTTTACCGATATTGATACCTTTGGCAGTGTGCAGAAAGCGCTTAAGGACTCTTTTGCGGTAATTGAAGGTACTAAGGCGACCACAAAACAGCAAAAAGATACCTTGGAAGAAAATCGGCAGGAGGAGCTTGAACTCCGGGAACTGCAGGTTCTCGAGGAGAAAAAAATTGAAACGCAGGAGCGAGAAAAACAGAAAATTCTCAAAGAATCCAAAGGTGTTGAGTCGGCCTATAGCTCACTCATTCAGGTAAACGAAAAAAGTGCTGCCCAGATTCGCACCCAGCTTTTTGCTTTGAGTGGTTCAGCGGCTATACCTTTCGGCAAAGCGCTTGAGTATGCCAATCAAGCGGGGCGCGCCGCGGGCGTGCGCCCCGCGTTTATTCTCGGCATCATTGCTGAGGAGTCTAATCTCGGTGAAAATGTCGGCACCGGTACCTGGCGTATCGACATGCATCCGACTCGCGATCAACCTATTTTTCTCAATATAACTCGCCGGCTTGGACTTGATCCTAACCAAATGCCGGTATCAAAAAAGGCATGGTATGGCTGGGGCGGGGCGATGGGTCCGGCGCAGTTTATTCCTTCAACTTGGGTACTCTACGAGGACCGCGTCGCAAAAGCGACAGGCAATACGCCGGCTAATCCGTGGAAGCCCGAGGATGCTTTCACCGCCGCGGCGATTCTTCTTGCGGACAATGGCGCGACGAAACAGACTCCTGCTGCCGAACGACTCGCGGCCTTGCGCTATCTTGCTGGTTGGAAGAACGCGACGAAGCCCGCCTATGGCTTTTATGGGGATGAAGTAATGGAACTTGCCGAGAAATATCAGCGGCAAATTGATGTTCTCCTTGCAATTCGCTGAGCCTTGCCCCCTATCTATTTTTTGCTATACTACGAGCGTTATGAAGGCAGATATTCACCCAGTGTACTATCCAAATGCGACGGTCTCCTGCGCTTGCGGGGTGGTCTATACTATTGGCTCTACGAAAGAAAAACAGACGGTAGAAATCTGTAGCGCGTGTCACCCTTTTTATACCGGTACGGAAAAAATTATTGACACTGCCGGTCGTGTTGAAAAATTCAAGACCCGCCGAGAAAAGGCCACGAAGGGAGGTAAGAGGGTTTCCTCTAAGAAATAATGACGCTATGCCCATGAAGCGCCCGTTCTGCGGGTGTTTCTTGGTATTGTTAATGTATGAACGATCTCGAAACTTTTAGAAAGAATAAAAAAACGCAATTTCTTGCGGGCGAATATGAACGACTCCAGAAGGCGGAGGCGGAAGCATTTGCCCTTGCAGGAAGCGACGGTAGCTTGAGGGAGCTTGTTGAAGAGGAGATACAGGAAACACGCAAGCAGAAAGAGGCACTGTGGAAGCAGATGGAAACCATTATTACCGGAGAGGAAACAGAGGATGCTTTTCCTAATGAAATTATTTTGGAAATCCGCGCGGGAGCAGGAGGACAGGAGGCCTCGCTTTTTGCCGCCGAGCTTGCGGGAATGTACCGCAGTTACGCCGCGGCGCAAGGATGGAATTCGCACATCTTGAGCGAATCCCAAAGTGAGCTCGGCGGATATAAGGAAGTGGTATATGAAATGCGCGGCAAGGATGTCTATCAAAAGATGCGTTTTGAAACGGGGGTGCATCGCATTCAACGGGTGCCAGAAACGGAAAAAACCGGTCGCGTACATACCTCAACCGCGTCAGTGGTAATTCTTCCCATTCGCAAAAAGCAAAAAATCGAAATTAACCCCGCAGATATTGAAATGGAGTTTTCTCGCTCCGGCGGCGCGGGCGGACAAAATGTAAACAAAGTGGAAACAGCGGTGCGCCTTATTCATACGCCAACAGGTACCGATGCGCGAAGCCAGTCAGAGCGAAGCCAGGCGCAAAATCGCGAAAAAGCGATGGCCGTGCTCGTGGCAAAACTCGAAGCGCTCCACGAAGAAAAAGAGGCAAAAAAGTATGCCGCGAATCGCAAAGAGCAAATAGGCACCGGCGATCGTTCGGAAAAAATCCGCACTTATAATATCTTACAGGATCGCGTAACCGACCATCGCATTAAAGAGTCCTGGCACAATGTGCACGCTATTTTAGCGGGGAACATCGCTCCCATATTTGAAGCGCTTGCCACCGCTCAAAGCTCGCAAACATCTGCCTAAGATGCAAACAACCAAGCCATCCTAACGATGGTAGACTGATATGATATATCAATACCCCTGTATTGATATATCATATCAGTTGATAACCAAGGTCGGACCTTGGTATTTGATAAAAAGAAAATGCCGCCCTATAGTACCGGGGCGGCGCGGTTTGCTATTTAAACGGCAACAGGTTTCTTGACGAATTCGCAGGGGATGGGGTTTCCCGCCTTGTCGAAGTCGCAGATTGGGAGGAGGCTGAAGTGCAGGTCCACCGTTTCGCGCTCCGACCACTTTCCGAGATTCATGTGCGGGCTGAAACCGAAATACCCCCTTCCCAAGACTCGGTGGAGCCGGACCATCGTGGGGCCATGATGGCCTTGATGACCGTCATGAAGCTGTTGAAGCATCTCCATGAGCTCCTTTTTGTTTTTTTCGGTGAGCTCTGAATCGAGAAGAGACTCGAAAAAGAGCCCGTCGTATTTCTCGATTGAAATCGTGGCAAACTCATAGTGAAAGTTATCCCAGGCCCAGTGAGATTCGAGCACATATCTCCTCGAGCTTTCATTGTTCGGCTTCGAGGGAGCCTCAAGGGCAGTCTGGAGAAAGAACTTGGCACGCTCTGCGTCGGCTCCACCCTCCAAGATCCGACGGGTCAGATCCCAGAATTTCCTGTAGAGATTGCCGAGAACGTCGTCTGCGACAACATGGCGTTTCCGCTCCGTCGTCATGTGACAACTCCTTTTTCAATGTTCAGCGTCGCGGGATGCGACACCCTGAAAAGTATACCCTATTCATTATATTTTGTCAAATCGCGCGTTGGGTATCAAAAAACCACTTCATTAAGCTATAATTGCGCCAATTAACTTTCTCTGCTACAATCCCGAGCGTTATGGCCGAAAAAGTGAAGGTTAAGGACGAGAGCGATCGCATTGGCACCATGTTTAAGGCGGGTGCTCATTTTGGCTATTCTCGCTCCCGCCGACACCCTTCTGTTACCGCCTACATTTTTGGCGCGAAAAATCGCGTTGAGATCTTTGATTTGGAAGAGACGGACAAGCTCCTTGGCGCGGCAAAGGGTTTTGCGCAAGAGCTTGGCCGCGATGGTAAAAAAATTCTCTTTGTCGGCGGTAAGCCCGAGGCTCGTGATGCGGTTGAAAGGGCGGCGGTTTCGCTTGGCATGCCCTTCGTAGCCGGTCGCTGGATCGGGGGTACGATTACCAACTGGAACGAAATTAAGAAACGACTTGAGCGTTTGGCGGATCTTTCCGGCCAACGGGAACGCGGTGAGCTTTCAAAGTACACGAAAAAGGAACGGCTCATGATTGACCGCGAAATCGCGAACTTGGAGCAAAATTTTAACGGCATTCGGGATATGAAAGAACTCCCGAAGGCGCTTTTTATCATAGATACTCGGGAAGAGGACGCGGCGACGACCGAAGCACGCAAGGCGGGTATCCCGACGATTGGTCTTCTTAACTCCGACTGCAATGCATCCGAGGTAACCTATCCAATTCTTGGAAATGACGCGACGGTTCAAAGCATTGGATTTTTTATAGAAGAGATTGCATCCGCGTACGCCGAAGGCAAGAAAGAACTAACCACCAACAACGCACAGCCAGTCACGGCAGTTAAGGAGTAGGAATTTGGTTGTCTGTTGTGGTTTGTGTGTTGCAGGTTAACTTTATGGTTACTACCGATGACATAAAAGCGCTTCGTGACCCCAGTACCACAGTGCTTCGCACTGGCTACGGGGCAGGTGAAACCTACTTTTGGCATGGCAATTACTACTGACGATATTAAAGCACTTCGTGACGAGACGGGCGTCTCTGTGATGCAGTGCAAGAAAGCGCTTGAGGAAGCCGGAGGCGACCGTGCTAAGGCGGTGATTATTTTGCGAAAAAAGGGAAGTGCGATAGCGGCAAAAAAGGCCGGACGACAACTTGGTGCCGGCATCATCCAGGCGTATGTTCATAACACGAAGAATGTTGCCGCGATGGTGCATCTCGCTT
>ORMF010949997.1_pt1 | contig 12074 bp, 11 predicted proteins | sample 1779871 | NCBI WGS metagenome assembly ORMF01 (sample SAMEA104232316, study PRJEB22302) | groundwater metagenome | biome: forest; feature: aquifer; material: groundwater | place: USA | collected 2011-08-07 | depth 5.4 m | reverse complement strand
GAATCCGGTCAACGGTGTGCTGAGCCGTGGCGCTTCCACCGTAAATATGCGGATGGTGGCTACCGACTCGCAGGCCGGCGTTGCCACGACCGCCTACGACTTCTTCTTCTGGGTCGATGGGTTCGGTACGCTGACGGGCCAGTCGGCCACGGTGCCGGGTGACCGGTCGTTGACCGTGGTGGTGCCGGCGCCATTCACCCTGCGCGGCAAGGTGACCAGTGATGGCACGGCAGCAGTGGCGGGCGCAACCGTGGATGCGGTGAACGCCACCTTCCCGGGCAACCCGGTGCTCTCGGCCGCCGACGGCACCTACAGCATCACGCTGCCGGGTACGCCGGCGTCCTACACGGTCTCGGCGTCGAAGGGCGGCGCCATCCCGCAGTCCCGTAACGTCAACGTGACCAACGACACCACCGGCATCGACTTCACTCTGGCGCCGTTGAGCGGCCAGAACACCATTCGCGGCACGGTCAGCGGGCCGTCGGTGGGCGTGCCGGTGCGCATCACCGCCCGCAGCAGCGACGGCCGCACGGTCAGCGTGAGCCGTGGCGCCAGCAGCCCCAACTGTGACGCCGCCAACGCGCCGGCCCCCACGGGGTACTGCATGACGGTGGGCGCCGGCACCTGGGGGGTGCGGGCCACCGCCGACGGCTTCCGCGCCGCCGGTCTGACGGGGTTGGACAGCTCCGGTGGGTCGCTCACCGGCCAGAACATCGTTCTTCTTCCCATCAGGGTGCAGACGCCGGATACGGCCCAGTGCCTCGACACCGAGGGCTGTAGCGTGACCGGCCGAATCCCGGGCGGCCTGGTGCTCCTGGTGGTGCCACCCAACGCGGCCGGCAGCACCGGTAACCCCATCACCGTCAACATCAAGGTGACCACCGATGCACCGCAATCGGGCAACTTCTCTCCGGTGCTCATTACGCCGGACGGTGACCCCGTAGCCATCGAAATCAGGGTGACCAACAACAACAACCAGCTCATCACGCAGTTCAACAGCCCGCTGACGCTGTCGATCTACGGCGCCGTCTCGGGGAGCTTCACCGGCACCGGCTTCTTCAACGAGGCCACGGGCAACTGGGTGACGCTGTCGAACTGCACGCAGACCACGCAGGGTACCAACATCAGCAGTGTGACCTGCAATACCGACCACCTCACCAAGTTCACCATCTTCTCGTCGAGTGGTGGCTCAACCCCGGCGCCGGCGGCAGCAGCTCCAGCTACTCCGGGCGGTGGTGGCGGTAGCAATGGCCCCACCGGCCCGGATGGCGCTCCGAAGGATTCCGCCTCGAAGTCGGTGGGCCCGAGCGGCGGAACGCTGAGTCTCGACGGATCGAGTGTCGACTTCCCGTCAGGGTCGGTGGACGGCAACAACACCGCTTCGCTGGATACGGTGTCGCTGGACAGTGATGGCAGCAGCACGACGGCCGTCAGGTTGGAAGCCGCGGGCTCGGCGAAGGCGCCGGTGGCCGAGGGCCACGCCTTTGGGTCGTACGCGGTGAACTTCCAGGTGAAGGACGGGACCGGAAACCCTGTGAGATCGCTGGCCAAGGCGGTCACCATCCGGCTCCGGTACAGCGCTGCAGACATCGCGCTTGCGGGCGGCCAGCTCGCCGGCGTGCGCCTGATGTGGCTGGACGACACGGACCCGCAGAAGAAGCGGTGGGTGGACCTGGGCGCCAGCGCCGACACCGTGGGCATGATGCTGACCGCCACGACGAAGGGGACCGGGCTGTTCTCCGTGATGGACGAGTTGCCCACGCCGGACTCCCTGCAGCCAACGTCGGGCCTTGTGGCCAACAACTACGCACCGCTGCTGGGTTGGAAGAACCCGAGCGGTACCACGCAGTACCAGATCCAGATCCTGCCGTTCAACAACGACGGCCCGGCCATCAACCTGATCCGGAACGCCGAGAGGAGCTACCAGGTGAACGCCCCGGTGTTCGGCCTGGGCAACTACGTGCTGCTGCCCGGCATGAGCTACACCTGGCGGGTGCGCACCTCAACCGCGAGCGACGGGCTGACCGAGAACTCGGCAGGCTGGAGCAACTGGGTGACCAGCAGCTTCCGCACGCCGCTTGCGACCAGCGCCACCATCTCCTTGGTGAGTCCGCAGCCGGGGGCAACGGCCGGGTCGCTGACACCAGCGTTGACGTGGGACAACACCAACAAGAACGTGTTCTACTACGAAGTGCAGGTCAGTAAGGCGTCGGACTTCGGCGACAACGCATTCCTGTACTGGGAGCTGCGCCACGGTGCGGCCACCACCCCCGCCAACAGCTACGTTATACCCAGCCAGTTCCCACTCGAACCGGGTACCACCTACTACTGGCGGGTGCGGCCACGCATACAGGGCGACGGCCAGCCGGTCGACTGGTCGACCACCGGGTCGTTCCAGACGCAGTAGCAAGACCAAGGATTCAGAAGGGAGGAGCGGCGATCCGCAGGGCGGGCCGCCGCTCCCCTGTCTCCGGAGGAGCACGGCGATGGTGAAAAGCGAACGCAGATGGAGGGTCGGGGCGGCGGTGGCAGCAGTGCTCGTGGGGGCGATGCTGGCCGGAAACGCCCAACGGGCAGCAGCGGCCGGTAGTGTGGCGCTCTCGCTGGACCCGGTAGCGCAAACCGTAGCGTCAGGCAGCAGCTTCTCGGTGGCCATTTGGGCCGACACCGGCGCCCAACCGGTGGACGCCATCGAAGTCCACGTGCGTATTCCTGTGAGTCAATTCGACGTGGTGGATGCCGATAGCACGAAGCCGGGCATCCAGATCACGCCGGGTACCGCATTCCCGACGCTACTGGCCAACACTTTTAACACGACTTCGGGGGAGATAGAGTTCGCCGCCGGCATTGCGCTCGGGGCGGGGCCCATATCCGGCAAGTTGCTCGTGGCCACCATGCCGCTGCGCGCCAAGATCCCGGGGGTCGCCAGTATCACCTTCGCATCGGGGAACAGCGCGGCAGCCGGCGGTGAGGCGGTACCGGTGACCACCTCTGCCGGAAGCGCAGTGACGGTGACCGACGGTGGCGCGCCGGCGCCCGCAACGCCGACGGGGACCCCGGCACCCGCACCGCCCACCGCGATCCCGGTGCCCACGGCAACCCCCGCACCCGCAACGCCCACGGCCACGCCCGGCCCACCGGTCAGCGTGACCACCGCGGCCGGCGGCACGTTGACCCAGGCCGGCGTCAAGCTGACGTTCCCGGCCGGTGTGCTTGCGGCCAGCGCCACGCTGCTGGTGACCGTGGGACCCCAGGCCGCCCCGGCCAACCTGCCCGACGGGTCAGCCGCAGGCAGCGCCGCTTTTCAGATCGGGTGGACAGGCGGCCAAGGCGATGCGGTGGCCCAGCTCGACCGCGAGGCCGACCTGGAGGTGACGCCAACCGCCGAAGACCTGCGGCTGGCGAGCGGTGACCTCGGGCGGCTGCGGCTGGCGCGGTTCGACCCAGCAACCAACGCGTGGGTGGACCTGGCCGGAGACCCAGCGGGCGGAGCGGTCCACGGCCGCACCCTACGCGCCGGCCTGTTCGCGCTGCGGGTCGAGCTGGCTACGCCCTCTGGGCTCGCCGCACCTGTTGCGGCGCTCGCCACCGGCGCTTCGGCGCCCCTCGGCTGGACCGTGCCGCAGAACGTGACGCAGGTGCACCTGCAGGTGATACCGGCGCAGCGAGACGGACCGGGTGTCAACCTGATCTTCGGCGACGGCCCCCAGGTAACCGGCGGCCAGTTCACGCTGGAGGCTCCGGTGCTGGGCTCGGGCCCCTACGTAGTACTGCCCGGCATGAGCTACACGTGGAGGGTCCGCACCAGCACGGTTGCCACCGGCCTGGGCGAGAACGACAAGGGGTGGAGCCGGTGGGTGGAGGGCAGCTTCCGCACCGCACCGCCAGCCACCAGCGGCCTGGGTCCCAGCGCCCCGCTGACGGGCGCCACGGTGACGGGCCTGACCCCAAACCTGGCGTGGCAGAACGCTGAACCCGGCGTCTTCTACTACGAGGTACAGGTGAGCCAGGCGGCCGACTTCGGCGATAATGCCTTCCTGTATTACGAGTTGCGGCACGGTGGGGTGACTACACCACCGAACAGCTACACCGTGCCGGCGGCGTTCCCGCTGCAGGGGGCGTCCACCTACTATTGGCGGGTGCGGCCGCGGGTGCAGGGCGACGGCACGCCGGTGCCATGGCCGCCGGCCTGGCAGTTCAAGACGCAGTAGGTCTGCGGTGCGGCGCCGCTCAGCGGCCGCGCCAGGGGTGACCGGGCGCACCGGGCACTCTGGTGCGCAGGGTGTACACGGAGGTGCGGGCGGTCAGGAACAGCGTACGCATGTCGTCGCCGCCGAAGGCCAGGTTGGCGGGCTGCTCGGGCAGGCGGATGATGCCGAGCCTAAAACCGTCGGGCGTGAACACCCATACGCCGCCGGCGCCGGTGCAGAAGATGCGGCCCTCGGTATCCAGCTTCATGCCGTCGGGCACCCCCACCGGCTCGTCCGACGCCATGTCGGCGAAGATGCGGCGCCGCACCACCGACCGGTCGGCCGCTAGGTCGAACACGTGCAGATACATGATGCGGGTGTTGGCCACGTAGAGCATCCGCTCGTCGAGCGAGAGCACCAGGCCGTTGGGCAGCTCGCACTCGGCCACCAGGTGCACCGTGCCGTCGGGCGCGGCCCGGTAGACCGCCGCGGGCAGGTCGCGCTCGGCAAACGGCAGGCGGCCGGCGGGGTCGGTGAAGTAGATGCTGCCATCGGCCGCACAGATGACGTCGTTGGGGCGGTTGAAGCGCTTGCCCTGGTAGCTGCCGGCCACCATGGTCACCGAGCCATCAGAGAGGATGCGGGTGACGCGCCGGTTGCCGCCCTCGCAGATGACCACGTTGCCCTGCGGGTCGAAGGTGGTGCCGTTGCCCTCGCCGGTGTTCTCGCGGGCCACCTCGGGCTGGCCGCCCGGCCGCAGCCGGTACAGGCGGCTGGTGCGAATGTCGACGAAGTAGTAAAAGCCCTGCGGGTCCCACAGCGGGCCCTCCGTGAACTCGAAGCCGGTGGCGAGCCGCTCCGGCTCGGTGGTCTCCAGGATGGCGGTGAGGTTCTCGTTCATGGTAGGCCTCCGGCGGGTGGTGCGCCCATTATGCCAGGAGTTAGCGGAGGGATTCAGGTTCTTCCCCCTGCCACCCCTCCCTAGAGGCCTCGCCATCCAGGTAAGCCCAGAGGGTGGCGAGGCTCTCTGCCAGGGGTCGGGCGCTGTCGAGCACGAGGCGGTCCACGGACCAGGGTTCGAACTGGGTGGCGACGGTCTCAACATCCAGCCACTCCAGTTCGCGCATGCCGCGCACGCCGCGCCGGCGCTCTTCCAGCCGCCCGCGGTGCAGGGTGGCGTCGGAGCAGATGCATTCCACAGGCAGGAAGCGGGCCCGGTGGCGCTTGGCCAGTTCCCACCAGGCGGCGCGCAGCCGCTCGTAGGCGGTAACACTATCCAGGATGGCTGACTGCCCCCGTTTGAGCTGGCTTTCGGCCAGCAGCGACATCACCTCGTAGCTCATCCAGCCGGCCCGGTCGTAGCCCATGCCCGACTGCGCAAGGGTGCCGTGCAGTTCGTCTTTGCTATACAGCGGGCAGTCTAGCCGGCGCGCCGCCTCTGCCGCGAAGGTGGACTTGCCGGTGCCGGGCAGGCCCGAGAACACGACCAGGCGTGGGGGCGTGGGCTCCAATGCGGCGAGTTACGCCTAGTAGGCGCCGTGGCCGCTGAGGACCGCGGGGATGGTGCGCAGCAATATCTGGAGGTCGAGGCCCAGCGACCAATTGCGGATGTAGGAGATGTCGAGCAACACCATGGCGTCGAAGGGCAGTTCACTGCGGCCGCTCACCTGCCACATGCCGGTCAGGCCGGGCGCCACCGACAGCCGCCGCAGGTGCCAGTCCTCATACTGCTCCACCTCCGACGGCAGTGGCGGGCGGGGCCCCACCAGGCTCATGTCGCCGGCCAGCACGTTCAGCAGTTGCGGCAGTTCGTCCAGGCTGGTGCGCCGCAGCCAGCGGCCGGCGCGGGTGACGCGGGGGTCGTTGCGCATCTTGAACAGCGGGCCGTCGGCTTCGTTGTGGGCCATGAGGCCAGCCTGCCGATGTTCGGCGTCTACGTACATGGAACGGAACTTGAGCGCGTCGAACACCCGGCCGTCCTTGCCCACCCGCTTCTGCACAAACACCACCGGCCCCGGTGACCCCAACTTGATGGCCAGCGCGATAGCGAGCCAGATCGGCGACCCCAGCAGCAGCACCGTGCCGGCCACCGCAATGTCCAGCGCGCGCTTGAGCAGCAGGTCGCCGCCGCGGATGGTGAGGTCGCGCGGGCCGATGAGCGGGATGCCGCGCAGTTCCGCCACGTCCACCGGGCTCAGGCTGATGCTCATCTCGAACAGGTCGGGCACCACCTTATAGGTCACACCCTCGCCGGCACAGGCCGCAGTCATGGCCGAGAGGAGTTGGTGCTCCTCCGGCGGCACCGCCATGATCACCTCGTCGATCTGGTGCTGGTGCAGGGTCTGGGCCAGGTCGGTCACCGTGCCCAGGCACTGGAAGCGGCCAATGTCCTGCACGGCGTGGGGGTGCACGAACCCCACCAACCGGTAGCTGAGGCCGGGCTCGGTGGTGAGGAAGTACATGACGGCCTGGGCCAAGCGCCCGCTGCCCACCACCAGCACCCGCTCCACGCCGATGCCGCGCCGTCGCAGCAGGGTGAGCGCCACCCGCCCGATCCCCCGGTCGAGCAGCAGCAGCGCCGCGGTCAGCGCCCACGCCATGATGAACAGGCCGCGCGAATAGGCCAAGCCGCGGGTGAGGAACACCATGCCAAACAGCAGGATCATGGTGAGGCTGAGGTACTGGACGATGTTCCACGCCTCGTCCACCAGCGGCCGCCGCAGCACACTGTCGTACATGCGGCTTACGCGGCCCACCATGAAGAAGGCCAGGGTCAGTGCGGCGATGAGGGGAATGTAGGCATTGAGCGGTACAAAGTTCTCGTCGGCCACATCGCCGCCCACGCCGAGGGCGTAGCGCAGGTAGTACGCCGCCACGAAGGCGACCACGGCCAGCACAAGGTCGGCAAATTGGACCGCCAGCCGCACCGTGCGCTGAAAGCGCACTGCGCTGGCCCTGCGGCCTTGGAGCACGGCGGAACTCTCCAGGGACGCTCTCGCGTCGGGAACAACACTCATCATGCCTACCTAAACGCGGGACTCCCCGCTTTGGCACAGTGGCACCATTGTACCAAAGCGGGGAGTTGGGAATCGGGAGTTGGGGAATGCCCGAATGGGAACCCGCTCACGGTTCCTCGCTTCCTCGTTTCCTTCCTTCCTCCCATCCCGTGATACACTGGGGCCGATGCGCGCACCTGCTCCCGTCACGCCGCCGGCGCCCTCGGCCGAGACCGTTTTTGACCGCCCTCGTCACGAATTTTACGAGGGCCGGTGGGCCGAACCTGACCGGTCGGACGGCACGCTGCGCAACTGGCTGGTGAAGAAGGAGCGCTTCTTCCTGCAACGGCTGCCCCGTGCCGGGACCGCTCGCGTGCTGGACCTGGGGTGTGGTGGCGGGTGGGCCGTGTTCGCCCGGGCCGGCCGCACCATCGGCGTCGACATCTCGCCGGTCTCGCTGCACGGCGCCGCCACCATCTACCACGGCGTGGCCGCCTGCGACCTGACCCGCCTGCCGTGGCGCGACGCCAGCTTCGACCTGGTGGTCAGCTCCGACGTGCTGGGGCATGTGCCGCTGGACGGCAAGCAGCAGGCCGTCGACGAGATCTACCGGGGGGGCAAGCCCGGCGGCCCCACCCCCCACTACATCGAAGCCGAGGGCGACGACCCGCTGACCGTGTTCGCCAAGCAGGACGCTGAGCTGTACCGCCGCCGCATCATCGGGCCGGAGGGCCATGAGGGCATCGAGGCGCCGTCGGCCACCTGCGCCCGCTTCCGCCGCGCCGGCTTCGCACCGGTGGTGGAGCGGCCGGTCTACCGTCTCCTCATGTACCCGCCCCGCATGGTGCAACTCTACGACAACGAGTATGCCCACCGGTCAGCCGCCGTGGGCCTGTGCGTGGGGCTGAGCAAGGTGTTGACCGCGCTGTCGCCGGTGGCGCTGGCCGCCTCGCTGATGACCGCTGGCGTGCTGGAAGTGACCGACCGTGTGCTGCCGCCCGACTGGGGCAGCGGCGTGCTGGTGGAGTATGTGAAGCCGGGGGCGCGCTGACGTGGACCTGCAGGCCTACTGGAACATCCTGGTGCGCCGCTGGTGGCTGCCCGCCGCCGTCACCCTGCTGACCGCGGTCATAAGCGTGGCCACCAGTCCGCTGGCCCAGGGCGGCTACAACGCCACGCTGCGGATACTCCTGGGGGTGCCCTCCGAGGCGCCCCGTGGCATCTACTTCACCTACGACAAGTACTACAGCCTGCTGAGCACGGAGTACATCACCGACGACTTCATCGAGGTGGTGCGCAGCAAGGGCTTCCTGGAGGACGTGCGCCGCCAGGCCGCCATCGCCGACACCAGCGACGTGACCATTGCCAGCCAGCCCCGCTCGGAGCGGGCGCCGCGGGTGCTCACCGTCACCATAGCCAGCAGCAACGAGGCCGACACCGCGCGGGTGGCGACCACCGCCGCTGACTTCATCGTCAACCGCTCCGGCGACTACTTTCCGGGCCTGGGCGCCAAGGGCATCGACGCCAAGGTGATCGATCCGCCGGTGGTGACGCCGGCCTCGGCGGGCGGGCGGGCGCTGCTGAACGTGGCGCTGCGCACTGGCCTGGGGCTGGTGGTGGGCCTGGCGCTGGGCTTTCTGCTGCACTACCTGGACACCACGCTGTACGACGGCTCCGACGTGCGGCGCCACCTCTCGCTGCCGCTGCTGGGCGAGCTGCCCGCCCTCCCCGACCCCGCCGACGCGGCATAGCCGACCCCCAAGACCCGTTCACGGTTCAGAATCCTCCCCCCTTACTTCAACCCGTCCAGCGCCTCCAGCAGCTCCGGCATCTCGGGCAGCGTGCCGGGCGGGTACACCTTCTGCCAGCGCAGGATGCCCTTCTCGTCGATGACGAACACCGACCGCTTGGCGCACCCCCGGTCGGGGTTCCACACGTTGTAGGCATGGGTGATGGCCGCGTGGGGGTGGAAGTCGCTCAGCATCGGAAAGCCGATGCCCCCCATCTGCTCGGCGAAGATCGCGTGGGAGTAGCGTGAATCGCAACTGATGCTCAGCACCTGAGCATTGCGCTCCTGGAACTCCGCCAAATGGTGTTCCAGGGACTCGTGTTCCGTCGTTCAGCCACCGGTGAAGTCGAAGGTGTAGAACGCCAGCACCACCCGCTTGCCGCGGAACTGGTCCAGCGTGAACTCCTCGCCGGTGCCCGATACGGCCTTGAAGCCGGGGGTGGGCTCGCCCAGGGGCAGCGGCTGCTCCGCCTCGGGTTGTGTGGTCATGGTAGCTCCTTGGGGCACGGGATACACCCTCAGACTAAGCCCATTGTCTGCCGGTCTCAATAGGCCAACCGACGGAGACAGGTGCTCGACGCCGGCCGCCGCCGTCTCGAAGAAGCAGTGGACCTGGGGCAGCGTAGGTAGGGGCGGCGACAGGGCAGAAAAATCGTCGTTGCCAGGCGTCCGACGCCGTGGCGACCGTGGCGTCGTCAGTGCCCGGGGGTGCCCAAGATCCGGCCGGATCGGTGGCGATGACCGGGAGCGGGCAGCCTCGGCATGGCGATTACCACGGTCGAGTTGGCGCTGGGCGTGCGGGACCGCGACCCGCCGTTTACGGCGGTGGTGTAACCTACCCATGGCCACAGCGCCGCGGGTGTGGGCACTGACTCTTTGTCTTGAAAGCGGGGCGTGCACCCCAACTAAGCCCGTGCTGGAGATGGGTTCAGACCGCCCTGGTAAACGCCGGGCCGCATTGTCATGCCTCCCCGCTCCTGAACGTCGGGCCGGCGGGGGACAAGCCCCCGCCCTACAAGGACGATCGCCCGGCGCGCACTTATTCAAGACAATGTCGGTGCGCGGGCGGTCCCTGCGGAGATAGGGTCAAACGGCCGCGGTTTAAGCTACAGCGGCTGCCGGCCCTTGAACCCGTCCTCCAGCGTGTGCCAGAAGGCGATGTCGCCTTCGCCCAGGCGCCAGCAAAGGTAGACCACCCGGCCGTTGCGCGGGCTGCGGAAGTCGATGAGGCCGGCACTGGGGTCCTTGACCTCGCAGCCGTGCGCTTCCGCCTCGCGAATGCCGGAGCGGATGTCGGTGGTGAGGGCTTCCAGGGTGGCGCGGGCAGTCTTGAGGGCGATCTCAAGCTCCACGCGGTGGCCGTTGGCGTGCGGCCACACGCTTTCCATGCGCTGGATTTCCGTTTGCTGCCGCTCCGCCTCGGTCACCATCTCGCGCAGCCGTTCCAGCAGCGGGCGCAGCACCGACATGACGGCGTTCGCCTCCTCAAGGCTGAACAGCCGAGGCTCAGTCACGGTGGGGCTCAATGCGGGTCACCGGCAGTCCGGAGGTGATGGCCGCAAGCAGGTTGCCCTGCACCGCGCGCGCCGCCACCAGAATGCCGTTCTCGATGGCGCGGGCGTTGCTGCGGCCGTGCCCCACCACCACCACGCCCTTCACGCCCAACAGCGGCGCGCCACCGGTCTCCGCGTAGTCGAGGCGGCGGGCCACGCCGCGCAGCGCTGGACGCAACAGGCCGGCGATCAGCCTGACGTGCAACTGGGAGGTCAGCGCCTCCCGTAGCGACGCCATCACGAACTCCGCCACGCCCTCCGCGGCCTTGAGCGCGACGTTGCCGGTAAAGCCGTCGGTGACCACCACGTCGACGATGCCGCGGGTCACGTCCTTGCCCTCCACATTGCCCTTGAACGGCAGGCCCGAGGCCCGCAGCAGTTCGTGCACCTCAAGCGTGAACTGGCTGCCTTTGCTGGGCTCCTCGCCGATGTTCAGCAGGCCGACGGTGGGGCTGGCGACGCCCAGCACGCTGCGGCTGTAGGCCAGGCCCATGTGCGCAAACTGCACCAGGAAGCCGGGACGGCAGTCGGCGTTGGCGCCCACGTCCAGCAGCAGGCACACGCCCTTCTGGGTGGGCAGCACCGCCCCTAACGCAGGGCGCTCCACCCCCGGCAGGCGGCCCAGCCGCAGCAGGGCGAAAGCCATGACGGCCCCGGTGTTGCCGGCCGAAATGAAGCCATCGGCCCGGCCGTCGCGCACCATGTCGATGCCCACCGCGATGGACGAGTCGGGCATTTGCCGCACCACGTTAGACGGGTGCTCGGCCATGGTGACGACCTGCGAGGCGTGCTGCAGTTCGAGTCCGGTCGGGGCCGGCCCCAGGGCCGCCAGTTCCTGCGCCAACATGTCCGACGGGCCAACCAGCGTCACCGGCACGCCGTGATTCCGGACGGCGGCCACGGCGCCCTGGACAACAACATGGGGGGCGAAGTCGCCCCCCATTGCGTCAACTGCGATGCGCATGGCACGCCGCCGGCATGCTGTGAACGGTTAGTGCACCAGGCTGTGCTTGCACTGCGGGCGCACCGGGCACTCCCGGCACATGTCCTCGCTGTGCACGTTCAGCACGTCCTCGGGCCTGGTTATGGCCATGCGGGCCATCACCGCGGACGCCACCACCAACAGCGCCGATGCGCCCACCGCCAGCGCCCTGCTGGGGCAGTTGGTGGGGGCCCGCTTCACTATCTCGCTGATGATGCGCAGGTGGTTGCGTGCAAAAAAGCCGGGTAGTTCCAAGGTTGATCCCTTCTCTGACGCCGCTCATCGATTAAAACACAGGAATGCGCTATATGTCACATAACGGATTGTTAAATCTGCGTTACCGCTATTAGGAGTGGACTGTGGCTTTCGTATGACGACATGTCGTAGTCGCCGTAGTAGGCATGGGGCGTGAACCCGGCCCGCCGCAGGAGCAAATCCAGCTCCGGTTGGTAGGTCCAGCGTAGCGGGAACTCCGTCTCATAGCGCCGCAGTGTGCCGTCGCCCGTCACCACGTCATAGGCTACAATGGCGTGCAACAGTTGCTCGGCCAGCTCCGCCTCGTTG
>ORMF010074707.1_pt1 | contig 12074 bp, 6 predicted proteins | sample 1779871 | NCBI WGS metagenome assembly ORMF01 (sample SAMEA104232316, study PRJEB22302) | groundwater metagenome | biome: forest; feature: aquifer; material: groundwater | place: USA | collected 2011-08-07 | depth 5.4 m | reverse complement strand
CGCTTGATGAAGTACTCGTCGCTGAGCGCGATGCGCTCGAGCTCGACGGCGATCTCCATGTCCTTGCCCATGCCCGTGATCGCGAGCACCTGGTCGCAGAGCCCCTTCACGATCTTGGCGCGCGGGTCGTAGCTCTTGTAGACGCGGGGGCCGAAGCCCATGAGCTTGTGCTCGCCCTTGCCGCTCTTCACGCTCTCGATGAACGCCGGGATGTTGTTCGGATGGCCGATTTCCTCGAGCATGCGCAGCACCGCCTCGTTGGCGCCGCCATGCAGCGGGCCGTAGAGCGCGTTGATGCCGGCCGACACGGCCGAGTACGGATCGACGTGCGACGAGCCGACGGCGCGCACCGCGTTGGTGGAGCAGTTCTGCTCGTGATCGGCGTGGAGGATGAACAGCACGTCGATGGCGCGGGCGAAGACCGGGTTGGCCTCGTACTTGGGCTCCGACATGCGCGCGATCATCGAGAGGAAATTCTCGGGATACGGCAGCGCGTTGTCGGGGTAGACGAGCGGCAGCCCCTTCACGTGGCGATAGGCGAACGCCGCGATGGTGGGCATTTTCGCCAGCAGGCGCACGAAGGCGATGTCGCGCTCCACGGGATCGTGGATCGACTTCGCGGTGGGATAGAACGACGAGAGCGCCGAGACGCCGGCGGCCAGCATCGACATCGGGTGCGCATCGTAGCGGAACCCGGTGAGGAACTGCTTGATGTTCTCGTGCACGTACGTGTGGTACGTGATGTCCGCCACCCACTTGTCATACTCCTTCTGGGTCGGCAGCTCGCCGTGGCGCAGCAGCCACGCCACCTCGAGGAAGGACGCCTTCTCGGCCAGCTGCTCGATGGGATAGCCACGATAGCGCAGGATGCCCTTGTCGCCATCGATGAAGGTGATCGCCGACCGGCACGACGCGGTGTTCATGAATGCCGGATCGTAACCCATGATCCCGAAGTCTTCGGGCTTGACCTTGATTTGCTTCAGGTCGGCGGTGCGAATGGTCTCATCCGTGATCGGGGCGTAGTACACCTTGCCGGTGCGCGAGTCCTTGATCTCGAGATGATCTCCAGCGGGCGGCCCCTTGGCCGCATCGGTCGAACCAGACATGGTCGTCTTCCAGAACCCGAGAAGAGGAGTCCGCGCCGGCGCGCCTATGCGCGGTGGAGCGGCCTCGGTCAGTGGTGAAGGAGCGGGCATGCACCCACCCCGGCCTGCACGTGCACAAACTCAGGCGCGAGCATCGCGTGTGATGCAGAAAGCTACTGCTTTGCCGTGCGATACCCTATGATGAACGGCGCGCACGGGGAAAACGTTACCTGATATGCGCGCCTCGCGGAGGCGCAACTTACCCGACATGGCCATCCTCAATCCTGCTGACGTCCCAGACCTCGCGCCACTACGCCTGGCGCTCGTTGCGCTCGCGGCGGCGGGGGGCGGTGCGGTCAATGCGATCGCCGGTGGCGGCACCCTGCTCACCTTTCCGGCCCTCATCGGGCTCGGCGTACCGCCGCTCATCGCCAACGCCACCAGCACGGTTGCGCTCTGGCCGGGAACACTCACCAGCTTCTGGGGCTACCGCGACGCCCTGCGCGGCGCGCGCGCCTGGACCGTGCGCTGGGCCCTGCCCAGCCTGCTCGGCGGGATCACCGGGGCCGTCCTCCTTCTCAGCACACCCGAGCGGAAATTCGCTGACAGCGTGCCGTGGCTGATCTGGGGCGCCACGCTGCTGTTCATCGTCCAGGGGCCCGTGATGCGCTGGGTCGTGGGGCACGCGCGTCCCGTGCCCGATGGTGCGAAACTCGCGCCGCCGCCCGCCGGTTTTCTCGTGTACCAGTTCTTCGTCGCGGTGTACGGCGGGTATTTCGGCGCCGGCGCCGGCATCCTGATGCTCGCCGCGCTCGGCATGATGGGACTCACGAACATCCACACGATGAACGGGCTCAAGAACTGGGGCGGCCTGAACATCAACATCGTCGCCGTGCTGATCTTCGCCGTGAGCGGCATCGTGAATTGGCCGATCGCGCTCACGATGGCGATTGGCGCAGCCGCCGGCGGCATGATCGGCGCCCACTTCGCCCAGCGCGTCGGGCAGCACTGGGTGCGTCGGGCAATCATCGCGATAGGGTTTGGCAGCGGCGCCTGGATGTTGTGGGAGCGGCTGCGCGGCTGACTATTCGCAGACGACAACTGCCTTGCCGCGGATGACGCGGATGATGACGGATAACGCGGATCAGGCGTGGGGAGTCCTCCAAGCCTGATCCGCGTTCGTCCGCTCTGATCCGCGTCATCCGCGGCAAAGCAGTAGCAGTTCCGCAGTCCTTAGGGCATTGGTTTCACGCGCTTCCCCCACGTCGGCGGCGGCGGCTCCTTCAGCGCGCGCTGCACGGGCTTGGCGGCCAGCAGGCGCAGCGCTTCCTGCACGGCACGCTCGAGCTGCGGGTCGCGGCCGGCCGCCACATCCCTGGGCCAGTTCTCGACGTCGATGTCGGGCGCGGTGCCGACGTTCTCCGAGTCCCACTGATTGTCGCGGCGGAAGAAGCCGCCGCGCGGCGCAATCATCGACCCGCCGTCAATGAAGCCCGGCGTGTCGGCGGTGTGCACCAGCCCGCCCCACGTCCGCTTGCCGACCAGCGGGCCGATCTTGCGGTGCTTGAACATCCACGGCATCAGATCGCCGCCCGAGCCGGCCTGCTCGTTGATGATCATCACCTTCGGTCCCCAGATGCCGGCGCCGGGACTCGTGAACGGCACGCGGTCGCCCGCCACGTTGTTGAAGTAGCCGTCGAAATCGCGCTGCAGCACGTCGATGATGTAATCGGCCGCCGACCCGCCGCCGTTGAAGCGCTCGTCAATCACCGCGCCCAGCTTGTCCTGCTGCGCGAAGTAGTAGCGGTTGAAGCTCGTGTATCCCGGCTGGCCGGTGTTCGGCAGGTGCACATACGCCAGCCGGCCGCTCGAGAGCGAATCCACCTTGCGGCGATTGTGCTCCACCCACGCGCGCGACCGCAGCCCCTGATCGCTTGCGACGGGAATCACCGTCGCACGGCGCGCGCCGTCCGCTGAGGGCTTGTCGTTGACGGTCAGGACGGTCTGCCGCCCTGCCGTGCCGTCCAGCAGGCGGTAGAGATTGTCCGGCGTGCGCAGTTCCTCGCCGTTGATGGCGATCACGTAATCGCCCACGCGCACATCCACGCCGGGCACGGCGAGCGGCGCGCGCAACTCGGTGTTCCAGCTCTCGTTGTCGTAGATGCGCGTGATGCGGTAGCGTCCCTGGTCGATCGTGAAGTCGGCGCCGAGCTGGCCGCCGGTGTTCGACGGCACGGTTGGCATGTCGCCGCCGCGCACGTACGAGTGCCCGATGGCGATCTCGGCTCCCATCTGGTCGAGCAGGTAGTTGAGGTCGCTGCGGTGGTTCACGTGCGGGAGCAGCGCGCCGTACATCGTGCGCATCCGCGGCCAGTCCGCCCCGTGCATGTTGGGCACGTACAGGTAGTCACGCTGGTTGCGCCACCCCTCGTCGAAGATCTGCTGGAATTCGAGCTTCGGGTCGATCCATGCGCGCAGCGACGCGTTGAGCCGGCCGCTGCCAGCCTGCGGCGGCGCGGTGGCGGCGGCATCGACGATGAACAGCGACGGGCCGGCGGGGGCGCCCGCCCCCCGCGGGGCGGCCCAGCCCCCGCCGCTGCGATAGAGCAGCTTGCGCCCGTCGTGGCTGACGTCGAAATCGGCGATGCCGGTCAGGAAGACCGTGGCGCGACGATCGCGCAGCTGGTAGCGGTGCAGTGTCTGTCCCGCGCCCCCTGCTCCCGTCCCGGACGCCGGCACGGCTTCGCTGAGGAACACCGTTCCCGCGACGCCGGCAAGCAACTTGGCGTAGCTGCGCGTGGCGACGCCCGGCACGCTGATGGTGCGCGACGAAAGTCCGTCGAAATCGATGGTGACATTCACAGCAGGCCGCGCCGCCGCGGGTGTGGCCGCCGGAGCCGCTGGCGCGCCTTCGGCCGCGGGGGCATCGCCCGTGCGAGCCGCCCGGGCGGCCGGCGGCGCGCCGGTCTCGTCATCGCTTTCCGGCAGCAGCGGCGTGGGCTCGCCCTTGGCGAGAATCGCGAAGTACAGCCCGTACGTCGTCTCGAACGGATAATTGGTCATGTCGAGCCACTGCGACTTCAGCCCGAAGTCGGTGCTCGCGAGGAACCAGAGGTACTTGCCGCTGGCGTCCCACGCGGGCCATGAGGCGTCGGAGAGGCCGTCCGTTACCGGCTTCGACGCTCCGGTCTCCACGTTCACCGCCACGATCTGCTTGTACAGCGAGTTGAGGTGCCGCACGTACGCAATCCACTTGGAGTCCGGGCTCCAGACGGGATTCATCGTGCGCGCGGGCACCATCCACGGATCCTCGCCCATCACCTTGGCCTGTCCGCTCGCCACGTCGAGCACCCAGAGCTTGAGGTCGGTGTCCGTGTAGAGAATCCGCTTGCCGTCGGGCGACCAGGCGGGCGTGTAATAGTGCTTGTGGTTGGGCAGGGCGATCTCGCGCGGCGGCGTGAGGCCGTCCGCCGCTTCGATGTAGAGCTTGTACTCGCCGCTCTTGTCGCTGAAGTACGAGAGGGACTTGCCGTCCGGACTCCACGCCGGGTCGCGCTCCGCGGAGCCGCTCGACGGGGCCACATTGCGCACATCGCCCTTCTCGGCGGGAATCGTGAAGACTTCGCCGCGTGCCTCCACGGCGGCACGCTTGCCGGTGGGGCTGAGCGCCATGTTGGCGATGCGCGCACTCACATCCTTCCAGCCGGCCATCATCCACGGGAAGTCGCCGGTTGCGGTGATGTTGAGGCGATGATGCTTGCCCGTCCGTGGGTCGAGCTCGTTGATGAACCCCGCCTGCTCAAAGACCACCACACCTGCGCCCGCGTCCAGCGTCTTCACGTCGAAATCGGCGAAATCCGTCGCCTGCGCGAGCTTCTTCGCCTTCGTGTCGTACGACCAGATGTTCGCCACACCGTCGCGGTCGGAAATGAAGTACACCACGTCGCCAAGCCAGGCCGGCTCCATGTCCTTGGAATCGGTCCATGGCGGCGTCTCGACCTCGAGCGTCTTGAGGTCGGCAATCCAGATGGGGCGGTTCTGGCCGCCGCGATAATTGCGGCGCTCCTCGTCCCAGCTGTTGTTCATCCGGTACGCGATGCGCTTGCCGTCCGGGGAGACGCGTCCCTGATAACCCCGGTAGATGTTGAGGTACGTCTCTGGTCCGCCATCCAACGGCGCCGTGTAGAACTTCGGCGCGGCCGATGGACCGAACGTCTCCCGGCTGGACGAAAACAGCACCGCCTTGCCGTCCGGCGTCCACCCTTGGACGAGATCCGGCGACGAGTTCCAGGTGAGCCGCCGCGGTGCCCCGCCCTCCACAGGCACCACGTACACGTCCGTGTTGCCGCCGTACTCGGCGCTGAAGGCGACCAGGGCGCCGTCGGGCGAGAGCTTGGGATTCTGCGTCTCGCCCTGGAAGGAGGTGAGCCGTCGCGCCACGCCGCCGGAGCGCTCCACCACCCAGATATTCTGCGCGTACGCGAAGGCAACGTGCCTGGCGCTCACCGACGGCGAGCGAAGCATGCGGGTCTGCGCGGGGAGGGCGCTGGCCAGGCAGAGGCCAGCGGCGAACCAGGAGTGACGGAAACGGGGCATCGGTGTCTTGGCTGGGGGTCCGCGCGGTGGTCACCGCGCCTGGGCTGATCGTACTCAAGATTCGCGAGCAGCAATGAGGACGGCTAGGGGTCGAGGTGAGCCGCGACCGTGACGTTGGAGCGATCGTGCAGGAGAGATCCAGCCCCTACGGCCTGCGCGCCGATAGTGCTGTCGGCCGCACGGCGCTAATCTCCGCGCATGCCCCGAACGACACCGACCGCCCGCACCGACGCGACGCTCGATCCCGACGACTGGGAGGCGTTCCGCGCCCTCGCCCACCGCATGGTGGACGACTCGCTCGACTTCCTGCACACCCTGCCCGACCGCCCGGCGTGGACGCCGCTCCCCACCACGGTGCGCACCGCACTCACCTCCGAGCCCGTCCCGCATGCACCGCAAGGCGAGGCGCAGGTGTACGAGGAGTTCCTCGCGCACGTGCTCCCGTGGACCAACGGCTCGCGCAGCCCGCAATTCTTTGGATGGGTGCAGGGGAACGGCACGCCGCTGGGGATGATGGCCGACATGCTCGCGTCGGGGATGAACCCGCACATGGCGGGTTTCAACGACGCGCCGCGTCTTGTCGAGGAGCGCGTCATCGCCTGGCTCGCCGAGTTGATGGGTTTCCCCGCCACCAGCGGCGGCCTGCTGATGAGCGGCGGCACCATGGCCAACTACCTCGGCCTCGCTGTCGCCCGGCACGCCAAGGCCGGATATGACGTGCGCGCGCACGGGATGCTCGGCGGCCCGCGTCTCACGGTCTACGCTTCCACCGAAGTACACAGCTGGGCGCACAAATGTCTCGAGTTGCTCGGCCTTGGCCATGCGTCGCTCCGGAAGGTGGCCGTGGACGACGACTTCCGGGTGGACGTGGCCAGCATGCGCGCGATGATCGCCGCCGATCGCGCCGAAGGCCTGCGCCCGATCTGCGTCATCGGCACGGCCGGTACCGTGAACAGCGGCGCCACGGATGATCTCGTCGCGCTCGCCGACCTCGCGCGGGACGAAGCGCTCTGGTTTCATGTGGACGGCGCCTTCGGCGCCCTGGCGCGGCTCTCACCGACGCTTGCCCCCGTGGTGCGCGGCATGGAGCGCGCCGATTCGTTGGCGTTCGACCTGCACAAGTGGGGCTTCCTGCCGTTCGAGATCGCCTGCGTGCTGGTGCGCGACGCCGAGTCACAGCGCGCCGCTTTCTCGCTCACGCCGAGCTACCTGCGCGACGAAGGACGCGGCGTGATCGCCGGCGGCCTGACCTTCGCCGACCGCGGCCCCGAGCTGACGCGCGGATTCAAGGCGCTCAAGGCGTGGATGTCGTTCAAGGCGCACGGCGTGGACGCCATCGGCGCCATCATCGAGCAGAACGTGATGCAGGCGCGGGCCTTCGCCGCGCGCATCGCGCTGGTGCCGGGCATTGAGCTCAGCGCGCCGGTGGCGCTGAACATTGCCGTCTGGCGCTGGGTGTCGGCAGGGTTCACGGACGAGCAATGCGACGCGCTCAATCGTGAACTGCTGTTGCGCATTCAGGAGTCGGGATTGGCGGTGCCGAGCGGCTCGCTGGTCCACGGACGCTACGTGATCCGCACGTGCATCACGAACCATCGCACGCGGTGGGCCGACCTGGAGCGGTTTGCGGACGGGATTGCGCCGTTGGCGCGGGAGATCGAGGCGGTGATGCGACGTCAATAGCCGCGCCACCAATTCCTGGGTGCGGTCCGTCGACCGCCAAGGAGATAATAGCTGATCCCGAGTACCACTCGATCAATATGCGATGCGTCGTGCCCCTTTCCGTCGGTGAAGCTGCCGAGGGTCCGCAGGAAGCCCGCATCCACGGCAAACTTCGACGTTGCCAGCAGCTGCCCGGTGACTCCGCCCGTCAGATTGGTGCCCCTCATGAAGCTGTTGCGGTTGTCCGCGTCGGATGCATTCGACGCGCGCTTGGAGAAACCACCAGTCAGGTAGGCCGTCGCCGGTCCGACGTCGACAAAGAACAGCCGCCCGAGGACATCCCACTGGCCGAGGTCGAGGTTTGCTGACTTGGCACCCACGATGGTCCTGTCGTGGTTCACCAGCAGGCCAAAAGTCCTGCCGAATGAAAGCCCGGCGTGCAGGCCGGTTCCGGAGCCAAAGTCGACGGGATAGGTCTCCTCCCTGTTGGTCAGCGACGCACCGGTCACGTGTGCGCCAACGAACAGGCCTTTCTGCGCTCGCGCCGGTAGGGCAATGAGGAGCGTCAGGGCAGCGACAGCGGCAGCACGCTTCATGAGAGTACCCGGACTGACGTTGAGGGGACAGCGCCGGGGGGCATCGTTGCTACCCTGACGCGTCCGGAACGATCCCTCGCTTGACGCATCACGCGGTGCGGCTCGGCCGAGTCATCAGTTCATGCACCGTAAGCGCAACGCACCCCGCGACAACAATCGTCGCGGGGTGTGTTGTATCCGTGCCATCCGTGTCAAATCCGCGTCATCCGCGGCAAAGCAGTTGCAGTTGACAGTCCGAGACAAGCCTGCCTGTTCGCTGCCACCGCGAAGAACTCACGGCGCCACTTGATGCGTCGTCTCGGCGACGCCGCCTCGCGTGCTGATGTACCGCACGGTCAGCTTCTTCGCCGCCTCCGTCGCTCCCACCTTGATGCGCAGCGTGACGACCTTGGTCTCACTGCCGTTCACCCAGAACTCGGGGACTCGTCCGATGATGCTCGTTCCCGGCGCCTCGCCGCGCACCACGATCATGTCGGGACGCACGATCTTGACGCGCTTCGCCATCTCCAGTGCGGTCGGGAGCCGGCCGTTGTTGCGCAGCGTGACCTTCACCTCGTGCGTGGCCGAGTCGGCCACGACCTTGGCGCCCTTGGCGGGCTTGACCGGCTTGGCCGGCGCCGAGGTCACGCTGACGATCTCGACGTGCGGCAGCGACATCGCCATGTAGAGGTTGAACATTGCCTGGTTGCGCGCCCACTTCTCCAGCCATTCGGGCGGCGCGTTCTGCGACCAGAACTTCGGATTGTAGCCGCCGGCTTCGACCTCGCCGAGCGCGCCGCCGGCATTGAACTTGGTCCACGGCTTGAAGCACTTGCCGCCGTAGTCCTCGTCGCAGAAGCGCAGCACCTCGTACTCGTCGATGCGGCCGTCCTTGTTGTAGTCCTTCTCACGACCGCCGTTCCACAACTCGTCGCCGTACCAGATGGCGCCGAACTGGAAGTAGCCGAAATCCGGGCCGTGCCCGAAGAGCGGCGACGGACGCGCCGAGTCGCCCGTGATCGGGTTCACACCCCCCCGGGTGTTGTAGACGCGATAGACGTCACCTGCCCAAGGGTACCCCGTCTTGGCGATGCCCACCGAGTCGAAGTGCTGGTAGAACTTCAGGTCCGAGGGGTACATGCACTCCGTCTCCTCGCACGTGGACGGCGCGCGCAGCATCATCGGCACGGCGGTGTCCATCGAGTTGGCCACCCCGACGTTGGCATGCGACATCAGGAAGAGCACCACCGCGCGCGTCTCGGGCTCCGACAGCGGGTATTCGCCGGCGCCCATCTGCGTCCAGCCGCGGCCGGTCGCTTCGCGCATCGGGCGCCAGTTCTCCGGATAGTTGCGGTGCAGGTCGAGACCGCCAATGCCGTCCTCGTTCACGCGGCCGTCACCGTCGTTGTCCACGCCTTCGGGCAGGAGCAGGTAGTCGCCCTTCCCGGCGCTAACGCGGCGCATCAGGCGCCCGCTCTTGTCCAGGCTGTCGATCACGGCGTCGCCCTTCCCCGCGCCCACATACTTGCGCAGCTGCCGGATGAAGCCGTCGCCGTCGAGATCCTCGGGCGGATCTTCATCGAGCAGGCCATCGCCGTCGTCATCGTACGGGCGCACCGTGCTGCGATTGGCCTGCGCCGTCAGGCGATACATGTCGCTGCCGTCCGGGTTGTTCATCGGCCGGATGTAGACGGTCCGCGTGTTGAGCAACGCGGTGACGTCTGCGTCCTTGCCATAATTCTCGATGAGGTACCAGGCCAGGTAGAACGCGCTCTCGGTGGCGGTGATCTCGCCCGAGTGGCGCCCGCCCTCGAAGAACGCGGCCGGCTTGTCGGTGTCCTTCCCCGACTTCTTGTTGGTGAGCGTCAGCTGCCAGATGTCGCGGCCGCCGAACGTCCTGCCGACCGTGTACAGGTCCACGAAGTCCGGATGATCCTTGGCCCACTTCCGCATCCACTCCTCGATCTCGATGCTGGTGTGGTAGTGCTTGAAGTCCATCTGGCCGGCGACCACCGGCTTCACCTGGTCGTAGTTGGTCAGCGGAAAGGCGCTGGGGCCGGTGCGGACGCCGGGGACGACGAGCACCTTGGGCGGGCCCGACGGGCCCTCCTGGCGGAAACCGCCACGCTGGGCGCTGGCGGGAGCGTCGAGGCAGAGTGCGGCCGCAAACAGACTGATGGAACGCAGGGTCATAGCGGGAACCCGAGTCGGGGTGATCACCGTGGCTGGCGAGGAGCTGCCGTCACCGGTGCTACGCGCTGGGGGGCGCTGATGCTGGACGGCTAAGGCGCGGCCGCGAAGCAGCGGACCTGCACCGGGGCGACCGTTTCGACGAACTCATCAATTGTGACACGAAGTCGCTCGACGCGCACGGCCGGATCGCCCCGGTCGAGCTTGCAGTAACCGATGGTCTGGCCTTCGGCGAGCAAGCGCCAGGTACCGTTGCCGGCGTCGCCTTCCACGCGATAGCGAGCCACCTGCTGCCCCTCCTCGATGCGCTCGGCGAGCCGGACGACACTGACCGGCGTGGGGGACGGAAGCGACGCCAGCCCTTCGAGCCGTCCGCCGTCCGTGACACGCCAGGACCACGCGAGCGAGCCCACTTCACGCGCGAAGAGCGCGTCGCGCGCCTCACGGAACTCGCGCAACCGTCGTACGTCTGCCTCGGCGAGTAGGCCGTCGCGATTCGGCGGAACGTTGAGCAGCAACTTGCTGTTGCGCCCGACCGACGAGAACCAGATGCGCATCAGCGCCTCGACCGACTTCACCATCTCGTCCTCGGCTGGGTGATAGAACCAGCCGGGGCGGATGGACACATCGGTCTCACCCGGACGCCAGACTGTGCCGTCCCGGTCGCCATGCTGCAGCGATCGGATAATCTCGGGGCCGTCCACGCCGGGAGCGGTGACGATCGCGGGATTCACGGTGGACCAATTCGGATCGCCCGCCGACCCGGTCTCGTTGCCGATCCAGCGAACGTCGGGCCCCGCATCGGAGAAGATCACCGCGTTCGGCTGCAGCCGGCGCACCGTGCCCCAGATGCGCGGCCAGTCGTACGTCTGCTTCTTGCCGTTCGGTCCCTCGCCGTTGGCGCCGTCGAACCAGACCTCGGCGATGTCGCCGTACTGCGTGAGCAGTTCGGTGAGCTGTGCGATGTACAGGTCGTTGTAGCGCGGCGAGTCGCCATAGACCGCTGCGTTGCGGTCCCACGGCGAGCAGTACAGCCCCACGCGCAACCCCTCGGCGCGCGCCGCGTCGGCGCACTCGCGCACGACGTCGCCGCCGCCGCCGCGCCACGGACTGGAGGCCACGGAGTGCGCGGTGGTCTTTGTTGGCCAGAGGCAGAAGCCGTCGTGGTGCTTGGCGGTGAGGATGACCGCGCGCGCGCCGGCCTCGCGCGCCACGCGCGCCCATTGCCGCGCGTCGAGCACGGCAGGATTGAAGCTCTTCGGGTCTTCCTTGCCGTCGCCCCACTCGCGGTCGGTGAAGGTGTTGACGCCGAAGTGCAGGAAGAGCGCGAACTCGTCGCGTTGCCAGGCGAGTTGGGCGGGGGTGGGGCGGGGGCGGTCCCCGCGGGCGCGTCGAGTGCGCGCGTCGGACCGCGCATGCATTGGCGCCGACGGCGAGCCCGCGAGCTGCGGATGCGAACCGAGAGCTCCCGCCGCCACGCCGCCAAGCAGGCCTGCAAACTCCCGGCGCGACACGCCCCCTCCATCACGATGGTCCGTCATCGACGCGCTCCTATCGTACGCAGCGTTCCCCGCAGGCGAATGTCGCGCGACGATGCGCCGACGAACACCACGACCTCCCCGGTGCGCACGGAGCGGCGTCCGTTCGCGTTGCGCACCGCCAGCGCGCTCGCTGGCACCCGCAGCTGCACCTCACGCTCCTCCTGCGGCTGCAGGGTGATGCGCGCGAAGGCACGCAGCGCCAGCACCGGTTGCGCCGTGGGCGCGGTCACATGGCGCACGTACAGCTGCACCACTTCATCGGCGACGCGGGTGCCGGTGTTCCGCACCCGAAAGCGCACCTGCGCGGTGCCACGCGGCCCGATCGCTCCCGGCGTCACCGTCAGGTCGCGATACGCGAACTCCGCGTACGACAGCCCATACCCAAACGGGAAGAGCGGCTGCCCCGTGAGGTCCACGTAGTCGTT